>Ga0207813_100236_pt1 | contig 37805 bp, 42 predicted proteins | sample A23E3SouthBayCA_2_FD_187730 | JGI IMG/M metagenome (GOLD analysis project Ga0207813, IMG submission 187730) | Aerobic enrichment media microbial communities from Eden Landing Ponds, California, USA - A23 E3 (4) (SPAdes) | ecosystem: Environmental > Aquatic > Marine > Unclassified | place... | reverse complement strand
CAGTTTCTCGAACTGTTTCAGCAACGCCGAAGCAGAAACTGCAAACGAGTGGCTTAGATCGTTCGCCTTCGCATGGAATCAACTAATCTGAACAGCACCCCGAACGCGGGGCGACAGTATAAGTCGATCCGCTGCCACGACCGGATATGTACCGGCTCGCGGTCTCACGGGACTTCGTCGCCCAGCATTACCTGACCGTCCCGAACCCCGGTCCGGAGGGGGAGGTCCACAGCCACCACTTCGAGGTGACGGTCCGTCTCGCCGGCCCCGACCTGAACGAGTACGGCTACCTCGTCGACATCGACGCCGTGAACGCCGCGCTCGATCACCTCGAAGCCAGGTACCGCGACGCGCTGTTGAACGAGCTGCCGGAGTTCGAGGGGTTGAACCCGAGTGTCGAACGGTTCGCCCGACTGTTCGGTGACCGGTTCGTCGAGCGGGTACCCACCGACGTCCCCACCGATCTGACCGTCCGCATGTGGGAAGACGAGGACGCGTGGGCGAGCCACGAGCGGAGCCTGCCGTGAACCACGCCGACGAGCGGTATCTCGAGGCGAAACGCACGGTCGACGACCGTGCCATCGACCGGCGCGTCCGTGATCGACTCCTGGCGGCGCTCCCGGAGGCGCCGACGATCCGTGAGGCGGGGGCCGGAACTGGCGCCACGGTCCCGCGGTTGCTCGACTGGGGCGTCACGGCCGGCGACTATCTGGGTGTCGACCGCGACGCCGACGTGATCGACTTCGCTCGGGAGCGGCGGGCGAGCGAGTGTGGCAGCGAGCGGACCGACCGGGGGTTCCGTACGGGCGACCTGACCGTCCGGTTCGAGCACGGCGACGCGCTGGAGGCGTTCAACGGCGACCGGGCCGACCTGATCGTCGCCCAGGCGTTTCTCGACCTCGTGCCGATCGAGGCGTCGCTCGACGCCTTCGCGTCGGCGCTGAAGCCGGGCGGGCTGGTGTACGCCCCCATCACCTTCGACGGCGAGACCGTCTTCCAGCCGGATCACCCGGCCGACGACGCCGTCGTCGCGGCGTACCACGACGCCATCGATACCGAATCCGGGCGCGACGCCCGCGCCGGCCGTCACCTGCTCGACCGCTGCCGGGCGCGGGACGGCGAGTTGCTCGCGGTCGGCGCGTCGGACTGGGTGGTCTACCCGCCGTATGCCGCCGCCGAACGGGACTTTCTGGCGACGATTCTGTCGTTCGTCGCCGAGGCGGTCGCAGAACGAGTCGACGGAGCGGACGACTGGCTCCGGAGCCGCCGGAGCCAACTCGACGCCGGGCGGCTGAGCTACGTCGCCCACGGCTACGACGTCCTCTATCGCGTTCCCGACGGCGACTCTCGACGGTAGAGGACGATCAGAATCGCGATCAGCGCGACTTGGACGGCCTTGTCGCCGATACCGCCCGGACTGAGCACGTCCGGCCAGTTCAGATAGAAGTAGAGGACGACCTGTACGCCGGTGAAGGGGATACCGACGAGATAGAGCAGGCGTCGGCGGAAATCGAGAAGCAGGAGGAGGACGGCGACGAAGAAGGCGATGCCGGCGAGGACGAAGCTGACGCCCTGAAGCGTGTCGAGAGCGAGGACGCCGAAGTAGAGGTGGACGACGCCAGTGATCACTGCGAGGACGATGCCGATCCAGTGGAGCCGCGTGAGCGACGCCGTCTCGAATACGTCCGCCATGGGAGCCGGTACCACTCCGATCGGTAAAACGAATGGGGTCGGAGGCGGCGCGTCGAACGGCGGAGGCTATCGGCGACGGGTGAGCGAACCGTAGATCGAACAGCCCTCGAGCGGCGCTCGGAGGACGGCGACGAACAGCACCGGAACCATCGCGACCGCGACCCCAGCGGCGACGGAGGGGTCGAAAAAGCGCACGGCGACGGCGACGGCGACGAGCGTCGCCACCATCACGGCGCCGAGCGTGACCCGCGCGCTGTCTACGCCCGCTCCCGTCTCGATCCCCCACTCGTTCAACTCGGATACGGAGGCCATCGTTCTCCTAGCAAATTATGGTCGGACCCGAATATATTTAACGAGGTAATTATCGACCGTGATTAAAATGGATGATGGTGAAGAATACTGCCGGGAAGCACCCGATCGGTTCCGCCGGATTCGGTCGGCAAGCGGGACGGCCAGCGGACCGTGATCAGGGATCGAACTGCGCCATGTACGACTTGTGGAGGCGGTAGAACAGCACCATCCCACCGAGCCAACTGAGGACGCCGTAGGCGGCGTAGGCGACGACGGGGAGGTCGAGGTAGAAGTACATGTACGAGCCGACCAGGAGGTAGACGACGACGAAGACGCCGAGAACGCGGATACCACGAGTCGAGACCTGTTGTTTCGGATTGACCATAGACATGTGACGCGACCGTTCCTGCGCACCCTCGATGATTAAAGACGAAAGTTCATGCAAAATATGCGCGGGACGCCGACTCTATATGAAGGAGCGGTCAACGACGGGGTATGATCCACGTAGGCGTCAACGGGTACGGAACCATCGGCAAGCGCGTCGCCGATGCAGTGAACGCGATGCCCGATATGGAACTCGTCGGCATCGGCAAGGCCAGTCCGAACCACACGGCTGATGCGGCCGCGGAGCGGGGCTACGACATCTACGTCCCCGAGGGCCGTGAGGACCGCTGGGACGACGTGGGGATGGACGTCGCCGGTGACATCGAGGCCCTCATCGACGCGAGCGACGTCGTCGCCGACGCGACGCCGGCCGGGATGGGCGCGGAGTACCGCCCCGTCTACGAGGCCCACGACACGCCCGCCCTGTTCCAGGGCGGCGAGGCCGCCGACGTGGCGGAGGCGAGTTTCACCGCTCGCGCCAACTACTCCGAGGCGACCGACAAGGACTACGTCCGCATCGTCTCCTGTAACACGACGGGGCTGAACCGGATGTTCGCCCCCCTCCACGAGGAGTACGGCGTCGAGCGTGCGAGCATCACGCTCGTGCGCTGTCGCGGCGAACACGCGGTCATCTCGGCCGATCCGGTCGGTCTGCCCTCCCACCACGGGCCGGACGCACTCGAAGTGATCCCGGATATGGGGCCGATCATGACGATGGGCATGAAGGTGCCGACGGTCCGGCACCACTTCCACGGCATCAACGTGGAACTCGGCGACCAGCCGAGCGCCGAGGCGGTCCGCGACCTGCTCGCCTCGGAGTCGCGCATCCACGTCGTCGACGGCGACCTCGGCATCGACTCGGGCTGGGAACTCCAGGAGTTCGCCCTCGACCGGGGCCGTGACCGGATGAACCTCTACGAGAACCAGCTCTTCGAGGCATCGATCGATATGGCGGGCAACCAACTTCATCTGTTCCAGTCCATCCACCGCGAGAGCGACGTGGTGCCGGAGAACGTCGACGCCATCCGCGCGATGGTGGGCGACGCCGACGCGGCCGAGAGCATCGAACTGACGAACGAGGTCATGGGCATCGGCGATATTTAAATGGCGAACCAGAACGTGGCGGTCGACGAGGAGGAGTTGGAACCGGGAACGGAGCTCACGTCGGGATACGGATCGAGCCCCGGCGTCGCGACCGGTCCGGTGAAGATCATCGAAGACATCGAGGAGGCCGACCGCATCGACGAGGGCGACGTGATCGTCACCGAGATGACGGCGCCCGACATGGTCCCGGCGATGAAGCGCTCGGCGGGCATCCTCACCGACGAGGGTGGGATGACCTCCCACGCGGCCATCGTCTCGCGCGAACTCGGCGTGCCGGCCATCGTCGGCTGTGGCGACGCGACGGACGTGCTCACCGACGGCCAGCAGGTCACCCTCGACGGGCAGAAAGGGACCGTCGTCGTCGCCGAACCGGAGGCGGAGACGGCGGCAGTCGAGGATATCGACCCCGAGGGCGACCGGGCCGAACCGGCAAGCGGCGGCGCACCGACCACGGCCACCGAGGTGAAGGTGAACGTCTCCATCCCCGACGCGGCCGAGCGGGCCGCCGAGACCGGTGCGGACGGCGTCGGCCTCCTGCGGCTGGAACACATCCTGCTGTCGACGAGCAAGACCCCCGAGAAGTACGTCGCCGACCACGGCGAGGAGGCGTTCGTCGAGGAAATCTCCGAGGAGATCCGGAAGGTCGCGGACGCCTTCTACCCGCGGCCGGTCCGCGCCCGGACCCTCGACGCGCCGACGGACGAGCTCGCGGAGCTGGAGGGCGGCGAGAACGAACCCCACGAGCACAACCCGATGCTCGGCTACCGCGGCATCCGGCGATCGCTGAAGGAGCCCGAGATGGTCAAACTCGAACTGCGGGCGTTCAAGCGCCTGCACGACATGGGCTACGACAACGTCGAGGTGATGTTCCCGCTCCCCAACGACGCCGAGGACGTGCGGCGGGCACGCGAACTGATGGCCGAGGTCGGCATCGACCCCGAGACCCGTCGCTGGGGGGCGATGATCGAGACGCCGGCCAGCATCCGCGCGATCGACGAGATCATCGACGAGGGCATCGACTTCGTCGCCCTCGGCACCAACGACATCGTCCAGTTCATGCTCGCGGTCGACCGCAACAACGCACAGGTCGCGGACCGCTTCGACGACTTCCACCCGACGATCCTCGAGGCGATGGCGGAGGTCATCGAGGCGTGTAACGCACACGACGTGGACACGACGATCACCGGCCAGTCCGGCTCCCATCCCGACATGGCGAAGTTCCTCGTCGAGAAGGGAATCACCTCGCTGTCCTCGAACATCGACGCCGTCGACGAGGTGCGCCGCGTCGTCGCCCGCGCCGAGCGAAAGCTCCAACTCGACGAGGCGCGCTCGAAACTCGACGGCGACGTGCGACCGGACTGAGAGGCGTCGGGTTTCTCTTGCAGTTCGAGAGACCGGTTTCGGCATCCGCCGCAAGTTCGTAATCCGAGAGCATCGACGGTCGTCGCTCCGTCCCCGATCAGGTCGAAAGAGACTGCAGACCCGTCCGATGACGGCGGAGTGATCGGGGCACTATTCCGGTGACTGCGCTGACGGTGGGAGAGCGACCGTGGCTCGGATCCCGAAAAGAACGAACCGGAGTTAGAGCGCGACGTCGTAGATGGCGGTGGCAATCAGCGCGACCGAGGCGAACAGAGCGAGCGCGACCGCCCACCGCCGCTCGGGGCGCAGTCCGGGCTGTTCGAGGTCCGTGTAGGACATGTACAGCGCGGCGATGTACATCAGGCCGACCGCCGGGGCGAAGAGAATGCCCGAGAGGGCAAACAGGAACAGCGGGGCCTCGAAGACGAGGTTGAGACCCAGCGGAATCAGCGCGAAGAGGACGACAGTCAGTCGGAACACCGTATCGCGGGTGATGTCGAACCTCTCGAACAGGCCGTGGATGGCGAAAGCGTCCTCCCAGAGGCGGGACATGCCGTACAGCGGGCCGATGAGCGTCGAGAAGAGGGCGGCCATCACGGACAGCAGGAAGATGCCTGCCGACCACTCGCCGTAGACGCTGGTGAAGATGACCGCCATCTGCGGGATGACCTCGAAGCCGCCGAGTTCGCCCGATTCGACGATCTCGGTGCCGTGGAGCGTCGCGGCCGCGGCCGTCCACATGAAAAAGGAGAAGACGGCGAGGATGACCGACGAGATCATGTTCTGCCAGAGCACCATGTCGCCCCAGCCTTTCAGCCGCTCGATCTCCTCCTCGGTGAGGTCTTCCTTCGAGATTTCGGTGCCGTTTGCCTTGGGCTCGAACATCCCCATGACCTTGTCCTTGGCGAACCAAACGTAGGAGACGGTGGGACCGAAGCCCGCGCCGATCCAGCCGAACATCGTCGCGACGAAGGCCATCCCGCCGACGCCGAGACCGTCGACGTAGCCGGGGATGGAGGGGACGAGACCGGTCGCGAGACCGCCGACCCACTGATCGGCGGTGAGAAGCGAGACGGAGGCGATGAGCGCGAGAAACACCCACAGTAGCGTCGTCGACAGCTTCTCGATGAGGCTGTAGGAGCGCAGGAGGACGACGGCCAGGCCGGCGAGAACCGTCACGATCATCCAGAACGCCGTGCCGCTGAGGGCGCCGACGGAGCCGACCGGAAGGAGCGTCTGTGCGGCGCCGGCCGTCTCTCCGAGGTGGCCCGAGAGACCGACCGCGTACACGAGTCCGCCCAGGAACACGTAGTAGAAGATCCACTTCAGCCACTTGGGCTGGTCGTACAGGGCGTCGAGGAACGTATCCCCGCTCATCACCCCGTAGCGAACGAGGAAGTACTGTCCGAAGATCTTGGTGAAGGTGATCAGCGGGATGAGCCAAATGGCGCGCATCCCCAGGTAGGCGCCGCCGACCGGAACGCTCAACGCCTCACCACCGCCGATCTGCGAGGCGGTGAACACCCACGCCGGTCCCATGTAACTGAAAAACTCCTTCAGCGTCTGTGGCGGCTCCGAGATGCGATGGTCCATCGCCTCGGCCGTACCGGTACTCACGCGGAGCCACCTCCGACGGGGTCGTGACGCCGCGAGTCTGGCTGCAATCGATCGATACGCCCCGGAGTGCCGAGGAAGCCCGGATCCGAAATGAGTCGTGATGGTCTCTTCCGCATGTCCACCCCGACGAACGGAGGAGAGGGGGGTATAAACGAGGAAAGGCGCACTTTTTGCATTATTTATCATGAAGTCCATATTCCTTAAGGTTGACTTAACACGCACTCGGTGTGGAGTCCGACCGATCGCAATACGGCGTCGCGTCGACGGCGGCCACCGACCGGTGGGCGGACTGTAACGAATGACGCGGTCGAAAGCGCTTTAATTATCGTTAGGAATTACCGTTCGCATGACGATACTGACAGCCATTGACAGGGACCCCGGCTGCAAGGGGGTCGTCGAGACGGCACACGAACTGGCGACGAGCATGGGAATGGAGCTCGTGATACTGCACGTGGTCCCCGAAGACGAGGACGAGGACGCCGCACGTGCGGAAATCGAGGACATCGTCACGTCGGCGATCGGGACGCTCGACGGCGTCGACCTCCGGATCATGCCGGAGCAGACCCGGCGTGACCTCCCCACGGGACGGACGGCGAACCACATCCTGCAGGTGGCCGAGGAGTTGAAGCCGGACTACATCGTCATCGGATCGCGCAAGCGGACGGGACTCGGGAAGATTCTGCTTGGGAGCGTCTCGAAACTCATCCTCGCCAACGCGGACGTGCCCGTCGTGACGGTCGAACAGACGCGGGACTGAGGCCCGTCGTCACGATGGGGCGGGGTCAGCCGCCACGATAGCGCCACGAGTGGAAGAGGTAGCCGCCGCCGGCGACGACGGCCACGGTGCCGGCGACGACGAGGAGCACGCGGTAGCCGACGATGGTGTTCTCGAACCCGGCGTCCGCGGTGGCGGTGAAGGCGACTGGGCCGACCGTCTGCCCGAGACGGAGTACGCTGGTCCGGAGGCTCATCACGCCGGCACGGAGGTCGTCGTCGACGAGTGTGACGACGGTCGTATCGATGGACGGCATCACGACGCCGAAGCCGACGCCGAAGACGAGGAGTGCGGCGGCGACGGCGACCGGCGACGGCGCGAGGCGGACGCCGAACAGGCCGAGGCCGTAGGCGACGAATCCGACCGCGACGAGTCGTGGCGCCGCCAGCCGATCGGAGAGGCGGCCGTACTGTGAGGAGACGGCGGCGCTCGCGAGCGCGACGGCCGAGAGGGTCGCGCCGATCCGGCCGGTGCCGAGGGCGTACGCGTCGCGCAGGAGAAGCGGGAGGGCGGTCAGGACGGCGCCGTAGAAGATGACGAAGGCAGCAAAGAGCGCCGCGAAGACGCCGAGTGCCTGCGGAAGGACGGCCACGGCTCGGAGTCGGGCGAGGTACGTCCACACGTCGGTCGAGCGCTCGGCGTCCGGCTCGTCGAGTGCGACGGCGGCGAAGACACCGACGACGGCGCCGACGCCGAAAAAGAGAAACGGCGCCGACCAGCGAATCCCGGCGAGCGCGCCCCCCAACAGCGGGTAGAAGGCAGCGCCTGTACCGATAGTGCTCCCGTTGACCCCCATCACCGCGTCGCGGCGCCCCCCCTCGTAGACGTCGCCGATGAGCGTCACCGCGAGCGTGATGAGTGCGCTCGCGCCGACGCCCTGAAGCAGGCGGAGCGCGACGACTTCGGCGAACGTGCGGGCGAAGGCGACGCCCGCACCGGCGGCGGCGAACAGAAAGAGCAGGGGCACGACGACCCGCCGGCGGCCGACCCGGTCGGCGACGAGACCGACGAACGGCGTGACGACGACGCCGGGGAGGGTGTACGCCGTGATGACCAACCCCACCTGCGCGTCGGTGACGCCGAAGACCGGGCGGAGGTCGGGCAGGACCGGACTGATCAACGAGACGCCCATCACGCCCATCAGCGAACACGAGAGGACGACATAGAGCGTCGAGGACCGCCACGGGACGGCCGCCAACACGCGGTCGTCGGGATGGGACACGATGGGGGCGTGGGACCGTCGGCTTGTTAGAGTAGCGCTTCCCGTCCCGAGAGACCGGTCGGCCGTCGGCGCCGGGCACCCGCCGGCACGCGATGGCGACGCACCGAATCACGAGTACGTCGGCCCCGTCAGAACTGCTCGGCGGTGTCGATACCGACGACGACGCCCACCTCGTCGGGGGCGAAGCGGTCGTCGGCGCCGACGGACGTGGTGAAAAGGAGACGCGACTGTTCGGTGTGAGCGAGGCGAACGGCGGCCGCCGTCGACTCCTCGAAGTCGAAGTCGGCGATCAGATCGGCCCAGTCCTCGCGGCCGATCCGGTAGGCGCGCGTCCCGTCCACGGTGACGTAGTCCGCGGTCCGTTCGAGTTCGCCGTGGCGCCCGAGCAACTCCGCGTTGAGCGCGAGGAGGGCGTCGACGATGGCCGACGGGTCGGGATCGACCCCCTCGGCCACCCGCTCGACGACCGTCCCGGTGACCGGTGCTTCGCCGGTATCGACCGTCGCATCGTTCGTCATGTGACAACTATTGTCAAGGAGAGAACTTCGGTCTTTCGGGGCCGAACGTTCATGCGGACCGGAGTGCAACGGCTCCATACGGGTGCGAATCGACCGAATGCCCGGGAATCCATGACGAACCTGTGCGCCGACGAACTGAGCTACGAGGCCGGGGGCGAGCGCATCCTCGATCGGGTGTCGCTCGACGTCGCGAGCGGCGAGACGGTCGCCATCGTCGGCCCGTCCGGGGCCGGCAAATCGTCGCTGCTCCGCTTGCTCGACCGGCTGGACGAACCGACCGGGGGAACGGTGTATCTCGACGGGACGGACTATCGAACGCTCCCACCCGAGACGTTGCGCAAGCGGGTGGGGCTGGTTCCCCAGGACCCCGCGCTCCGCGGCGGGAGCGTCCGCGAGAACGTCACCATCGGGCCGCGGCTGCGGGGGAAGACGGTGAGCGAGGCGCGGCTTTCGGAACTGCTCGACGCCCTCGCTCTCTCGGGGTACGCCGACCGGGACGCGAGCGAACTGTCGGGCGGCGAGGCCCAGCGCGTGGCCATCGCCCGGACGGTCGTCAACGAGCCGGACGTGCTCTTGCTCGACGAACCGACCGCGAGCCTCGACAGCGCAGCGGAAGCGGAGGTCGAGCGCTTGCTGGCCGACCTCCTCGCGGACGGCGATCTGACCGTCGTCCTCGTCACACACGACGAGCGACAGGCCGAGCGACTGGCGGACCGCGTGGCACGGCTGCGTGACGGCCGGATCACCGACGTCGGGACGCCGCGGGAGGTGATCGCGTGATGGCGATCCCCGACCGATTGAGCGATCCGGTCGTGGTCGAGGGGCTGTTCCAGGTGGCCGCGGCGACGGCGCTTGCGGCGGTCGTCATCGGCATCTCGTCGCTTCGCGATCTGGGGCTGGAGCGGGAACTCGGCGGCTCGTTCGCCCGCGGTTTCGTGCAGGTGATCGCCATGGGCGCGCTCATCGGCGTCCTCTTTACGATCCCGCTCGCGTACTCCGGTCTCCTGCTCGCGGCGATGGTCTGTTACGCGGCCTGGGAGTCGCGAAAACGAGGCGACGGGGTCCCCCACGCCTTCCGCATCTCCGTGCTCGCCCTCGGCCTCGGGTCGGCGGTCGTCATCGTCACCATGGTCGCGGCGGGCGCCATCGAGCGGACCGTCCGCAATCTCGTCCCCGTCGGGGGGATGATCATCGCGAACGCGATGAAGACGAACTCGCTCACACTCGATCGGTTCCAGGGAGAGATCGAGTCGAACCGCGAGGAAATCGAGGCGGTGCTGGCGCTGGGGGTCCCCCCCGAGCGCGCCATCTCCGAGTTCGTCACCGAGTCCGTCCGGGCGTCGCTCATCCCCGTTGTCGATGCCATGCGGACGCTCGGACTGGTGTATATCCCCGGGATGATGGCGGGGATGATCCTCGGCGGCGCCAACCCCATCTACGCCGCCGAGTACCAGTTCGTCATCATGGGGATGATCTTCGCGGCCGGCGGGCTGACGAGCATGACGGCGAGCCTCCTGCTCGGGCGGGCGGCGTTCACCGACGCGGCGCAGCTACGGCGGTTCGAAGCCACCGATCCGACGCTTCTGGGGACGGTCCGGGCCGCGCTGGACCGCTGACAGTCGTCGAGGGGACGACTTATCATCCCGCTGGACGAGGGAAAACGTGAAGATGGGGAGTGGTACGGAGCCGATCCGCGTGTTACACGTCGACGACGACGAGTCGTTCGCCGAGTTGGTCGAGACGTTTCTCGAACGCGAGGACGAACGGATCGAGGTTCACACCGCCACGAGTGCCGAAGCGGGGCTGGATCGGCTGGAGCGGACGACAGTCGACTGTATCGTCTCGGACTACGACATGCCCGGGAAAAACGGCATCGAATTTCTCGAACGAGTCCGCGAGACACACGGGGACTGCCCCTTTGTCCTCTTCACCGGGAAGGGAAGCGAAGCGGTCGCGAGCGAAGCGATCTCTGCGGGCGTCACCGACTACGTCCAGAAGTCAGCGGGAAGCGAGCAGTACGAGATCCTGGTCAACCGGATCGTGAACGCAGTCGAGAGCGCGCGCGTCAGGGAGCGTGCGGCCAGACAGGAGCAGATCAACACGCTGATCAGGGAGATCAACCGTCGGCTCGTCGCCGCCGAGACGGTCGACGCAATCGAAAGCGCCGTCTGTCGGACGCTCGCCGACTCCATCTCGTACCGCTTCGCCTGGATCGGCGAACCCGATCCGGACACCGGCGAAATCGTCCCCCGGACCTCCGCGGGCGATGCGGACGCCTATCTGGAGGAAGTGACGCTCTACCACGACGACCGCCCCCGTGGCCGGGGGCCGGGTGGTCGCGCCATTCGGACCGGGGAACTCCAGGTCGCTCAGCGAATCTCGACCGATCCGACCCTCGCACCCTGGCACGACGCGGCCGAGCGGTACGGCTACGAGTCGGTCGTCGTCGTCCCGCTGTCGTGGGGCGAGCGGCGCGGGATGTTGGCGATTTATGCCGACAGCCCGCACGCCTTCGACGAGACGGAACTGAGCGTTCTCGAGGAACTCGGCGGGACGGTCGGGCGGGCACTCCAGGCCGCCGAAGTCAGGCAGCGCCTCGAACGGCGGCGGGAAACCGCTCGGACGCGGAAGGAACACTACTACCGGACGCTCGCCGAGGCACTGCCGAACGGGGCGGTCGCGCTCTTCGACACCGACTTGCGGTACACGGTCGTCGGGGGCGAGCGGTTCGACGCGCTCGACATCTCGCCCGAGGAGATGGAAGGCGAACCGCTGACGGCCGTCCACTCGGCGTCGTTCCGGGAGAGGCATCTGCCCCACTACCGGGCGGCACTCGACGGCGAGCAGCGGCGGTTCGAGTTCGAGTTCGAGGATCGGAGGTTCGAGGGACACGTCGCCCCCGTCAGGGACGATGAGAGAACGGTCGTCGGCGGACTCGCGTTGACACAGGACGTGACCGAACGGACGACGACCCAGCGGCAACTGGAGCGCCGGGAGCGGATACTCCGGGAGATGTGCGAGGTCATCGCGGAGCCGGAGCTATCCATCCCCGACCGGATCCGGCGGCTCCTGGAGATCGGGGCGGACGCGCTCGGGGTGCGGTACGGCATCCTCTCGAAGGTCGACGAGGACGACCGATACGTCTTCGAGATCGTCCACTCGGCGGACGGTCGGGGGATCGGTGACGGCACGCTCACGGAGGGCGACGCGGTCCCGCTGTCCGTGACGAACTGCGAGCGGGTGATCGACACGGGCGAGACGGTGGTGGTCGGCGACGTGAGCGAGAACGACGTGTTCGCGGGGCGGCCGCCGTACGCCGACTACGAACTCGCGTGTTACCTCGGGACCCCGGTCGTCGTCGACGAGGCGGCGTACGGAACGATCTGTTTCTACGACGAGCGGCCGCGGGCTGAGGGGTTCTCCGAGTGGGAGGTGACGCTCGTCGACCTGCTCTCCCGGTGGGTCGGTGGCGCGCTCCACCGTCGAGAGACCAACGCCCGCCTCCGCGCACAGAGCCAGCGGTTCCGGGAGTTCACGGAGGTCGTGTCCCACGACCTCCGGAATCCGATCGGAGTGCTGAGCGGCGCCCTCGAACTCGCGGCGGAGACCGGCGAGCCGGAGGCGTTCGACCGCTGTCGCCGGGCGCTGGAGCGGCTGGAGTCGCTCACCGACGACCTCACGACGCTCACGCGGAAGGGAGCGGTGGTCGAAGACGTCGAATCGGTGGCGCTCGGAGCGGCGGCACGGGCGTGTTGGGAGACCGTCGAAACCGGAACGGCCGAGCTACGGGTCGACGACGACGCCACGATCCGAGCCGACCGGAAGCGGCTCAGGCAGTTGCTCGAGAACCTGTTTCGGAACAGTGTGGAACACGGCGCCACGGACGACGGGACCGCGGCCGACGACGCTCCGGCCCTGTCCGTCCGGGTCGGCGTCGTCGACGACGGGTTCTACGTCGCGGACGACGGCGTCGGCATTCCGGCCGACCGACGGGAGGAGGTCCTCGAACGGGGCTACTCGACCGCTGGCGACGGGAGCGGGCTCGGCCTCGCTATCGTCGAGAAGATGGCGACGGCGCACGGGTGGACGGTCGCGGTGACCGAGAGCGACGACGGCGGCGCCCGGATCGAGGTCCGCGGCGTCGACGCCCGTGTCGGCGGCAACGCCAGCGACGACTAGGCCGTCTCGGCTGCGTCGACGAGCTCCTCGTAGTCGGGTTCGTTCGTCGGATCGTCGGCGACCCAACTGTACGTGACCACGCCGTCGGAATCGAGAACGAAGACGGCGCGGTTCGCGATGCCGTGGAGGCCGAGGTCGGGGATGTCCATCGTCAGCCCGTACGCGTCGATGACGCCGCCCTCCATGTCGCTCACGAGGTCGAACGCCAGCCCGTGTTCCTCGCTGAACGCACCCTGGGAGAACGGCGAGTCGGCGCTGATCCCGAAGACCGTCGCGCCGGCGTCCCGGAAGTCGTCGAGATGCTCCTGGAGGGCGAGCATCTCGTTCCGGCAGGGCGGCGTGAACGCGCCGGGGAAGAAGGCGAGGACGACGGGGCCGTCCCCGAGGTGGTCGTCGAGGTCGAACGACTCGTGCTCGGCCGTCCCGAGCGTGGCGGTGAACGTCGGGGCGGCGTCTCCGGTGGATACCATACACCGTCGTTGGATCGGCTCCGAAATAAAACCAGTCACGAACCGGGGTCGATCCCCGACGGCACCGCGTGTCCGGTCCCGCGGGACGAAGGTGGTTCGTTCGACTCGGGGGCGGTGGCTGCTGGTCAGAACGTGAGCGTCGTCTCGTGGCCGGCGGCGGCACGAGCGACGGCGCTCTCGTCGGCCATCGACGCCCAGTCGGCCAGGTCCGAGTCGTCGATGCCGCGTGCGTCACAGCAGGCCCGCAACGCGACGGCGTCGGCGAGGGCGTCCGCCTCGCGCAGGGTGTCGACCGCCCGCCCAACCGTCGGCAGGCCGGACGCCTCGATGGCATGTAGATCGGTCGAGTCGGTCAACAGGTGGACGCCGTCGGCCATCGCGACGAGCGACACGTCGTCGCCGGCGAGTACCGCCCCCTTCGCGGCGACGAACGGCAGTGCCGCCTCCGGATCCTCGGGACCGGCCGTGAGCAACAGGAACATACCTACATCCAGAGCCGTCGGGGAGATATATCCCTCGCCACGCGTCGGGGTCGGACACCACGAGACCCGCGCTCAGCCGGCGGCGAGGACGTTCAGTTCGGGGAAGGCGAAAAAGAGGACGAGAATCGACGTGAGGACGAAAAAGTAGGGGAGGGCCGCCCGGGCGATACGGATGTAATCGATGTCGGTGATGCTGCTCATGATGTAGAGATTCAGGCCGTACGGCGGAGTGATGAAGCCGATTGCGTCGCTGATCATGAAGATTACCCCCCACATGAGCGGCGAGATGCCGAGGGCGAAAGCCACCGGTGCCAACAGCGGCGCCGTGAGGATCATGTTGGGAATCGAGGCGAGGATCGAGCCGCTCAGCAGCATGACGACGAGGAGCGCAGCGCCGACGAGGATGGGCGCGTCAAGCGTCAGAATCGCGTTCGAGACGGCGTCTTGCAGGCTCAGAAACGAGAGCCCCTGCTGGATCATGATCGACGTGATCAACACCGGGATGATGATGCCGACGAGGTAGACGGTGAGTTGGACCGCTTCCGTGACGAAGTCGAGGTCGTCGATGTGGCCGGAGAGAAACTCCGCGGTGACGACAAAGAGGATGGCGATGGAGGCGGATTCCGAAGGAGTGAACAGACCGGTGAAGATGCCCCCGAGGAGGAGGACGATGGCCAGCAGTGAGTTCCGCGCCCGGAACATCGACCGGAAGATGGCGCTGAAGCTGAACGAGTACTCGGTCGTGCCGTAGTCCTGCCGGTAGGAGATGACCGTCGCGGTGGCGATCAGCCCACCGAGCATCAGGATGCCGGGGAGGATACCCGCGACGAACAGGTCGGTGACGGAGAGGTTGAACGTGACGCCGTAGAGGATGAAGAGAACGCTGGGCGGGATGATGATCCCGAGGGTCCCCCCAGCGGCGATGGTGGCGGCGCTGAAGACGGGGTCGTACCCCTCTTCGTTCAGTTCGTCCGTGAAGGCCTCCCCGACCGACGCCGTCGTCGCAGCGTTGGATCCGGTGATGGCCGAGAAGACGCCGGCGGTGACGAGGGCGGTGTTCGCCGAACTCCCCGGGAGCCACCCCGCGACGGCGCGGGACATCTCGACGATGTCCCGCGCGATACGCAGTTGGTTGACGAGGGCACCGACCAGAATGAACAGGGGAACCGCAGTCAGCGGGAACGTCCACAGTTGGTAGTACGAGACCAGCGCCATGTTCCGCAGGCTGAACACCGGGAAAAACAGCGAGAAGCCGATGGCCCACGTCGAGAACACCAGCAGGATGGGGACGCCGATTACGAACAGGACGACGGCGAAGGCGGTCAAGCCGACGAGGGCGACGCCGGGGTCGACGCCGGCGACGCTCGTCTGCAGGGCGGAGATCACTCGCCAACCACCTCGTCGGCGTCGTAGGTGATGTCCACGCCGCGTCGGAACGCGTGTGTCACCCAGAGCATCTGCTCGACGACCCGAAAGAGCACGAGTCCGACGCCGACGGTCACCGCCAGATACGTCACGGCGTCCGGAATTCCCGTCCCCGTGATCGTCGCACCGCGGGACAGGAAGGTGCCGAAGACGGGGAGAGAGTAGACGAACACCACGCCGGCGAAGACGATCCAGCACAGCCACTCGATCCAGTAGACGAGATAGCGGCCGGTGTTCGACAGGCCCGAGAGGACCATCGTAAAGCGCAGGTGGTCCTCGTTGCGGATCACGTAGGCCACGGAGAGCCAGGCGACCCAGACGAACATCCCGATGGCGCTCTCCTGGGCCCAGAGGGCCTGTTCGCCCGTCAGGGTCCGCTGGATGACCGAGAATCCGATCACGAGACCGTAGACGACGAGGAGCGTGCCGCCGAGGTAGAGTTCGGCGTTGCGTTCGAATCGCCCGATTCGCGTCTCCCGCAGGCGCTCCGGGTCAAGGGCCGTGCGGACGTACCGGCGGAGTGTGGAAGCCATCGGTGACGGTTAGATCAGGTCCAGATAGTCGTCCCACCAGGCGTCCAGGGAGAAGTTCTCCGAGTCGTCGGGGACGCCGCTCTCGCGGGTGAGACCGTGCAGACGGTCGAAGAAGCCATCGGTGAACTCGTCGTGGACTCGGTCGATGGCGTCGGCGTAGAGGTCACGGTTGTCGACAGGATCGACCGGCGCCCGCCACTCGCCGAGTTGGTCCTCGTCCAGCCAGTTGACCTGCACCGGACCGCCGTCGGGACCCTCGGTGTGGAAGTTCGACCCCTCGACGGGGGCGTCGGGACTCAGTCCCTGGAAGCGCTCGTACGCCCGGTCGGCGCGCTGGATGCTCCGCTCGGCGAGATTGCCCGTGATCTCGGCGAAGGCGGCGCGTTCGGATTCCGAGAGCCCCTTGAGGAAGTCGACACGACACCAGATCGGATCGAGACCGGGCGCCCACTGGGTCAGGGTCACCTGCGCGGTGATCGACGTAATTTGGGCCGCGACGGCGTAGGGCGTGATGATCTCCAGACCGTCGACGACGCCGGATTTCATCCCCTGGAGCGTGTCGGCAAATGAGATGGTGATCGGATTCATTCCGAGTTCGTCGAACGCCGTCGAAATCACCTCGCTCTGTGTCGTGCGGATCTTTCGACCCTCGAAGTCGGCCGGCGAGGTCACCGGCGACCCCGGATCGCTCCCGGTACCGATGAGGTGGGCACGGTAGCCCGGTGGGTCAAACCCAACCGGGAGTACGCCGTACTTCTTCGCGAACGGCACCCAGTACTCTTCCCAAGTGGTCGGGTGGACGAAGCCGTACCCGATGGACGCACGCTGGTGTACCGGGAAGGTGTAGGGGATGCTCCAAATCTCGTTTTCCGGCCAGATCTTCGCCGAGTTGGCGACGGAGCTACTGCCCAGTTGGATGACCTGTGACCCCAACTTCGACATGCAGGACTGCTCGCTACAGAGTTCTTGGCTGCCGATCAGTGCCAGATTCGGAGCGTCGGATCGCTCGTCGAGGCGGCGCTTGAGTTCGAAGATCGGATACACCAGGCCACAGCCTTCGGGGCCCTCGGGGAGGGTTCCGTCGACGTCCCAGCAGGTCGTGTCGGGGTTCTGGGTGCCGGCCCAGCGGGCGGTGGGGCCGCCGCCCCCGGAACCGGTGTCGGTATCGGTGTCGGTTGTGCCGCCGCCGTTCCCGCCGACGCAGCCGGCGAGACCGCCAAGTGCGCCGAGCGGCGCCATCCGCAGGAGGGTTCGTCGCGAGTGATTCGTCGGGTCGGGTCCGTCGTCCGTGGGTCCGTCCGTGTTCATTGGTTGTGAGAGGTGTGTCGTCGCTCCCGACCCGCGTCGAGCGACGGGAGGGAGCCGAATGGAAATCGAACGTCCGTCTACGCGTACAACCCGTTACGGACTACTGAGTCATTCATCTATCCGCCCCGACACCATTTTCCGAAAGCCGTGACGCCGCACGGGCACGGCAAGCGAGGTGGTGGCGGGAAAAAGTGACCGTGAAGGTGCTATATAGGACTAAAATTCCAAGAAAAAAACTGTTTCCGATAGTTTCTCGTCATTCGTGATCCTTATCGGCGCCGTGGGCACTAACGTGTCGCTGATAGAAATTGGCAAAGCTTGCATCGGCGACGATCCGGGTACTACTAACTGGCAGTGTGTAGTAGCGGCGGGCATGGCAGATTTCGGTGCCTTATCCCTCGTGCCGCCCCTGCTCGCCATCGGGCTGGCTATCGTGACCCGGAAAGCCGTCCTGTCGCTCTTTCTCGGCGTGTGGTCCGGGGGCGTGCTGTACACCGGCAGCGTCGGACTGCGTCAGACCTTCGACTGGATCGCCGCCGCCGTCGGGGACAGCACGTTTCACGCCCAGATACTCATCTTCACGCTACTTCTCGGGTCCGCCGTCGCGATGATCTGGCGGCTCGGCGGCTCACACGCGGTTCGGGACTGGGCCATCGCCCGCCTCGATACGCGGCGCAGGGTGGGGGTCGTCACCTGGCTGCTGGGGCTGCTTCTCTTTTTCGACGACTACGCCAACACGGCGGTCGTCGGCAGCACGATGCGTGACGTCTCCGATCATCTGCACATCTCCCGGGAGAAGCTCTCCTATCTCGTCGACTCGACGGCCGCACCGGTGGCGACGCTCACCGTCTCCTCGTGGGTCGCCTTCCAGCTCTCGATGATCGAGTCGGGCTACGAGGCGGCTGACATCCCGGCCAGCGAGGTACCGCCGGCGTTCGCGGTGTTTCTCGACTCCATCCCGCACAACGTCTACGCCATCCTCGCTATCGCGATGGTCGGCATCGTCGTGGTGACCGGCCGGGACTACGGTGAGATGCTGACCGCGGAGCGCCGCGCGGCGTCGTCGGGGGCGGTGACGCGACAGGGTGCACGCCCCATGCAGGACGTGGCAGCCGAACTGGGCGAGCCCGACGTCGAGAACCCCCGCTTGCTCGCTTTCTTTCTCCCCATCGGCGTCCTCGCTGCCGTCACCGTCGGGACGGCGCTGTGGACCGGCCACAGCCCCGGCGCGTCGCTGTACGACACCATCGTCGGCGCCGACTACGCCGTGGCGCTCATCTTCGGCTCGTTCGCGATGGTCGCCTCGACGTATCTCATCGGCGCCGTCACGGGCGTCATGAGTCTCGGCGAGGCCGTCGACACCACCATCGACGGCTTCGGCATCATGCTGACCGCGGTGACCATCCTCGTTCTCTCGTGGTCCATCGGCAACGTCGTCGAAGCGCTCGGCACCGGCGACTACGTCGGCGGCGTCGCCCAGCAAGTGCTCGCGCCCGAACTCCTGCCCGTGGTGGTGCTTTTCACTGCCGCCTTCATCGCCTTCTCGACCGGGAGTTCGTGGGGAACGATGGGTATCGTGACGCCCATCGCCGTCCCCGTTGCGTGGGAGTTGACCGGGGGACACGCGATGGTGGCGGCGCTGGTCGGCGCCGTCTTCTCCGGGGCCATCTTCGGCGATCACGCCTCCCCCATCTCCGATACGAGTGTCCTCTCGGCGACGTTCACCGGGGCCGACCTCGTCGACCACGTCCGCACCCAACTGTACTACGCCGTCACCGTCGTGCTCGTCACGGCCGCCCTGCTCGTCGTCTGGGGCTACACTCGCATCACGCCGTGGGCGCTCCTGCCGGTCGGTGTCCTCGCACTCGTCGGGCTGGTGTACGGCCTCTCGACGCTCGATGCCCGTCGGCGCGGTGTCGACCCCGACGCCGCGAACGCGCCACGCGAGGAGTGAGACGCGCCGCCAGTTTCTACGCGTCCAGCCGCGCCGCCAGCCGCGCCACCGGATCGGGGATATCCCGCTCCGCGCGCCGGAGCGCCCGCAGGGCGGCGGGATCGACGAGCGGCGAGCGGACGAAGACGGCGCCGCCGACCGCGGTCGTTCGGTGGAGCCAGCGGACGTACCGCCGGGCCGGTCGCCACCCCACGTCGGTCAGGGCAGCCGCGACCCGCCACGCGCCTTCCCGGCCCTCGGTCATCGAGAACAGCGAGAGCGCCTCGTCGAACCGGCCGAACGCCGCGTCGACGTCGGCGAGTCCGGGGGCGTAGAGGTCGGCAAGCGCGACCTGTTGGGCGTCGATCAACTCCGCCAGGACGGCGTCGATTTCGCGGTGGTCGGCGCGCTTGCGGCGGCGTGCGGGATCGATCCCCACCTCCCGCAGCGCCAGGGCGAGGTCGTAGTTGATGTGGGCGTTGATACCGAGGAAGGCGTCCTGAACGACGAGCGCCGAACCATCGGTGGCAGTCGAGAAGGCGACGATCCACGGACTGGGGACGGCGTCGACGTCGCCACGCTCGAAGTCACGAAAGGCCCGGCGGTACTGCTCCGCGAAGGTGACGGTGTAGCGGCGCATCCAGTCGGCGTCGGCGAAGCGACCGCCCTCGATGGCGTCCCGGACTGCGGCGGTCATCCGGGTGTAGATGGTGAGGAAGACGGCGCGGCGGTCGCCGACCTCGCGGAGGCGACACTCCAGAGAGCGCAGGCGGTCGAGGGCGCCGGAAACGGTCTCGAAGGGGGACTCGACGGCCGCGAGGAGCGACGGGTCGGGGTCACGGGACTGGACGGTCGCCACCGGGTCGGCCCGGAGCGCGAGGCCGGCGGCCCGGAGGCGAGGCACGTCGAGCAACCGGGGGAGCGTGGCGTAGCCGGCCATGGAGGACGGAGACGACGCGAGCGAAAATAGCTGACGGGGTGACGGGCTCGCCGCGGACGGGGCGCCCGAGAATATTAGTACGAGGCCGCCCCGTCGTACGTCAACGGCCTCGTCCGGCCCGACGCGGACCGACGCGAGCGCCGACGGACGCGACCCATGAGCGACAGAGCCGAGTTCCGAGTCGGAGCGAACAGCCGGTCGGCGCGGATCGTCGAGGGGGCGTTGCTCGACGCCGTCGACAGGTCGTACCCGCCGGACCGGTATCTCGACGGCTATCGGGATCGAGGGGTGACGTTCACCCGACTCCTGATCGCCGGGGTCGTCGTGATCGCCGGAATCGACTACCTCCGCGTCGACATGGCGACGACGCCGATTCCGTTCAACTACCCGTTCTACGTCACGCTGGTGCATCTGCCGGTCGCGTTCCTCATGCTCGAGCGCTACTACGAGGTTCTCGTCGAGGTGGAGGGCGAACTCGTCCACCTGGCCGACACACCGGCGATGGAGCGACTGTACGATCTGGGCATCGATCCCCCGGATCCGGAGCGGATCGCGGCCGCCTACGACGCCGTACTGGATCGTGCCTTCCACCCGCTCGCGCTGGGGATCGGTGCCGCCGTCGGGAGCGTGGTGATGATCGCGATGGCCCGTGAGTTCGCCCTGTTCGCCGTCTACCCGCACACGCTGTTGCTCGTCGCCCTGGGTGCGGCCCACGGGCTGTTCCTGTTTCCGTTCGTGGGGACGCTCGCGCTCGCGTATCGGATGACCGACTCCTTCATCGAGAACATCGACAGCCTCGACCCCGACGGTGTCGGGGGGTACCGGCGGATCGGCGACGCGTCGGTCACGCTCGTGATCTACGGGATCGTGCTCATGACCTTCGACTTCGTGACCGCGTCGAGCGCCACGTTCGTCCCCGGTTTCGACGCCCGACTCGCCGTCTTCGGCGCGTACGGGGTCGTGCTGTCCGTGATGGTCGGGATGACGGTCGTGACGACGTATCTCATCCGCGAGCGGTTGCTGACGATCCGCGACCGGAAACTCGCCGTCATCCGCTGGCAGTTCCGCGAGGCCGAACAGGGGTTCTGGCGCCGACACGCCGGCGGCGGGTCGACCGACGACGACGCCCTGGACGTGCTCGCGATGGCGACGCTGTACGAGCAACTCGCGTCGATGAACATGTGGCCGATCAACATCGCCTCCGCGGTGAAACTAGCCGTCAGCGTCACGACGTCGCTGCTCATCGTGGCACTCGACCTCGGGTGGCTCACGGTGCCGGTCTGAGTCGAGGTGAGCCGAGATGTCACGAACACGCACGGTCGGAGGTGGCAGCGGGCGGCGATGAACGGGCTGCGACGCCTCCACGGATGGATCCGTGGCGCGCTGCGCGAGACGCTCGATCCGCCGACGGGGACGGCGCCGAGCACCTACGCGCTCGTGTTGGCGCTCCGTCGGGTCGGACGGGCGTCGAACGGGAGCGGGAACGGATCGCTCCCGCCCGGTGTCACCAGCCGAACGCGCGCCGTGGGCCCCGTCACCGTCCGCTGCTACCGGCCACGAGCCGACGACGAGACGCTTCCGGTGACGGTGTTTCTCCACGGCGGCGGCTGGATCAGCGGCGGCCTCGACACGAATCACGACCTCTGTGGCTGCCTCGCCGCTGAGACCGGACGAGCGGTCGTCGCCGTCGACTATCGGCTCGCTCCCGAACACCGCTATCCGGCACAGTTGGACGACTGCGACCGGGTGCTCGACTGGCTCGGACGCCACGGCCCCGCCAACGGGCTCGACCCCGACGACGTGACGCTGTTCGGGGCGAGCGCCGGCGGAACCCTCGCCGCGGCGCTGGCGGCCGACCGGAACGCCGACGCGACGCCGGCGATTCGACACCAGACGCTCGCGTACCCGCCGGTCGATCCGGCGTTCGATCCCCGTCACGGGCGGCCGATCCCCCTCCGGCGACTCGCCCGATCGATACTGGACGGCCTCTGGAACCTCTATCTCCCGCCGGAGGCCGATCGGTCGTCGCCCCGCGTCGCGCCGCTTCGAACGACGCGGGTCGGGGCGCTTCCGGCGACGACGGTCGTCACGTGTGGGATCGATCCGCTGCGAGTGGAGGGGCGGGCCTACGCGCGGCGTCTCGCGGCGGCGGGGGTGCCGGTCGCGCGCGTCGCGTTCCCGGCGTATCCACACGGCTTCCTGACGCTCCTGCCGCGATTGGACCGCGAACGAACCGTGGCGGCGGTGCGGCGCATCCACGGCGCGCGACCGACGCGGTAGGGGGAGTCGAAGTGAGAGTGGGGGTGGAGCGGGAACGGGAACGGCAGCGATGGGGGGCGGCCGTTACCGCCGATCGACCGTCTCCAGCAGCCGGTCGATCCGCTCGATGGCCGTCTCGATGGCCGCCGCGTCGGTCGCGTACGAGAGGCGGACGTAGTCGGTAGCTTCGTCGCCGAAGTCAACGCCGGGCGTGACCGCCACGCCCGCCTCCTCCAGGAAGCAGTCGGCCACGTCGATGGCGTCGCCGGGCAGGTCGCTCACGTCCGCCAGCAGATAGTACGCGCCCTGTGGCGTGTAGCCGAGGCCGAGTCCCCACTCCGCCACGGCGTCGACCAGCAGGTCGCGGCGCTCGCGGTACGTCTCCCTAATGGTGTCGAGTCGGGCGTCACCGTCGGGGGCCGAAAGCGCCGCGACACCCGCGTCCTGAACGAAGTTCGGGGCACAGATCAACACGTTCTGTGCGAGGCGGTTCACCGCGTCCACGGCGGCTGGCGGGACGACCAGCCAGCCGAGCCGCCAGCCCGTCATCGCGAACCGCTTCGAGAAGCCGTCGAGGACGAACGCGTCGTCGGTGTACTCGAGCATCGTGTGTTCCGTGGCGTCGTAGGAGAGGCCGTGGTACACCTCGTCGACGACGGGCGTCGCGCCGCGTTCGGCCGCAACCTCGGCGACGCCGGCGAGCGTCTCGCCGTCCATCACGACGCCCGTCGGGTTGGCGGGCGAGTTACACAGGACGGCGGCGGTGTCCGGGCCGACGGCGGCGTCGAAGTCGGCCACCCGGGGCTGGAACCCCTCGCTCGCGCGGAGCGGGACGGTCCGGACCCGTCCGTCGACGACGCGGACGAAGTTGGGGTAGCAGGCGTAGTGGGGGTCGGTGAGCACCACCTCGTCCCCGGGGTCGACGAGCGTCGCCATCGCGAGGAGGAGGCCGGGCGAGCTGCCGGGCGTGACGACGATCCGATCGGGGTCGACGTCGACGCCGTACCGCCGGGCGTAGCGGGCGGCGATCGCTCGCCGGAGTTCGGGCTTCCCCCGGGCGGCGGTGTAGTTCGTGTTGCCCGCCCGCAGCGAATCGACGGCCGTCTCGATCACGCGGTCGGGCGGCGAGAAATCCGGTTCGCCAACCTCCAGATGGATCACGTCGTCGGTGGCGTTCGCCCGTTCGAGCACGTCCATCGCGAGAAACGGGCTCACGTCGTCGGCACGCTGGGAGACCATTCGATTCCGAGGTATGTCCGGCGGCGACGAATACGCTCCGGTCGAGCGGCGACCGAACACCGGCGACCGGGGTGGCGCGGACGGCCGCCACCCGGTCTCGGCGCGTCAGTCGAGGTCGAACCGGTCGTTGGTCATCACTTTGTGCCACGCGTCGACGAAGTCCTGCACGAACTGCTCTTCGCCGTCGTCGGCGCCGTAGACCTCCGCGATGGCGCGAAGCCGAGCGTTCGACCCGAAGACGAGGTCGAAGCGGGTCGCCTCCCACTCGAGGTCACCCGTCTCGCGGTCACGGACCTCGTACAGATGCTCGCCCTCGGCCGCCTCCCACTCGTAGTCCATATCGAGCAGGTTCACGAAGAAGTCGTTGGTCAGGGTCGCCGACCCGTCGGTGAAGGCGACGTCGCCGTCGCCGTAGGTCGCACCAAGCTCGCGCATGCCGCCGACCAGAACCGTCATCTCGGCGGGGGTCAGACCCAGCAGCTCCGCCTTGTCGACCAGCAGCTCCTCCGGCGGGGCATCGTAGCCGTCACCGAGGTAGTTACGGAACCCGTCGGCCTGCGGTTCGAGCGCCTCGAAGGACTCGACGTCCGTCCGTTCCTGCGTGGCGTCGGTGCGCCCCGGTTCGAACGGGACGTCGACGGCGTAGCCGGCCTCGGCCGCCGCCTGCTCGACGGCCGCACTACCGCCGAGGACGATCAGGTCGGCGAGCGAGACGCGCACGTCGTCGGATCGCGAGCCGTTGAAGTCGGCCTGAATCCCCTCCAGCGTCTCCAGGACGGTCGCCAGTTGCTCCGGCTCGTTTGCCTCCCAGCTCCGCTGGGGTTCGAGGCGGATGCGCGCACCGTTGGCGCCGCCGCGCTTGTCGCTGTCGCGGTACGTCGACGCCGACGCCCAGGCGGTCTTGACCAACTGGGAGACGGACAGCTCCGAGGCGAGGAGTCGCTCTTTGAGCTCGTCGACTTCGGCCTCGCCGATGGGCTCGTAGTCGGCGTCGGGGATCGGGTCCTGCCAGATCATCGTCTCCTCGGGGACTTCGGGGCCGAGGAACCGCTCCGGCGGCCCCATGTCGCGGTGGATCAGCTTGTACCACGCCTTCGCGAAGGCCTCCCGGAACTCGTTGGGGTCGTCCCGGAACTCCTCCAGCACCTCCCGGTAGTCGGGGTCCCGCTTGAGGGCGACGTCCGTCGTCAGCATCATCACGTCCTCCTTGTCCCCGGGGTCCTCGACGCCGGGAGCGGCCCCGTCGAGTTCGCCGCTTTTCGTGGTCCACTGCCACGCGCCACCGGGACCTTTCTCCGGCTCCCACTCGTAGGTGAGCAGGTTGGTGACGTAGCTCATGTCCCACTGGGTCGGCGTGGCGTTCCACGGGCCTTCGATGCCGCTGGTGATGGTGTCGGGGCCTTTGCCCTCGCCGAAGTCGTTCTCCCAGCCGAAGCCCTGATCCTCGACGGGAGCCGCCGCGGGCTCGGGGCCGATGTGATCCTCGGGGTCGTCGGCACCGTGGACCTTCCCGAACGTGTGCCCACCGGCGATGAGCGCGACCGTCTCCTTGTCGTTCATCGCCATGCGGCCGAACGACTCGCGGATGTTCTTCGCCGAGCCCTCGAGGTCCGGCTCGCCGTTCGGCCCCTCGGGGTTCACGTAGATGAGACCCATCACGGTGTTGCCGAGCGGTGCCTTGAGGCTCCCGTCCTCGTCGAACCGCTCGTCGGCGGTCATCTCCCAGTCGTCTTCGGGCCCCCAGTCGACGGCCTCGTCGGGCTCGAAGTCGTCCTCGCGCCCGCCGGCGAAGCCGAACGTCTCGAAGCCCATCGATTCGAGGGCGACGTTGCCGGCGAGGACGATCAGGTCGGCCCACGAGAGCTTCTTGCCGTACTTCTGCTTGACCGGCCACAGCAGCCGGCGGGCCTTGTCGAGATTCACGTTGTCCGGCCAGCTGTCGACGGGGGGCAGACGCTGGTGCCCGCCGGAGGCGCCGCCGCGGCCGTCGGTGGTTCGGTACGTGCCGGCGCTGTGCCACGCCATCCGAATGAACAGCGGCCCGTATTGGCCGTAGTCGGCCGGCCACCAGTCCTTCGAGTCCGTCAGCACCTCCTCGACGTCCGCTTTCACTTCCTCGAAGTCGAGTTGCTCGAACGCCTCGGCGTAGTCGAAGTCCTCACCTTGCGGATCGACGTTCCGTGCGTTCCGGTCGAGGATCGACAGGTCGAGGGCGTCCGGCCACCAATCCTGCGGGGACCGTCGACCGGTCCGAATCGCCCGGCCACCGTCGGCCGCGAACGCGTCGTCGTCCGCATCTCCCGTACCGTGAGAAGGTGTGTCGTCCGTCATTACTGTGTCTACCGGGACGTGGATACGAGCGTACTAATCGTTGTTGTTGGCAGATGACGAACGTGGCGTCGTCGGCTCCGCGGAGCGTGGCGTCCGCCGGGGGTCAGGGCGCCGCCGCGGGCGGACGGCGACACCTCAGTCGTCGGCCTCGGTCGGCACGCCGTCGAGGTTCCCCTCGTCGTCGAACAGTTTGGCACGGAGATACCGCGCACGGTAGCGGTTCGCGCCGTCGCTCGTGTCGGCGTCTCGAACCTCGTCCGCTCGGCCGTCGGCGACGGCGTCGATGATCGTCTCGATCTGTTCTTTCTCGCTCGGCGTCAACTCGAACTCGTAGGTTCGGGACCGTTCGGCCTCCAGTCGCGTCCACTTCCGTGCCGCGGCGATCACCAGCGAACACGGCTCCCGACAGGGGAAGACCCCCGCTCCGCCGTCGGGGGCGAGTGCCGTCGCGTCGTCGTACTCCCACTCGCGGCGCTTGAGACACTGGGAGTCGTCACAGCAGGCCTCGGCGACCCAGTTCACGTGCTCGTGGCCCTCGCCGCGGTTCCACGTCTCGACGACGCCGTAGATGCCGGTCTGGCGCGAAACCGCCTCGTGCCAGTGGGTGACGTCGAGTCGCCCCTCGCGCTCGCGGTGCCAGTTGGCGACGGTCGCCGGGTAGAAGCCGTCGACGGCGCGGACGACGGCCGTGGCGTCGAGGTCGACGAACGCCCAGCCGTGGGACAGCGTGGGCGCCGTCGACAGCGGTCGGTAGTCGCCGTCGTCGTCGAGGGTTCGCACACGCCGGGCCTCGTGGGGGTCAGTGTACGTCGACAGCGCGTCGGCGTCGGCGGCGGCGTCGGCGACGTGCCGGAGGTCGTAGCGGCGTCGGCCGTCCTCGTCTACGCGCGCGGTGACGGCGAGTTCGCCCCACTCGCGGGTGAGGCCGTCGCCGAGGCGGTCGTACCGCTCGGGAACCGACAGGTCGTCCGCGCGCTCGATCCATCGGAGGAACCCCCACTCGGCGGCGGACTGTGGCGCGTGGTGGTGCCAGAACAGCCAGTTCTGGACGTATTCGCGGTGTCGCCCCGCGGCGTCGACGAACGCGGTCGCGGAGAGGTCCGCGTACCTCGACCCGGGGACGGCGAGCCGGAAGCCGTCGTCGTACGCGGCCTCGAGGCCGTCGAAGTCGACGCCGTCGCGGGCGGCCTCGCGCAGCGCCTCGGCCGGCGCGGGGTCGGTTGCCGTCATCTCAGTCACCGTCCGCGGCGGCCGTCGACGTCGGGTCGGTGTCGTCGGTTCCCACGTCGACGCCGTCGAGGGCCGCCCCCGCGTCGGCCGCGCGTTCGAGGACGACGTCCGCCATCAGCGGCTCCGTCCCGATGGCGCCGGCGTACCAGAGGTCGTGCCCGTCGACCCGCGACGGGACCGCGTACTCCCCGTCGAGGGCGATACCCATGTCCGCGGGGATGTCCTCCTGTGTGTGGTAGCCGTCGGCGACGAAAAGCGGCACCACGACGATGTCGGCGCTCTCGAAGTGGTCGGTCACGTCGTCCACCTCGGGCTCCTCGTCCATGAACAGCGCCCGGACCTCATCGAAGCGGTCGCGGTCCCGAACCCGGTCGGCGTGGTACTGGATCGCCTTCGCGGAGTTCTCGTTGCGTTTGGTGCCGTGGCCGACGACGGCCAGCCCCACCCCCGATCCGACGTCCGGGTCGCCCGTCACCGTCTCCGCCCGGCGGACGATCACGTCCGTCATCGCGTCGTGTGTCCCCACCGGCCCGCAGTAGTGGACCGTCTTGTCCACGTCCGACGGGGTGCGCCTGACGGAGTCGGCGCTCGTCCCGTCCGAGTCCCAGTCCGTGGCGTCGAAGTCGAGTCGAAGCTCGCGGGGGATCACCTCCTCCGTGAAGTAGCCCTCGCTGACGAAGAGGGGGACGACGTACACGTCGGCGGCCGTCACCGTCCGGAGGGCGTTCCGCAGCGACGGCTCCTCCTTCCAGTAGGCTTCGCGAACCTCGTCGAACGCGCCCGTGGCTCGGATGGCGTCGGCGTGATCCCGTGCCGGCGTACTCGACCGCGGGTTCAGATGTGACCCGTGGGCGACGATCAACAGTGCCTCGCTCATTGGCGGGGCGTATGCGCGTCGGACGCTTATACTGTCGGCTCTCGCCGTCGCGACGGAGCCGACGGGGGACCCGACGCCGCTCAGCCCGGCGTCGGGGCGCCGGGTCCCGTCGGTTTCTCGTCGTCCGAGTCCTCTCGGTTGAGGATGGCGTCGCGGATGCGGTCGAACGCCGATCGGTCGGTGCGGACGATGGGCACGTACATGGCCCACGCTCGTGTTAGTGTTTGACACAGTTGGATCTGACGGCGAGTGCTGTCCCCGGCGCACCATCAGTCCGCCCCGCGGTCGGCCCCGATCTTGTACAGCCCGCCCGTCCGACCGTCGCCGCCGGCGAGGTGCGCCTCGGACGCCCGGTCGGTGACGTAGACGGCGCCGTCGACGACCGTCGGGGAGCCGGTGACGTGGCCGACACCGTCGACCGCCCAGCGCTTCTCGCCGGTCCGCTTGGCCAGCGCGTAACAGCGCCGATCGTAGGAGCCGACGAGGACGTGGTCGCCAGCGACGGTCGGACAGCCGGTTATCCGTCCCCCGGTGTCGAACGTCCACCGGACGTTCCCGGTCGCAGCGTCGAGCGCGTAGCACCGCGAGTCGTGGCTCCCGACGTAGACGGTGTCGGTCGCCGCCTCGACGGCCGGACCGGACATCACCATCCCCCCGGTCTCGGCGGCCCACTGCCGTGAGCCGTCGTCGAGGGCGACTCGATAGACGTTCCCGTCCCACGACCCGAAGACGGCGCTGCCGTCGTGAGTGGCGACGGGGCCTTTGATCGCATCGCCCGTCGAGAACGACCAGACGAACGTCAACTCCGGATACGTCCACGCGTACAGGTTGCCGTCGTTCGAACCGACGACGAGCCGACCGGCCTCGCGGTCGAGCGCACAGGTGGAGTGGGGGTGGTCCGTCGGGCGTCGGTCCTCCCAGACCACCTCGCCGGAGACGGCGTCGACGCCGAACATCGCGCCGCTTGGCTCGTAGTACTCGACGGCGATGTAGACGGTCCCGTCGTGGTAGCCCGGGCTCGATCCGATGGCGTCGCCGAGCTTCCGCCGCCAGAACCGCTCGCCGGTCCCCAGGTCGAAGGCGTAGAGCGCGCCGTCGTAGGCACCGACGTACACGGTCCCGTCGACGACGGTGGGCGTCCCGTGGATGCCCCGAGAAGTCTCCTCGACGGCGGCCGTCCAGACGACGTCGCCGTCCGGCGTCACCCGCCACACCTCACCGGTGTCGCCGGGGACGACGACGTCGCCGGATCGTGTCGCGACGGGACTGGCTTTCGCCGCCGTGTGATCGCCCGTGTTCAGGTCACGGAGCGTCCACTCGACGCGTGGCTCGGCGGGAACCGTTGCGTCGGGGAAGACGCCCCGGCGGTGGAATCCGCCACGGAAGGTCGCCGTGGCCGCAGCCGTGGTCGTGGGGGCCGCCGGCGTTCTCTCGGCGGGACGCCCGGACGTTCGAACGTCGAGACAGCCGGCCAGGCCGCCGACGGCGGCGAGGCCGACGGCGCCGAGAACGGCGCGTCGGGAGGACCCGGTCATCGTGTGAGGCGTCCACGCCGGAGAGACATATGTGGTGTGGACGGGACAGCGCCCCCGCTCTCGACGGGCGAACGGATCGAGACCGATCGTCCCGTCGTCGGAGTCGGCCACGCGCGTCGCTGAATTTATCCGGCAGCTGAAACAATTGGCTCGGTATGACCGAACAGCCCGTCGACGTCGAACCGGGTGGGGAGAACGTCGCGGGGGAGACACCTGTCGCGGAGCCGGAAGCCGTCACCGACGATACGACCGTCCACGGCGACGACGTCGAACTGGAACGCACCATCGGGCTGGTCGGCGGGCTGGCCATCGGGATCGGGACCATGATCGGTGCGGGGATCTTCGTGTTTCCGGGACTAGCGGCGGAAAACGCCGGGCTCGCGGCCACGCTCTCGTTTGCGATCGGCGGGCTGATCGCGTTGCTCGTGGCACTCCCGACCTCCGAACTCGCGACGGCGATGCCCCGCAGCGGTGGCGGCTACTACTTCATCTCGCGGGGGATGGGGACGGCCTACGGTTCGATCGTGGGGCTGGGGCTGTGGTTGGGCCTGATGTTCGCCTCCGCGTTCTATCTCGTGGGGCTCGGCCACTACGCGAGCGCCGTGTTCGCCGAACTCGGCGTCGGGCTCCCGTTCAACCCCGTCATCGGGATCGGCCTGCTGTTCGGCGTCGCACTGACGGCGCTGAGTATCGGCGGCACGGAGAACACGGCCAAGATCCAGAACGCGGTGGTGGGGATCCTCCTCGTGGTGCTCACGGGCTTTCTGTCGTACGGCGTGCTCGACGCAGTCGGCGTTTTCGGTCGCGGCAGCGTCCCGGAACAGTTCTTCTCCCGGGGGTACTTTCCGGTGTTGACGACCGCGGCGCTCGTGTTCACGTCGTATCTGGGGTTCGCCCAGGTCGCGACGGTCGCGGGCGAGATCAAACGGCCGGGGCGGAACCTCCCGCTGGCGATGGTCGGGTCGGTCCTCGTCGTCACGGTCTTCTACGTCGTGACCATCTTCGTCGCGACCAGCGCGTTCGGAGCCGAGCGGCTGGGCCAGTTCGGTGAGACGGCGATGGTCGAAGTCGCCCGTGACTTCCTCGGGTTGCCCGGCGCGGTCGCGATTCTAGGTGCCGGGCTGTTGGCGACGTTCTCCAGCGCGAACGCGTCGATCCTCAGCGCCTCGCGGGCGGTGTACGCGCTGAGCCGCGACGCCTTGCTTCCCAGGCGGGCGAGCGAGATCAACCTCCGGTACGGCACGCCACACGTCGCGTTGCTCGCCGCCGGCGGGCCGATCCTCGTCCTCGTCGCGACCGGTCAGGTCGAACTGCTCGCGGAGGTCGCCTCCTTTCTCCACCTGATCATGTACGGGCTGATGTGTATCGCCCTGATCGTGTTACGTCGGCGAGATCCCGAGTGGTACACCCCCAGCTACCGGGTGCCGGGCTATCCGGTGGTCCCGGCTGCGGGGGCGCTCGCGAGTTTCGGGTTGATCGCCTTCATGCAACCCGCGTCGATCGGCATCGGCATCGTTATCATGATCGTCTCGTATCTCTGGTATCGTTATTACGCTCGGAACGTCACACTCAAGGGGGACATCTGAACATGACCGACCGTCCATCGATACTCGTCCCGATTCGCGTGCTCGAAGGGGAGTCGGTCCCGGAGGGCGTTGCCGACCTCCTCGCGAACGCCCACGTCATCCTCCTGGGATACCACGTCATCCCGGAGCAGACTGCACCGGGACAGGCACAGATGCAGTTCGAGGAGCGGGCCACCACCCGTCTCGACGAGTACGAGGCCATCTTCGAGGCGGCGGGAGCGACCGTCGAGCGACGGCTCGTGTTCACACACGACGGGCAGAAAACTATCGACCGAACGATAACCGAACACGACTGCCTGGCGGTTCTCGTTCCGAACGCGACGGGGGCGGTCGAAGACGTCCTCGTCGCCGTCCGCGGGACCGTGGGGATCGACCGTCTCGCCCGCGTCGTCGCCGGCGTGTTCGGCGAGATGGACGCCGCGGTAACGCTGTATCACGTCGCCGAGACTGCCGAAACGGACGAGGACATCGGGACGCTTCTCGATGGGATGGTAGACCGACTGGGGGAACTCGGTATGGACGCGTCGAGGATCGAGACCCGAGTCGACCGGGAGCGGAACCCGCTCGATGCGATCGTCGATGCGGCCGAGTCGTTCGACACCGTCGTCATGGGCGAAACTGATCCGTCGCTCTCGACGTTCGTGTTCGGGATGCCGGCCGATCAGGTTGCCGACCGGTTCCTCGGTCCCGTGCTCGTCGTGCAGCGTGAACCTGCCGCTGACGAGGCGGAGGAGTCGGGTGGCGAAGGAAGATAGTCCCACCAGAACTACTGTGAGAGGTTACATAGTTCATGCACTCGTGGACCACGATATGGCCGATACGGACGATGTCCAAGAGTACGGACGAAAACTCCAGAACCAACTGGACAAACTCGCGGACGCCGAGATCACCGAGGCCGACCGACGCGCGATCCGGCAGTTCATCGATTACCTGGATGTCCGGACAGACAACAACCAGGGAACGATCGTCTCGAATCTGAACCGCCTCAGACTCGCTGCTGAGCGAGGGGAGGCGTCCCTGACCGATGCCGAGGAGCCCGACATGACTGCGCTCATGGGCACGCTCAAGCGCGACTACGGGCTCGCTGAAGGAACACTCCGCGAGTACCGGAAAGCCCTCCGGAAATTCTACAAGTGGCGGGGAGTCGAGTGGGCCGAGAATATCGAGATCGGCCCCTCGCCCGACCGGTCGGTCGATCCCGACGCTCTGCTCGAGGACGACGAGATCGAGGCCATCCTCGACGCCACTGAAAATCCGCGTGATAAGACCGCCATCGCACTGCTTGCTGACACAGGGATGCGCATCGGCGGCATCGCGAGCCTCCGGGTTCGGGATATCGACCTCACCGAACAGCCGGGCACGGTCAGCATCAACGAAAACGCGAACGTGAAAGGCGCAAGCGGCACCGTCCCGTTGACGTGGTCGCGTGGCTACGTCGCCAGCTGGCTCGATGTCCATCCCCGTCGCGACGATCCCGACGCCGCCCTGATCCACAAGTTCGCCGGGCATCATACGGCCGGCGATGACGATGGGGCACTGACCTACCAGTATCTCAGTCGCCGCATCAAAGATGTCGGCGAGCGGGCTGATATCGATCCTGATCGACTGAACACCCACAACTTCCGAAAGAGCGCGATCTCCCGCTGGATCCGCGAGGGCTTCTCCGAACAGGAAATCAAGCACCGCGCGTTCTGGGTGAAAGACAGCCGGCAGTTCGAAACGTACTCTGGGGTGACCGACGACGAGATGGTCACCCAGATCGCTGACCACTACGGGATCGACGTTGGGGATGTCGAGACCGCCCGCCCGAACCTCGAGAACTGCCCACAGTGTGGCTCGCCGCTTCGGGACTCGGCCCGCTTTTGTCCTGGCTGTGGCGGGCCCCTGACCGACGCTGCAGCCGCGGAGAAGGCGAGCGTCGAGGACGCCACCTTCGAATCCGTCGCCGCCGCCGACGGCCACGAAGCCGACTACTTCGCCGAATTCCGTCGGCGATTCAACGAGGATCCGGCGTTCCGGGCGCAAGTCGTCGGCGAAGTCGATCATGACGACCCCTCCTGACGGTGCAGTGCGTCGCGAACGATCGGGACAAGTGGATAGGTGTCCGGATCGAGATTCGCGATTCGCTCGAGGAGTTCCTCGTCGCTCAGGTCTTGGATACTGCCGTCGGGATCCAAGAGCGGACTCTTACTCATCTGGCATCGCCTCCCGTGTGCTGACCCGCGCACGCTCCGGACACGACGGGCGACACGTCCCGTACCCACAGGCTGGACAGAGTTCGCCAGTACTGATCTGCTCGATGAACTGAATGTGCTTGCAGGCACCCTCGGAGCCCGCCCGATACCGGTAGTCGTCACAGTCGCAGGTGAGGCCGTCGTCGATTCGAACCCGATAGCGACCGCCTGAGCGGTGATTCCGAACGGCGAACACACCGGGACGGAGACACTCGGCTGCGAGTGGCTCCATCCGAGCGCGTTGCGTGCGACTCATCGCTGTGGCCCTCCGGTTCGGTGAGTACTCAACCGCTCCGTCTCAACTGGGAGTATCACCGGCGTTTCCGCTTGGAGGATCGCGAGGAGGTCGAGTCGCGCGGCTCGCGACCACTGATCGAGTGACTGCGCGGCCTGCCGGGCGTGGCGTTCGGCCTCGTGGCGATCGATCGGTGTCTCGGCGGTCGGTGGCCCGCCGTCGGGGCGGAGCGAGGGATCGACGATGAGCTGGCTGCTCGGGTTGGACTGGGACTGTGAGAGGACGCGGCCGACGACGACGTCGCGACGGAACCGGCGATCGCGACCACCATCTGAGCGGATCGGGGTCCCGCCGTCGGAGTGAGTGTCGGGGGCATCCCCATCGCCATCCCCATCGCCATCGGGATCGGGGTTGACGTCCACGACCCGGCGGCCAGCCTGGTCGGCAAGCCACTGGATGCGCTCGTGCAGGCAGGCGTGGCCGGCGGCCGTGAGTGCGTACTCGTAGGTCCGCCCGTCGTATTGGGTGCGCTCGAGGAGCCCGGCGTCAGCGAGGTCATCCAGGTTCTGGTAAATCCGGGCCGGGAGAACCTCCGCGCCGAGATACGCTTCGAGGTGGTCCCGAATCGCCGCCCCCGAGGTGACGGTCTCGGTGGCCTGCAACTGGGCGATCGCGGCCAGCTGGTCGAGCTGGAAGCGCGTGCAGGTGGTCGGATGGACGGTGCGATCGGTCGTGCCCCCCGATTTATCAGGGGCTGGGTCACTAGCTGGCATTGTCGTTCCAAGCGACCCCGCACGGCGGCCTGCTGGAGCCAGGTCGCCACTTTTCGCGGGCGACGGTGCCGCCGTGCTGAGTCATGTCTACGTCTATGCTACCCGGCGCATTTAGTTGTTGCTCTTGAGAAGCTAACTGCTTGAGAGCTTGCTTTAAGAACCCAACTAACTTTACCTGTGGTTGGCCAAAGACTCGGTAATGCCACGGTCCCGGGAAACGTCGAATGAAGACATACTCGTCGAGTTCTATCTCCACGATGATCCGGTGCTGGTGGCCAAGGAAGCTGCTGAAGCTCTTGATATGTCTCGGCAAGGAATTCACGACCGGCTGAAAGCACTCGAAGAAAGTGGCTATCTCAACTCCAAGAAGCCGGGACGAGACCGAATTTACTGGTTGACTGAAGATGGGCGGAAGCTGGTCCGCGACACTCTGCGAAGCTAATCTTCGGCGATCCACCAACCGACAGTCCGGCCGGTTTTCTTCCGCTCGATTTCGCCCTCCTCGTATAGACTGAGAAGGCGATCGTGGAGGCCTTGACGAGTGATAGAGAGCCGCTCGGAGAGCTCGGATGCAGTAAGATAGGGTTCTTCCGCCTCGCGAAATTCGGCCAGAATCTGTTCGTCTGTGACTTTCTGGTTTCCGTGGGGCATCTATAGACTCTCTAAAGTGATGTTTGTTGCTCTTGAGCAAAAGCGTTATGGTGCGGGCGCTATACGTGTAACACGAGAAACGCGGGGCTGCTCGGTGTGAAAACACCGGGCCGGTGCTGGAACACCGACCCGCGTTTCGGGAAAACCCATGTCGACCAACAACACGCTGGCCGATAAAGATTCGGCCACCGACTGTACCGACTACACAACGCGCCTCCTCCCCCAACACGTCTTCCTCGGCCGCGATCGCGAGGAATACAACCACCACCTCGACCGTGAGACCAACGTGGTCACACGCTTCGACGACGCGGGCGAGATCGAACGCCGCACCGAGCTCGGCGATGACCCGCTCGACGACTACCTCGCCTTCGTCGCCGAAAAGGTTGGCTGGAAAACCCGAAAACAGGCGGCCACGTGGGATTTCTTCCCGGAGGCGCGCTGATGCGCCTCTACGGAACCACTTGCCGGCTCTGTGGGGCCACGATGCTCCGCGGGGACAGCGACGCCGACCTCTGCGCACAGTGTACGAGCGATCTCGACCGGGCGCCAAGATAGATGGCCGCGAAACGAGAACGGGCGTTGATGCATCTCGCCCAAGCCGCCACGCGGGCGGACGACCCCGACACGCGCCAGCACATCCAGCAGGCTCTCGAGGCGGTTCGGGAGCTCCCCGCTGCACCGCCACGCCAGGAGTGTCCGAACTGCGGACGTGTTGGCCTCCCCGAGCAGATCGCCGTCCACGACTGCTGACCTGGCCGAACCTCTTTGCCACTCTGTTTCGACGACCATCGTGCCGGTGCCGGGGGGGAATCGCCTGTCTCACGCGCAACGCACCTGCAGATGGCCGATCACGGTATCAATCCAATCGGGAAGTGGGACGTCCGCCAGCTCGCCAGCCGCGTTATAACTGAACAGGACGTCGACCGCTTCAGTCAGAAGATCAATATCGAGCCGCCACCGCCGATCGGCAGCCACATCGACGCGGACGGCGGCGTCACCGACGCACTCGAGGTAGCGCACGCGGACAGTCCCACCAGGAGTCCGGAGTCGCGTTGTCTGGATACTCATCGGTCAGCATAACCTACACAAATTATTCACAAAGGGCTGACGAGGGGGGTTCACAAAAATTCAGCAGACAAGATCGAGATTCGCATACCCCGAGGTATCGACTCGATAGGTCCGATTCTTCGTCGTGCCGGTCGCCTCAACGAGCCCATAGCGATCCATCTTCTGGAGATACGTGACGATGGTCCGCCGTGATCGAGGCTCGGACACCCGCTCAGCATAGCGTTCGTGTAACTCACCCGGACTGAGCGCCCCCGCAGCCACCAACAGATCATACAGCGTCCGTTGGTGGGCGGTGAGTCGTTCCAGACTCGCCTGGTGGAGTTGACGCCGGGCTGCTTCGACCGCCGCGACAAGTTGTGTGTTGCTGATACGATCGACACCGGCCTCGCGTGCGTGTCGAGCGGCCTCTCGGAGAATACAGATTCCCAAGCGGGCGTCGCCATCGGCGGCCTCGGCCATCCGCTCGAGAAGTCGCTCCGAGACCGGGCCCCCGGAGAGGCCATGCGCAGCGCGTTTCGAGAGAATCTCGACGAGTTCGGAGACGGCGTAGCGGCCAAACTCCAGGCGCTGTGCGCCCGCGGGCACGCGCCCCCAAGCGTCGGTCAGCAAGGTAGTAATCTCGCCGGGCTCGTTGACGATACAAGCGACACTGACACCGGGTGCATCGGCCAGTTGCTGGAGCGGCTCGGACTCGGGAACCATCTCCAGTTCGTCCAAGACGACGATCCGGGGCGTCTCGGCCGGTTGCTGAAGCGCATCAACGAGCGTAGAGCGTGGCGTCGAGTTGTGATGCACCACGTCCAAATCGAGGCGATCGACGACCTGCGCGAGGAGGTGGTAGTCATCGTAATCCTGCCAGCAATCAACGTAGGCGGTCCGGAGGTCCTGTTGCTGTGCCAGTCGTCGGAGAGCATCACGAGCGATCAGCGTTTTCCCCGTTCCAGGCGGGCCGGTCAGGACGAACGGCGACTGTGTCTCCCCAGCGGCCATCCGTCGAAAGGCCTCCTGGACGTCCCGAAAGTGTGCCCCGCGGTGGACGATCAATTCCTGATCCGGGACCTCCTCTGGATCAAGCACCCGCGGGTGATGGATCATGTCCGAGGCGTTTGGCAGGTGGGAGAATAAAGGCCAATGTGGGGGGTTCACAAAAGCAGTGCTATGTCAGGTGCAGATCCATGGTGCCTCTATTCAACAGAAGGCGAACCAACACACATTGCTCGCCCTGCTGCTGAGGAGGCCTACTGTGGGGAGCGGTTGCGCACGTATCGCCCGCAAGGTGAGTCCGCCGATCCAAGTGCCTTCCACGCACGCGATCACTTCTGCACCGAGTGTCTAGCTGCGGTCTTAGGCGAGCAAGCGACGGCGATACTCAACGAGCTCAAGGACAAATAGCGTCAGTTGCCACTCTTCGCGTAGTATTGCGAAAAAATAAGGCCGCAACCGAAGACCGCTATCGGCGGTCAGTCGTGGTTAGCTTAGTTGTCGCGCCGGGTCGCGAGCAGCGCAGCCGCGAGCAGCGCGATGACAGCGACGATGGCACCGAAGCCGGGGC
>Ga0207813_100235_pt1 | contig 37831 bp, 24 predicted proteins | sample A23E3SouthBayCA_2_FD_187730 | JGI IMG/M metagenome (GOLD analysis project Ga0207813, IMG submission 187730) | Aerobic enrichment media microbial communities from Eden Landing Ponds, California, USA - A23 E3 (4) (SPAdes) | ecosystem: Environmental > Aquatic > Marine > Unclassified | place... | reverse complement strand
AATTTCACCAGCCGATTACGAGGACCGCGACCCTGGTCGCGGGCCGAACGTGGCCGGCACAGACCACTCCAAACGTCGAACGAAGTGAGACGTTTACTGAGTGGGTGTTTCGATCTCCAGCTCGATCCTCTCAAGCCCGAGTCCGCGGTCCCGTCCTCGCGAACCTTCCGCTTTCCCAGCCCTTATCTTCCGACGCACGAAGCCGACGGTGATGACAGTTCCAGCGACACAGAGCGAGCAGCCGATAGACCCGTCCGACACGACCATCGCCTACGTCGGTGGCGGGAGCCGACAGTGGGCGCCCAACCTCATCCGCGACCTGGCGCTCTCGAGCTTCGACGGCCACGTTCGCCTCTACGACACCAACGACGAGGCCGCCGAACTGAACGCCGAGTTCGGGAACTGGGTCCAGGAAGACCCCGACGCGACGGCGGAGTGGTCCTACGAGGCCGTCGAGGAACTGGGCGACGCGCTCGCGGGCGCGGACGTGGTCATCCTCTCGACGCAGTACGACCCGAGGGAGACGTTCGTCCACGACCTGCGTATCCCCCGGGAGTACGGCATCTACGGGGCCGTCTCGGCGACGATCGGTCCCGGCGGCATCTTCCGTGCGATGCGTACCATCCCCGTCTTCCGCAGATTCGCCGCGGCGATCCGCGAACACTGTCCGGACGCCTGGGTGTTCAACTACACTAATCCCGTCCACTTCGTCACGCGCGCGCTCTACGACGAGTATCCCGACATCAACGCGCTCGGACTCTGTCACGAAGTGCTGGGCACGCGCTGGCACCTCGCCATGCTCGCGCGGGAAGAACTGGGCATGGACGCCGAACGGGACGACATCTCGGTCAACGTCAAGGGGATCAACCACTTCACCTGGGTCGACGAGGCCTACTGCAAGGGCGTCGACCTGTGGCCGCTCCTGGAGGAACTCAAGGACGGCGAGCGTGCGACGAAGACCTTCGACTGGGAGGATCTCGAAGACGAGAGCGTCTTCACCGACAACTGGCAGGTCACCTGGGAGCTGTTCCGCCGACACGGTATCCTCCCCGCGGCGGGCGACCGTCACCTCGTCGAGTACGCCACGACCTTCCTGCAGGGCGGCCAGGAGACGCTGAACCGGTGGGGTGTCAAGCGCACTGACGCCGACTACCGCGCGAAACACTGGACGCCCGCCGAGTCCGACCAGACCACGAACGTCGAGGGGTGGCTCTCGGGCGAGCGCGAGTTCGAACTCGAGGCCTCCGGCGAGGAGTTCCTCCCCATCCTCGAGGCACTCGCCGGCGAGGACACCCACGTCACGAACGTCAACCTCCCCAACCAGGGCCAGGTCGGCGATATCGAGCAGGGTCCCGTCGTCGAGACGAACGCCGTCGTCCGCGCCGGGAACGTCAAACCCGTCTCCGCAGGTGGGTTCCCGCGCCCCGTCCGGCGCATGATCCGCGGGCACGTCGATACCATCGAGACCGTCATCGAGGCCGCGCGAACGGGTGACCTCGACCTGGCTTTCGAGGGATTCTCGACGGACGACCAGGTGCAGACGCTCTCGCCCGACGACCAGGCCGACCTGTTCGGCGAACTCGTGGCTGCCGAGGCCGAGTACCTCGACGACTGGAACGTCGACGACGCTCGTGTCCTCGACGAGGCCGATACGTACCCCGAGTAGCGAAACGACCCGTTCACTGTCTCTGTTCCGCCTTCGTCTGCTATCCCGTCGCCTCCAACGTCTCTGGTCTTCACCACAACCACCGCTTCCCTCACCACTCGCTCACTGGTGGCCGTCGCTACTGCCGCCACACAGATTGCCTTTTAATGTTTTCCAATTGATTAAAACATTAACTGAAAATATTGTAAATAAAAATGATAGAATTTATCATCCACTTCGCCGAGGGTACTGGTGCGGGAGGTGTGTTAGCGCGACACAGGACGAACAGAGACAGGTGTACGGGAGCGACACGGCGGATCCGTGGGAGACGGGGGATTCGCAACGCGACGACCGGGGGGCCGTCCGAGAGCGGTTCGGGCGGGTCGGTCGACGTCGATTCCGGGGATAGCGTGGCTGCAGGTCCCGCCGTCAGTTCGCTCGACCGGCGCGACGACGCCGTCGGACTCGACGCGAACAGGCACGCAACCACGCGGCTGCGACACAGCACACGACGATGACACACGAGGATACGCACGACTGCGGGACAGACGAACAGACATCGACCGACACGGGGGACGGACGGACATCGGCCGACACGGGAAACGACCCGGACGTCGAGGGCGTCCGCGACGGCGCGACCGGGAGGTTGCTGGAGATGGACCGGCGTGATTACGTGCGGACGGTGGGTGCCGCCGCGGCGATCGGCCTCGGTGCCGGAGCCACCGCGAACCCGGCCGCCGCGGACGTCACGGAGAACCAGACCGGCAACGACGGCGGCTACTTCTACTCGTTCTGGACCAACGCCCAGGGGACGGTCTCCATGGAACTGGGCTCGGGCGGCAACTACAGCGTCGACTGGACGGACACCGGAAACTTCGTCTGTGGCAAGGGCTGGAGTACCGGGGCGCGCAGGGACGTGGACTACTCGGCGTCGTTCAACCCCTCGGGCAACGCCTACCTCTGTCTCTACGGGTGGACGACCGACCCGCTCGTCGAGTACTACATCGTCGAGGACTGGGGGAGCTACCGGCCCGAGAACGACTACCAGGGGACCGTCACGACCGACGGCGGGACCTACGACATCTACGAGTCGTTGCGGGAGAACGCTCCCTCGATCGAGGGTACCGCGACGTTCCCCCAGTACTGGAGCGTTCGCCAGTCGGGCCGGACGAGCGGTACCGTCACCACCGGCAACCACTTCGACGCGTGGGCCGACAACGGGATGGACATCGGCAGCCACGACTACCAGATCGTGGCCACCGAGGGCTACCAGAGCAGCGGCAGTTCCAACGTCACCGTCGGCAGTTCCGGTGGCGGGGGCGGCGGTGGCGGCGGTGGCGACGATGGCGGTGACTCGGGCGGCGACAGCGGCGGTTCGACGGGCTCGCTCGCCGACGGCACCTACAGCATCCAGAACGTCAACAGCGGGAAGGCACTGGACGTCGCGGGCCAGTCCACCGACGACGGTGCGAACGTCCAGCAGTACAGCTACTGGGGCGGCGAGAACCAGCAGTGGAACGTGACCGACACCGGCAGCGGCTACCGCCTCGAGAACGTCAACAGCGGGAAGGTACTCGACGTCTCCGGGCAGTCCACCGACGACGGTGCGAACGTCCAGCAGTACACGGACTACGGCAACGACAACCAGCGCTTCCACATCCACGACCAGGGCGGCGGCGAGTACCACGTCCAGCCGGTCCACAGCGACAAGGCCGTCGAGATCGCGAACGCCTCGACGTCGGACGGCGCCAACGTCCAGCAGTGGTCCTGGAGCGGCAACGGCAACCAGCTCTGGACCTTCGAGTCGGTCTGAGCTCCCTCGCCGTACAGTGCGTCGCGACGGACGCTATCGCGTCGAAGTAGCCTATACGGGCTCGATTTTTTCGCGGCGGCCCCACGAACCACGACAGCGGTCAGTCTCTCAGTTCTCGCGTGGGACGCGTTCCTCGTCGTCGGGAATCCCCGCGTGTTCGTAGAAGAACTCACAGAGCCTGTCGCGCCAGACGCCGGCGTGTGCGACCTGCTCGTCGAGTCGTTCGGCGACGTGGCGGAACCGTTCGTCGTCTATCTCTCCTTCGAGCGTCGCCCACGCGTCGCGCATCGCCTCCGCTTCCTCCACGCCCGCGTGCGTGTTGTCGTACAACGTCTGGACGACCGTCCGCCCGTCGTCGAGTTCGTGGTCCCACGGGAGGTGATGGAAGAAGAGCAGCAACTCCCTCGGACAGGGCTCGGGGTCGTCGTAGACGTCGGCCCAGTGGTCGGTGTACTGCTGACTGTAGCCGTTGCCCCGGGAGTTGCGGTCCTTGCCGATGCCGTCGGCCGTCGCGCCGGTGTAGCCCGGCCACTCCTCGGGCCCGGGGTCGTAGTGGTTCTCCAGGTAGGCGCTCCCGTTGTACATCATGTGCATCAGCCCGAGACCGCCCGTCGAGTAGTCGATGACGGCCGGCCACGAGCGGTGCAGGATGTCTGTGACTGTCTCGACGACCTCGGGGTCGCCGCCGAACGTCTGGCGGACCCACTCGTCGGTGATCTCCCCGGTTTCGAGGTCGGGGTCCCACGCCAGGCGGCCGTAGCCGTAGAGGTTGGCCTGCGCGAGGTAGTGGCCCGTCCAGTTCCGGTCCTCGCCGGGCCCGCCGACGCCCGCCATGCCGGTTCCCTCCTCGCGGAAGAGGTCCTTGACCTTGTGGCCGTGCCCCTCCGGGTCGGTGTCGAACTCGAGGACCTCCTTCCACATCGGGACGTGATAGCAGGCGTGGACGTGCTGGCCGGTGTACTCGCCGGTGATCTGGAGCTCCAGTCCGAGGTCGGTCCCGGGCATCTGGCCGAACACCGGCGAGACGGGCTCGCGGGGCTGGAAGTCGATGGGACCGTTCTTGACCTGGACCGTGACGCTGTCGTGGAACTCCCCGTCGAGGGGCTCGAAGGTGTCGTACTGCTGGACCGCCCTGTCCCTGTGCGAGCCATAGACGAACGCGCGCCACCAGACGCGGCCGCCGTGGGGTGCCAGCGCCTCGGCCAGGACGTTCGCGCCGTCGACGTGGTCGGCGTCGTAGTTGTACGGCCCCGGCTGGCCCTCGGAGTCGGCCTTGACGAGAAAGCCCCCGAAGTCGGGGATCAGGTCGTAGATCTGGTCGGCTTTCGCGGCCCACCAGTTCGCCACGTCGGGATCGTTCGGGTCCGAGCTGTCGAGCCCGCCGATCTTCTCGGGTGCGCCGAAGTTGACCGAGAGGTAGAGCCGGATGCCGTACCGCCGAAAGAGCGAGGCCAGCCCGGTGAGTTTTTCGAGGTACCTCGTTTCGAGCAGGCGCCACCCTTCCAGGTGGTCCATCGCCTCGTTCGCGCTGTCTCTGTCGGGGATCTGCGTGTTGACGTTGTTGACGACGAGGCCGTTGATCCCGACCGAAGCGAGCAGTCGAGCGTAGTCGCGGTAGCGCTCGCGGAGGTCCGGCAGCGTCTCGAAGTCGAAGATCGACTGGCCGGCGTACCCCCGCTCCATCGACCCGCGGAAGGGGTTGTCCCAGTGGTTCACGAGGCGGTCGGGTGAAGCGGGTTCCTCGACGACGTGGACGTCCTCGATGGGCTGGCCCGTGGACATGCGCCGCAGGAGGTCGAACGTGCCGTAGACGAGGCCGCTGTCCGAGGACGCCGTCACGACGAGCGTGTCGATGCCCTCCCACTCGCCGGTCGTGAGGAGGTAGCCGTCCTCGTCGAGGTTCGTGACCGCTTCCTCGTCGACGGCCTGTGCGACCACGTCCATGTCACTCGGCGTCCCGACCGCGAGAAAGCCCTCGACCGTACGCGGCGGGTGCTGCCAGAGGTGCGGGTCCCTGCCGAGCAACCCCGAGATGCCCCTCCGGAGCTCCTCGCGCACGGCCCCGAGTTCCCTGGATGCCTCGGAGACGTAGGCGTGTGAGCAGAGTCGTCGGTAGGAGTCGCGGCAGTCACGGTCCTCGACGGGCTCGTAGCGCAGCCAGCAGTCGTCGTAGTCAGGTTGCATCTGATCGGTCCAATATCGCCCCCGACCAAAACGGTAGCGACGTGGGGCCAGCGCCGTTTGGGGTGTCCGGGCACCCCTCGTCGGTTCCTCCGAACGGGCCCGCCACACCACCCTGACGGGCCCGCCACGTCACCCCGACAGAGAGTTTCGAACGATTTTTCTCCCAGGTTGTTCACGCCAGTGATATGACGGGAGACGACGGTCTTTCGACGGAGAGTGACGGGAACGACCGACTGTCGGTGGGACGGCGACACCTCCTGGGCGTCCTCGCGACGACGGCCGTCGCCGGCTGTGGCAACAGCACGAACACGGACACACCGGACGGCGGGGACGGCTCCAGCCAGTCGACGCCCGCGGACTGGCCCTCGGTGAACGACTCGTACTACAGTGGGCTCGTCTCGACGCTCTCGGGAGAGATGGGCCTCCCACCGGCCGATTTCGTCTACGCCGAGACCGGCGCGGACACGCTCGACGCCTACGGGTTCAACGGTGACGTCGTCGAGACCTCCGAACTGGACGTCGGCGACGGCCAGCCGTTCTCGAACGCCGTCCGCGTGAACGTCACCGAGTCGACGACCAACTCCTACGACGTGACGATGCGCGCCGACGTCGGTGACCGCTCCGTGAACGAGGGTGACGTCCTCCTCTTCGTCGTCCACCTGCGCGGGCCCGAAGACAGCGAGACGACACCCACTGCACAGTTCGTCTCGAAAGACGAGGACAACATCAGCACCAACATGGTGCACAGTCAGGCACAGGTCGCCCCCGGCACCGAGTGGGAGCGCTACTACGTCCCGATCCGGTTCGATTACAGCGCCGAGGCGGGGACCTGGTGGACGGAACTGTTCCTCGGGTTCGGCCCACAGGTCGTCGACGTCGGCGGCGTCGCACTGCTCGATTTCGACGGGCGCGCCACCGTGGACGAACTGCCGAGCGGTCCGGCGAGCGGATCCGGCGGCGGTCCGGGCGGGTCCGGCGACGGTGGCGACGGCGACTCGGGGGACTGGGAAGCGGCCGCCGACGAGCGCATCCAGGAACACCGGACGGCCGACCTGACGGTGAACGTCGCCGACGCCGACGGTAACGCCGTCTCCGACGCGGACGTCGAGGTCGCCATGCAGGAACACGAGTTCGGCTTCGGTACCGCGGTCGGCGCGGACTACCTCGTCAACGAGAGCGAGGAAGGTGACCAGTACCGGCAGGTGATACGGGATCTCTTCAACACGGCCGTGCTGGGCAACCACCACAAGTGGCGTTTCTGGGAGGAAAACGAGGAGACTGCCGACGCCGCGACGGAGTGGTTGCTCGACCAGGGCAAGACGCTGCGTGGACACGTCTGTCTCTGGGCCAGCGTCAGCGCCTGGGCAGTGCCGCCGGACGTCGTGAGTGCGATGGGTGTCGAGTGGGAGGACAACGGCGTCACCGACCCGGAACTCGACCCGGAGTACGTCCGCCAGCGAACGATGGAACACATCCCGGCTATCATCGAGGACTACGGCGAGGACATCGACGAGTGGGAGGTGGCCAACGAGGTCATCCACCAGCCCGGATTCGTCAAGGCGATAAACGGTGTCCGGGCGACCGACGAGACGACACTCGAAGACGTCGACCCCGTCGAAGCACCGATACTGGGCGAGTGGTACGACACCGCTCGCGAGGCCGCCCCCGACAGCATCTCGCTGGCGATGAACGACTACAACACGCTCGTCGGCCCCTACCCCGCCACGCGCGACCAGTACGAGCGCCAGGTGGCGTTCCTGACCGACCACAGCCTCGACAGCGTCGGCGTGCAGTGTCACTTCAGCGAGAGCGAGGCGCTCACACCCGCCCAGGTGATGGAGGGGCTGGACCGCTACGCCCAGTACGACGTCGGACTGCGCATCACGGAGTTCGACATGTCCGACGACGCCTGGGCCGAGGAAGACAAGGCCGAGTTCTTCTACCAGTTCCTCAAGACCACGTTCAGCCACCCGGCCGTCGACGACTTCCTCGTCTGGGGGTTCTGGGACCCGAACCACTGGCAGGACGACGCGCCCTTCTTCACCGAGGAGTGGGAGGAGAAGCCGTCGCTGGCCGAATACCGCGGTCTCGTCTTCGACGAGTGGTGGACGGAGGAGTCCGGGTCGACCGACGGTGAGGGTGCCTTCTCGACGACGGGGTTCAAAGGCACCTACGAGGTCACCGCCACGATCGACGGCGAGGAAGTCACCGAGACAGTCGAGCTCTCGGACGGCGGCGCCACCGTCGATCTCTCGCCCGCCTGAGTCCGGTGTAATCCACGGACTGCGTGGTGCCCGGCGGTGCTCGTTCCGGGGCCACACTGGCCGTATCCGAACGCTTTAGTAGAGGCTTGCCTACCCGGATCATATCATGGGAGACGAGCGTTCAGCTGACGGGAGCGACGGGAACGACCGACTGTCGGTCGGACGGCGACACCTCCTCGGGGTGCTCGCGACGACGGCCGTCGCCGGCTGTGGCAACAGCACGAACACGGACACACCTGACGGCGGGGACGGGTCCAGCCAGTCGACGCCCGCGGACTGGCCCTCGGTCGGGGACTCGTACTACAGCGGGCTCGTCTCGACGCTCTCGGGGGAGATGGGGCTCCCGCCGGCGGCGTTCGTCTACGCCGAGAACGAGGCCGACACGCTCGATACCTACGGCGTCAACGGCGCCGCCGCCGAATCCTCGGAACTCGACGTGGGCGACGGCCAGCCGTTCTCGAACGCCGTCCGCGTGAACGTCACCGAGTCGACGACCAACTCCTACGACGTGACGATGCGCGCAGACGTCGGCGACCGGGCGGTCAGCCAGGGCGACACGCTGCTCTGGGTCGTCCACCTGCGCGGGCCCGAAGACAGCGAGACGACGCCGACGGCACAGTTCGTCTCGAAAGACGAGGACAACATCAGCACCAACATGGTGCGCAGCCAGGCACAGGTCGCCCCCGGGACCGGGTGGGAGCGCTACTACGTCCCGGTGCAGTTCGACTACGACAGCGAGGCGGGGACCTGGTGGACGGAACTGTTCCTCGGGTTCGGCCCGCAGGTCGTCGACGTCGGCGGGATCGCGCTGCTGGACTTCGGCGGCCGTGCCTCTGTAGACGAACTGCCGAGCGGCGTGGCGAGCGGGTCCGGCGGAGGCGGTGGCGATGGCGGTGACGGCACCAGCGACGGCGACTCGGGGGACTGGGAAGCGGCCGCCGACGAGCGCATCCAGGAACACCGGACGGCCGACCTGACCGTGAACGTCGCGGACGCCGACGGCAACGCCGTCTCCGACGCGGACGTCGAGGTCGCCATGCAGGAACACGAGTTCGGCTTCGGTACCGCGGTCAACGCCGGCACGCTGATCAACGACTCCTCGGAGGGCGACGACTACCGGACGACGATCACCGACCTGTTCAACACGGCGGTGATGGAGAACCACCACAAGTGGCGCTTCTGGGAGCGTAACACCGAACTCGCCGACGAGGCGACCCAGTGGCTCGTCGACCGTGACCTCACGCTGCGGGGCCACGTCTGCATCTGGGGGAGCGTCGACGCCTACTCCGTCCCGAACGACGTCGTCGAGGCGATGGGCGTCGAGTGGGAGGGCGGCGGCGTCTCGGACCCCGAACTCGACCCGGAGTACGTCCGGCAGCGCACGATGGAACACATCCCCGAGATCATCGACCACTACGGCGAGGACATCGACGAGTGGGAGGTCGCCAACGAGGTCATCCACGAACCCGGCCTCATCAAGGCGGTCAACGGGATCCGCGGGTCGGACGACACCACCCTCGAGGACGTCTCGGCAGTCGAGGCACCTATCCTGGGAGAGTGGTACGACACCGCCCGGGAGGCCGCCCCCGACAGCATCTCGCTGGCCATGAACGACTACAACACGCTCGCGGGTCCGTACCCGGCGACCCAGGGCCAGTACGAGCGCCAGGTGGAGTTCCTGACCGACCACAGCCTCGACAGCGTCGGGATGCAGTGTCACTTCAGCGAGAACGAGACGCTCTCCCCCTCGGAGGTCATGGAGGGTCTCGATACGTACGCCCAGCACGACGTCCGCCTGCGGATCACCGAGTTCGACATGTACGACGAGGGCTGGGCTGAAGAGGACAAGGCCGAGTTCTTCTACCAGTTCCTCAAGACCACGTTCAGCCACCCCGCCGTGGACGACTTCCTCGTCTGGGGCTTCTGGGACGGCCGCCACTGGCAGGACGACGCGCCCTTCTTCACCCAGGAGTGGGAGGAGAAACCGCCGCTGGCCGAGTACCGGAGTCTGGTCTTCGAGGAGTGGTGGACCGAGGAATCGGGGTCGACCGACGGCGACGGTTCGTTCTCGACGACGGGCTTCAAGGGCACCTACGAGGTCACCGCGACCGTCGACGGCGAGGAGGTCACCGAGACCGTTACGCTCGCAGACGGCGGCGCCACCGTCGACCTCTCCCTCGCCTGAGCGGGCCCGGTTGGTGTCGGTCGACGAACGAGTAGATTCAGTGTAAATTGTTCCGAAGGAGAACTAACGCCGGATTTATCAGGAATTTTTGGAAGGTTTTATGTATCGTTGATCGTCAGTTACTTGCGGGACAATGCGAGAGAGTGACAGTGACCCGGACGGTCAGGACTTCGACCGTTCGGAGGTGGAGCGACGACCGATTCTCCAGTCGATGGGTGCGGCCGGCGCGGCTGGTGCACTGGGTGGCATAGCGACGGGAACTGCGAGCGCGGACACACCGGGAAGTTGGGCGTCGGGTGGCGACGCCTACTACCAGCAACTGGTGGACGACCTCCAGAACGGCTTCGGGCTGCCGCCGGCGGCGTTCATGTACGCGAACACGGAGTCGGCGGCGCGGGACGCCTTCTTCGCGCAGGCGGGCCAGGACGGCCAGTTCGGGAGCGTCACCGAGTTCTCGCCGAGCGGTGACGTTCCGTTCGCGGAGGCGACGCGGTTCGAGGTGACGGACGTTCCCGACAGCGCGTTTCAGGTACAGCTACGCGGGGGCTTTTCGGAGTCGTTCTCGGCGGGTGACGTCATGCTGGGCGTCGCGTACCTCCGGTCGCCCACGGACAGTCCGACCGCGAGTGTCGCGGCCGTCGACAGCAACGACTACGGTAACCACGTCCAGTCGAACAGTTCGCCGACGATCACGGACGAGTGGGAGCGCCACTACTTCCCCATCGAGTTCGGCACCGATACCGCGGCCGACGGCCGCGGCTACCTCCAGTTCCAGCTCGGCGGGAAACAGCAGACGGTCGAGGTCGGCGGCGTCGCCGTGCTGGACTTCGGGACCAACGCCGCGGTGGGTGACCTCCCCAGTGGCACCGAGACGCCCGACAGCGGCGACGACGGCTCGGACGGGGAGAACGGCGAGGACGGGAGCGGCTGGCCCGGCGTCTCGGACCCCTACTACGCCTGGCTCGTCGAGGAGCTGAGCGAGGACGGGGTTCCCGCCGGATCCTTCCTCGTCGACGGCACCGAATCGGGGACGCGAAACGCGTTCTGGAGTACGGCCAACAGCTTCGGGACGGTCTCGTCGCTGAGCGTCGGCAGCGAGACCGTCCCGTTCTCGTCGGCCGACCGGTTCGACGTCACATCCGAACCGAGCAACCCCTGGGACGTCCAGTTGCGCACGGGGATCAGCGGTCCCAGCGTCCCGGCCGTCGAGAGCGGGCAGGTACTGCTCGGCGTCGCGTACCTCCGGTCGCCGGACGGGAACGGGCAGGTGCGCTTCGAGGCCCAGCACTCCAACAGCGACACGTTCAATTCCGTCACCGGAAACGCCGAGCCCTCGCTGGGAACGGAGTGGCAGCGATACTACTTCCCCATCGAGTTCGACGCCGCGGCGGACTCCGGGGGCTGGTCCATCCAGATCCAGATGGGCTTCGGTACCGGCACTGTCGACGTGGGCGGTCTGGCGCTGCTTGACTTCGGAACCGACACCGACGTCGGGGCACTGCCCAGCGGGGCCGCCGACACGGACGACTACTACGGCGACCTGTTCACCAGCGTCGTGGGGATGGACCTGCCGGCCCCCGAGTTCGTGGTCGCCAACTCGGAGATGGCCGTGCGGGACTCCGACTCGGTGTTCGCCCAGAACCTCAACGGGAACCTGACGTCGCCGGACCTGAGCGGGGAGGGCGTCCCGTTCTCGAACGCGGACCGCTTCGAGGTGACGTCCGACCCGGCGAACAGTTACGACGTCCAGTTCCGGGTCGACATCCCACAGGATATCTCGGCCGGCGACGTCATGCTGGGCGTCGCGTACCTGCGGTCGCCGTCGGACAGTCCACAGTCGGAAGTCCACGCGGTCGACAGTAACGACTACAGCAACCACGTCGCGAGCAACGTCTCGCCCACGATCGCGGGCGAGTGGGAGCGCCACTACTTCCCCATCGAGTTCGGGACGGATTCGGCGGCCGCCGAGCGTGCGTACGTCCAGTTCCGGTTCGGAGCCAAACAGCAGACCGTCGAGATCGGCGGGTTCGCGCTCATGGACTTCGACGGGGCGGCGTCGGTCGGGGACCTCCCCACCGGCGTGCCGGGCCCCGACCAGTTCGACGAGTGGCCCGACGTCTCGGACCCGTACTACTCGTCGCTGGTCGACGACCTCAGAGACCAGAACCTCTCCGCGGCCGGACGGTTCGTCTACGCGGACAACGAGGCCGACGCCTTCGACGCCTACGAACTCATGCGGCCGGGCGAGGACGCGCCCGGCGCCGCGACCCGAACCGACGTCAGCGTCGGGGACGAGGTCCCCTTCTCGGAGGCGACACGGGTCGACGTGACCGAGGTGCCGGACAACGCGTATCAGTTCAGTTTCAAGGCGACGGCGGCCGAACCGGCCGTCAGTAGCGGCGACACGCTTCTGGGCGTCGCCTACTTCCGGACGCCCGACGAGGAGTCCCGGACTGTCAACTACAAGTCGACCGAGAACGGAAGCATCTCGGCGAACTACGTCACGAAGTCCCGGCCGACGGTGTCGGGGGAGTGGAAGCGGTTCTACTTCCCGATCGAGTACGGCTCCGACGGCGCCGCGGGCGACTGGTTCACCGAGATCTGGCTCGGTCAGGAGGTCCAGACGATAGACATCGGCGGGCTCGCGGTGGTCTACTTCGCCGGCGGCGTCCCCGTCGGCGAGTTGCCGGTCTGGCAGGAGTCGCCAGCGCCGGGCTGGGAGGCAGACGCCGACCAGCGCATCCAGAACCACCGCACGGCGGAGCTCACCGTCGACGTGGTCGACGAGGAGGGCAACGCCGTCTCCGACGCCGACGTCGAGGTCTCGATGCAGTCCCACGAATTCGGCTTCGGGAACATGGTCGCCGCCGACGAGTTACAGAACACCGAGGCGGGCGACCCCTATCGCGAGAACCGGAAGGAGCTGTTCAACGTCGGCGTCCTCGAAAACGCCCACAAGTGGCGCTTCTGGGAGAACGACAAGGAGACCGCCGACGCCGCGGTCGACTGGATGAACGACCAGGGGTGGGACGTCCGCGGGCACGTCTGCCTCTGGGCGAGCGTCAGCTCCTACGCCGTCCCGAACGACGTCGTCGAGGCGATGGGCGTCGCCTGGGAGGACCAGGATATCGAGGCCGGCGAGCCCGACCCCTCATACGTCGAACAGGAGACCAAGGCACACGTCGAGGACATCATCGACTACTACGGCGAGGACATCGACGAGTGGGAGGTCTTCAACGAGCTGATCCCCCAGCCCGGCTTCGTCGAGGCGATCAACGGCGGGTCGCTGGACGGCATGGACGTCAATCAGGCACCGGTCATCGCCGAGTGGTTCGAGATCGCCGACGACGCCGCGCCCGACGGGACGTCCCTCGCGATAAACGACTACAACACGCTGGTCGGCCCCAGCCCCAATCGCCGCGACGGCTACGAGACCCAGATGCAGTTCCTCAAAGACCAGAACGCGGGGCTGGACGCCGTGGGGATGCAGTGTCACTTCGACCAGGGCTCCACGCTGTTGCCCGCGGAGATCATGTCGATACTCGACCGCTACGCCGAGAACGACGTACGCCTTCGGATCACGGAGTTCGACATGGCCGACGAGACCTGGGCCGAGGAGGACAAGGCCGAGTTCTTCTACTGGTTCCTCAAGACTATCTTCAGCCACCCGGCCGTCGACGACTTCGTCGTCTGGGGGCTCATCGACACGCTCCACTGGCGTGACGACGCACCCTTCTACGCGGCGAACTGGGAGGAGAAACCGGCACTCGACGAGTACCGTGACCTGGTGTTCGACCAGTGGTGGACCGAGGAGTCCGGGACGACGGACAGCCAAGGGCAGTACACCTCGTCGGTGTTCAGGGGGGAACACGAAGTGACGGTCACGCACGACGGTGAGACGACGACTCGGACTGTGACAGTGTCGGACGACGGCGCGACGCTGGAGATCGCGACCGCTCTCTCGGACATCGCGAGCCAGTACGACGAGGACGACGACGGCTCTATCTCTATCCGTGAACTCAGCACCGCCGCAGGTGACTTCGCGTCCGGCGAGATCTCGCTCTCCGAACTCAGTTCCGTGGCGGACGCGTTCCTGCAGAGCTGAACAGGAGCGTCTCACCCTACTCCGTTTCTGGAGCCCCCCGTTCGAACACTCCGTTTCGCTCGCAACACGTTCACCGGTTCGAGCCGAACTCCGATGCGTTTCAACGAGCGGACCTCTCGACTCGACGGAGAAGGCCCTCCCCGACCCTGCCCCGCACCCGGCCGCACCGAACGGGCGCGAACGCAGGGCTACCCCCGTTTCGGGGGAACCTTTCCCCCGATCGGACTGCGATTTACTCGGTGCCGTATTATAATTTTCGGTGTCATAGTCGCGTGGTAGCGTCCCACGCGATATCGCTCGTGTCAGTCGGTTCCCCCGCGTCCCCGACCGGCGTCGCCGGACCATCCCGGACAGTGGTAGGTCCGCCGGGCTGACAGTCCCGGTGTCTGTCGGAATCATTAATATTCGGGATACCCACCGTCGAGTCGTCATGGTAGACGAGACAGGCGACCCCCTCTATCGGGACGAGACGGCGCCGACGGAGCGACGCGTCGAGGATCTACTCTCGCGGATGACGGTCGAGGAGAAAGCCGCGCAACTGGGTTCGGTCAACGCCGACCGACTCCTCGAGGACGGTGAACTCGACCGCGAGGCCGCCGAGGAGTTGCTCGCCGACGGTATGGGCCACCTGACGCGCATCGGCGGCGAGGGCAGCCTCGACCCGACCGACGCCGCCCGCGTGACGAACGAACTCCAGGAGATACTGGGGGAGACGCGACTGGGTGTCCCCGCGATCCCCCACGAGGAGTGTCTCAGCGGCTACATGGGCCCCGAGGGGACGAGTTTCCCCCAGGGGATCGGCCTCGCGAGCACGTGGAACCCCGACATCGTCCAGGAGATTACGGAGACGATCCGCGGCCAGATGGAAGCCATCGGCACCGCCCACGCGCTGTCGCCAGTGTTCGACGTCGCCCGGGACCTGCGATGGGGTCGGGTCGAGGAGACCTTCGGCGAGGACCCCTACCTCGTCGCAGAGATGGGCACCTCCTACGTCGACGGGCTCCAGGGGAGCGACCGCTCGGAGGGGATCTCCGCGACGCCCAAACACTTCGTGGGCCACGGCGCGGGCGCGGGCGGGAAGAACCGCTCGTCGGTCGACGTCAGCCGCCGCCAGCTCCGGGAGGTCCACATGTTCCCCTTCGAGGCAGCCGTCGAGGAGGCCGACGCCGAGTCGGTCATGAACGCGTACCACGACGTCGACGGCGTCCCCTGTGCGAAAGACGAGTGGCTGCTCACCGACGTGCTCCGTGGCGAGTGGGGCTTCGACGGCACCGTCGTCTCGGACTACTACAGCATCGACTTCCTGAAAGAGGAACACGACGTTGCCGCCACCCAGCGTGAAGCGGCCGTCAGCGCGCTCGAGGCCGGCCTCGACATCGAGTTGCCCTACACGGATACCTACGGGACACTCGCCGACGCCGTCCACGACGGTGACCTCGCCGAGGAGACGCTCGACGAGTCCGTCGAACGGGTCCTCCGGATGAAATTCGAGAAGGGCGTCTTCGACGACCCGACCGTCGATGCCGGGACCGCTGCCGAACCCTTCGAGGACGAGAGTGCAGGCGAACTGGCCCGCGAGGCCGCCCGCCAGTCGGTCGTCGTTCTGGACAACGACGAGGACCTGCTCCCGCTGGAGGGCCACGACTCCGTCGCCGTGGTGGGACCGAAGGCCGACGACCGGACGGGGATGCTGGGCGACTACGCCTACGCCGCCCACTACCCCGAGGAGGAATACGAGTTCGACGCCTCGACGCCCCGGTCGGCTATCGAGGAGCGCGTCGACGCCGACGTCACGTTCGCCGCGGGCTGTACCGCCACCGGTCCGGAGACGGACGGGTTCGACGACGCCGTCGCGGCGACCGAGGACGCGGACGTCGCGCTGGCGTTCGTCGGCGCACGGTCGGCTGTCGACTTCTCCGACGCCGACGCCGAGAAGGAGGCACGACCGACAGTCCCGACCAGCGGCGAGGGCTGTGACGTTACCGACCTCGGACTGCCCGGCGTCCAGGCGGACCTCGTGGCGGAACTCCAGGCGACGGATACGCCCGTCGTCGTCGTCCTCGTCAGCGGCAAACCCCACGCAGTCCCCGATATCGCCGAGTCGGCTCCGGCCGTCGTCCAGTCGTGGCTCCCCGGCGAGGAGGGCGGGAACGCTATCGTGGATGTCCTCTTCGACGGTATCGATTCGGGCGCCCGGCTCCCGGTGTCGATGCCACGTAGCGTCGGCCAGCTCCCGGTCCACTACAGCCGGAAGCCCAACACGGCCAGCGAGACGTACGTCTACGACGACGGCCAGCCGGTCTACCCGTTCGGCCACGGTGAGAGCTACGCCGAATTCGAGTACAGTGACGTCGACCTCTCGGAGGCCGCGGTCGGTCCCGCCGAGACGTTCGAGCTCTCGGTGACGGTGACGAACACGGCCGACCGCGATGGCAGCGAGGTCGTCCAGCTCTACGTCAGTCCGGAGAATCCCGACCTGGCGCGACCGGTCCAGGAGCTCGTCGGGTTCCAGCGGCTCGACCTCGGGGCTGGCGAGTCCCGGCGCGTGACCTTCGACCTCTCTGCGACGCAACTGGCCTACTACGACCGCCACGAGAACCTCGCCGTCGAGGCTGGCGACTACGAACTGCGTGTCGCCCGCGCGTCCGACGCTGTCGAGGCGACGGAGACGCTGACGGTCACGGAGACGGCCGACGTCCCGCGTAACGGCCGGCGGTACTTCACGGACACCGACGTCGACGCGGCCTGACGACCAGCGGGTACGACTGCGGCGACCGTCCCGTCGTCCGGTTCACGTGCGAGCACACGACAACCCTTTTGCCCGGGCCGGCGGAACGAACGCCAATGAGTGACGAGCCGTCCGGGGGCGACGCGTGGCAGGTCCTCGTCGACGAACTGTGTGCCAGGCGGCCCTACTTCATCGGGCTGTTCTCCTTCTCCGTCGTGTTCCTCCTCCTGCAGGTGCCGTACCTGTTCGTCGCCGATACGGACTCGACGCTGTACGTCCTGGCGACGCTGAACGTCGTCGGTACGACCGCGTTCACGCTCGGGTTCGGGAGCATCCTCTGGCTGTGTGCACAACAGGATATGTGAGTGCCGACGAGGTGAAGACAGCGAAACAGTCGGGGAGCGGAAACGTCCGGACGACGCCGGTTCAGATGTTGGCGTCGAACTCGGTACCGGAGTCGCTCTCGGTTTCGGACTCGCCTTCGTCGTCCTGACTGAGGCGAGCGTAGATCTTGTTCGCGAAGAGGACTGCGTAGGCGCTCACGCCGATGACGACGAGTGACGCGCCCCAGACGCCGAACATCCCGGCGAAGACCTGGTGGGTGATCGCGTCGAGCGGCCCGACGGCGAAGCGACCCGACAGAATCAGGGCCCCGAACGCTATCAGTCCCAGCCCCGTGAGAATGACCACCAGCGAGTAGTTCCCCGTGACGAAGTAGTACACCGCGAGGAGGTACGCCTTGTACCCGCTCGACTCCTCACGGGCACGCTCTAGTTCCTGTCTCATCCTGCGTGAAAACTCCCCATGGAACCATTTGAAGCTTTCGGCTCTCTCCCCCGCTTTTGCCCGTTTCCTCACTCTGCCCCGCCCCTGTCCCGATCCGTCACACTGCCTCGGCCCCGCTCCGAATCGACCGACCTGACTCGATCCACCGACCGGGGAACGTGCGCGCGCCGGGAGGTGACCACGCTGACCACCCGCCACTCGCTTACAGAAGTATGGGTGTAATTCTTTTCATATTTATAACGAAAGTTGGCCACTGATTTCGAATGCGGGAGAGATATTTGATATTCGGGCATATATAATGGGTAATATGATATGACCATGCAAACAACAGGCGAGCGTTCGACACGTTTCGGGACGTTCGGGGGCCGACGGTCGGGTCCGGGAACGGACGACGTGGTGGTCGTTGACATCCGAACAGTCGACCGCTGTCGGGCGATTCTCGCGTGCTGTGTGTGAACAGTAACCACGTCAATTGGGTTCGGAGTATGGAAAAACTTTATATAGTGATGGGGGATCGTACGTACTATGCGGGACAACGACCGCATCCGAGACAAGTTATCGCGTCGCCGGTATGCGCAATTACTGGCGGCCGGTGGGATCGCAGGCCTGGCAGGGTGTGGCGGCGGAGACGGCACAGCTACACCTGACGGGAGTGGAGACGGCGGAGACACTCCGACGGCCACGCCGACGGCAACTGAAAGTGGCGACGGCGGAATGACGCCGACCCAGACCGAGGCTGACGGGACGCCGACGGACGAGCCGGAGGCGACCCAGCCCCCGGACTCGGCCCGTATGACGGATACGGTCCGCGTCTTCCAGACGAACACGGCCGACGAGTTCAACTTCAACCCCTTCACGCCCTCCGACAACACCGCTGGCGACCTGTTGCTGACCCAGCTCGACGGGTTCACCAAGGTCACCGACGCGTCGCAGTGGCGCGGGACCAGCATGTTCGAAACACCTCATCACGTCTCGCGTGACGAGATCGAGGTCATCACGTGGGTCGAGGACTGGGAGGTCGAGGAACCCTACGACATGTACAACTACCACGACGACCGTTGTACATTCTGGAACGGGGAACCCTACGACGCCGAGGCCCGGTACCTGTTCGACCGCGTCCGTTACTTCTCGGAGGGCAACAAGTTCGCCGAGGGTGCGGTCCACCGACAGGAAGCGCTCAGTCAGTGGGACTACCACTGGTACAACTCGCGTGGCGAGGTGCCCGGTGCGGAGGCGAATCCGCAAAACGCGATCGTCCTCGGGAACGAGGCCAAGCGGACGGACGGGAACTTCCCGCTACCGCCCGTCTGGTCCGACCCCTGGATCGACCGCTTCGAGGCGGCCAGCACCGAGGAGTCCTACCAGACACAGATCAGCGAGCTCCGTGGTGAGCGGATCTCCTTCGAGCGCCTCGCGGAGGAAGGCTGGGGCAGCGGCCCCTACGAGATCCAGAGCCCGGACGACGTGGGTTCGGAGTCGGTGCGCTGTACGCTCCGATCCGAGGATCTCGGTGCGGAAGCCCCGCACCCCCACGCGGAGCACGCCAACATCGACTACATGGAGCTCCAGCTCGGGAGCATCGAACGCGAGCGCACGCTCGCCGGCGAGGGCCAGATCGACGTCCACGAGGGCGCGGTCACGCCCAACGGCCCCGACTGGAACCCGGAGCGGCTCCCGGACCACATGAAAGAGACCACCCGCTACTTCCAGGTGAGTGGCGGCGACGCGCTGTGGTGGAACATGAACAACCCGCACCTGGAGAACCTCTGGCTCCGCCGCGCGATGGTCACGGCCATCGACTTCGAACAGGCGGGCAACAACGGGTGGGGCCCACAGCGCTCCATCCCGCTGGGCCAGGACACCGGCTGCCTGGACGCGGTGGCAAACGCCACCTTCTCCCAGGAGTTCATGGACTCGCTGCACACGTGGCCCAAGACCTCCGACACGGAGACGGCGACCACGTTCATGCAGAACGGCGGCTACGAGATGCAGGGTGGCACCTGGGTCGGTCCCAACGGCAACGAGCCCCAGATCGACATCCAGATCCGCGGTGACATCGGTGACTGGGTCGGTGCGGCCCAGACCATCCGCGACCAGATGCAGAACTTCGGCATCCCGATGACGTTCAGCGCGCCGGACAACTCGACCTGGACCAACAACCTGTCGACCTACGCCCAGCAGCCGAACTTCGACATCAGCATCCACTGGTACGGTCGACCCAACGCCTTCGGCCACTACAAGTCCCAGGCAGCGTGGTGGGACAACGGGTCCATCGTCTCCGGTGACGGCGACGCTGCGCCCAACACGCCCGAGCGCCGCTCGGCCGACCCCGGCGACGAGTACACCGAGCTGAACCAGCCGCTGCAGGTGGAGATCCCGTCGGAAGTCGGTTCCATCGAGGCGCCGACCGGCGCGTCCGCCGCGCCCAACAACCCGCCGGACCTGTCGGGCAACGGCATCGACAGCGTCGAAATCGACCTGCCGCAGATCTTCGACACGCTGCGCCAGCCCGCCGAGTCCCAGGAAGCGGCACAGGAACGGCTGAACCTCTGTGCCCGCTACTACAACTACTACCTGCCCAAGTTCGCGTTCCACCAGTACGCGTTCGGCGAGTGGGGCAACGTCCGCGACTTCGACTGGCCGCCCGCGGACCACGACTCCCTGCGCTGGCAGCGTAGCTTCAACATCACGGACACGATCACGCAGGGCGGTATCCTGCAGGCGAGCTACGACGAAGAGCTGGACCGGTAACGCGACACCGTCCCGCTCCGTATCGCCCGCGTTCCGATTTTTCCGACTCACTTACCGCTCGCACAGCGAGCGGTGCGTTCGTCGTACCGCAGTATCCTGCGCCGGCCACGTCGCTCGTGCTCTGCCGAGACCTGTCGGTCTCGGCGCCGCACTCGCTCGGTATCGTGAAAACATCGACAGCCGCAGAGTTCGATCGTGTCCTGTCAGTTATCGGCACCGACGACCTGCCCCCGGTTGAGGAGGGTGAACTCGGGGCGGTCGCCCGACCCCAGTCGGCGGTAGGTCGCCCCCTCGGCCTCGGGCCAGTCGAAGTCCCTCGTGTTCCCCCAGACCGCGGTGCGCTGTGTGGCGAGTTGCACGTCCGGCAGCGCGTGGTTCCACCAGCGAGCGAACGTGGCGATCGTCTCGCCGACGGCCGTCTCGTCCGTCGCGGTCCGGAGCCGTTGCCACTCCTCGTAGAGGTCGACCGGTTCGTCCCGGTCGGGGAGCGAGACGGTGACTGGTTTGCCGTGGATCGACGTCTCTGTCCCGGAGTCGGTGACCCCGTAGCCGATGGTCGCGGCGAGCGGGCTGGTGACGTCGTAGGTAGTGTACGCGCGCGCGTCGCTGGGCCAGAGCATGACGTCGAAGTTGAACTTCCGGACGTCCGCGACGACCTGCGTGTCCGGGATCTGTCGATAGTCGACGTCGAACCCGAACGTGGACAGCGCCTGGTCGACGACGTCGGCGGCGAACTTCCAGTTCTGCCAGATGGGCGTCCGCAGGCGGATGCTCGCCTTCGAGCCGTCGGGCCGGCGCCAGTCCTCGCCCTCGCGGGTGTACCCCACGGAGCGCATCAACTCGCTCGCCCGTTCGGTGTCGGCCGCTATCGGTCGCGAGCGGTACCCCGAGAGGTCCTCCCCGAGCCACCGGCGTCGCGCCGGCGCGGAGAGGCCCGTCTGGACCGCGGTCGCGTCGCCGAAGCCGCCGGTCTCGACGACCTGGTCGACCGGAATCGCCGCCTGTATCGCGTCGCGAACCGCCCGGTGCCGGAGGTCGGGGTGGTCCCAGTGGAAGACGAGTTTCGTCCCGTTGGTCGACTGGTAGCTGTCGAGTTCCTCGACGAAGTCGGCGGGGTCGCCCTGGATCTGGTCGAGACGGCCGCGGCCGCCGTCTATCTTCCCGTCGGCGACGAACGCGTCGCGGGCGCTCGTCTGCAGGACTGGACACCAGAGCCGTGGAATCTCGATCGCATCCGCGCGCGGGTGGTCCTCGAACCGTTCGAGCATGACCCGGTTGAGCGACACCTCGCTGAGTTCGTAGGGGCCGTTCCCGAACCCCTGGTCCATGGCGCCTTCGAGACCGACCCGCGTCTCGTGGAGTTCGTCGACGACGTCCTCGTGGGCGCTCGCCGTCGACGCCTGCTCGAACCGGTCGACCCACTGTTCGAACTGCCAGTCGGCGGTGTGTAGCGGTTCCCCACCGACGTGTGAGAGCACGACCGGCCGGGCCAGTTCGGCGTCGAACTCGTAGCGGAGCGTGTACTCGTCGACGAGTTCGGCGGCGGGGCGCTCCTCGTCGGCGGTGGCCGACTGGATGCGTTCGTAGACCCACTGGTCGCGGGCGGTGACGGGCTCCCCGTTCCACCACCGGAACTCGTCGCTGAACGTGACCGTCGCCGTCGCCCCCTCGACCGTGAGGTCGGTGACGAGGTCCGTGAGGCGGTGGCCCTCGCCGGGCACCCACAGGGTCTTGGGTTCGAACACCAGCGTGTAGAAGTCGTAGGGGTAGGAGCCACCGGGCCAGGGGTTCAGGTTGACCGACGACGGGGTGTAGGGAAACGCGTGACCGAAGACCTCCGACGAACCGACGATGTCCGCCTCACCGTCCCCGTCGCTGCAACCGGCGAGTCCGGCGGCGGCGACCGCACCGACGCCGGCCAGGAACCCCCGACGCGTCGGCGTCGAACCGGACCCGTCGCAACCGTTGGACTTCGATCCCGTCCAGTCGTTCCGGTCGTTCCGGTCGTCCTGGTCGGCCGACGTCGATTCCGGCCCGTCGTCGTTCCGATCGGACGCCGTTCCCGGGTCTGACCACCGGTGCATTCGCTCCGGGGTAGGAGACCGGGAGAGAAAAGGACTCCGTCGTGGCACCGTCACCGCGGGTCGACGCCGCGGTCGGCGGGGAGAGCACACTGGTTCGGAGTCCGACTACTGCTCACAGCGGAGTCCGGTGATGTCGTCGGCGGAGGCACTGCCCACGGCGACGGCCCCACACATCCGGAACCAGGTCTCCTCGGCCTCGTGGTAGCCGTACTTCCCGTCCTCCTCGAAGACGAACCGGGCACTCTCCCCGTCCTCGAGGTCGGCCTCGAACTGCCACTCCGACGCCTCGTTGAGCCTGTCGTTCGCGCGGATCTGTCGCTGCTCGCCGGCCTGATTGTCCCACTCGACCGCCGCACCAGGTTCGACCTCGACGACCGGCGGGTCGAAGGAGTCGTCCTCGTTAATGGTGATCGTCGCCGCCACCTCGTCGGCGGCCACCGTCGGTGTCCCACCACCACCGCCACAACCAGCCAGTGTGGTCACCGATGCGACCCCCGTCGCAGCCAGGAACTGTCTCCGTTTCATGGTCTGTGGTAACCGTTCACAGCGCATGCAAAAACTCTTTCGCTTCTATCTAACCTGACAGACATGTCAGGGCCCCCTGCCCGCCCCGGATATCGTGGCGTTCACGAACGCGCACTGACACCAGTGTCAGGACGGAACGGCCGGGGATCCCAAAAATCATATATCGGGGTAGCCTGGGGTGATCTATGGATTATGCGTCGAGAGACTCGATGCAGCTCCTGGCGGTGGGGCTGATAAGTATCGCAGCCATCTCCCTGGGGGCTGCGACGGTCGAGTCGACAGTGCAAAACGCGGCAGTGGAGGGGACCGACGCGAACCCCATCGTGCCGTCGGGAGAGGAATCGGGTAGCCTCAACACGAGCGACCTCGACGGGAACGGGACCTCCAACCTGGAACCGGGTGATTCGAGCGGGGGTATCGTGGCCAACATACAGACGTGCATCGAACCGTTATCGGCGTGGTACGGCACCGCGATATACTTCGGCGCGTTCCTGGGCGTGATCTACCTGATCAAGCGCGCCTACTCGTTCGGTGCCGCCATCCTGGGGATGTACGCGGTCGCCCCGGTGGCCTTTACGGCCTACTTCCTGGGGACGGCACGGTGTGTCTCGGTCGAGACCGGCGGACCCGGGAACAACGGCGTCGCGGACGCGATCACCGACGTGGCAGGGTCGAGCCTGCTCTCGCCCGACGTCTCGCCGGTCGTCATCGCCGCGGTGTTCGGGATCGCGCTGGTGGCAGTCGCCGCGGTCCTCTTCCGGGCCTCCGGCGACCAGACGGTGACGACTCTGGGCGAGGAAGAAGATGACACCGGGGAACAGCCCGACGTCGCCGATCTGGCGGCCGCGGCCGGTGAAGCCGCCGAGCGACTCCAGGAACACGATGCCGACGTCGACAACGAGGTCTACCGCGCGTGGTGGGAGATGACCTCGCTGCTGAACGTCCCCAGACCCGACAGCGCCACGCCGGGTGAGTTCGCCGACGCCGCCATCGAGGCCGGACTCGACGAGTCCCACGTCGACGACCTGACGACGCTGTTCGAGGAAGTCCGCTACGGGCGCCGGGACCCGAAGAGTCGCGAAGAGCGCGCGATCGCCATCTTCCAGGAGATCGAGACCGCGTACGGCGACGCGGGAGGTGGCGACGATGGACGTTGACGAGGCGCTTCGTCGCATCATCATGGCCGCGGGGGTCGTGTTCGTCCTCGGCGGGGCCGTGCTCATCTTCGTCGACGACCCGTTCCCGTGGGGACTGACGGTCATCATCGCCCCCGGGCTGCTGGCGCTCCTGTTCGCGGCACTTACCGTCCGTGGTCGCCTGCAGGGCGAGATCGTCGAGACGGTCATGCCCGACCCCGAACGCCCACCGGACAACGAGCGCCCCGGCGACGAGGTCGACCGGATGCTCTACGAGATGACGGTCCTGCGCCAGGGCGTCCAGGAGAACCGCGAACACCTGGAAGAGCGCATGGAGCGACTCGGCGTCGCGGTCATCCAGGACCGCAGGGACTGCTCGCCGACGGAGGCCGAGCGGGTCCTCCAGTCCGGCGAGTGGACCGACGACGAGGACGCCGCCGCGTTCTTCCAGTCGGAGACGTCGGCCGTCGACGAGGCCGGCTTCGCCAACGCGCTGACGGGCGGCCGCTCCGACATCGACACGTTCGCCTACCAGTTCCGGGCGGCCGTCGAGGAACTGCTCCGCGTCGGCGAGATCCCCGCCCAGGAACTCGAGTTCGACTCCGGGCCCGACAGCGCACTGGGTCGAGTCCTCCAGCGCCTGGGGCTGCGCTCGGCGGGCGGCGACGACGAGGGAGACGAGGGTATCCAGGCGAACTGGAACACCGCCGACTCCTCGATCGAGTCGTTCGACACCGACGAACCGTTCGAGGACGTCTCCCTGCACCGGACCAACCGGTGGCTCGGCGTCACCGCGTTCGCCCTGTTCGCCGTGGGCGCGGGCATCGTCACGTACTCGCCCGGCCTGATGATGGCCGGGACGGTCGGCGTCGCCTACACCATCTACGGGCGGATCACCGCCGTCCCGGCGACCGACCAGCTCACGGTCGAGCGGGAACTCGAGACCGAGGACGCCGAACCCGGCGAGGAGGTCGAGGTGCTGGTGACGGTCACCAACGAGAGCGGGTCGATGCTGCCGGACCTGCGACTGGTCGACGCCGTCCCCGACTCCTTTATCGTGACCGATGGGTGCCCGCGCCTGCACACCGCGTTGCGGTCGGGTGCGAGCGCGACGTTCTCCTACAAGGTGCGCGTCGAGCGGGGCGAACACCAGTGGCCGCTGCTCTGTGTCGCCCGGGACTTCAGCGGTGGTGCCGAGCGCACCTCGCTGATAACGCCCGAGGCGGAACTGACGGTCACGCCGTCGCTGAAGGTGACGAACAAGGTGCCCGTGCGCGCCCAGACGACGATGTACTCGGGCGACATCAACACCCGCCAGGGCGGTCCCGGCCTGGAGTTCCACTCGGTGCGTGACTACCAGAACGGCGACCCGATGAACCGGATCAACTGGAAGAAGCTGGCCCAGACGGGCGAACTCGCGACGGTCGACTTCCGCCAGGAGAAGGCGGCGACCGTCACGCTCCTGTTCGACACGCGCCAGAGCTCGTACGTGGCCGCCGAACCCGGCGAACCCCACGCCGTCGACCACTCGGTCCACGCGGCCAGTGACGTGTTCGGCGCGCTCTACGACCAGGGCAACCTCGTCGGCGTCGCCGCCTTCGACACGGTGCCCTGCTGGTTCTCGGCCGGTGCCGGGAGCGAACACCTGGAGAAAGCCAGAATGCTGTTCGCCCAGCATCCAGCGCTGTCGCCGGCGCCGCCCGAACGCCAGAACGTGGAGGGGCAGTACATCGACCCGATGACCCACGTCCTGCGGCGGCTCCAGAGCAACTCCCAGATCTTCCTGTTCACGCCGCTTGCCGACGACTACGCGATGGAGGTCGCCAGTCGGCTGGACTCGCAGGGCCACCTGGTGACGGTCCTGAGCCCGGACGTGACGACCGACCGGTCGGTCGGCCAGCGACTCACCCGGGCCGAGCGGACCGCACGGGTGCGGCATCTGCGCCAGCGGGGCATCCGCGTCATCGACTGGGACACCGACGAACAGCTCAGACTCTCGATCGACCGTGCGAAAGCGAGGTGGGCATAGATGAGCACAGAGAACCCCGAGGAGGACCTGACGGCAGTCGAAGTGACACACTCGCCGCGGACGGTGAGTGCAGTACTGGCGACGCTCGCGTCGATACTGGCGGTGTTCGCGAGTTCGACGTCGCTGCTCGCGATGGGTCTCGGTGCGTTCGGACTGGTCGCGGTCATCGGCGGCCTGTTCGTCTTCGACTCCGAGCGGGCGATGGCCGTCGGCACCGGCATCGTCTTCGTCGGCGTCGTCCTCAGCGGGATCCTGGGCAGTTCGCTGGCGCTCCTGGTCATGGGGTCGTTCGCGACGATCATCGCGTTCGACATCGGCCAGAACGCCTTCAGCGTCGGCCGCCAGATGTCCGACGAGACCGAGACGACGCGGGGTGAACTCGTCCACGCGTCGGCGAGTCTCGCTGTCGGCATCGTCATCGTCGGCGTCGCCGCCGTGGTCTACATCGCCGCCTTCGAGGGGCTGTCTGTGAGTTCGCTCGCCTTCTTCCTCCTCGGTGCGATGTTGCTCGTCTGGGTCATCCGACAGTAAGGTATCCCCGTTTTTTCGCTGTCTTCTGCCCCCGACCTCTCGTTGATTCTGACACCTGTTCGAACAGTCGGCACAGCCACGCGAGCAGACAACGGGGAACACACGAGTAGCGCCCTCGAAAGGGACGCGTCGAGAGCGGTCGGCAGGGCTGTTCCGGCGGGTAGACCGGGTGTGTCCCGGGGCCGGTCCGACACCCCGAATACCCGTCGAATACGGGATACGTGAACGCTACTCACAGTTTTGTTCATGACTGGACACCGTCACAGTTAAGAGGAACAGAATGCCCACCTATACCATGGCGAACGAGCTGACGATCCAAGAGGCGAGCGAAGAGATAGACCGGGTGATCGAGGAGATCCAGAACGCGGTGATCATCGAGCGGGACTTCCTGGAGCGCGTCCTCGTCGGTCTGCTCTCGCAGGGCCACGTTCTGCTGGAGGACGTGCCGGGGACGGGCAAGACACTGACGGCGAACAGTTTCGCGACGGCGCTGGGCCTGGATTTCAACCGCATCCAGTTCACGCCGGACCTGCTCCCCAACGACGTCACGGGGACCTACATCTACAACGAGAAGAAAGGCGAGTTCGAGTTCAACAAGGGGCCCATCTTCTCCAACATCATCCTGGCCGACGAGATCAACCGCGCACCGCCCAAGACCCAGGCCGCGTTGCTGGAGGCGATGGGCGAGGGGCAGGTCACCACGGAGGGTGACACCCGCCAGCTCCCCCAGCCGTTTTTCGTCATCGCGACCCAGAACCCCGTCGAGCAGGAGGGTACCTTCCCGCTGCCCGAGGCGCAGGTCGACCGGTTCAACATCAAGGACACCATCGGCTACCCGGACGCCGACGGCGAGGTCGAACTGCTCCGGCGCAGGGACAACCGCTTCGAGTCGACGCCGAGTTCGAGCCAGGTGCTGGACCTCGACCGCGTGCGTGCGCTCCAGCAGGTCCCCGAGCAGGTCACCGTCACCGAGGACATGCTGGAGTACATCTCCCAGGTCTCCCGGGCGACCCGGAGCCACCACCACGTCCGCGTCGGGATGAGCCCGCGCGGGACCCAGCGCCTCTACGAGTGTGCGCGCGCCCAGTCGGTCATCGAAGGTCGGGACTACCTCACGCCGGACGACATCAAGGCCGTCGCCAGCTCGGTGATCGCCCACCGGATGGTGCTGACGCCGGACGCGCAGGTCCAGGACGTCGACAAGGAGTCCATCGTCGAGGAAGTCCTCGAAGAGATCCCCGTGCCGACCGTCGAGGCACCGGCCTGACCAACCACCCATGAGCGTCTCTCAGGCAGTCCGAAACCCGCGCGGGTACGTCGTCCGAACTGCCGGTATGTACCGGGCGCTGCTGTTCGACCCCGAGAGCTTCTACGAGGAGTTCATCGGCGAACGGGGCATCAGGAGCGAACTGGTGCTGGTCGTGTTCATCGGCCTCGTCGGGTTCGCGGGCCACTACTACGCCCGGTCACAACTCATCTCCATCGCGGAGGAAGCCGGCATCGCCGTCGGCAACGAGACGAACTTCAGCCTCTGGGGTATCGCAGCGGAGCCGCTCATCGGGATCTTCCTGCTGTGGGTCGGGTTCTCCGCAGTGCTGTTCGCACTCAGCTGGCTCTACTCGACCGTCGGCACGTTCTACCGGGTCCTGAAAGACGTCGCCTGGGCGCTGGTCCCACTTCTCGTCTTCAACCTGCTCAACTCGGTGGCACTCGCGTACAGCGCCTTCACTCTGCAGGAGAGCGACATCACGGACAGGACCATCCCCCGCGACCCCGAGCAGAAGACCCGGATCCTGTGGGATATCGTCGCCGGCGAACCGTTCGTCGTCGCGACGGTCTTCGTCGGCGCGCTCGTGACGCTCTGGAGCGGGTACATCGCGCTCCACGCGGTCGAGGACATCCGCAAGCTCGAACGGCGCGACGCCTACAAGGTCGTCGGTGTCCCGACGCTCGGCTTCGCTATCTACCTCGTCTACGACGCCGTCACGACCCTGCTCTGACAGGGGCTTCGGTTCCCTCGCCGGTTTCGCCTCTCACTGTTTTCGGACACTACTCCCGGAGTGACGACGAAGGTCCCGTCTCACCGCCGTGAGACAGTTCGAACCGGTGGATGTGCCGAGCGAATTCGAGGGAGAGGAATCCGTTCGCCGAACAGATCCTGACAGTTGTGAAAGCAAGATATAAGGCTTAGTGGCTACCTCTCACAATCATGCGATACTATATCAGACGAGTCGCGCAATCAATTTTCACCATGGTTTCGGGGTTGTTCCTGACCTACGCGCTGTATCGGATCATCCCCGGGAGTCCGCTGCAGGCTATCATGGCGGACCTCATACAGCAACAGCGCAGGAGTGGTGGGCAGATCGACACGGAACAGATCGCCCGGATGGCCCAGTCGATGACGGGCATCAACCCGAGTGAACCGATCCTGGTCGGCTTCTACAACTACATGTCCGGGATCGTCCTCAGGCAGGACTTCGGGACGTCGATCCTGTATCAGGACCCGGTCTTCGACATCCTCTTCCGGGCGATGCCGTGGTCGATCTTCCTGTCGGTCTACGGCCTGATGCTGGGGATCACCGCGACCATCCTGGTGGGTGTGCTGATGGCGTGGAACGAGGGGACGAAGATCGACAAGGGTGGGACGGTGTTCGTGTTGCTGGTCAACTCGATCCCCTACTACGTGGGTGCGATCGTGATGCTGTCGCTGCTGGCGTTCCGGTGGGGTCTCTTCCCGTCGGGTGGACGGGCACCGCGAGCGGCCGACCCTGGATTCAACATGGAGTTCATGGTGGGGATCCTCCAGCACGGGGCGCTTCCGATCCTCTCGACGTTCCTGCTCGGGTTCGCGCTGGGCTCGCTCGGGATGCGTGCGAACACGATCTCCATCATCGGGTCGGACTATCTGCGCTCGGCGCGACTGCGCGGGCTCAGTACGAACCGGATCCTGACACGGTACCTGACGCGCAACGCGATCCTGCCGCTGTACACGGGGTGGTTGATCGGGCTGGCGGCGCTGTTCTCCTCGAACGTCATCACCGAGCGCATCTTCCAGTACCAGGGTGCGGGGTGGTTCCTGTTCGAGGCGGCGACGAATCAGGACTACCCGCTGGTGATGGGGTCGTTCATCTTCTTCGGCGGGATCACGGTGGTCGGGATACTGATAGCGGACCTCACCTACGGGCTCATCGACCCGCGGGCTGAGAGCGGTTCGACCAGGGAGAGCTACTAACGATGTCGAACAAGGAACCGAAACGCGACGGTGGTGTCACACAGGAACGCATCTTCGGGACGGGTGAGGAGTCGGGCCCGACGCGGCGTTCGCCGGCCGAGCAGGCCCGTCGCGCGGTGGACTTCTACGTCCGGACGCCGCTGGCGATCGCCTGGAGCGACTGGCGGACCCGCATCGGCGGTATCGGGATCGTCGTCTACCTGCTGATGGCGACTGTCGGCGTGATGTTCTACCCCGAACCCACGCTCAACGAGGTGGACTACTTCGTGGCGCCGTTCCAGACGATGGAGGCGCCGCTGGGGTCGGACCACCTCGGACGTGACGTCCTCGCGATGATGATCCACGGGACCCCCGAGATGCTGAAGATCGTCCTCGCTGGCTTTACCTTCGCCGTCGGGCTGGGTATCCTCGCGGGGATGGTCTCGGGCTACAAGGGTGGCGTGCTCGACACGGCCGTGATGACCCTGGCCGACGTGTTCATCGTCCTGCCGGGACTGCCGCTCATCATCGTCCTGGTCGCGATCTTCTCGCCCCAGGACCCGTTCGTCATCGGGGTCGTCCTGTCGATCAACCGGTGGCCGGGCCTGGCTCGCGAGTTGCGCTCCCAGGTGCTGGCACTCAGAAGCGAGGACTTCGTCGAGGCGGCCCGGGCGATCGGGCTCTCCTCGCCGACGATCATCGGCCAGGAGCTGTTGCCGATGGTCGGCCCGTACACGCTCATCCGGGGCACCCAGCAGGCCGTGGGCGTCATCGGCGCCGCAGTCGGGCTGTACTTCCTCGGTATCCTGCCGTACAACGGGCAGAACTGGGGCGTCATGCTGCAGAACGCCTACTCGCAGGCCGGCGCGATCCAGACGCCGAGCCGGGCGTTCCTCTTTATCTTCCCGGTGATCGCGCTGGGTGGCATGACGTTCTCCTTTATCATGTTCTCGCAGGGGCTCGACCGCGTGTTCAACCCGCGGCTGCGGGCCCGCAACGAGGGCGGATCGCGCGAAGAAGAGGGCGACGACGGCGAAGGCGGAGGGTTGTTCTAGATGGCAATCGACCAGTCACAGTCTGCGACGGCGGCGACGGACGAACCGGAGCGGGACATCATCATGTCGGCTCGCAACGTGCGGGTGTCCTTCGACATGTCGCGGGGCCAGGCGTGGGTCCTCAACGACGTCGACCTGGACATCCGCCGCGAGGAGATCATCGCCGTGGTCGGCGAGTCGGGCTCGGGCAAGTCCATGTTCGCGGCGGCACTGATGGACGCCGTCGAGGACCCGGGCGTGCTCACGGGTGACATCACGTACTACCCCGAGGACGCCGACGAGGACGCCGACCGGATCGGGACCTTCGACTCGGGGACCGACGACGAGATCGACGTCCTGGGGATGACCGACGACGAACTCCAGTCGTTCCGCTGGGAGCAGGTCTCGATGGTGTTCCAGGGTGCGATGAACTCGTTCAACCCGACGATGAAACTCCGGGGACACTTCCAGGAGACGGTCCAGGCCCACAACGCCGTCCTGGAAGACCGGATGGCCCACGTCAGGGACCTCTTCGAGGCGCTGCACCTGGATTTCGACCGCGTGATGAGCTCCTACCCGCACGAACTGTCGGGCGGGATCAAACAGCGGGCGCTCATCGCGCTGTCGCTGGTGCTGGAACCCGAGGTGCTCGTCATGGACGAGCCGACGGCCGCGCTGGACCTGCTGATGCAGCGGTCGATCATCTCGATGCTTCAGGACCTGCGCGACGAGTTCGACCTGACCATCGTGTTCATCACGCACGACCTGCCGCTGGTCGGCGGGCTCTCGGACCGCATCGCCGTGATGTACGCCTTCGAGTTCGCCGAAGTGGGCAACACGCGAACACTGCTGAAAGACGCGGCCCACCCCTACACGCGGGCACTCCTGCGGTCGGTACCCAGCATCGACTCCGACCTGGACGAGATGCGTCCCATCGAGGGCCAGCGACCGGACCCGGTGAACATTCCGAACGGCTGTTCGTTCCACCCGCGGTGTCCCATCGCAGACGACCGGTGTGAGATCGAGGACCCCGACCTCGTCGGCGTCGACGAGGACCTCGCGGCGGCGTGTTTCTACCCCGACCAGTCCCGCGACGAGATCCCCTACACACTCGAAACCGAACACATGGAGAGTAACCTATGAGCACGGACGACGCAGCGACCGACGACGTAGCGCCGGAAGACGTGACTGGGGCGGAGGCTCCTGACGAGGCGGACGCGACCTCGGAGGAGAGTGTGGGCGACGACGACGCACCGCTCCTCTCGGTCGAGGACCTCCAGGTCCACTACAAGCCGGGTAACCTCATCGAGCGGTACCTCAGCGACCGGACGATCAGGGCCGTCGACGGTGTCGACTTCGAACTCGAAGAGAACGACATGATCGTCCTCGTCGGCGAGTCCGGATGCGGGAAGACGACCCTCGGAAAGGCAGCGGTGGGCCTCGAACAGCCCACCGACGGGACGGTCGAGTACAAGGGCCAGGACATCTGGGACTCGAAGAACAACCCCCGGAACGCCGACATCGAGTGGGGCGAGATCCGGCGGGCGATGCAGGTCATCCACCAGGACCCCGCCAACGCGCTGAACTCCTCGCGGCGCGTCCGGTCGATCCTGGCCGACCCGCTGAAGAAGTACCGTACGGAACTCGGCGCCGAAGAGCGAAAGGAGACGATCTACCGCTACCTCGAGTACGTCGACATGATGCCACCCGAGGACTACGCGGACCGGTACCCCCACCAGCTCTCGGGCGGCGAGAAACAGCGCATCACGCTCGGGCGCGCGCTCCTGATGAACCCGGACGTCATCCTCGCCGACGAGGCCATCTCGGCGCTGGACGTCTCGCTGCGCGTCGGGATGATGGACCTCATCCTCGACCTGCAGGAGATGTTCAAGACCTCCTACATCTTCATCTCCCACGACCTGGCGAACGCGCGGTATCTCGCCAAACAGTCCGGCGGACGTATCGCTGTGATGTACCTGGGCCGGATCGTCGAGATCGGTCCCCCCGACGAGATCATCCACAACCCCTCACACCCCTACACGGAGGTGCTCAGGTGGTCGACGCCGACGATCGACCCCGACATCGCCAAAGAGCAGATGAGCGAGGAGCCGCCGGTCCGCCGGATCGACGTCCCCGACCCGGAGGATCCGCCGTCGGGCTGTAACTTCCACCCGCGGTGTCAGTACGCCCGCGAGGCGTGTACCGCCGAGGACCCAGAGCTGTTCGACGCGGGCGGGAGCGAATCGGCCTGCTTCCGGGCGCTGCCCAACCACGAGTACTGGGACAGCCCGGAACTCACCGACGAAGACGAGAGCGAACCCGTCCAGGCCGGATTCTCGGACGACTGACGGTCGGGCGACTCGCCCGAGCGACGGGTCGACTCCCGAACCCGGTTTTCGCGGCGTCGTTCCCGGACAGTAAGCCTTATCTCTGCGACCGCGACACGATCAGACACATGTCACGGCAGATGTCGAACGGTCCGATGGTAGTGCTCTCGGACGAGTCCCAGCGAACGTCGGGCGACGACGCGCTGTCGATGAACCTCACGGCGGCCCAGGCGGTCGGCGAGGCGGTCCGGACGACGCTGGGGCCCCGCGGGATGGACAAGATGCTCGTCGACGACAGCGGGAACGTCGTCGTGACCAACGACGGGGTCACGCTGCTGGAGGAGATGGACATCGACCATCCGGCGGCGGACACGCTGGTCGACGTCGCCACGACCCAGGAGGCCGAGGTCGGCGACGGCACCACCTCCGCCGTCGTGCTCGCCTCCGAGCTCCTCGGAGAGGCCGAGGACCTGCTCGAACAGGACGTCCATCCCTCCACGATCGTCGAGGGGTACCGGACGGCGGCCGAGGTGGCCGTCGACGCGCTAGAGGAGGCAGCTATCGACGTCGACCCGGACGACGAGGAGACGCTCGCTCAGATCGCCAGCACGGCGATGACCGGCAAGGGTGCCGAGGCCTCGCGGGAGTTGCTCTCGGAACTGGTCGTCCAGGGGATCCGCGCGGCGACGCGCGAGGACGGCGTCGACGAGGACGGTATCATCATCCGGCAGTTCTACGGCGGTTCGGTCGACGACTCGCGGTTCGTCCCGGGTATCCTCTTCGACTACAATCCGAGCCACCAGAACATGCCCCGGTCGGCGACCGACGCGGACGTCCTCGTCTACGAGAGCTCTATCGAGGTGGCCGAGACCGAGATGGACGCCGAGGCGACGGTGGGCAACTTCGAGGAACTGGGTGGCTACGTCGAGCGGGAGAAAGAACAGCTCGAGATCGCCGTCGAGAAGGTCGTCGACGCGGGCGTGGACGTGCTGGTCACGTCCGGCGGGGTCGACGACTACGCACAGCAACTGCTCGCCGAAGCTGACGTGATGTTGTTCGACCGGACCGACGAGGAGGAACGCGAGCGCATCGCCAACGCGACCGGCGGCAACCGCGTGACGGACCTCAACACCCTGACGGCCGACGACATCGGTTTCGTCGGCACGCTCGAACAGGAGACCATCAGGGAACACACCTTCCGGCGCCAGGCAGCCAAGGAGAAGACGATGGTGTTCGACGACCTGCCGACCGGCGAGTACGGCACGATCCTCCTTCGTGGCGGCACCGAACACGTCATCGACGAGGTCGAACGCGCCATCGAGGACGCGGTCGGCGTCGCCACCGCGGCCGTCGAGGACGGTGCCATCCTCCCGGGTGGCGGCGCACCCGAAGTGGAGGTCTCGCTCGCGCTCCGTGAGGCCGCCAGCGGCGTCGAGGGTCGCCAGCAACTCGCAGTCGAGGCCTTCGCCGAGGCCATCGAGGAGGGGCCGACGGTGCTCGCCGAGAACGCGGGGCACGACGCGATCGACGCGATGGTCGCGCTGACTGCCAGCCACGACGACGGGAACACGACGACCGGTATCGACGCCGAGACCGGCGAGATCGTCGACATGCTCGAAGCGGGCGTCGTGGAACCGCTGCGCGTGAAGACGACGGCAGTCAACGCCGCGCTCGACGCTTCCTCGACCATCCTGCGCATCGACGACGTCATCTCGGCCGGCGACCTCTCGGTCGGCGACGACGAGGAAGACGAAGGGCCGCCCGGCGGTGGCGCCCCCGGCGGCATGGGTGGCATGGGCGGCGGCATGGGCGGCATGATGTGAAGACGACCTTTTTTCCGCTCGGGTAGCCTCGGGCCCCCTCCGACGGCCCTGCGGGTACCGCTCGCGCAAAAAAGCTCGGACAAAAAAGCGAGTGGCGCGGCGACTCGGGTGAACCGCGCTCGCTTCGCTCGCGCGGACGTTTATCTTTCGTATCCCCCGGTTCGATTTGCACCTCTAGCATCCGCGAGCGAAGCGAGCGGTTCACCGCCGAAGCGGGTCGAAGACCCCGGAGGCGGCTTTTTGTCCCAGCTTTTTCAAGGAGCGGTTCCCGCAACACGCCGCCTGGCGGCGTGTGAGGAAACCCGACGAAGAAAAAGATGGTCAGGAGTAGTTGTGCTCCAGTTCGACGACGTTGGCGGCGCCGAGGACGGCGTTGGCGACCTCCTCGTAGTAGCCGTTGTCGACGCGGTGGACGGGGTAGGAGACGCTGACCGCGGCGATGGAGCGGTCCTCGTCGTCCGTGATCGGGGCAGCGACACACTGGAGGCCGGTCAGTCGCTCACCGTCGTCGATGGCGAACCCCCGGTCACGGACGTCTTCGAGTTCCGCCTGGAACGCTTCGGGGTCGGTGATGGTCTCGGGGGTGAGCTCGGGCATCCCGCGCTCTTCGAGGATGTCCTGTACTTCTTCCTCCGGGCGGAACCCCAGGATGGCCTTGCCCAGCGCGGTGCAGTGGAGGCGGACGCGCTTGCCGACGTAGGTGTCGAGTTCGACGGCGTCGTCGCCCTTGGCCTGGTAGAGGTAGATACCCATGCCGTTCTTCTCGACGAGGAGGTTGACGAGTTCCCCCGTCTCCTCGGCCAGATCCTCGACTTCGCTCCGGGCGGCGCGGTAGATGTCGTTGCGCTGGCGGGCGTACGCACCGAGGCCGAGGAAGGCGAGTCCGATGTGGTACTCGTCGCCCTCCTTGACGACGTACTCGCGGTTCTCGAGGGTCGTGAGGTGGTTGTGGACCGCGCTCTTGCCGACGTCGACGCGCTCGGCGATCTCCGAGACGCCCGCGCCGTCCAGGTCCTGTATCGTCTCGACTATCTGTAACGTCCGGTCGACCGTCGTCACCGGGTGTTTCGGTCCGTCCATACCGACGGGTCGGCCTGGAACTACTTACTTGTTCTCCTCTGGAAAACTCCGTTCCCCACGATCGCTACCAGACCCAGCACACGGTCGCGGCACCGGCAAACCGGCGGTGGGACCGATAGAGCGAAGGGGCGACTCGTGGAACGAACGCGCGTGACACTCAGACTCGTACAGGTCGGCACCGGCAACCAGGGGAACGCCTGGTGTCGCCGGTTCCTGCCGCCCAACGTCGAAGACGGAACCGTCGAGGTGGTCGCCGCGGCCGACGTCGACGCGGACGCGCTCGAGAACGCACAGGAGGGGCTCGACCTGCCCCCGGAGCGGTGCTACACTGACGCCGCCGAAGCGATGGCGGAACACGACGCCGACGCCGTCGCACTGGTCGTCCCGCCCCACGTTCGGGAAGGGATGGTCGAGACGGCGGCCGAGCACGACCTCGATATCATCTCGGAGAAGCCGCTGGCCGAGACACTCGAAGCCAGCCACCGCATCGTCGAGATGGTCGAGGACGCCGGCCTGAAACTGGGCGTGACGATGAGCCACCGCTATCGCCAGGACATCACGACCCTCCGCCGGGAGCTGCGCTCGGGCGAGTACGGCGAGGCCGACTACTTCTACAGTCGCTACTCGGTCAACGCCCGCTCGCGGGGCAGCTGGGCCGGCGAGCGCCTCTACGACTGGGACGAACATCCGCTCCTGATCGACGGCTCGGTCCACCACCTGGACCTGCTGGCCGACATGGCGGGCGACCAGGTCGAGACGGTGTTCTGTCACAGCTGGAACCCCCCGTATTCGGAGTTCCAGGGCGACCCCAACGCCGTCGTGACGCTCACGATGGAAGACGGGACGTCCGTCGTCTACGAGGGGATGAACACCGCGGCGACGTCGCTCAACGGCTGGGGGAGCGAGCAGATCCGCGTCAACTGCGGGGACGCGACGCTCGTGCTCGACGGCGCCGAGATCTACGAGTTCCCCTACGACGAGAGCGCCGAGGGCTGTGTCGACCACGCCCGCATCGACGACGGCGAACCGGTCGAACTCGACGAGCAGGCGAAGTGGTCGAACACGTGGCTGATAGAGCAGTTCGCCGACTGGGTCGAGGGCGGCGAGCCCATGGAGACGAACGCGCGCGCCAACCTCCAGTCGATGGGTCTGGTCTTCGCCGCTATCGAGAGCGCCGAGACGGGCGAGGCCGTCGACTACCAGAAATTCGTCGCAGAAGCAGAAGAGAAGGCGTAGATTCGAAGACGCAGTTATCCGGTTCAGGGAGCCGGGTCGAAGAGGGTCTCGCCCTCGACCATGTTCTCCTCGACGACGTCGAGGTCGAGTTCCAGGCCGAGACCGGGCTCTTCGGGGATGTCCATGCGCCCGTCCTCGATGAGGCCGTCCTCCTCGACCAGGTCCTCCCACCAGCCGAGCTCGTAGGAGTGGTACTCGACGGCCAGCGAGTTCGGGATGGCGACGGCCAGTTGTGCGGAGGCCATCGTACCGATAGGCGAGGAGACGTTGTGCATGGCGACGGGGATGTAGTACATGTCGGCCATGTTGGCGATCTTCTGGCCCTCGCGCATGCCGCCGACGCGCGGGATGTCG
>Ga0207813_100234_pt1 | contig 37842 bp, 39 predicted proteins | sample A23E3SouthBayCA_2_FD_187730 | JGI IMG/M metagenome (GOLD analysis project Ga0207813, IMG submission 187730) | Aerobic enrichment media microbial communities from Eden Landing Ponds, California, USA - A23 E3 (4) (SPAdes) | ecosystem: Environmental > Aquatic > Marine > Unclassified | place... | reverse complement strand
CGAGACCTACTCAAAATATGAATCGTCTACGGACCGTTCAATTACTCGCTGGCCTATTAGTCCCACTGGGGGTCCTTCTTGCAGTGATGAGCGTGATTGTGGGGTCGACCCTATTCTTGGTTTTTGGGATTCTCTCTCTAGGCATTGGTGGTGGCACGTACTGGATGATTGGCCGGTATGAGGACCAGGTCAAGTTTATTGCCGACTCAGAGGTTGACTTCACGACCCGGCAAACATTGTTTACTACACTGTTTCAACTGGGACTTACCGTCATACAGTTCGCCATCTTGGCTTGGCTCGCAGTTCAGTTTGACTTGGTTACGAACACTGGCTTGAACGGGGCGAGACCATCAACGATTCTTGCAGCTGTCAGTACGGCTCTTGGAACGTTCCTTGGTGGCGCAATTCCCTATCTCATTCACCAAAATGGGTTCGTCGCTCAACTCAACAATTCATTTGCAGGCCAAGTCGGAGGGCAGGTATTGACGTTTGGTTCATTTCTTGGCTTACTGGTTCTCCATCCAATTCTCGCCTACGAATACACAATTGTCTATACGGGGAGCAGGATCGTAATCTTACTGGTGTTTTTCTGGAAGGGGGAAGATGGCAATTCCTCAACCTAAATACTATGCAATAATATATTTTTAATTAAAGGACCAAACTCAGCTCTTTCAAAAGTAATAATGAACTGGCCTATGTCTATAATATAGGAGTAGTTAGGATATTATCCCTTCTCGATGGTAGGAACTTAATCAAAAGAAGAATAAATGCGCCTCCCTTAGTTCTCTACCTTTATGAACCCACTCCTCCGAAGAGGGCTGCCTTGATGATCCCGATAATCAGCACGAGTAGTGCTATAAACGCTTGTCCCACTGAATTCGTAACTGTTTGACTATTCCCACTCCAGTCGGGGCCATCAATCCCAGTAAGTTTCTCGATAAGCTGGAGTTCCGCGAGTGCGTCGACGACGTCATCCAAGATAGCCTGCTCAACTGTTGATCGAGATGCATCAACACCGACACAGTTTGACTTACAAATTCCCGCAGATTCAGAGCCCCAGTAGAGACAGCCAGTGTCAGGGTTCATTCCTGCCCAAATATCAATGCCAAGTGCCTCAGTAGCTCCGAAAGGTCCGCTCACGCTTAAGGATTGGATGGTACCCCCAACGAGAGGAAGTTCTGTCCCTGTACAGGAATATGTGAATGTTTTCGGCCCAACCGAAAGCATATTTAAGCACATGTCAGCATACTCTACACCAATATTGATTACTGTTTCACACTTTTCGATGTCCCCTATTTGAAGTTCTTCATTATCGAACCAATCAGGGGCACCCCCAGAACCACCACCGGGGTCTAGATTATCCAGTCCGACAGAAGGAGTTGGGGTAGGAATGGTCCCAGGATAGTCCTTTTCCTTGACCTCTTCACGACCCAAAACCTCTCCTTCTCCCGAAAGCTCCAGCTTATGTACTGCGTCGTCCTTCCAATAGTGGAGGAATCCGTTCTTCCACCGAATGTTCTTCACCGAGCTTCCAGTATTCTCGGTCAGTTTGATAATGTCATTTGCATCTGTGGAAGGATCTGTAGTCCCAGTTGCGACAAACAGCCTTGGCCGTTTCTCTTCTAGCGAAGTAAACGCCAACAGGTTCAGTTCCTCATTAGGTGCGACCTCCATCGCAACCGGTTCGGTTGATTCTTTGCCCCCACTTCCTGCTGATGAAACAGCCGGGAAGGCACTTACTGAGGCAGTACCGACTCCAATTTGTTTTATCAAATCCCTTTTATTCAATTCCACAAGCAACAGCTATCATACATGTTTATAAGTGTTTTGTTATCTACTATTGCAGGGATGGGAAATCAGTATTATTATTAGATTCCAATGATAGGGGTCCAATATGAGCCAACCCCAGAAAATTATTGGAGGTTCTTTGATTCTTTCATTAGTTATATTCATGATTTGGTCTGTATATCAGTGTATTATATTTTGGCGAACCAAACCAGATCTGCTCTATAATGGTTTGTCTGATACTGAATTTGCGATTACTCTTTTAATGACCATTTTTATTGTAGTTCTTATTTCGTCTTACCTGATAAGACAGCTCTCAAGATGGGCAGACCTCGGACCCCACCCTCATTCGTAGATGTAGGAGTTACAATGACTTTTGTCGAGAACGTCCAGTAAGTAATTTCTAACCAGTATCGAACCGACAACAGAAAAGTTGCTGTTGCGGTGGCTCTGCACTTCGGGCTAATAGAAAGATGAGCTGCCAATTGTGTTCTAAGTTCTCACCGACACGCGCCCCCTGTACCTAACGATCAGCTATCCGATTCTGTTAGCGACTGACGTTCAACAGGGTCACTTTGCTGGCATTCGATTCGGTACGTAATGACTGCTTCATCCGAGCCGTCATCTGACCGATCACGGCGGATGACCAACTCGTTCCGCGTCGGGATTCAGATGTCTCAGATGCTCTATTCCGAGGAGTCAGTCAGTACCATAATCGGAGACGTTCCCATTACGACCGAGACCCTCGAGGATCCCTATCCAGAGTGGCACCCTGCGCCATATCCGTTTGAAGCAATGCTCCGGCTATTTCTCTACCGCGAGCTCACTGGCAACAGCTACGACGAGATCTCAAACTCGCCCGAACTCGCTGCTGAAATCGGTCTCGACAGCATGCCGGACCCGTCCGTACTCTCTCGGACTTGGCGCGACCGATTTGATGAGGCTGTCCAAGAGTTCGTCGAGACCGCAGCACACTACGCAGTCAAAGAAAACCACGACCGAGGCTACGACGATCCAGAAGTCAGACTCAAAACGGAAATTACACAGAACGAAGAACCAGAACAGAACGAGACGGACGACGATGAATACGAGGAGTTCACCGACGAGCAGATTTTCCGAACAACACGGTTAGCTCGCGAACATGGGTTCGGGGCGTTCGACTCGGGGCGCGCTCAGAACTCGTCCTACGATGATACGCAGTTCTTTGAACTCCAGACCTACATGGGGATGGTCGGATGTGGAACGGCACAGGGCTCTGCTCGCTTCCAGCTCCAGCGTGGTGTCGAGTATGGTCCCGACGGTGACACCCATCTACGTTCTGTCAAGCTATTCGATAGAGAAACCCTCATCGATGGGTTCGATAAGGCAACAGAGCGATTGCTCTCCGGGATCGAGTCAGAGGCGACGTTTCGACGGCCCGTGACGGTTGCTATTGACATGACGACGATTCCCTATCACGGAGACGTAGAGGGAATGCCGATGGTGAGCGGGACGAAAGAAAACCATGAGCGAGCATTCAAATTCGCGACGCTGTCGATCGTCGGGCACAACGTCCCGATCATCTTGGCTATCGAGCCTGTTCGGGAAAGTTCGAGTTGGGACGAGAACCCATCCAACAAGGTTCACCGAGTGGTTCGTCGATTAATCCAGCGAGCACAGGAGCATGTGCCAATCGAGATGGTCCTCTGTGACCGCGAGTTCGATTCGATGCAGACGTTTCAGACGCTCTCGAACCTCGGTGTGGAGTATCTGATTCCGAAGCAGATTTCGAACCAAGAACGTGATGCGATCGATCAGATGGAGGAAGACGGTGTAAATGTCGCAGTTCAGCCGGGAACAATGCATACTGATGGTGGGTCTCACTCAATGCGGTTCCTGTACGTTCCCTCGAGCAGCGGTGATGGAACGGCAGTCTTCGCGACGAATCGAGTCGTGAAGCCATCTGAGGCAGCAGTGTTTTGTGATCGGTATAGTCAGCGATGGCAGATCGAGAATGAGTACAAGAGCATCAAGAACGATTTCTTGGCGAAGACGTCCTCGAGGGACTACCGTGTCCGATTGTTCTACTTCGTGTTCGCAGCGTTGCTCTACAATATTTGGCGGGTAACGGACTTTCTGTTGAAGGCTGGTGTGGATGAGGAGATGGAGTACGCACCAGAGATTCCGGCGGGGATGGTCGTGGAGATGGTGAGTGCTGCGTTAGTCCCCGTCGATTAGCGTATTGAGATCGCACATCGGGTTCGCAAGTCAGTAGTGGCAACACTACCAGAATGAGGGAAAATAACGGAACTTTCTGAGGATTGAGTGCGATTTCGAGACGGGAGTAGTAGATTACAGTAGATAACTCGATTTTGCCACCTGAGTGCAGCCAGTTTCCACGCAATACGATAGAAAATAAGCCATCCTCCGAAAGTGCGCGCAGAGCGATGCCCGATAATAGTTGAGGCCGATGTTCTCAATGCATAGAGTGAAGATCCAAAATACGATTTTCCACCTTGGCGTGACCTTCGAAAACGGTGATCTCGACGTTCCCCATATGAACCGACTGAGGAGTTCGCGAATCACACCACCTATCTCGTCCGAACCGTCTTCTGCGGAGTGCGATGGCGAATCCACCATCTCATGCGGTAGGTTCCAGGGACACACCAGTTGACCACTGTTCACCCAAAAAATCAAAACCCACCACCATTTGAAAAGGTCGCACCCTCATACGCACTGGTCCCGTAACTGCGCTATGACGAATCGTGAGAAAGCAAGCCGAGTGATCTCGTCGGACGATGTCTTGGATGCGTTGGCCAACGTCCAGCGCCGCAAACTACTGGTGCGGCTGCTGGACCACAATCCCCAGGACGACACCCCAGTCGTCGTCGCTGATTCCGAACAGGATCGAGACGCTATGGGACGACTCGTCTCAATGCAGCACGTCCATCTCCCAAAGTTGGAGGAGTACGGATTCATCAAGTGGGACCAGGACACCCACGAGGTACGGAAAGGGCCGAACTTCGAGGAGATTCAACCGCTGCTGGAGCTGTTAGCGTCTCATTCCGATGAACTTCCCGACGACTGGCTGTGAATTCTTGGTCGCCCCACACCCTGCCGAGCACTCCGACTGCTCGATATCGCGATCGGGGCACAGCTAAAAAAGTTTCACTCATATAATCAAAATAAAAATATTTTGTCAAAATGTGTGGGTTTCAGGGACAGTGAGACCGTATCACGTGATATGAGCAAGCAAGTTACGTCGACGTCGCTCGACTCTCATCTCGATGCACTTGGCCATGTCGACCGGCGACGACTGCTCCTTACTCTTCTCAGCGCGGATACGGATGGTGACCGACCGGTCGAGATCGACCAGATGGAGTACGACACTGCTGAGCGATCCCTCGAACTGTCGATGCACCACGTCCATCTCCCGAAACTCGAAGACAAGGGCCTCGTCGACGCAGACGCGGACAGCCACTCCGTGAGGAGGGGGCCTCGCTTCGGCGAAATCAAACCGCTTCTCGAATTGCTCGATGCGAACCGCGGGCAGTTACCCGACGGCTGGGTGTAGACAGTACTGAACCTTCGTAGCTTGGTGCTATTCTGGGTGTGGATCCCGTTGTGGGAGCAACCCCTGTGCGAGCAATCGACGAGAGATCACGATGAGGCCGTTGCGGAACCCGCCACCGAAGATTGCCTGTTCTTCGTTGGTGTCGGGAACGATCGTGCTGACGAGGATCGACGATCGGTCGACGAGCAGGAGCCGTCCGATCGCCAAGTGCTCGTCAATTCCGTCACGGTTCCGCAGCCAGTCCAGCCCCGAGAGGAACGTCGTGGCGTTCGGGATGGCCTCGTGAATCTGGGTTTCGAGCGATTCGGTCACGGCCCCGATAAGCAAGTCTACCCCGGAGTCGAGTCCGTTCAGACTGTCTATCAACTCGTCTGTCAGCAGCGAGTCGTCGCCGACGACCAGCACAACCTCCTCGCTTGCGTCCGTGATCAGTTGGTTCGACCGATTCGCAATCGCCGTCGTCCCGGACATCGACCAGACCTCTTGCACTGGTTCTTCGTCGTCGGCCGGCTCGACCGGCTCGGCCTGTTCGAGGGCGTTCGCGAGGCGTTCGACGCGGGCCTCGTACTGGTCGCGAAGCGTCTCGGTGGCCTCTTCGAGCGGCACGGCTCGAAACCGTTGTGGGCTCGAATGCTGGATTTCGACCAGTCCCTGTGCTTCCAGCAGCCGGATCGCGTCGTAGACGCGCGTTCGGGGAACGTCGGTGGTCTCGCTGAGCTGCTTCGCGGTGCCCGTCGAGAGCCGTGACAGCCCGACGAAACACTTCGCCTCGTACTCTTTCAACCCGAGTTGCTGGAGTACCTCGACCGCTTCTTCTAATGTATCATCTGTGCTCATGTGTCCCAACTCGCAACCCGGCGGAGCCCGGATTTCATACAACTCGTACCGCTGGGTCAATAGGCGTTGTCACTGAGAAACGGAATTCGTCACTGTCAGTTCACACTTGTTGGCCCGCGGCAGGCACCTCTCCGCCTGTTCTGTATCGCCCTGATATTGTGTTTACTCGTAGGGTTACAATTATGTGAGCAGATGACTCGCATACCTATAGTGGATTGAATCCTACCTCTGTATTTTCACTCAGTTAATCACAAAATTGTTATAGTGGCTTGGGGTGTACCATGAACCCGGCACGCGACTCGGAAATTGTGTCCCAACCACAACCCGATGCGTGCCGGCCCCAGCCACTCACCGTGGCTGGATTTCGATACAACCGAGGCTCCGTAACTATGAGTTCTGATCCCTTCGACGATCCCAGTTCGGCGGCCATCGAGCAACTCGAACAGTTCGGCCTCAGTGCGTATGCCGCACGAACGTTCGTTGCCCTCGTGAGCCTCGGCACGGGCACGGCCAAGGACGTCAGTGGCGTCTCGGACGTCCCTCGCACGCGGGTATACGACGCGATAGAGGAACTCCACGACCAGGGGCTGGTCGACGTGCAACAGTCCTCGCCCAAAGAGTTCTGGGCGATTTCTGGTGAGACCACCGCCCGGAAGTTCGAACGGGAGATGGACCACCGACTCTCGGTGCTGACGGCAGCGCTGGACGAACTGGAACCGGTCGAGCGTACCGAAGAACAGCGTGGAGTCTGGACGGTCGACGGCCAGGCAGCAATCACCGACCGCATACTCGAGTTCGTGAACGACGCTGAAGAGGGGATCGTCTATATGACCGTCGAGGACCTCCTCACCGAGGATATCATCGACGCGTTACGAGCGGCCGCAGACCGCGGTGTGAGGATCAGCCTCGGCGGCGTCTCGCCGGACGTCCAGGACGAGATCCGGGACGAGATTCCCGGCGCGGAACTGTTCGAATCGCTGTGGGTCTGGTCGGACACGCCCGCCGGTCGGCTCATGATGGCCGATGAGAGACAGACGCTCGTGAGCGTGCTCGTCAACGGTGTGGAGGCCACGCCCACGGACGCACGGTCGGAGACGGCAATCTGGGGCACAGGGCAGATGAACAGCCTCGTGGTCGTGTTGAAAGCGATCTTCACCTGGCGGCTGGAGAACGACGATGGCATCGAGTAGGCACAGAAACGAACTTCTGAATGTAGTCCTCACCATCAAAAGAGGAGACCACCATGTCTGATACGTCCGAGCGAGCATCCAGGGGAGACGAACACGACGGAGAAGACGAGACAATTCGCGCCCAATACGAGTGGTCGTCGACAGCCCCCTCGACGGCGGTTATCGAGACCGTCGCGATCGCTCTCGACCGTGAGCCAACGACCATCGAACCACTGTACGAGTCCATCGACCCTGACGCGTTAGATACACTTCTTCGGCAGAATGGCTCTTCAGCGGCTGCGAACGGTGTAACTGTCTCATTCGTGGTTGCCGACCGCCAGGTCACGGTTCACAGCCGTGGCGATGTAGTCGTCCGAGCACACTCCCTCGAGTGATATTCTATCCACTCGGTGGCGCTGGTTCATATCGAACCCGTGAATGGCTTTCTTGATCACGAGCAACGCAATATCGTTCTGGTGGAGGAGTTATCCGGCTCAGGGATGCGATCCATTCTGCAGTGTTGACCGGACCGGCGTGACTGCTGTCTCACACGTTCTACAGGTGTCCTTGGTTTGAGCGATATACACGGCTTCACAGGAGGGACACCGGAAGAGTTCCGAAGATGCACGCTGATCTGGTGACGAGCTATTACTACCATCGGAGCCATTCCGTGGTGTGGTCGTTGTCTGCCCTCCGTCCGCAGAATCTCCTCGAAGCCGTGTAATTTCGTTCGTGATCCGTTCAAACATGCATTACACCGGGTCGTGGAACAGGCATATAATCCGATGAATTTCACTACGCATTCTGTTTTGATCAATTGAATCAATGCCGACACCTCATCTTGGGCCAGTATCGGAACTCTCGACGCCAGTCATCGAGACGATTTCTTGGGCGTCTCTCGCCCAGCGTTTCGTATGGCTTCGAGCCGTGACTCTCGTCGGGTAGTCTTTCGACGGATTGCTCAGCACGCCTACACGGAGTGGCCAGCGTACAGGTCGACGCCATTGTACGACCGAAGCTCGCTTGACGGGCTGGAGGCCGACATCCAGACCGTCTCACAGACCTGGTTCAGACACGACCGCCACGAGTCGGTCGAGACGCTCGTCTGCTCGCTCCCGTTGGCGTATTTCAGCTTCGACGTGCACGACAGCTATGTGGCCCCAACCCGCTACGGGATGGAGGCCCTCTTTCGCGTGTTCGTCCTGAAAGAACTCCACGGGTGGGACCATGAGACAGCACTCGTCGAGTATCTTGAGCGACGTCCAGCACTTTGTGACCAGTTGGATCTGGAGACAGTCCCGGACCAGTCGACGTTGTGGCGTAGTTGGCACGAACGATTCAGCGATGGGCTTCGAGAAACAGTTCTAATGGCCGCTCGAACGATTCTGATCAAAGCGCAAAACGCGGGTATCGCGATCCCACGTGACCCAGAACCGCGTCTTCCATCACACCGTGACGAAGGGGACAGAGCAGACCCAGACAACCAACGTCTCCTCGACGAGGCAGCAACGATTACGGACCACGTCAGCCGCGTTGTCTTCCCCGCGTTCTCGTTAGATCGTGGAGATGGTTGTGAGATCCACGAGAACGCCTTCTGGGACTTACAGACGTATCTCGGACTTCGCGAGCGGCTGGCTGCCAACGAGGGAGCTCGCAGCTTCGTCTACGAGTCGACGCGTGACCGGACACCGCTGGGGCACGCCCATCGCGAGCACATTCGTGACCTCTCTATTGGAGAGGTTCGAGAGATGTACCGACAGGCTATCAATCGACTGCTGAATGAAGTTTCGGAGACGGAGGAGTTCTTCCGATCTGGAATCGTCGCAATCGACATCACCGAAGCCGATCCCTTCACCGGTGATCGAACGGGCCATGAGGACGAAATCATCGGGACGAAAGAGAAGACCAACGAGTACGCCTACCAGTGGGCGACGATACAGTTGGTCGGCAATGCAGTCCCGCTCGTCCTTGATGCCCGCCCGGTACAAAAGGGGGAGTCACGCAAGGAGATCGTTGAGGACTTGCTCGATTCGGCTGAAGAGGTCGTCCACGTCGATAACGTGCTGATGGATCGCGAGTTCGATAGTCAGCACGTCCTGGAAATGATCAGTCAGCGCGGGCTGTCGTACGTCGTTCCGAAGCGGATGCAGACCAGCGAGAAAGCCCAGGCCAAACGACTTCTCAAGCGGGGGAAGGACCGCTACGAGACTGATCGAAAACTGCATCTCGGCGACAACGAGTGGCACTCAACGACACTGATCTATCGGCGGAAGGAAAATTCCGAACACACCGATCATCGACAGTATTCGGTGTTCATGACGAATCGGAATAGCGGGCATCTCACTGAGTACGGGTATAGGTGGGAGATTGAAAGCGGCTACAAATCCATAAAGCGGCTCATTGCCGCCACAACATCGAAGCACTTCGGCCTGCGGTTCTTCTACTTCGCGTTCGCGTGTCTCCTGTATTCGATTTGGCGAGCAGTTGATTTGCTTGTGCAGGTCGCATTGACCGATGAATACGAGCACTCACCCATTGTGACGGCTGATAACACGCTAACGCTGGTGAAGAAGGAAACCGGAATCGGATAGCAACGAGACTCTCTCCGCGATAGCGCATCGGTGAGTGGCGACACTATCCAGAGTCTCGGAAATCCGCTGGAATGGTTGACAAAAAGACAAGAACGCCGGTTCAGAAAGCGGTCTGACGCAGATTCGCCTCTTCGATTCGGCCGAAACCACGCATTATAGGTCCTCTATACCCGCTGTAGTCTCAACTTCACGACGACGATCGATCGCTATAGCGTTACGTCCTTTACGTCGCTCTCGCCAGCCCGTCGGACCACTGCTCGCACCGGATCCTCGGCGCCGGCGAGGTTGTCCGAGTCGCCGTCGAGCGTGAGCAGTTTCGCCGGTCGCCCAGCCTCGATCAGGCCGTACTCCTTCCCCGCGAGTTCGGCGCCGTTGTGGGTCGCCATCCGGAGCACCTCGGTCGCGCTCACGTCGGCGAGTTTGGCGGCGAACTCCATCTCCCGGAACATCGACGGCGAGTTCAGCATCACGTTGTCGGTGCCCAGCGCGACGGTCGTCCGTTCGACCAGTTCGCGGATCGGCGCGACGCCGACGTCGGTGACGAGGTTCGATCGCGGGCAGACCACGACCGGTAGCTGCTCGTCCTCGATCCGGTCGAGATGTTCGTCTCTCGGGTGGACGACGTGGATCAGGAACGCCGGATCGAGATCCATCGCGGGGGTGAGATCGTGGGGATCGCGCTCGCCGGCGTGGATAGCGAACGGTTTGCCCGCCTCGCGGCAGGCCGCCCGGAGATCGCTGAACTCGCTGTCGCGGGCGCCGCTGGCGCCGAACCCGTCGGCGGCGTGCATCGCCTCGGCGCTCTCGCGGCCGAAGATCACGGGGTCGATGCGGCGGTCGGCCAGCGCGTCCCAGATCGCGTCGACGCCCTGGACGCCGCCCTCTCGGAACTCCAGGAACGCCGCGGTGCCTGATTCCTCCATGAATCGGAGGCTGCGGGCCATCGCGTCCACTTTCTCTTCGCGGCTGGCCTGCCTGAGCAGGCGGTGTTTGAGGCCGTCCGGCGGCGCGACCAGCTCGTCGAGCGAGAGCCCGCCGCCGGCCTCCTTCGCGATCGAGTCGCCGATGTGGGTGTGTGCGTTGACAAACGCCGGGAGCACGATGTCGGTCGAGTCGGTCCGGGCCGCCTCCACCGCCGCGATCTCGCCGTCCTCGACGATCACCCGCCCCTCGATGGGGTCGAACGACTCGCCCCGGAGGATCGTCCCTTCGAGCGTCGTAGCCATACCGGAGCGTGGATCCCGGGAGGCATGAACGCGACGCCACGCGGTCGCCGACCCGCGGACGGTTCCGTCGAAGGGTAACGGCCTTCCCCGCTCGGCGGCTACCGTCGAGTGGCCGATGACGACGGCACCGGGCCGAGCCGGACTCGGCATCCGGCGACGACGAGCCCTATGAGTGCCGAGGCCAGCTTTCTGAGCCCGGATTATCGCGAGGTCGGGGAGTCGTGTCTGGGACCGCCAAAGAGAGAGTCAGCCTCAGACGGGGGCGTTGAGGGCGCCGAAGAACACCTGCCAGGCGAGCAGTGACTTCGCGACGAGGCTGAGGACGATGTAGGTCTTCTCGCCGAAGAGGTAGTCCTGCCACTTCCAGGTCTCGCGGTACTGCAAGACCATGTTGATCGCAAACAGGTTGAAGAACACGAACAGGCTGGCGTAGATCAGTAACACGAAGTCCGGCGGCCCGCCGCCGTCGCTCCCGAGTACGGTGGCCACGATGGTGATAGCGATGACGACCCAGGGGACGAGCCCCGCAAAGGAGCCGATGAGGTAGGCCGTCCAGTCGGTTGTCGTCGTGGTTTGGTTGTGCAGTTCCATCATGAGCCCCATGAGGTTCATCACGGCGACGAGTGAGAACAGCGCCACGAGGGTCCCGAGGTCCCAGACGCCCGCGAGCATCGCGATGACGACGATCATCACGGACGCGCTGATCGCGTACTCGTACCAGCGGTACGGGTTCATGCCGCGTTTCAGGTACGACACGTAGGAGTCGTACAGCACCGTCGCGATGAGGAGATGTGCGAGCGCCGACAGCAGCAGGAACGCGGCGACGAGGTACGACAGTTGGATCGTCGTCCAGGGTTCGAGGACGGGTGTGAGGCGCTGGGTGCCCGCCTGAAACTCGAGACTGGTGACGGTGACGGTCCACTTGAGCGAGGTGCTCAGGTAGATCATCAGCGCACCCTGAACGAAGTGCAGGGCGGCCATCACCGCGTTGAACTGGCGGAGCCGTCGGTACTGTGTGTCGGATGTGGCCATACCCCCTATTCGAAGCGAACCGTTATGAGGATATGTTTTCTACCGTAATTTTTACGGCAGCAATATTCCGAACGGGTCCTCGGACGGCGAGGTGTGCCGAGCGCGATGGGACCGAGGCCATCCCGAGGGCGCTGAGCGAGCGGACCGGGGGATCGTGACTACGACACCGCATGCGGATGTCGGCACCGTCGACGCGGGGGACGAACTCGTCCACCAGCAACTGGAGCCGCGAGCGACCGAGCCGGAAAACGCCGGAGTGGGCCAGTGCGTGCCCGGCCGACGGGAGCCGTTACTGGCGACACCGGCCCACCGCGAGCGCCCCGGCCCAGGCCGCCGAAAGCGGGCCACAGAGTCTGATCTCGGCCGGGTCGAGCCCGAACTGGTGTGCCAGCGGCCCCGGCGTGGCGCCGACGCCCAACACAGCGAGCGTCCGGTTTCGGGAGCGGATTTCGAGTGCGAGATCGGCCGTCGTCAGCGCGCCGTGTAGGTGCTGGCGCTCGGTCGCCGGGAAGCTCCGAAACGCCCGTACTGCGGCGACGAGCGACGGGAACTCGAGGAACAGTCGCTCGCCGGTCGAACGGAGTGTCGCCTCCGCGTTGCCGACAGTGAGCGTCAGGTCGGCGGCGACGGCGAGCGGGGGCGTCCCACGATCGGCGCCGTCAGTCACGCTCGCGAGTGCTGATGCGGAGGGTGCCGTCGACCCGCCAGCGGGCGTGGTCGGCGTCGTCGCCGACCTTGCTGGGGACGTCGACCGCCATCTCCTCGAACTCGTACGTGATCTCGGCGCCGCGGCCAGTCAGTTTGTCGTAGAGCCCGACGGCGAGCTCCGGCCACGTCGACGTTTCCATCTCCTCGTCCGCGATCGTTGACTCGGACATACCTAAACATATCACTGCACAGTAAAAAGCAGTATTTTCCAGTTGTCGATCGATTGTCACCCGTTGTGGACACGCTGGGGACGCAGTCGGGACGAGGCGTCAGCAGCGAGGCCTATTCGGGCTCGGCGCCACCGCCTGCGGCCGACGGTTCGACCTCGCGGGCTGTCGCGGTGAATCCGGCGTCGCGGAGCCGTTCGACGAGAGGGGCGCCGATGCCCGAGGCGGGCGTGAGCACGCCGCCGTCCAGCGGCGAGTCGACGTCGCCGCGGACGAGACAGACTGCGGACTCGCCGAGCATCCGTGCGGCCGCGCCGTAACCCGGATCGAGGTCGGTGCCGAACTCGGCCACGACGCTGAACGAGCCGTCTCGGGCCGTCCCACGGCCGTGAACGGACACCGTGAAGTGGCCGTTCTCGATCTGTTCGGTGCTCGGCCCCTCGCCCGAATCTGGGAATAGGAACCGCTGGACGGCGCGCCGCGCCGGACCCACGGACATCGCCGCCGTAAACAGCCCCAGACCGCCGGCGAGAAGCGTCGCACCCGCCGCGCCGCGCAGCCCGGAGCCGGTGGCGACCACCTCCGTACAGCGGAACTCTCGCCCCCAGGGGTAGCCCAGTAGGGCGTTACTGCGTCGGACCACGCGTTCGTTCACCTGCGCCATCGGCGACGGCGCGGTCCAGACCGACCGGATCGAGTCGTGCCGTGGCAAGCGGGCGCCGCCGGTATCGACGCCGTCGCGCTCGCCGGCCGGGGCCAGCGAGTAGGGGTTCCGGAGCGTCTCCCGAGCCAGCGGATCGTTCGACGCGGCCTCGAACACCGCGGCCATGCTCGCCAGGGTGCCGCCGCTCACACCACCGCTGGCGTCGTCGACGGAGATCCGGACCGTCTCACACGGCGCGTCGAACGCCTCGAGCGCGTAAGACTGTGCGAGCAGGGTGCCGATGTCCGCGGGCACGGAGTCGAACCCACAGCTGTGGACGATCCGCGTCTCGGCGTCGACCGCCGCCTCGTGGTAGCGGTCGATCATCTCGCGGATCCAGTTCACTTCCCCAGTCAGGTCGCAGTAGTCGGTTCCGGCTTCGACGCATGCCGCGACCAGAGGCGTGCCGTATCGCGTGTACGGCCCGACGGTCGTACAGACGACCCGGGTACTGCGGGCGATCTCTTGGAGGCTCGCTGGCTCCGTCGCGTCGCCGACGACCGTCGGGATCTCCTCCCACGCCTCGCTTTCGTCGGTGAGGTCCGCGGCGACCGACGCCAGCCGGTCGGGATCTCGCCCGCCGAGCGCCAGCGAGAGCGTCTCCGGCCTGTACTGCTCCGTGAGGTATGCGGCCGTCAAGCGACCGGCGAACCCAGTCGCTCCCCACACGACGAGATCGTACTGTCGGGAATCGGCTGCCATTTGTCCCCGTTAGGCCCCCGAGAGCAAAACAGGTAGGTCCGGTGCGGTGAGTCGGCGACGACGCACTCGTCACGACAGCCGGTCGCCGATCGACGCTCGCGGTTGGTTCGGGAGCGCTACGGGAGGCGATCGGCCACACCGTCGGGGAGGACGGTTCGGACGCCGGCCAGAAACGGCCCGGGATCGTCGAGCGCGAGGTAGTCGAAGCGGGGCTCGCGGGCGATCGAGGCGGCGATCTCCCAGACGGTCCCGGGGACCGACGGGCGCTCGACGTACGGCGACTCCTCGGTGAGCACGCTGACCAGATAGCCCAGTTCGCCGCGGAGCATGTGGGTGCCGACGCCGACGTCGTACTCGCAGTCGATCTCGTCGGCGCGACCGGTCGCCGCCAGCCAGTAGTAGTACGGGTAGTCCGCGCCCGCCCACACCGTCGAGGGCAGCGACTGCCACATCCGGGGGTTGATCTCCGTCAGCACGTACTCGCCCGTATCGGCGTCCCGCATGTACTCGATGCAGGCGAGCCCGTGCCAGTCGAGTTCCGCAAGCAGCGCCCGGCCCACCCGCTCCAACTCGGGGTCGGCAGTCGAGCGCCGGTAGACGCCGCCGCCGCCGGTGTAGGAGTTCCCCCGGATCTGTCGGTGCTGGAACGTCGCCAGAGGCTCGCCGTGGTCGTACAGCCCGGTGAACATGAACTCCTCGTCGTAGTGGACGAACTCCTGCACGATCGGGTCGTGGCCCATCGAGCGCCGGACGGCGTCGGGCTCCGGCGGATCGTCGTGGACGACGTGGTGGATCTCTTTCACCACGTCGATGTCGTCGGACGTCAGGCCGTCGATGAACGCGTCCGTCAGGACGTTGTACCGGGACTTGATCAGCAGATCGTCGTCCCAGTCGTCCACGTCGGCCAGCAGCCGGGTCTCTGGAACGGGCACGCCAGCCGACTCGGCGACGGCAGCCAGCTGGAGCCGGTCCTGGACGGTCGTCACCTGGGGCATCGACGGCACCACTAGCGAGACGTGGTCGGCGAACGCGTCCTCGTAACGCGAGAGCACGTAGCAGTCCTCCGGCCGGACCGGAATCACCGTCCGCACGTCCTCGCGTGCCGCGAGTTCGAGGAGCGCGTCGCGGTACGCCACCAGCCCCTCGCGTGGGGGCGGGAGCGACACGAACTCGTCACAGTAGCGGGAGGCAGCGGCGGGCACGCCCGCCTTCTCGGAGGCGACGATCGAGCCGACTCCCTGCCGGGCAAGGGACCGGACACAGACGTAACTCGTCGCGTCGTGCCCCGTCGGAATCAGGGCACGTTGGCGGGTCCGGTGGCTGTCGGACAGCTTCATAGCGGCGGTCTTGCGGCCCCGCAGCGATTAGTATACACGCACAACCAATCGAATGGACAGCATAACCTCGATCCCACCCCCGGTCAGTGCGCCGCATCTCCCCCGTAGCTCACGAGACGGTTCCCCGAGAGCCGTCGACGCTGCCGGGCCCGAGCGATCGCGCTCACGGATCGCCACGCTAGCCGGGTCAGTAGTCGGCTGCTACTGAAAGAACCGCACGCCGACGGGGGAGTATGCGACTCGTTCAGGTGTTCGTCCCCAGCGACGACCAAGCGGCTGTCCGGGAGGCGTTGGGGTGAGCGCACGAACCCCCGCAGGTCGTCGTCGGCCCAGCGGTAGAGAAGGACGAGATCGAGGAGGAAGACGACCAGCAGCCACTGGAGGGCGCCCCGCACCGTCGACACGACCGACTCCGAGACGACGAGCAGGTCGAACGCCACCGCAACGTCGACTGCGAACAGCAGCACCCACCCCACCGTGACGATTTCGACGAACGGTGGCCACCAGCGTTCGGCGTCCATCGATGGTCCGACAGGCGCTCGTGGCCGTAAACGGTGCGTCCGGGGGAAAGTCCGCGCTGCACAGCGCGCTGGCTGCGTTACTGGCTCGGCGTCGCCGTCGCGGTATCCTCAGTCGGCTCCGAGTAGGAGACCTCGGTGCCGGATGCGACCGGCTGGAGGAGGTACGACCCCGCCTGGCCGCGCTTCACCGGCGTGAAGTCGGCGGTGAACGTCGTCCGCTGGTTCTCGCGGATCTCGAACGGCTCCTTGAACTGCAGCGGCGGCTCGCCGGGCGTCACCACGTCGGCGTCACTGCCGTCGGTGAGCGTGGCGTCGACGCCCGACACGTCGAGTTGGAGGTACGCGTACGTGCCCGTCTCGAGTTCGCGTTCGTCGACGAGCGCGGTGTTGCCGTCCTGAAGCTGGACGAGGTCTGCCTCTTGGGGCTCGTCGTACTCGTAGTACGTGCGCTCGTCGCTCCGGTCGAGATCCCCCTCGTCCTGCTCTTCGACCTCTTCGGTCGACTCGGTACTCTCGGTCGTGTCGGTGCTCTCCTCTGTGTCAGTAGTCTCCTCGGTCTCGGTGTCGTCTCCCTCCTTCACCCAGAACCCTTGGACGGTGACGACACAGCGCTCGAAGTCCGAGATGTCTCCCGGCGCGTCCTTCACTTTCGTCGCGAGCGTCCCCGTCGATGCACTCCCCGAACAGCCGGCGAGCGCCGTCACGCCGGCGAGGCCGACTGCGCCTGCCGCTCGGAGGTAGGTTCGTCGTGATGTCGTTGTGTCGTGCATGCAGGCTGGGCGAGTGGCCAGGGAGGGGTAAACCGTCGAGATACTCGCCCGGAGTTTGGGGCGCGTTTAGCCCAGTTAACCACGGATTAAGCCGCAGAAACCGCCAGCAGCCGGGCGGGCCGGCCGAAGGCACCGATCGTCGCGGTTCGGCCCGCCTCGCACACGCAGTTCGGACGCCGCGGTCGGCGCGTCCGGACCGCGTCAGTAGCCCTCGCCCAGCAGTTCGCGGGCGACGATGTTCTTCTGGATCTCGGTAGTCCCCTCGTAGATCTGGGTGATCTTCGCGTCACGGTAGAGTCGTTCCACGTCAAAGTCGTCGACGAAGCCGGCGCCGCCGTGGATCTGGACCGCCTCGTCGGCGGCGTCGGTCGCCACGTCGGAGGCGAACTCCTTGGCCATCGACGCCAGCATGGTGAGGTCGTCCTCCGCGTGGTCGACGCTCCAGGCCGACTTGTACGTGAGCTGGCGGGCGGCCTCGGTCCGGGTGTGCATCTCCGAGAGCTTGTGCCGGATCGCCTGGAACTCCGAGATCGGGCGGCCGAACTGCTCGCGCTCTTCGGCGTATGCCAGCGCGCGCTCGGCGGCGCCCTTGGCGATACCGACCGCCTGCGCGGCGACCATCGTTCGCGTCTCGTCGAAGAACTGCATCAGCTGGGGGAACCCCATGCCGCGCTGGCCCACGAGGTTCTCCTCGGGCACGCGTACGTCGTCGAACCGGAGCTCCGCGGTGTCGCTCGCGCGGATCCCCAGCTTCCCGGTGATCTTCTCGCTTTCGAACCCGTCGCGGTCGCGCTCGATCAGAATCTGGGAGAAGCCGGTGTAGCGGTCGCCCACGTCGGGGTCGGTCTCACACATCACGACGAAGTAGTCGCCGATGGAGCCGTTGGTGATCCACATCTTCGAGCCGTTGATCACCCACTCGTCGCCGTCCTTCTCGGCGCGGGTCGACAGGGAACTCACGTCCGAACCGGCGTGGGGTTCGCTGATCGCCGCGCCCATCACCGCCTCGCCGTTGGCGATCGGCGGGAGATACTTCTCCTTCTGGTCCTCGGTGCCGAACTCCATGATGGCCTCGGCGCCGAACCCAGCGCTCGTGACACAGAGCCCGATCCCGGGGTCGACCGCGAACAGCTCCTCGGTCACCAGCGCCATATCCAGCGTCGAGTAGCCGACGCCGCCGTACTCCATCGGGAAGTGGGCGCCCGTCAGCCCCATTTCGGCGGCTTTCTCGACGATCTCGGCGGGGTACTTCTCCTCGCGGTCGTACTCGTCGGCGACGGGTCTGATCTCGTTCTCGGCGAACCGTCGCACTTCCTCGCGAAGCTGCTCCTGCTCCTGGGTCAGTCCGTAGTCCATGCCTTATACAACGAGAAACACGTGAAGAATTTTTCGGCGAACACGATTGTCGAGTTCGATATCCGGGACGACAGATCTCGACCGAGGTTCGGCTGATCAGTCCGGTAAACCGGGGCAGGGCCGGCGCCAGCAAATATTTAGATGCGGCAAAACAATTGATTCACCGAAGCTATTTTGAGCGTTCAGTTCCCCTCTCTACTCGACAATGAGTAACACGAACCGATCGTCCACAACGACTCGGCTCTCGCGACGAGCGGCCCTCACCGCCGGCGCCGGGGCGTTCTCGGTCGGTCTCGCCGGCTGTACGAGCGGTGCGGGCAGCACCGCGGCGGCGGACGGGCCGGTCGTGACGGCGTCGTTTTTCAGCTTTTACGACTTCGCGCGCGTCGTCGCCGACGGCACCCCGATCCGGGTCGAGAACCTCGTACCGACTGGCCTCCACGGCCACGGCTGGCAGCCCAACGCGAGCATCACGCGAGAGATCATCGAGTCCGACGCGTTCCTTCACGTCGGCGAGGGGTTCCAGCCCTGGGCCGACCGGGCCATCCAGACGATGGACGACGACGGCGTCGACACGGCACTCATCAACGCCCGCGAAGGGGTGGAGCTGCTCGACCTCGCAGCCAGCCTCGACAGCGAGGAGGAGGGCGTCGGCGAACAGCAGGGGAAAGACCCCCACTTCTGGCTGGACCCCCAGCGCGCCAAGCGAGCGATCGACAACATCACCGAGGGGCTGGTCGACCTGCTGCCGGACGCCGAAGCGACGCTCCGGGAGAACGCCGAGCGCTACAAATCCGAGACAATCGACGACATCGACGCGTCCTACCAGGCGATCTTCGACGCCGCCGACCGGGACGTGGTCCAACTGGCGGCGCACAACGCGTTCCAGTACATCGGCGCGCGCTACGACGTGGCGATGCGGCCGATCGTGACGAACCTCGCGGCCAGTGGCGAAGTCGCCCCCGAGGACATGCGGCAGGCACAGGCGGTGATCGCGGAGAATGACATCCGCTACGTCGCGAACGGCGTGTTCGAGTCCCGCCGTCCCGCGAAGCAGTTAATCGAGGAGACCCAAGCGGAGGCGTACTTCCCCGTCACCCCCTACGCCGGCGTCCGCGAGGGCTGGGTCGAGCAGAACTGGGGGTACGCGGAGATCGCGTACAACATCAACATGCCCACCTTCGAGGTCGTCCTCGGCAACAAACCGCCCGCGGAAGCCGGCCCCGATGGCTGGGCCGACCAGTGGAGGAACTTCGAATGACCGACGATACGGTCGTCGATCTCTCGGGCGTCGCGTTCGGCTACACCGCGACGCCGGTGGTGCAGGATATCTCACTCCAAATCGATGCCGGCGAGTACGTCGCCATCGTGGGGCCGAACGGCTCCGGGAAGTCGACGCTGATGCAGCTGATGCTCGGCCTGCTCCAGCCCGATACGGGGACTGCCCGCCTGTTCGGCGAGCTGGCCCACGAGTTCGACGATGGCTCGCGACTGGGCTACGTCGCCCAGCACGCCAGCGCGTCGAAGGAGATGCCGATCACCGTCAGAGAGGTCGTCAAGATGGGGCGGTTCCCGCACGTCGGCTTCGGTCGACTCACGGAGTCGGACTGGGACCGAGTGGATCGAGCACTCGAGACGGTGGGGATGACCGCGTTCGCCGACCGCCGAGTGACCCAGCTCTCCGGCGGGCAGCGCCAGCGGGCGTTCATCGCCCGGGCGCTGGCGAGCGAGGCCGACCTGCTCGTCCTCGACGAGCCGACCGTCGGCGTCGACGCCGAGTCCGTCGAGGCGTTCTACGACCTGCTGAACGCGCTGAACGACCAGGGGATCACGATCCTGCTGATCGAACACGACCTGAGCGCCGTCACGAACCACGCCGAGCGGGTAGTCTGTCTGAACAAGGAGGTGTACTTCGACGGGCCGACGAGTGAGTTCGTCGACAGCGACGCACTCACCCGGGCGTTCGGCCGTGCCGCCGGCATCGTCGGGGGGCAAGAATGACCACGCCCACGCTGCAGGCGGGAGCGCTCGACGCACTGCTCTCGCCGCTGTACTGGTTCCTCGACGCCTGGTCGACGCTCCTGTCGTGGGTGGGGGAGCTGACCGGACTGGGGCTGCTCCAGTACGGCTTCATGCACCGCGCGATTCTCGTCGGCCTCTGTGTCGGCATCATCGCGCCGCTGATCGGGACGTTCCTCGTCCACCGCCAGCTGGCGCTCATCGGCGACGCGCTCGCACACACCGCGTTCGCGGGCGTCGCCGTCGGCCTGTTCCTCAACGCGGTCATCGACCTCGGGGTCAGCCCCTACCTGACGGCGGTCGTCGTCGCGATGATCGCGGCGTTGCTGATCGAGCTCATCTCGGAGACGACCGACGCGTACAACGACGTGTCGATGGCGATCGTGCTCTCGACGGGGTTCGCGCTGGGGACGACGCTCATCAGCATCAACGCGGGCGGCCTGACCGTCAGCGTCGATCAGTACCTGTTCGGCAACCTCTCGACGGTGACCAGCCAGAGCGCCGCGATCCTGCTGGTGCTGTTCGCGGTCGTCGTGGGCGTCGTCGCAGTGACCCGGAACCAACTTCTGTACGTCACCTTCGACGAGACCGCCGCCGAGGTGTCCGGGCTCTCAGTGAGTTGGTACAACCGGATCATGGTGATGCTGACTGCGCTGGTCGTCGTGGGCGCGATGCAGATCATGGGCGTGATCCTCGTCGCCGCGATGTTGGTCGTGCCCGTCGCCGGTGCGGCGCAGATCTCCCGGAGCTTCACCGAGTCGCTCCTGGTTTCGGTGGTGCTGGCGGAGCTGGCGGTGTTGCTGGGGATCGCGATCTCCTACTACGCCGGTGCGACGGCCGGCGGCGTGGTCGTGCTCGCCGCAGTCGGGATCTACGTCCTCGCTGTGGTCGCCGGAAAGCTCCAGACCGCGATTGGCGAGGAGGCGACCCCCGAGATGGGGAGCATCGACGCCGGCGGTGCCGCGGAACGGAGTCCATCGGGCGGGCAGGCGCCGAGTGACGACGCGGACTGACGACGGCCCGGGTGCTCACGACGATCCGCCCCTACCAGAAAAATCGGAACAGGATCGTGAACGTGACGTAGGCGCCGACAGTCGACAGCACCGGCACCACGTTCTGCATGATCAGCACCCGGCCGGTCGTCGACGGATCGAACAGGTCCGACGCCGCCGGGATGTCTTTTGGTTCCTCCTTGCCGATCTCGGGCACTTCCTCGCCCGGCTCCTCCGCGGCCAGTGCGCCGACGGAGACGCTGGGTGATTCCTCGCCGCGCACCCCGCCCGAGAGCGTGGCCGTCCGGGTCGCACGCCCCCAGCCGAGGCCGACGATGGAGGTGGTGGCGATGATGACGAACGAGGCCGGGATGCCGATCGCCGAGAGCCCGATCACGATGGTCGAGGAGACGATCGCGACGACGATCGCCGCCGTCAGCGGCAGGTCCGTGATGTCGTTGCCCAGCGTGTCAAGCGTCCGTCGCGCGATCGTGAACGCCCCCACGGCGACGGCGCCACAGCCGAGCAGGATCATCATCTCCATCTCGACGCCCGCGCCGACCAGCGGCGCGATGGCGTTGGCGATGTTCGACGTGCCCGAGGAGAACGCCATCAGACAGCCGATCAGGATGACGACGATCCCGCCGAACATCTCCCGTCGGGTCGTGTTGGGGCCGGGGACGGGCCGTGGAACGACGCCCGAGCGGTCGAGCTCCATCAGCGCGCCGTCGCTGCTGTCGATGGCGACCCACCGATTGATCCGCGGGTAGAGGTAGCGACCGATCATCCCCGAGACCCAGAAGCCGACGATGGGCGCGACGATCCACCAGACCGCGATCTCGCCCATGATGACCCAGTCGAGCGAGCCAGTCGCGACGCCGAGGCCGGCGATGGAGCCGACGGCCGTCATCGACGTCGACGCCGGGACGCCGAAGTAGTTGCCGACGAACAGCGCCCCCCCGATGAAAAAGAGGACGACGATGCTCGTCTCGATCGTGAACACGCTGGCGCTGGTGATGAGCTCCTCGCCCAGCTTGTCAACGACGCGGCGCCCGATCGTCCACGCGCCGACGAAGAAGAAAACCGCCATCAGCGCCGCGGCGCCGGTTTTGGAGATGGCATCGGAGCCGACCGCCGGACCGAACGCTGGCCCGGTCGTCGAGCCGCCGATATTGAACCCGACGAACAGCGCGACCACGATACCGACGAGGAGAAGAACGCCGACCATACAGAGGGATATCGCGCCCCGCTCTTAAGCCGTTGGACCGAGCCACCAGCGCGACGCCGCTCCGTGGGCGGTCAGCCCCACCGGGAGAGATGGGTATACCCGTCTGGAACCCGGGTACCAGGTATGTACGAAATCCGATCCCGCTGTCCCAGCCCGGGGTGGCGTCGATGAAACCGGCCCGCGTCGACTTCGTCGTCGACTTGGCCTACGGCGTGTCGATCTTCGTGGCTATCCTCCTGATACTCGAACTCGGGACCGCCGTCGGGGTGGCGTTCGGGCTCGGCGTCCTGGTCTCCTACCTCATCCACATCGGCTGGAAGATGGCACGGTTCGACCCCGACTGGATGACCCAGGAAGTGACCGAGAAAGTCAGCGACACCGTCACCGAGACCGTGAGCCAGGAAGTCGAGGAGACCGTCAGCAAGGAGGTCGACCAGGTGAGCGAAGAGGTCTCCGAGACCGTCACCGACACGGTGAGCGAGGAAGTGTCCGAGAAAGTCAGCGAAGAGGTTTCCGAGAAGGTGACCGAGGAAGTGACCGAAGAGGTGTCTGAGAAGGTGAGCGAGGAGGTCGAACAGACCGTCAGCAAGGAAGTCGACGAGGTCGCCGACAAAGTCTCCGAGGAAGTGACCGAAGAGGTGTCTGAGAAGGTCAGTGAGGAGGTCGAACAGACCGTCAGCAAGGAGGTCGACGAGGTTGCCGACAAAGTCTCCGAAGAGGTGACCGAGGAAGTGTCCGAGAAAGTCACTCAGACGGTCGAAGAGGCTGCCGAGGAAACGGGTGACGAAGAAACGGGTGACGAGAAAGCTGCGGAAGACGATGAGGAAGCCGAAGACGGGGCGGCCAACGACGAGGAGTAAGCCACTCGCCAGCTTCCGTCGAGATGCAGCGTTCGAGTAGCCAGCTCGATTCCCGTTCGCGGTCCGTTTTTGCTGCTCGCCGCCGCCACAGTCGTGACGCCGGCGATCGACGGCGCCGGCATCGAACCGTGCGACTGAGACACACGACAGTTTCATAGGTATCTGTCCGATAGAGAAGGACACGATGATGCTCCCGACCCACGCGCTGTTCGGGATGCTCCTCGCGCTGCCAGTCGCCGTGCTCGCGCCCGAGTACGGGCCTGTCGCGCTGGGGGCCGGCCTTACCGGCGGGATCCTGCCGGATCTGGACCTGTACGTGGGCCACCGAAAGACGCTGCACTACCCGGTCGGCTACAGCCTGCTCGCCGGCGTCGCCGCAGTGGCCGCGGTCGTCAGCCCGATGGTGGCGACGATCGGCGTCGCACTGCTGCTCGCCGCAGCGGCGAGTCACAGCCTCGTCGACGTGTTCGGCGGCGGGCTGGAGCTCCGCCCGTGGGAGGCGACCTCCGAGCGCGCCGTCTACGACCACTATCGCGGGCGCTGGATCGCCCCCCGGCGCTGGGTGCGCTACGACGGGGCGCCCGAGGACCTGCTGCTCTCGGTCGGGCTCGCCGTCCCGCTCTGGCTCCACGTCGGCTCGCCGTTCCGGCCAGTCGTGATCGCCGCCCTCGGCGTCGGCGCCGTCTACGTCGTCTCGCGCCGGGTGCTCCCGCAGATCGCCTCCCGGCTCGTGAGCGAGGTACTTCCCGGCCGCGTGTCGCCGTCGCTGCTGGCCCGTGTGCCGGATCGGTACCTCGAGGGCGCCGATCGCGGCCCCCGGACGTGACGGTTCAGAAGTTACTTCCCGCTGGTGTGACCCCACTCTGGTAGATCGATGGGTTCCCTGATGGTTGGCGTCGCCCTCGTCGTCGCCGCCCTGTTTGCGGCCCTCTACGTCGGCTACCGGCAGGACAACACCGCGGCTGTCGTCAACACCGCTGCTGCCGTCGCACTCGTGTTCGTTTCTGCCGGGGCGCCAGTCGTGCTCGGCGACGGCCAGCCGAGCCGGGTCGCGGCGCTCACGCTCTGGGTCGCGGTTGCTGGCTTCCTCCACGCGCTCGGTATGCTGGGGCGCTACGACTCGGTCTGGTGGTGGGACCACCTCACGCACACGTTCTCGGCGGCGCTGGCCGCGGCACTGCTGTACGCGGCACTGCTGGTGGTCGGCTGGAACAACGCAGTCGTCCTGACGCTGCTCAGCATCCTTTTCCTCGGCGTGCTCTGGGAGGTCGGCGAACTGATCGCCCGCGAAGTCGCCGACTGGTACGACATCGAGCCGGTGCTGGTCCACTACGGCTGGCGGGACACGGCACTCGATCTCGTCTTCGACGTGGTCGGTGCGGCGCTGGTCGTCGCACTCGACCTGCGGCTGTTCGTCCCGGTCGTCGAGTGGCTGGCGAGTGCCGGCTGAGCCGGTCGGTGCCGGGATTCGTCGATACCGGTCACGCGGATCGTCGAACACGACGACGAAAAGGGGTCCGTTATCAGTCCGGAGTGCGAGCCTGCGAGTAACGCCTAAATTATGTCCGGAGAGTACGATCTCGTTATCGTCGGGGGCGGCATCAGTGGGGCGTCGTTGTTGTACACGACCGCGAAGTTCACCGACATCGACTCGATCGCACTGATCGAGAAGGAGCCGGAGATCGGCGCGATCAACACCCACCACACGAACAACTCCCAGACGCTGCACTTCGGCGACATCGAGACGAACTACACCCTCGAGAAGGCCGAGGAGGTCAAGGAGGGTGCCGAACTGCTCGCGGGCTACCTGGAGAACCACGACCCCGACCGCGAGATGCACGCCAAGCGCAGTAAGATGGTGCTCGGCGTCGGCGACGAGGAGGTCGAGAGCCTCGAACAGCGCTACGAGGCGGAAGGGTTCGGCGACCTGTTCCCCAAGCTCCGGCCGATCGAGCGCGAGGAGATCGCCGAACTCGAACCGAAGGTCGTCGAGGGACGCGACCCCGACACCGAGATGCTCGCACTCCAGACGCCGGACGGCTACGTCGTCGACTACGGCGCGACCGCGGGGTCGTTCGTCGAGGCCGTCGAAGACGACGACGGCGTCGACGTGTACACCGGGACGGAAGTCACCGACATCACGCCCACGCTCGAGGGCCACACGATCGCGACCGAGGGCGCCGGCCGCTTCGACACCGACGCCACCGTCGTCGCCGCCGGCTCGCACAGCCTCCAGATGGCCAAAGAGCTGGGGTACGGCCAGGACAAGGTGCTGCTCCCCGTCGCGGGCAGCTTCTTCCTCGCGGACGACCTGCTGAACGGGAAGGTGTACACCCTCCAGATGAAGAAGCTCCCCTTCGCCGCGGTCCACGGCGACGCCGACGTGCACGACGGCTCTGTCACCCGGTTCGGCCCGACCGCGAAGCTCGTCCCGGCGCTCGAGCGCGGCCGGATCGCCACAGTCGGCGACTTCCTCGACGTGTTCGGCCTGAACGTGGCGTCGTTCCTGAGCTACGCCAACATCCTCGCCGACCGCATTCTCCTTCCCTACGTCCTCCGGAACCTCGTCTACGACGTGCCGGCGGTCGGCCCCCAGAAGTTCCTCCCGCAGGTCCAGAAGGTCGTCCCGAGCGCCGAACTCGACGACATCGACCGCGCCAAGGGGTACGGCGGCGTCCGCCCGCAGATCGTCGACACCGACGCGAAGTCACTGGACATGGGTGAAGCGAAGATCGTCGGCGACGACGTGATCTTCAACATCACGCCCTCGCCCGGCGCCTCGACCTGCCTGAAGAACGCGATGCGGGACACCCACACCGTCGTCGACTTCCTCGACGACGCCGAGTTCGACGAAGACGCGTTCCGCGCGGACACCATCGGGGAGTTCCCGCGGGCGGAGTAGTCAGACCGTCCCGCTGTTCTCCCGCGGCCGCACGTCGTACCGCTTCAAGAACTGCTGGACTGCCTCGTCGGTGCCGACCAGCGTGAGCTCCTCGCCGCCGGTGAGTGCCTGCGCCGGGTCAACCGTCGTCGTCTCCCCGGACTCGTCCTCGACGGCAATTACCCGACAGCCGGTCCTCTCTGCGATGCCCGAGTCGGCGATGGTCGACCCGGTGAACGGCGTCGCCGGCACGCGGATCAGGCGGATCTGGCCGCCGGGGTCCAGAATCTCCTCGCCACGGAGCGCCTGTGCCACCATCCGGGCGCTCACCCGTGGCACCGACAGCACGTAGTCGGCGCCGGCGCTCAGCGCCTTCCGGGTCGCGTCGGTGTCGGTCACCCGGACGAGCACCTCGATATCGGGGTTCATCTCCTGGGCGAGCACGGCCGCAAGCAGCGCGTCCGAGTCGTCCGGCAGGCCGATCACGATCGCGTCGGCGTCGGCGACGCCGGCCGCCTGGAGGGTCTCACGCGTGCTGGCATCGCCGACCACGTCGACGCCAGCGCGCTCGGCCACGTCGATGGTGACGGTCTCGATCCCGGCCCCGGAGATCGTCTCGCCAGCCGCCCGTCCCACTTCGCCGAATCCGGCGATCACGATGCGGTCGTGGCGGCCGAACTCCCGGCTGGCCCGAGTGAACTCGCTCAGCGTCGCCAGACTCTCCATGCGGCCCGAAGCCAGCAGGACGGTGTTGTCCCGGATCACCGCGCCGGGGTCGGGCGGGAGCTGGAGTTCGCCGTCGATCCACGCGCCGATGATGTTGACGCCGGTCCGCTCGCGCACCCGTGAGTCGCGGATGCGGCTGCCGATCAGTTCGCTTCCATGGGAGACCGGGAGTTCGGCCACCTCGATATCGCCGCCGATCTCGACGGTGTCGCGGATCTCTGCGGTGAAGGACTCGACGGCTTTCTCCGCGAGTCGGTGGCCGAGCACGCCGTGGGGCGAGAGCACGGTGTCGGCGCCGGTCGAGCGCAGCACGTCCGCCATCTCGCCGTCGTCGGTCAGCGCGATCACGTCGATGTCGTCCCGAATCGACCGGACTGTCAGGATCGTGTTGACGGTCGCGTCGCCGGCGTCGGTGATCACCGCCCGAGCGGTGTCGATGCTCGCGCGCTCGAACGCGTCGGCGTCCTGTGGCGAGCCGTGGATCGAGGAGTAGCCCGCGTCGGCCAGCGCCTTCGCCTCGGCCTCGTCGGAGGAGATGAGGACGTAGTCGATGTCCAGTTCCCGGAGTTCATCCAGCAGTATCGCCGAGTCGCGGCTGTACTCGCAGATGATCACGTGGTCGGATTTGGCCGAGAGTCGGCTGTCGAGATCGACCTCGGCGCCCGTAAACAGCGGGATCACCACCAGTCGGAGCGTGAAGAAGCCGACGGCGATGCCCGAGAGCTGTACGAACACCACGTAGATGTTCATCAACGGGTGGGCCCACGGCGCGTCGGCGCCGTACCCCGTGGTCGTCATCGTCTCGACGACCGTCGTCAACGCGTTGAACAGCGTGTACCCCGGGCCTTCCCCCTCCAGGGTCCGCATCCCGTAGAAGTAGACGACTGTGAGCGTCAGGACCATCACCACCAGCCCCAGCGCGTAGTAGACGACCAGCCGGTGGCGTCGAGAGAGGTCCGAGAAGGAGTCCGGAATCGAGACCATTCAGTTCTCGACTCACGCACCCCTGCCTCATAAAGCGTTGCGCCCATCGGCGTCGTTCCCGCCCGGCACGTCGCGAGCCAGCCTCGCGGCGTTTAACTCCGGCCGGCCACAACTCCCGACGATGGCAGACGAGTACGGCGGCATCATCGGCGCCTTCCCCTACGCCTTCCGGCGGAGTGACTCGCGGCTGTTCCGGTCGTACGTCGTCGTCGCGGGGCTCGTGACGCTGCTGCTCACCGTTCTCTGCGTGCTCGCGATCGTCGTCGTGTTCGGGCAGACCGCCGGCGCCCGCGGCGGGAGTTTCACGCTCTCGCGGTCGTTCATCGCGCTGCTGGGGCTCCTGGCAGTGCTGCCGGTCGTGGGGCCGGTGCTGCTCGCCGCCAGGACCCGCCGCCGCGGACGGGACGCCGACGCGGGGTTCGAACCGCCGGGGAACTACGAGCCGCTGCTGGCGGTCGCCGGCTACCTGTTTCTCTGCTCGCTGTATCTCGGCCTGGTCGCGTCGATGCCCGAGACGTTCGTCCTCGACAGCGAGACGATCTCTCGCCCCGCGCCGTCGGGCGTGTTCGCCCCAGTCGTCGCCGCGCTGTATGCGGTTCCGGCGATCGCTTCCCCTCTGATTCCGGGCGTCGCCGCAGCGGTGATCCTCGTGGTCCACCGGTGGCTGCGCTGAACACGCCCCCGACCGCGGGCGAAATCCGGAAAGGGCTCGGGCACCCAGTAGGAGTATGAGCGACGCCGAGATCGACGGCGAGACCGAGGGCACGTTCCTCGTCACGCACGCCGACGACGACAGCGCAGTGTTGCGAGACGTTGACCGCGGCCAGGTCCACACGCTCTCCTCGAACCCCGGACTCTCCGAGGACGACGCCGTCGAGGGCGTCGTCGCCCCGGAGCCGCCGCTCGAGGTGACCGCCGAACTGATCGAGGTCGAGGAGCGCCGCCCGCTGTCGATGGGCGAGAGTCGGGAGCCGCCGACGAAACACGAGCGGGAGATCGCCGCCCAACAGTCCGTCGGCGAACTCACGAAGGAGCCACGGGCCGGGATCGGCGAACTCCACGTCATCACCGTTCCCGAAGACGAGACCGAGGCGGCCGTCGAGGACGTGCTCGACGACCGCGAAACGACGCTGAGCCGGGCCGCCCGCCTCGGCGTGAACCGCGTCGAGATCCGGTCGGAGCCGGGCGTCGTCAGCGTTCGCTACCTGCCGTAGCCGAACGCTCGCTGTCGCTCAGCAGATCCGGTTGATTAACGCCTCGTCGGCGTCGAATCGCCGATAGTTCTCCCCAATTATCTCCGCCCACCGCTCAGCCTTCTTCGGCGTCGAGCCGGCCATGTGAGGCGTGAGCAGCACGTTCGAGAGGTTCCACAGCGGCGAGTCCGCGGGCAGCGGTTCGGTCTCGAACACGTCCAGCGCGGCGCCCCGGATCCAGCCGTACTGCAGCGCCCGGGTCAGCGCCGCCTCGTCGACGACTTCGCCGCGGGCAACGTTCACGAGCACGGCGTCGCTGTCGAGCAGGCGGAGTTCGTCGGCGCCGATGAGCCCCTCAGTCTCCGCGGTCAGCGGGCAAGCGAGCACGAGGTGGTCGGCGCGCCGACAGAGTTCGGTATGGCCGTCCGGGCCGAAACACTCGTCCACCGCCTCGGGCGCCGTATCGGGGTCGCGCTTGGTCCCGAGTACCTCCATCCCGAACGCCGAGCCGAGTTCGGCGACGCGAGTCCCGATAGCGCCGACACCGACGACACCGAGGGTCTTCCCGTGGAGTTCACCGCCCTCGACGCGCTCCCAGCTGGTTCGCTTCTTTTGTGCCATCGCATCGAGGAAGCCGCGCTCGAACGCCAGCATCCCGCCGAGTACCTGCTCACCGATGGGTTCCGCGTGGACCCCGGAGGCGTTAGTGAGCGCGATGCCGCGCTCCTGCAGCGCCTCCTGTGGGTAGCTGTCGACGCCGGCCGAGAGCGCCTGCACCCACTCGATGTCGGCGTCGGCGAGCAGGTCGGCGTCGAGACGCCCGGTGACCAGCGCGTCGGCCGCGGGGAGCAGATCCGCGGTCGCCTCGGGTGTCGCCGCAGTCAGCAGTTCGGCGTCCGGAATCTCCGCCCGGAGTGCGTCGAGGAGTTCGTCAGTGGTCTCCGGCGGTACGGAGTGAGTCAACAACAGCGTCGGGTCGGCCATACCCAGCAGTTCCGACGGCCGGGAGAAAAGCGCTCGTGTCGGAGAAGTCGCAGTTACGCCTCGTCCTCGAACTCCAGCGCGACCGAGTTGATGCAGAACCGCTTCCCGGTCGGCTCCGGCCCACCGTCAGACCGGCTTCGCCGGCCTGACTGGGTCACGCTCGCGTTCGCTCGCGTGACCGTCGTCGAACACGTGGCCCAGGTGGCCTACGCCCCGTCCTCGAACTCCAGCGCGACCGAGTTGATGCAGAACCGCTTCCCGGTGGGCTCCGGACCGTCGTCGAAGACGTGGCCGAGGTGGCCCTCACAGTTGGCACAGACGACCTCGGTCCGGGTCATCCCGTGGCGGGTGTCCTGCTGTGTCTCGACGGCGTCGTTCTCGGCGGCGTAGAAGCTCGGCCAGCCACAGCCGGCGTCGAACTTGGTGCCGGAGTCGAACAGCACCTCGCCACAGCCCTTGCAGCGGTAGACGCCGTCGTCGTCGCGGTCGACGTGCTCGCCGCTGAACCGGGCCTCGGTGCCCCGTTCCCGGAGGATCTCGTACTCCTCGTCGGTGAGTTCCTCGCGCCACTCCGCGTCGGACTTCTCCGTAACCGGGTCGCTCTCGCTCATAGGGACCGTTGGGGCTGGACGGGGCTAACGCTTCCGCCGGCCTCGTCGGCGCCGAACGCGAGCGCGCGGCGGGAACCTATCGACAGAGCGCCCGCACGTCGTGCAGGTCGTCGACGACGTGGTCGGGCTGGACCGACAGTTCGTGGTGGCGTCGGTGTGGTCGGCGGATGAACGCCGAGTCGACCCCGGCGTTGAACGCCGCCGTCACGTCGCTCTCGCGGTCGCCGACGTACAGTGCGTCCTCGGCGTCCAGATCGGACAGCGCCTGCTCGAGGAAGTGTGGGTCGGGCTTCTTCCGACGGAGATCGGCGATCGTCGGCTGGCGCCCGTAGGCGGTGTCGAACAGCCCCGACACGCCGTAGTGATCGAGCAGGAAGTCGACCGTCTCCTGTTGGTTCGAACTCACCACTCCCATCGGGAGGTCCAGATCCGACAGCGTCGACACGTCGTCGAACAGCGGCTTCCCGCCGGCGTGGACGTGCTCGCGCTGGGCCTCGTGGGAGGCCCGATCGCGAACCCGCCAGAACTCCTCGACGGAGAGGTTGTACAGCGAACAGATCTCCGACAGCGATTCCGGAGTCACACCGACGACGACCTCCTCCACGTGCTCGGGATCGGGATCGTCGACGCCCGCCTGCTCGAACGCACGCCAGGCCGCCTCCTGCAGCACGTCGTAGTCGGTGGTGTCCACCAGAACGCCGTCGTTGTCGAACACGACCGCGTCGTAGCTCATACGTATCAGAGGCGCACGCGCCTGAAAAAGGTTGTGCGCCGGGAAATCGGTCGCGCTCGGGGGTCGCAGGGTGGCGCTTGCCCACCAGCGCTCAGTCGTCACACCCCCGCGCTTGCCCACCAGCGCTCAGTCGTCGGCGGCCGCCTCCGCCGCCTCGTGAATCCGCTCGCCGCGGTGGAGCCGGGCGGCGATGGAGTACGTCTGCTCGCGCTCGCGCCGAGTCGGGTAGTGCGCCGCGAGGTAGCGCGCCACGGCGGTCGCGAGCACGCGACGCTCGGCCGGATGCTCGCGCAGGTCGAACTGCCGGAGGCCCGCTTCGAGCGCCTGGAACGTGTGGAAGCCGGTGTCTTCCTGCAGCAGCGCGTTGCCGAGTTCGGCCTTCAGGCGCTCGGGGTCGCCGCCAGCGTCAAGGAAGTTCGCGGCATGGGTCCCCGCCGCGTTCACCTCGCCCTCCATCTCGAAGCAGTGGCGGAGCTCCTGGAGCTCCGTCTCCGGATCGGCGTCGGCGTCGACCGCCGGCTCGGGCGCCGGCGGCGTGTTGAGAAACCGGTCGAGGTAGACGTTCGTCGCCGCGTCGTACACCCCGCGGTAGAGTTCGGTCGTGGGCGCGCGCTGGGCCGCGCGGTGGACCGCGTTCGCGAACGTGAACGAATGGTGGACCGTGTTCCAGTCGCTGAACTCGTTCGCGGTGGAGAACTGGGCGACGCGCTTGCCCGCGGCGAAGGTGACCGCGCGGGCCAACTGCTCGACGGTCGTGCCGTTCCGGATCGCGTCGTCGAGCGCCGAGTAGACCGCCTCGGGCTCCTCGCTGTGGAGGCGATCGGTGAAGTCGTCCGGTTCGGACCACGTCTCGTCCGCCCCCTCGGCCACCATCTCGTCGAGGCGGTCGAACGACTCCTCGCTGCGCCCCGCGAGATCGTCGGGCTGGCGCCACGAGGAGAGCTCCTCGCTGCGCTGGGCAGTGGCGAGCCCGCGCACCAGCGACGCCAGCACGTCGGCGCTCTCGGGGTGGTCCCAGCCGACGTGGTCCAGCGCCTCGGTCGCCTTGTTCAGGTGATCGAAGCGGTGGCCGGTGTCGAGGTAGCGGTGGTCCGTCGCCGCCGCGGTCAGCAGCTCCGTGAGCTGCTCAGGCGTGTAGTCCGCCGCGACCGCCGTCCGGAGCACGCGCTCGGCGCCGTCGGCGTCACGCACCTCGACGTTCTCCCGGAACCACGACTTGAGCCGCGAGAACGGCACGTCCTGGGCCTCGAACGCCTCCTGGTCGAACTTCGGCGGCTGGTCGGCACAGTCGCTGGCGACCTGCACGAGCCCCTGGTACAGCGCGCGCTCCCGGTCGTCGTCGTCGAGATCGGGCACCCGGTTCAACAGCGCCGTCAGGATCGTCAGGCCGGAGCTCCAGCCGCCCTCGCGGTACTTGGTGCCAAAGACGACCGCGGTCTCGAAGGGGTCCTCGGGGTCCACGCCGGCCCGGAGGAGGCCGATGGCGGACTTGGCCAGCACCAGCCGGAGGTTCTGTTCGAGCCCGTCCTCCAGTCGCTCGGCCCAGTGAACTGCCGGCGGCTCGTCGCGTTGGGGGTCCGGATCGACGTACACCGAGCCGTCGACGACCCTGACGGGGTAGCTCTCCACGTCGTCGGCCCACGGGTCGAACGTGTCGCCACAGGTGAGTTCGAAGCGCGCGTGGTGCCACTCACAGGTCAGCACGCCCTCGTCGACGCTGCCCTCCGAGAGGGGAAACCCCATGTGGGGACAGCGGTTGTTGACCGCGCGGAACTCGCCCTCGTGGTGGAACACGACGATGGGGATGCCGTCGGCGCTGGCGACGGTGCGGCCCTCCTCCCGGAGGGTGGCGGCGTCGGCGATCGCGACGTACTCGTCGGAGATCGTGTCAACATTTGACATACACATACGTTGTGCCGAGAGCGACTAAAGCGTATGCTGAAGAATGGTTTACCGAGTCGGCGCGGCACACGACGGCGTCGGAGTGGCGGAGCGACGATACAACGGCGTCCGAGTAGCATGCGACGGCGTGGCGTCGACGGTCAGGGCGCGAAAACAGGGTTGGAGGCAGACTCAGTCCGATGCGACCGCGGGCCTTCGACAGTCGGCCATGTCGAGCACGTCGTCGAAGAAGTCGAGCGAGTCGTGGGGGCCGGGGTTAGCCTCGGGGTGGTACTGGCGCGTGAGCACGTCGATGTCGACGCCCTCCAGCCCCTCTGCGGTGCCGTCGTTGACGTTGACCTGCGTGACCGCGAGCTCGCCCGGGTCGGCGACGCTGTAGCCGTGGTTCTGGGTCGTCATGATCACGCGATCGGTCTCGAGGTCGCGAACCGGCTGGTTCAGGCCGCGGTGGCCGAACTCCATCTTCTCGGTCTCACCGCCCAGCGACCGGGCGACGACCTGCTGGCCGAGGCAGATGCCCGCGATGGGCGTCTCGCCCGCGAACGCGTCGACGACCTCGCCGGCGGCCTCGAAGTTCGCCGGGTCGCCCGGCCCGTTGGAGACGAACACCACGTCCGGTTCGCGCTCGGCGACGGCTGCGGGCGTCGAGTCGTACGGCATGACGTGCACCTCGGCGCCGCGGGCGGTCAGCGAGTCGACGATGGACTGCTTCGCGCCGCAGTCGAGCAGGGCGACGCGGGGGCCAGTCCCCTCGTACACCTGTGGTTCGTCGACGCTGACCTGTGCGCCGATGTCGACGTGATCGCTCATCCCGACGCACTGCTCCAGCTGCTCGCGGGCCTGTTCGGGCGTCGCGTCCGGGCCGGCGGCGACGCCACAGCGCATCGCCCCCTGCTCACGGATCGCGGTCACGAGCTCTCGGGTGTCGACGGCGTCGACGGCCGGCACGCCCTCACTCGCCAGCCAGTCGGCCACGTCGTCGGTGAACTCTCGGGCGACCGCCACTTGGGGGGTGACGCCGTCGGACTCGAAGCGTTCCTGGCGGACCCCGTAGTTCCCGATGAGGGGGTACGAGAACGTCAGTACTTGCTCGGTGTAAGAGGGGTCGGTCAGACTCTCCTCGTACCCGGTGTAGGCGGTGGTGAACACCAGCTCGCCCCGGCTCGTGCCGGGAGCACGCGAGCGTCCCTCCACGACACGACCGTCGGCCAGCGCGATGTACGCGCTCATTACGAGAAACGTACTCATCTATCGTAATAACTGTGTCGTTCGAAGGATTCTTACGAAATTCGTAACCGGTATCCCGAGGGAGCGACACGGGCCTGTATGGACGAACTCGATCGGGAGATCCTGAACATCCTCCGGCGGGACGCACGGACCCCCTACACCGAGATCGCCGAACAGGTCGGGACGAGCGAGGGGACGGTGCGCAACCGCGTCGAGGGGATGGTCGAGGACGGCGTCATCGAGCGGTTCACCGTCACCACCCGAACCGGGAACGTGAAGGCGATGATCGATATCTCGGTCGCGATGGACGTGAACACCGACGAAGTGGGCAAACGCCTCGCGGACTGGGAGGAGGTCGACTTCGTCTGGCAGGTCTCCGGTGAGGACGACATCGTGCTCGTCGTCGACTGTGTCGACACGCGCGCGGTGAACGAACTCATCAGTCGCGCCCGCGAGCAGGAAGAAGTCGAGGAGAGCACTACCCGGCTGATCCTCGACGAACGGCTGGGCACCTAACTCCGGCGCCGGTTCGTGCCACGGCGCCAGAGCTTTTCGGGGCGAGCCCCCGAGCGGAGAGTGCAATGACCAACGCGCTGTTCATCGTCAGTGAGGAAGGCTACTGGGCCGAGGAGTGTATCGAGCCGCTCACCACGCTCGGCGACGCCGGCGTCGACGTGACGGTCGCGACGCCGACGGGGAGCTCGCCGGTTGTCGACGAGCGCTCGCTCGACCCGGAGGACCTCGGCGAAGACGAGGCCGAGCGTCTCCGAGAGATCCACGAGACCGACGAGCGACTGGCCGACCCGGCCGCGCTGGCCGACGCCGACCCCGGGAGCTACGACGCGGTCGTGTTCCCCGGCGGCCACGGGACGGTGTGGGACATCAATCAGGACAGACACGCCCGCGCCGCGCTCCGGACGGCCGTCGAAGGCGAGACGGGCAAAGCGCTAGTCGTCTGCCACGCGGCGGGGCTCCTGGCGTTCACCCGCGACAGCGACGGCGAGATCCTGGCCGCGGGCCGCGACGTGACGGGCTTCCCGAACGCGTGGGAGAAGGGGATCGTCGACGAGCAGGACATCTTCGAGGGACGGAAACTCCCCTACTGGGTCGAGGACGAGGTGACGGCCGTCGGCGCCAACTGGGACGCCGAACTCGACGCCGACACCTCCGTCACCGTCGACGGCGATCTGGTCACCGCCCGGGGGCCGGGCTCCTCGGCCGCGGCGGCGACGACGCTGCTCGACGAACTGGGGATCGAGGCCTAACTTCGGTGCCGGCCGGATAGCCCGCTCAGCATCGAAGCGACCTTACCCCCGGTGGCCGATGAGTCGCGTATGAGCACCGAGGACGCCAACGCGGGCGGCGGCACCGAGCCCCACCCCAACGCAGCGCAGGACGTCGTCGCCGTCGACGGTGACGACGAACAGACCGGACTCGTCAACCGCCTCGACGCCCACACCGGCGAGGGACAGCGCCACCGCGCCTTCACCGCACTCGTGTTCGACGAGGACGGCCGGATCCTGCTCGCCCAGCGCGCGTCGAACAAGCGCCTGTGGGACACCTCCTGGGACGGCACCGTCGCCTCCCACCCCGTCGAGGGGCAGAGCCAGGTCGACGCGACCGAGCAGCGACTGGAGGAAGAACTGGGCATCACGCCCGACCAGTACGACGACCTGCGCGTGACGGATCGCTTCGAGTACAAGCAGCGCTACGAGCGCGAGGGGCTGGAGTGGGAGGTCTGTGCCGTGCTCAAGGTCACGCTGACCGACACGGAGCTCGATCCCGACACCGAGGAGATCGAGGGGCTGCTCTGGGCGGACTACGACCTGCTGTACGAGAACCCCGAGTGGTACCGCCAACTGCGGCTCTGTCCGTGGTTCGAGATCGCGATGCGCCGGGATCAGGAGGGCACCACGGTGGCGGACGGGAGCGTCGGCTTCGAGCGCTAAGTAATCGACGGCGAGCGCCCGGCGCCGACGACGGTCGGCGCCACCGCGCCGATGCCGCGGCGATCCGATAGCCGACAGCCTCACCCCTTCATCGCCCACACACCGACGACTCCGAGCAACAGCGCCGGAATGAAGGGCAGCGCCAGCATCGCCACCAAGAACGGGACGTGGTCCGCGAGCAGCGTCGGGTAGACGTAGATGATCCCCGGGATCACCAGCGTCGCTAGCGTGATGGCGCCGACGAGGATCCAGCCGATCGGGCCGTCCGCCTCTCTTTCCGCGTCGTCGGCCGCGTCGGCGCCGTCGACGCCTCCGGGCGTGTGCACGTACCCGCCGTCGTCGCCGCTCTCAGAGCTCACTATCGGGCTTTAGCACCACTTTCCCAAAGCCCTCTCGATCCTCGAGCATCGCGTGGCCCCGGGCGGCCTCGGACATCGGCACCACCTGGCGGATCCGCGGCTCGAACGTCCCGTCCCAGACGAGCGAGAGCACGTCGTCAACCTCGCCCGGCGTGGCCATCGTCGACCCCAGCACGGAGAGCTGGTTCCAGAAAATCCGGTTCACGTTGGTGTGGGGCTGGCCGCCGGCGGTCGCCCCGCAGGTGACCAGCTTCCCGCCTTTCGCCAGCGACGCCAGCGAGTCCGACCACGACTCGCCGGCGACGTGGTCGACCACCACGTCGACGCCGCGCTTGCCAGTCCGCTCCCGGATCTCGTCGGCGTAGTTCGTCTCGGTATAGTCGATCACGTGGTCGGCGCCGCAGTCCGCCGCGTAGCCGAGTTTCTCCTCGCTTGAGGCAGTCGCGTACACCTCCCCGCCGACGTGGTCGGCGATCTGGACCGCGGCGTGACCGACGCCGCCGGAGGCGCCGAGTACGAGCACCGAGTCGGTCGGCGAGAGGTCCGCGCGCGTGACGAGCATCCGCCACGCGGTCTGGAACACCAGCGCCGACGAGCCGGCGACTTCCCACGCGACATCCTCGGGCACAGGGACGAGGTTGTCCGCGGGCACGGTGGCGTACTCGGCGTGGACGCCGGGGCGATGCTCGCCGATGATCTGATAGCGCACGCACATCGACGGCTCGCCGTCGCGGCAG
>Ga0207813_100233_pt1 | contig 37895 bp, 33 predicted proteins | sample A23E3SouthBayCA_2_FD_187730 | JGI IMG/M metagenome (GOLD analysis project Ga0207813, IMG submission 187730) | Aerobic enrichment media microbial communities from Eden Landing Ponds, California, USA - A23 E3 (4) (SPAdes) | ecosystem: Environmental > Aquatic > Marine > Unclassified | place... | reverse complement strand
GACGCCCGATCCCGCCGACTTCGTCCCAAGCATCCAGTCGGACAACAGCCCAGTGCTGAAGGGTGATCGGTTCGTCGTGACCGGCGAGATCGTCAACGAAGGCGACCTGACCGGGACGAAAGACGTGCGCCTGTCACTGCCTGGAACAGTCAGAAACACGACCTCGGTGACGCTCGCGCCCGGCGAGTCACAGAACGTGACGCTCTCTGTGCCGACAGATTCGATCAGTGCGGGTAATCACACGCTGTTCTTCAACTCCGAAGATTACACCGTCGACGCAGAATTAGATCTGCGGACGCCCGATCCCGCCGACTTCGTCCCGAGTATCCAGTCGGACAACAGCCCGGTGATGAAAGGCGACCGGTTCGTCGTGACCGGCGAGATTGTCAACGAGGGCGACGTTACCGGGACGAAGGACATTCGACTGTCACTGCCCGGAACGGTCAGAAACACGACCTCGGTGACGCTCGCGCCTAGAGAGTCGCGGAACGTGACGCTCTCCGTCGCAACTGACGCGATCAGCGCGGGCAACCACACGCTGTTCTTCAACTCCGAGGACTACACCGTCGACGCGGAGTTGGACCTGCGCGAACCCGATCCTGCCGACTTCGAGGTGGCAGTCGTTCAGGCGAGCGGACAGATCGTTGCAGGCGGATCGATCGCCGTGACGGCGCGCGTCGAGAATACGGGTGAACTGGCTGGTACCCAACCCATCGAACTGACAGCGTCGGGGCTCGGACAGTCGGCGACCACGGTGACGCTCGACCCCGGGGAATCAACGACCGTCTCGCTGACGCTGTCGACGGCGTCCGGGGACGCCGGGACGTACAGTGCCACAGTCGGGAGTCGGAACGCCACTGTCACGCGGTCGGTTACGGTTACACAACCGAACAGCGGTGGGAGTAGCGGTGGGAGTGACTCGTCAACCCCGACTCCGACGCCCACGCCCACGCCGACTCCGACCCCCACGCCCACGCCGACTCCGACCCCCACGCCCACGCCAACGCCGACTCCCACTCCGACTCCGACGCCAACGCCGACTCCCACGCCAACGCCGACGCCAACGCCGACTCCCACGCCAACGCCGACGCCAACGCCGACTCCGACCCCCACGCCCACTCCGACTCAGACGCCGACGGCGGCGCCGACCGCGACGCCCACGGCGACTGCGACGGCACAGCCGACCGAGAGCGCTACCGTCGCGCCGACGCCGACCGCGGCACCGAGTACGGCGCAGACTGCGGCGCTGACTAGCACGACCGATATGGATACCGCAATTACGACCGGGGCAGAGACGAGTGTCGGCACGTCGAACAGCATCCGGACCGGAACTGCATCGGACGACCAGACCGGAACCGCGCCGTCCGTGGCGACCGGCGCACCCGCCGCCGCCGAGCAGACAGGCGCGGCGACGACCAGCGGGAGCGGACCCGGGTTCGGCGTGGTCGTCGCGCTCGCGGCGTTCCTGTTCGTCGGCCTGCTCGCTCGCCGGACCGGCGCCGACGACTGATCGACCGCCACTCCACTCTCCCGCGTGTCCACGCCGATGCCGGAACTTATGTACCAGGGCGGAACCAGCGCGGGCCATGCACGACGAAGTGCGCGTCGTCGCGGGGGAGTGTACGGCGACGTTCGACGGCCGAAACAAGCGTGAACACCGCGGGGACGTCCTGGCGATCGTCAAACCGGACAACACTGTGCTGGTCCACGACGCCGACGGCTACCAGCCGGTGGCGTGGCTCACCCGGGCCGAAAGTGTCCGCCTGACCGACGGTGTCCTCGACGCCCGCGACGGTGACCAGCACCTCCGCGTGGCCGTCCACGACGAACACGGATCGAATCGCCATCCGGTCACCCGCGCCGGGGTTCCGGTCGGCGACTGTCCGGTCTGTGGCGGGGCGCTCGTTCTCGCCCACGGAGCCGTCTCCTGTCTGGGCTGCGGGGATCACTACGGCGTCCCCCGCGACGCGGCGGTCCTCGGCGCCGACTGCGACTGCGGGCTCCCGCTGATGCGCGTCGAGCGAGGCGACCCGTTCGAACTCTGTGTCGACCGCGACTGCGAATCGCTCGACGACCGGGTCCGCGAGCGGTTCGACGGCGTCTGGGACTGTCCGCACTGCGAGGGGGCTCTGCGGATCATCCGCCGGGGCGGCCTCCTCGCCGGTTGCGAGCGCTACCCCGACTGCGACACCGGATTCTCGCTCCCGACGGGACTCCTCGACGGTGTCTGTGATTGCGGGCTGCCGGTGTTCTCGACGCCGTCCGGACGACGGTGTCTCGACTCGGGGTGTGACGCCCGGTAGCCCGCCCGATCACCGGTGGGGATCAACCCCCGCCAGCGCGGTCAAGCAAATACGAACGGAGGGCTTCCGGCGTGTCGGCGACGAAGTCGGCCTCGCTCCGGTCGGTATCGTCGGTCGCGCCGTGACGGAACCCGACGACGGACATCCCGGCGCGACGTGCGGACTCGATGCCGTGGCCGGAGTCCTCGACGGCGACCGCATCGGTAGGGTCGACGCCGAGTTCGCGGGCGGCGTGCTCGTAGACCGCTGGCTCCGGCTTGCCCGGGCCGTCGAGAGTGTCGGCGCTGATCACGGCGTCGACCGAGAGGTCGAACCGCTCGCGGACGATGTCGATCCACTCGGGCGGCGACGAGGAGACGATGGCGACGGCGACACCCCGATCCGAGAGCGCCGCCAGCAGGTCGTGAGCGCCCGGCAGGAGCGCCACGTCCTCACCGTAGATGGTCTCGGCGGTGGTCTCGAACCACGCCAGGAAGGCCGCTCGCTCCATCTCGACGCCGTAGGTCTCGTCGAGGTAGTCGTATATGTCGCGGTAGTTCATCCCCGTGATCTCGGCCGCGTCGAGATCCGGCAGGCCGATCTGCGGGTAGAGGTCGTCCTCCTCGTAGGGGACCCAGTAGTCCTCCGAGTCGACCAGCACACCGTCCATATCGAAACACACCGCGTCCATACCCGTCGGTCGTCCGGGAGTGGCGTGGGCCTTGCGGTCGCCGCGGCGCGTGCGAATCGAGAAAACTCGGTCGGCGCGCCCGGCCGATCGCAGGGGCTTTTGCACGCCGCTGGCGACTGGGGGTATGGACGCGACTCTCACTGACGGTGTCGTCCGGGCCGGATCCGGAGGACGCGAGCGGTTCTACGACTCGCGGGGGTACGGGCGGCCCGTCGACGCCGGGGCGATCGAACTCGCGCCCGTCGAAGCCGCCCACCTCCTCTACCGTGGAGACCTCGACGCCGTGATCGACGACCGCGACGGCGCGCGCATGGGCTTCCGGGCGCTGCTGGCGTCGGCGGCCGTCTCAGAGACTTCGTTTCTCGTCTACAAGGACCTCCGGGACCGGGGCTTCTACCTCTCTCCCGCCCGCGAGGGGTGGGCCGGTGACCACGACACGGGGGGCGACGCCGACTTCCTCGTCTTCCCGCGCGGCGAGGGGCCGTGGGGCGAGTCGGTCGCCTACCGCGTGCTCGTCGCCAGCGAGCGTGCGACCGTTCCCGCCGCGACCCTCGGAGAGTCGGTGCTGGCCGTCGTCGACGAGGAGAGCGAAGTGACGTACTTCGAGACCGGTCGCCCCGACCTCGGGGGGTCCAGCGCTATCGACCTCCCCGAGGGTGTAGCCGGCGACCTGCTCTCCGATCGCGTGTTCCTCTGGGACCCGCCCGCCAGCCTCTACGACCGGGGATTCTACGGCCAGCGACTCGACGAGCAGGGAGAGGGCACACTCCAGCTATCCCTGCTCGAAGCGGCGTACCTCGCCCGCGCGGGCGCTCTCGACGTCGAGGGCGGCGCGGCGGCCGTGGTCGACCGCGGCCGCGAGGTCGAGGGCGACCGCTTCGACCGGCGGTTGACCGTCTACACCGCCCTCCGCGAGCGCGGGATCGTCCCGAAGACCGGGTTCAAGTTCGGCGCCGACTTCCGCACCTACGCCGACGTCGAATCCATCGACGACCTGGGCCACTCGGAGTTGCTGGTTCGGGTCCTCCCCGGAGGCCACGCGTTCTCGCCGCGGGACCTGGCGCTGGACGTGCGCCTGGCCCACGGCGTCCGCAAGACGATGGCCTTCGCTCTCGTCGACGGCGACGACGTGACGTGGCTCTCGGTCGAGCGACTGACGCCCTGAGCGAGTCTGTCGTCACTTCGGGACGAACACGAAGGGGTTGTGCCGCCACGCGCGGTAGCGCTCGGCCCCGTCGGCGACCGACCAGACGCTCTGTGGCCACGCCCCCAGCACGTCGTGGATCCGCCCGTAGGACAGCAGGCTCTCCCCCGAGAGGACGAGTTCGAACCGGTCTGCGAAGTGCTCGGGGTCCCAGGCGTCGCCCTCGTCCAAGTGCTCGTGCGGCGACTCGGCTATCTTCCGGAAGACCGCCCGCGCGTAGCGGTTGTGGTAGGTGAGCACGAGGTCGCCGCCCGGCGCCACCGCGTCGTAGAGGGTCCGCAGGGCGCGCTCGGTGTCTTCGACGTAACAGAGCACGTAGCACGCCGAGACGACATCGAACTGCCTGTCGGGGTCGAACTCGGGGAGTATCGCCTGCTCGAAGCAGACGTTCTCGGCGCCCTCCTCTGCCGCGCGCTCGCGGTTCGCGTCGAGGACCGGTTCGGCGGCGTCGTAGCCGACGACGGCCGCGTCGGGGTACCGGTCGGCCACGTCGAAGGCCGCCGTTCCGGGGCCACAGCCCACGTCCGCGTACGACTCGGGAGGACCGCGCTCGGTCAGGAACTCCCGGAGCGCGTCGAGTAGCAACGCCTCACTCGGGTTGGAGTACTCGCGTTCCCCGTCAGTGATCTCCCGCCAGTGCTCGTCCCAGTCGATGGTGCCTTCGAAGGTCGTCCCGCTCATTCGAGGAACCGCTCCACGTCCTCGACGTGGTCACAGTCCTCGGGGACCGCTTCGAACCACTCGACATTGGGGTGGTCGTCGTCGGACTCGAAGGCCGCCAGTTCCGCCGCGGTGTCCGCGCCGACCGTCGCCGCGCGGAAGAGCACCTCGTAGGAGGTGACGCTGTCGTCGCCATCCGCGAGCGTGTTCTCTACCCGGCGGAACGCCGCTATCCCGGCGATGTCGACGGTGACGCCGGTCAGCTCCGCGATCACGTGCTTCGCGGCCGCGACCCACTCCGCGTCCGGGTCGACGAACGTAAACGGGAGCGTCCAGCCCTTCGGCCCGCGCCACAGGAGAAGTGCGCCGTCGTCGCGGGTGATCCCCACTACGGCGGCGCCGTCGTGGCGCTCGAAGAGGGCGAACGGCTCCGCCTCGACGCTCCGCGTCTTCCCCCGGACTTCGACGCCCTCGCGTCGAGCGAGCACCTCGGGATCGGTCACCGTCCGCTGCGTCGTCGTTTCTGATAGTTGTCTGTCATGTGGGTGTAACTGCCACTGTCTGTTCGCGGCACGGTGCGGCTCGAACGACCGAGACGTGCTCGTATCTCGGCTTCTGTCGATAGCAGCCGCTCACAGAAAATACTTACCAAATAAATATACTTTACTTCTTACTTACAATATCGGACGGGTGGGATTTAAAATTTGTGGCAGGCCGACCGTGTGGGTGTCAGGCCGATGGAAAACCGTTAAATCCTCCCTGACGGTTACGTTGAGGTATGACGTCCACTTCCCCGACCGGGTGGCGCTGGCGCTGGCAGGACTCGGAAGTGGACAGTTTCGCGCGCCCGGCTGGCGTGTAATTCGGCGCGGGCCCGCGTTGCTCCCTCCGCTTTCTCGACGCCCGATCGCTCTGACGACTACAGCGACCACATCACCATGACACCGGACACACCGACCGACGACAACCCGACCGACAGCGACCAAGAGACGAAACCCGACGACGGATCTTCAGCAGCGCTCCGCGCTGACGGTGGCACCGAAGCAGAGGGGGCCGATGACGTGGCCCTGGACCCGTGGGGCTCTTCGACCGTGGCGGACTACCGCAAACTCTTCGCGGAGTTCGGCATCGAGGAGTTCGACGAGGTGCTCCCCGAGGTGCCGGATCCCCACTACCTGATGCGTCGCGGGGTCATCTTCGGCCACCGCGACTACGAACCGATCGCTCGCGCAATGCGCGAGGGCGACGACTTCGCCGCCCTGTCGGGGTTCATGCCGACGGGCGACCCCCACATCGGCCACAAACTCGTCTTCGACGAGATCATCTGGCACCAGGAGCGGGGCGGCGACGCCTACGGCCTGATCGCCGACCTCGAAGCCCACAGTGCCCGCGGGATGACCTGGAACGAGATCGACACACACGCGCGGGACTACGTCCTCTCGCTTTTGGCGCTCGGGTTCGACCCCGACGAGGGCGAACTCTACCGCCAGTCCGAGAACCGGCGGTTGCAGGATCTGGCCTTCGAACTCGGCGTGGAGGCGAACTTCTCGGAACTGGGTGCCATCTACGACTTCGACGGCGAGACGGACGTCTCGCACATGCAGTCGGTCGTCACCCAGATGGCGGACATCCTCTACCCGCAACTCGACGGGCCGAAACCGACGGTCATCCCCGTCGGCCCCGACCAGGACCCGCACATGCGCCTGGCGAGGGATCTGGCCGCGCGGACCCGCTATTTCGGCGTCACGCAGGCCTACGCGAGTTTCGAGTTGACCGACGCCGAGCGCGCGGTCGTCGCCGACGCCTACGCCGCCCGCGAGGAGTACGCCGAGGATCCGGACCGACCCCGCTGTGCGGAGGCCGCCGACTACCTCCGCGAGCACCCGCCCGCGGATGCGGAGGGTGCCGTCCTCGATTCGGTGCAGAAGAAACTCGACAACGCCGGGATGGAACCGCTCCGCCCGCGGGTCCGGATCCTCGACCGCAACGCCACCGACGAGGCGTTCGACGCACTGATCGAGACCGTCGAGGGCGAGAAGCGGGTGTACGACGAACACGTCGACGCCTTCGAGATGGGGGCCGCCGAGGCCGACGAACTCGCCCGCGAGGTGGAACTCGACCACGGCGGCTACGGCTTCGTCGCGCCTTCGTCGATCTACCACCGCTTCATGACCGGCCTCACCGGCGGGAAGATGTCCTCGTCGATCCCCGCCTCGCACATCTCCCTGCTGGATGACCCCGAGGACGGCTACGACAAGGTCAAGGCCGCGACCACGGGCGGGCGCCAGTCCGCCGAGGAACAGCGCGAGAAGGGTGGGAAAGCCGACGAGTGTCCCGTCTACGAACTGTACGCCTACCTGCTCGCGGGCGACGACGACGAGTTCGCCACTGAGGTCTACGAGGAGTGTGTCGGCGGCGAACGGCTCTGTGGCGGGTGCAAGGAACAGGCCGCCGAACTGATGGCCGACTTTCTCGAAGACCACCAGGAGAAACGCGAGGAGTGGGAAGACCGCCTCGACGAACTCGACATCGACTTCGATTCCGAGCGCAAGCGGGCCTGAGGCGCAGCGCCGTTCCGTCGATCGGCTGTGACCGGGATCGCTCCCGCGGTGGTCGGCGCCCGACACGAGCCGTGGTGCCGAAGATGTTAACACACTGTCACGGCTTCGTCGGGCATCTGTCCGGTCCACACGACGACCCGACAGGTGTCACTCTCGGGGTACACGGCGCACTCGCCGCTGTCGTCCTCTCGCTGGACGCTCCTGGATGCAACGCTATCGGCGGCGGTCTCCCCGAGACGACGGCACTCGTGGCCGGCGACGAGGCGTTCGTCGACGACGTGACGCTCGACGGAAACAACCAGAGTGTTGCCGTCGGGTTCGACAGCTAACTGTTCTGCCGCCCCTCACTCGTTCGTCAGTCCGTCGTTAGTCGGCTGGCGGTTTGCTCACGTCGACGGGACGAACGCCGAGTTCACTGGTGGATTCTACCCCTCGGACCAGGAGGATGTTCAACTCTCGCAACAAAAATATGCCGACTGAGTACTTCTAACGTCCAAAATATAAATCAGTAGGTTAATATAGGTTAAAACAAAAATAATTAATATTATAAGCCCAAATTTCTGGATGTATGACCGGGAGTATCGGCGGCAGACCCAGAGATAGTCACACACTCACAGTGTCGCTGACGGTCCTCGTGGTCCTCTCGGCGGCACTCGCAGGGTGCAACGCCGTCGGCGGCGGGTCGACCGACGCGCCAGCGGGGACGCCGTCCACGACTCCGCCCGCCGACGGCGCGGAGACGGATCCGGTTCCGGCGACTGATTCGGCGGCTGATCCGACGACGACTGACTCGGCCGCGGCCGACTCGACGACCACCGACGAACCCGGCGACATCGAGCAACTTCGGGCGGCGGGCGTCGACCCGAACGCGACGTTCGAGCGGGTCGAACGCCTACTGGGGGTCGACGCCGAGCGGCCAGCCGTCCGGGTGACCGAGGTCCCGCTCCGAAGCGAAACTCCCGAGGACGACCTGCAGACCGTCCTGTTCGGCGAGTGGACGTACGACGGAGAAACCGGCGTGAACACCGCCAGGTTCCATCAGGGGACCGGTGTGGTCTTCGCCGAGCGAGCCGTCGAGAACAGGAGCGCAGCGGTCCTCGAATACACGCTGGCCCACGAGTACGTCCACGCGCTCCAGTGGAACTACTACGGGATGGGTTCGATATCGGCCGAGTCCGCCCCCGCGTTCCGGGCGTTCCGTGAAGGGAGCGCACAGTGGGCCCAGTTCCAGTACGTCAGCCGCTACATGAACGTCTCCAGCGAGCGCCTGCGCCGCGTGGTCCGGCAGGGCTGGGCGAACAGAACGACCCGTGGGCGACTCGGCGCCGCGCCGTACTACCACGGCCGCCTGTGGGTGAACCGGACGCTCGACTCGCCGGAGAACTTCTCGGCGCTGTTCGAACAGCCACCGGCGACGACCGAACAGATGCTCCACGACACCGACGAGGAACCGCGGTCGTTCGTCACCGCGACGGGGCCCGACCTGTTCGACAGCGACTGGCGGTCCGGCGGGACGGTCACGCGCGGCGAACTGTGGACGCGCGTCGCGCTGCGGGACCAGGTGAACCGCTCGACGGCCGTGACCGCCGCCGAGGGGTGGGGGGCAGACTCGATGCGGGTCTACCGCGACGGTGACGGCGACGTCGGCGTCGTCTGGGCCCACCGCTGGGACTCGACGACCGACGCCGACGAAGCGGAACGCGCCTTCCGCGCGTACGCCGAGGGCCGCCGTGGCGAGTCAGACGAGTACGCCTTCCGCGTCGTCCGGGTGAGTCCGGAGACGACGGCGCTGGTGGCCGGTAGCGAGGGGTTCATCGACGGCGTGGCCGTCGAGGGGACCAACCGGAGCGTCACTGTCACCCTCGCGGACGGCTGATACTGTCGGCTGTAAGCACGTGGAAATAGTCGGCTCCCCGGGGAGCCGAATTCTTCCGTGCTGTTATAGCCGACAGTATGAGTGGGTCGGCCAGCCCGTCGAGTCCGTGAACAGTGCGTAACCGTTTTATCCGGTCGTGTCAACCACTCCCATATGGCGTCCGAACCCACCGCTGGTCGCCTCGCTCGTCAGATAGCGACGCGTCCCGGGTTCGGTTTCTTCTTCGGGTCCTGACGGGCGGCGAAAGCCCGGGCACCCTCCGTTTCGGGTCGAACCGGACGGGGCGGGCACGGGCGGAAACCGGCCGTGTCGGGGACCGGAGCGGGCGACGCTCCGGCGCGATGAGAATCGTTAACTGAGGACCACGCGGACACCAGAGACAAGAATGAAACTACCGGAGACACAGGTCGCCGTACTCGAGGCCGCGAGTGCGGACGACTGGACGCGGGTCGAACAGCTCGCCGAGGAGATCGGCGAAGACGAGGCCGCGGTGACGCGGGCGGCCTTCGAACTCGAATCGGAGGGATTGCTGGCCGTCGAGGAGTCGGCCGAGACCGTCGTCGAACTCACCGAGGAGGGCGAGAGCTACGGCTACGCCAGCCTGCCCGAACACCTGCTGTACGTCGGCGCGATGTCGAAGCCCGGCGACGACGAGTCGATCGAACTCGGCACGGCCATCGGACGCTCGGGCCTGGACGACGAGCAGGTCGACGTCGCCATCGCCAACTTCGCCCGCAAGGGCATGGGCGAGATAGACGGCGGGATGGTCGTCCCCGACGAGGAGTACGACTTGGACGCCGACGAGGAGGGGCGTCTCGTCGAGGACCTCTGGACCGACCAGTTCGAGTCGCTCGGGGACTACGACGAGGGGACCGTCGACCAGCTCGAGCGGCGGGACCTGCTGGTCCGCTCCGAGGAGACACACCGGGAGATCCAGGTCACCGAGGACGGAGTCACCGCGCTCATGGAGGGCGTCGAGGTCGCCGAGACCGTCGGCCAGGTCACCCCCGAGCTCCTCAACTCCGGGGAGTGGGAGGACGTGCTCTTCGCCGACTACAACGTCCGGGCCGACGCCGAGACGCTCACCGGCGGGCGGGAACACAGCCTCCGCCAGACTGCCGAGCGCGTCAAGGACGTCCTCGTGGGCATGGGATTCGAGGAGATGGACGGCCCGCACGTCGACGCCGATTTCTACATCAACGACTGCCTGTTCATGCCCCAGGACCATCCGGCGCGCAACCACTGGGACCGCTTCGCCCTCGAAGAACCCGCGCGGATGGACCGCGAGGACCTGCCCGACGACCTCGTCGACCGCGTCGAGAGCGCCCACCGCGAGGGCGTCGGCGAGGACGGTGAGGGGTATCACTCCCCGTGGGACGAGGACTTCGCGCGTGCCCTGGCCCTGCGCGGGCACACCACCTCGCTGTCGGTGCGCCACCTCTCGGGGCTCGCAAGGGGTGACCTCGAACCGCCACAGCGCTTCTTCTCCGTCGAGAAAGCGTACCGGAACGACACGCTCGACGCGACCCACCTGCTGGAGTTCTTCCAGATCGAGGGGTGGGTGATGGCCGAGGACCTCTCCGTGCGGGACCTGATGGGCACGTTCACGGAGTTCTACGAGCAGTTCGGCATCACGGACATCGAGTTCAAGCCCCACTACAACCCCTACACGGAGCCCTCCTTCGAGTTGTTCGGGCGCCACCCCGAGACGGGCGAACTGATCGAGATCGGCAACTCCGGCATCTTCCGCCCGGAGATGCTCGAACCGCTGGGCGTCGAGGCCGACGTGATGGCCTGGGGCCTGGCCCTCGAACGATTGTTGATGCTCGTGACCGGCGCCGAGGACATCCGCGACGTCCACGGGACGCTGGTCGACCTTGACTTCCTGCGGAACGCGGAGGTGATCTACTGATGCCAACAGTCGACGTCGATCCCGACGAACTGCGCGAACTGACCGGCCACGCCGACAAGGACGACGACGAACTGCGCGAGGACCTGTTCGGCCTCGGTCTGGAGTTCGAGGGCCACAGTGACGACGGCGACTTCGAACTGGAGTTCGCCCCCGACCGCCTCGACCGCCTCTCCGTCGAAGGCATCGCCCGCTCGCTGCGCTACCAGTACGGCGATGACCGCGGCGTCTACCTCCCGTCGGTCAACGACGCCGCCTGGACCATCGAGGTCGACTCGGGCGTGCCCGACGAGCGCCCCTACGTCACCGGCGCGGTCGTGCGCGGCCTCGAACTCGACGAGTCGTCGCTGGACTCGCTGATCCAGCTCCAGGAGAAACTCCACGCGACGATGGGTCGACAACGCGCCAAGGGCGCCATCGGCGTCCACGACCTGACGATGCTCAAGGGCGCGAGCGCGACCGACGAGGGTGACAAGTCCGTCCGCTACACGGGTATCGAAGCCGACGGCGACCGCTTCGTCCCCCTCGAAGGCGAGACGGACATGACCCCCAACGAGGTGCTGGCCGACCACCACATCGGCACCGACTACGCGGACCTCGTCAGCGAGTACGAGCGGATGCCCGCCATCTACGACGACGTGGGTCTGTTCTCGTTCCCGCCCGTAGTCAACGGCCGCCGGACCGAGGTATCGACCGATTCGCGGGATCTGTTCATCGAGATGACCGGCACTGACCAGTGGACCGTCGACCACATGCTGAACATCGTCTGCTACGCGCTGGACGCCAGGGGCGGTCAGATCGAGGCCGTCGACGTGCAGTATGCGGACGGCGCCGCGGGCGAGTACGCGGGGCGCACGCTCGAACGGCCGGACTTCGCGACGAAGACCAAGACCGTCGACCACACCGACGTCGAGTCGATGCTCGGCGTCGACCTCGACGGCGAACAGCTGGTCGATCTCGTCGAGCGCGCTGGCCTCGAGGTGGCCAGTCTCAACGGCGCGGACGCCGAGGAGGACCCGCTCTCCTACGAGATCGAGATCCCGCCGTACCGCGTCGACGTGCTCCACCCCGTCGACGTGATCGACGACATCGGCCGGGCCTACGGCTTCAACGACCTCGAACCGCGCTATCCCGACGTGTCGACGGTCGGCGGCCGCCACGAGCGCTCCCGCCTCGAACGGGCGGCCCGCGAGACGCTCGTCGGCCTCGGGTTCGAGGACCTGCTGAACTTCCATCTCATCAGTCAGCGGGCGAACTACGACCGACTGGGTATCGCACCCGAGAGCGAGAGCGACCGCGACCGTGACGTCTTCGGCGGCGGCGACCCCGCGGTGATCCAGGAGCCCTACAGCGAGGATTACGAGATCGTCCGTACGTGGGCACTCCCCTCGATCATGCTCGTGCTGGAGAACAACACCCACCGCGCGTACCCGCAGGACCTCTCGGAGATCGGATTCAGCGCTTACCGCGACGACGAGGAGGCGACGGAGGTCGCCGAGCGCCGCACCGTCGCGGGCGCGCTGGCGCGTCACGACGCCTCCTACGAGGACGCGAAGGCCCGCCTGCAGGCGCTGTGTCGCGCTTTCGACGTCGACCTGCAGACGCCGCCGACCGACCACCCGACGTTCATCGACGGCCGGACCGCCGCCGTCGTCATCGACGGCGAAGAGGTGGGTGTCGTCGGCGAGGTCCACCCGCGGATCCTCGTCGAACACGACCTGGAAGTGCCGGTCGTGGCCTTCGAGTTCCGCCTGGACGCGCTGGCCTGACGAGAGACCCCGGTGTGTCGGGTCGCGCGGGCGTCCCGCTCACTCGCTGATGCCGAAGGTGTCGTCGTCCCAGTCGGTCGGATCGAGGTTGTACACCGACCGGTCACGGTCGAGGGCGTCGACGCGCGCGCGTTCGTCCTCGGTCAGTTCCCAGTCGAACAGCGCGGCGTTCGCCCGGACGTGTTCCGGCGTCGCCGACCCGGGGATCGGACAGAGCCCGCGGTCGAGCGCCCACCGCAGGACGACCTGTGCGGGCGTGACGCCATGGGCGGCCGCAGCCTCGCTGATCGCGGGGTCGTCGAACACCTCGGTTCGGGCCAGCGGCGCGGCCGCGTCGACGGCGGTACCGTGGTCCGTGCAGTACTCCCGAAGGACCGACTGCTGGCGCCAGGGGTGGACCTCCGTCTGGCAGACGCTGATCGGGACCGGCGAGACGTGCCGCGCACAGCTCAGCTGATAGGGGGTGACGTTCGAGACGCCGACGTTGCGGACGAGCCCGCGGTCGACGAGTCGCGCCAGCGCGCGGGTCGTCTCTCTGAGCGAGACGGCCGGGTTGGGCCAGTGGGGCATGTACAGGTCGAGATAGTCGGTGCCAAGGCGGTCCAGGGACGCCTCGCAGGACGCGATCACCGACTCGTAGTCGAGGTGGCGGGGCAGCGCCTTCGAGGCGACGAACAGGTCCGCGCGGTCGTACTCGGCCAGCGCGTCGCCCAGCGCCGCCTCGTTGCCGTACCCCTCGGCGGTGTCGAACCGGCAGTAGCCAGCGTCGACGGCGGCGTCGACGGCCGTCCGGAGGCGCTCGCCGTCGAGGCCGCCGGTGCCGAAACCGAGCACGGGCATCCGATCGCCGCCCGGCAGCGTCGTCGTCGGGATAGCCATGGCGACACCACGGGCGGCGCCGGGGAAACGGTGGCGGCTGTGGAACCGGCGCGGGTCGGTCCGCGGCGTCCGGACGGCCCCGGCGCTCGACCGACTGACGGCGTTTGCTACTCGGCCGTGGGGGCGTCGTCGGCGTCCGCGGCGGTCGTGGCGTCCGATCCGGCTTCCTCTTCGACGGCAGTCGCGGCCTCGGTGTCCGCTTCCGACTCGGTGTCCGACTCGGAGCCGTCGCCGGATTCGGGGACCTGCGCGACGGTCACGATGGCCATCTCGGAGTTGTACCACGGGCCGACGAAGACGTGTTCGAACTGCTCGTAGCCCGCTTCCTCGAACATCCGGTCGGCCTCTTCGGGGCCGTAGAAGAGCATGATCGCGTCGGCCAGCCGTTGGAACACGGGGTTCGAGGGGTAGTTCGGGCCGACGATCAGCACCTGGCCGCCGGGTTTCGTGACGCGGCGACACTCCGAGAGGCCCGCGACCGGGTCGGGCCAGTACTCGATCGATCCCGACGACCAGACGACGTCGAAACTGTCGTCTTTGAACGGGAGCCGCTCGGCGTCGCCGCGGAAGAAGCGGACCGGACCGTGCCTGCCGAACTTGTTCCAGGCCCGCTGGAGCTGGCCGTCGCTCTGATCGAGGCCGTGGACGGTGTCGACGTGTTCGAGGAGTCCCTCGGTGGCGAAGCCGGTGCCACACCCGACGTCGAGGACGCGGTCGTCGCGCTCGATGTCCAGCAGGTTCAGCGCCTGGTCGCGCTGGTCTTCGGTCCAGATGAAGGAGTTGACCTCGTCGTAGACCGTCGAGAGGTACCTGTAGAACGTGCGCGCCCGGTCTTTGTCTTCGAGGACTCCCATTACCCACCGTTAGTGGCTGTGGCCCATAATCCTCCCGACTCGCGGGCGGGACGCTCGCGGGTGTCTCCGTGGGTGTCGCCCCCACGACTGGCCGGGACACTTCGCAACTACCATATAGGCGCTGGACACACTTCCCGACGATTAGAGAATGCCAAGTCCAGAGGTTCTCGAACGGATCAAAGACGCCGAGGAGGAAGCCGACGATATCGTCGCCGAGGCCGAGGAGGAGGCCGACGAGATCCGCCAGCAAGCGCGCGAAGAGGCGGACGAGATCCGCCAGCAAGCGCGCGAAGAGGCCGAGGCGGAAGCCCAGCGCCGACTGGAGGAGGCGCGCGAGGATATCGAGGCCGAGCGCGAGGAGATAATCGCCGAGGGCGAGCAGGCCCGCGACGACCTCGTCGAGACGGCGGAGGCGAACGCCGACGACGTCGTCGACGACGTCGTCGACATGTTCGAGGAGGCGGTACATGCTCAGACCTAAGCAGATGAGCCGCGTCTCGGTGACGGGGTCCAAGCGGGTCATGGACGACGTCATCGAGGCTATCCACTCCCTGCGACTGCTGCACGTCACCGAGTACGACGGCTCCTGGGAGGGCTTCGACCCCGGAAATCCCGTCGAGGGCGCCGACGAGGCCTCGGACAAGCTCGTCACCGTCCGGTCGCTGGAGTCGATCCTCGACATCGACGAGACCGACGCCGGGCCGACCCGTGTCCTCGACGACGAGGAACTGGAGACGGAACTCGAGGAGATCCGACAGGACGTCAACGAACTCGAAGACGAGCGCGTCGAGGTCCAGGACGAACTCCGCGATGTCGAGGACCGCATCGACACGATGGAGCCGTTCGTCCGACTGGGGATCGACCTCGACCTGCTGGGCGGGTACGACTCCCTGTCGGTGGTCGTCGGCGAGGGCGACGCCGACGCGGTCCGCGACGCGCTGGCCGACAGCGAGGTCGACACCTACGAGGTGTTCGCCGAGGGCGACGTGCTCGCGGCCTTCGCCCGGGCCGACCCCGAGGCACTCGACGACGCGCTCGTGGGCGTCCCGCTGACGGAACTCGAGGTCCCCGAGGCCGAGAACGACCCCGACTCCTACCTCGAAGAGTTGCGCCACCGCAAGCAGCAACTCGAGTCCCGGCTCGAGACGATCGAGCAGGAACTCGAGGAGATCAAACTCGACGTGGCTGGCTTCCTGCTGGCCGCCGAGGAGCAACTCACCGTCGAGGTCCAGAAGGCGGAGGCGCCGCTGACGTTCGCGACGACGGAGAACGCCTTCGTCGCCGAGGGGTGGATCCCCTCCGACCGCTACGAGGCGTTCGAGCGGACGGTCGCCGACGCGGCGGGCGACGCCGTCGAGATCGAACGGCTCGAAGTGGCCGAGTACGACGACGACGGCCACGTCGCCGAGCACGGGCCAGCCGAGGGCGAGGGCGGCCACGGCGGGGCCGAGGCGACCGCGGACTCAGACGAGAACGACGAGGACGAGCAGCGCCAGCCCGCCGAGGCGGTCGCCGACGGCGGCGACGACCGTGCGCGGGCCGACGGCGGCGTCGTCACGATGGGCGCCGCGGAACCGCCGACCATCCAGGACAACGCGGGACCGGTCAAACCGTTCGAGGCGCTCGTCGAGGTCATCAACCGACCGAAGTACTCGGAACTCGACCCGACGCTCGTCTTCTTCCTGACGTTCCCGGCCTTCTTCGGCTTCATGATCGGGGACCTCGGGTACGGTATCCTGTACATGGGAATCGGCTACTGGCTGCTCAACAACTTCGACAGCGACGTGATCAAGAGCCTCGGCGGCGTCGGCATCTGGGCCGGTGGCTTCACCGCCGTCTTCGGTATCCTCTACGGTGAGTTCCTCGGTCTCCACCAGCTCGGTGGCATCCTCTGGGACGGCCACCCGCCGATCCACAAGGGTCTCCAGCCCCACTTCATCTACTACGGCTACGCGTGGCTGACCCTCAGCGTGATCCTGGGCGTTCTCCACCTCGTGATCGGGCGCGTCTTCGACTTCTGGAACAACCTCGACCACGGGGTCGGCGAGGCGTTCATGGAGAGCGGCTCGTGGATCGTCTTCACGCTCGGCCTGTGGTGGTGGGTGTTCACCCGAACCGCCACCGCGCCGAAACCGAACTTCATGTTCAGCGTCTTCGCCGCCGAGGGGATGACCCATCCCGTCACCGGCGAGGCCATCGAGAACGTCGCCTTGCCGCTCGGGTTCACCGGCTTCCCGGTGCTCGAGCTGTTCAGCGTCGACCTCGGTGGGTTCACGCTCGTCGTCGGCGCCGCGCTGGCGACCACGTTCGTCGGTCTCGGACTGGTCATCGCCGCCGAGGGGCCGATCGGCCTCGTCGAGTCGATCACGCAGGGCTTCGGGCACGTCGTCTCCTACACCCGGATCGCGGCCGTCCTGCTGGCGAAAGCCGGCATGGCGCTTGCAGTCAACCTGCTGGTGTTCGGCGCGACGCTGACCGAGGGTGAGTTCCACCTCATCTACTTCATGGACCACGCGCCTGACCCGTCCCACGTCATCTTCGGGGGACTGGTCAACGGCGAGGGGGCCATGCTGATCATCGGCGGGATCTTCGGCCTGCTCCTGATGGTGCTTGGCCACCTGCTCGTGCTCGTGCTGGGGATCACCTCGGCCGGCCTGCAGGCGGTCCGCCTGGAGTACGTCGAGTTCTTCGGGAAGTTCTACGAGGGCGGCGGCAAGGTCTACTCGCCGTTTGGCTACGAGCGGAACTACACGGCCGAGGACTGACGCGGCACCGACGACTGTCTCCACGGTCGTCCGCCGCCCGTTGGCCCGCTGTCATCGACTCCCACCGCGGTCGGGAGCCCGACCGGCGGCGCGGCAACGATACACATAGCCGAATCGCTCCAAATCGGCCGACTGGGGGCTCTGACGAACTGTTTTGAGAAGCTTTATGCCTCCGGTAGGGCCACATACGCCTGTTCGGACACGAGCAACCCTACGGATTACAAACAATGAGTGCAATTGCAACCCTGACGAGTGCTGTACTGCAAAACGCGGCCCCGGCTATTCCGGAGGCCCCGAACGCGTTCGCGGCCCTGGCGGTCGGGCTGGCCGCCATCGGCGCGGGCTATGCCGAGCGCGGGATCGGCGCCGCCGCCGTCGGCGCTATCGCGGAAGACGAGAGCATGTTCGGTCGCGGACTGATCCTCACAGTCCTCCCCGAGACCATTGTCATCCTGGCACTGGTCGTCGTCTTCCTCACGCTGTAATCGCCCCCCTTCCCGTACACCATTTATGAGCCTTGACACAGTCGTAGAGGACATTCGAGAAAAGGCCCGCGCGCGTGCAGAGGAAATTCGAGAGGAGGCGAACGAGCGCGCCGAGGAGATCACCGACGCCGCAGAGGAGGAGGCCGAGCAGATCCGCGAGGAGCGCGCCGAGGAGGTCGAGCGCACCATCGAGCAGGAGCGCGAGCAGCGCCTCTCGAGCGCGAACCTCGAGGCCAAGCAGGCGCGTCTCGAAGCGCGCCGCGACGTGCTGGCCGACGTCCGCGACGACGTCGAGGCCGAACTGGCCGCCCTCGAGGGCGAGCGTCGCGAGGAGCTGACTCGTGCGCTGCTCGAGTCCGCGCTCGCGGAGTTCGACGCCGACGGCGACATCGCGGTCTACGGTCGCGACGACGACGAGGACCTGCTGACGGACCTCGTCGCGGAGTACGACGACGTCACCTACGCCGGGGAACACGACTGTCTCGGCGGCGTGGTCGTCGAGAGCACCGGCAGCCGCGTCCGGGTCGACAACACCTTCGACTCGGTCCTCGAGGACGTCTGGGAGGAGAACCTCAGAGAGATCAGCGACAGCCTGTTCGGTGACCAATGAGTACGCGATCGACGGCCAAGCGCGACCGTAGCAGCAACTACGAGTACGTGATCGCACGGGTGCGCTCCCGTCGTGCCTCGCTGTTCGACGACGACGACTACCGCAAACTGGTCCGGATGGGCACCAGCGAGATCGCGCGGTTCATGGAGGAAAGCGAGTACGAGGCGGAGATGAACGCCCTGGGTGCGCGCCACTCGGGCGTCGACCTCGTCGAGTACGCCCTGAACCGGAACCTGGCGAAACACTTCGACGACCTGCTGGACTGGTCGGACGGGCGACTGTACGACTACGTCGTCCGCTACCTCCGGAAGTTCGACGCCTGGAACGCCAAGACGGTGCTCCGTGGCGTCTACTCGGGGGTCGACCGCGACGCCATCGAGGAGGACCTCATCCGGGCCGGCGAGTTCGACGACACCACACTCGACCAACTGCTGGCCGCCGAATCCGTCGAGGACGTCGTCGAGGGACTCGATGGCACCGTCTTCGGCGAGGGCGCCGCGGCGGCGCTGTCGGACTTCGAGGAGACGGGCGTGCTCGTCCCCATCGAGAACGCCATCGACCGCGAGTTCTACGAGATGCTGCTCGAGGGGCTCCCGGACAATCCGGAGTTCGACAGCCCGACGGGGCTGTACATCCAGTTCCTGCGTGCCGAGGTCGACTTCACCAACCTCCGGAACGCGGTGCGACTGGCCCGCAGCGGGGCCGACATCGACCCCGCGGACTACTACATCGACGGGGGACGGCTCTTCGACGAGAGCCAGCTGGCCGGGCTGTCGGCCAGCGTCGACCAGCTGGTCAGTGTCGTCCGCGAGAGTTCGTACGCGGACGACCTCGACGCGGCGCTGGAGACGCTGACCGAGGCCGACGACCTCATCGAGTTCGAGCAGGCTCTCGAGGCCGCGCTCCGTGAGTACGCCGAGCAGCTCTCGAACCGCTACCCGCTGTCGGTCTGTCCCGTGCTGTCGTACGTACTCGCGAAGGAACACGAGGTCGACACCATCCGCGCCATCGCGCGCGGTCGTGAGGCTGGCCTCGGTCCCGACGAGATCGAGTCGGAGCTGGTGGTACTATGAGCCAGGAGATCGCCGTCGTCGGCAGTCCGGAGTTCACGACGGGCTTTCGCCTCGCGGGGGTCCGTCGGTTCGCGGACATCCCCGCCGACGAGAAGGACGAACAGCTCGACGCGGCCGTCCAGGAGATGCTCGAGGACGAGGGCGTCGGCATCCTCGTGATGCACGACGACGACCTCGACCACCTCTCCCGGGGCGTGCGGTCCGACGTCGAAACGAGCGTGGAACCGGTGCTGGTCACCCTCGGTGGCGGCACCGGCTCCAGCGGTCTGCGCGACCAGATCAAACGCGCTGTCGGTATCGACCTGATGGAGGAAGACTAACATGAGCCAAGCAACAGAGAGCGACGTCCGCGAAGACGGCGTCATCGAGAGCGTGTCGGGGCCCGTGGTCACCGCTGTGGACCTCGACGCGAAGATGAACGACGTCGTCTACGTCGGCGAGGAAGGACTGATGGGCGAGGTCATCGAGATCGAAGGTAACCTGACGACGATCCAGGTCTACGAGGAGACCTCCGGGATCTCTCCGGGCCAACCCGTCGAAGGGACGGGAGCGCCGCTGTCGGTCGACCTCGGCCCGGGCATGCTGGACTCGATCTACGACGGCGTCCAGCGCCCGCTGCCGGTCCTCGAAGAGGAGATGAACTCGGCGTTTCTCGACCGCGGGGTCGACGCCCCGGGGATCGACCTCGAACGGACCTGGGAGTTCGAACCCACCGTCGAGGAGGGCGACGAGGTCGGCCCGACCGACATCGTCGGCACCGTCCCCGAGACGGAGAGTATCGATCACAAGGTGATGGTCCCGCCCGACTACGAGGGCGGCGAAGTCGTCACCGTCGAGTCCGGGTCCTACACCGTCGAGGACACGGTCGTCGAACTCGACTCGGGCGAGGAAGTGACGATGCACCAGGAGTGGCCGGTGCGCCAGCAGCGCCCGACCGAGGAAAAGGAGACGCCGACCAAGCCGCTCATCAGCGGCCAGCGCGTGCTCGACGGCCTGTTCCCCATCGCCAAGGGCGGCACTGCGGCGATTCCGGGGCCCTTCGGCTCCGGGAAGACGGTCACCCAGCACCAGCTCGCGAAGTGGGCCGACGCCGACATCGTCATCTACGTCGGCTGTGGCGAGCGTGGCAACGAGATGACCGAGGTCATCGACGACTTCCCGGAACTGGAAGACCCCAAGACCGGGCACCCGCTGATGTCCCGGACCTGTCTCATCGCCAACACCTCGAACATGCCCGTCGCGGCCCGCGAGTCCTGTGTGTACACCGGGATCACCATCGCGGAGTACTTCCGTGACATGGGCTACGACGTGGCACTGATGGCCGACTCCACCTCGCGGTGGGCAGAGGCCATGCGCGAGATCTCCGCGCGACTGGAGGAGATGCCCGGCGAGGAGGGGTATCCCGCCTACCTCGCCGCACGCCTCGCGCAGTTCTACGAGCGGGCTGGCTACTTCCGGAACGTCAACGGGACCGAGGGCTCCGTGAGCGTCATCGGGGCCGTCTCGCCGCCGGGCGGTGACTTCTCGGAACCGGTCACGCAGAACACGCTCCGTATCGTCAAGTGTTTCTGGGCGCTGGACGCCGACCTCGCGGAGAGTCGCCACTTCCCCTCGATCAACTGGAACGACTCCTACTCGCTGTACCGCGATCAGCTCGACCCCTGGTTCGAAGACGAGGTCGCCGGCGACTGGGCCGAGCAACGCCAGTGGGCCATCGACACGCTCGACGAGGAGGCCGAACTCCAGGAGATCGTCCAGCTCGTCGGGGAGGACGCCCTGCCCGAGGACCAGCAGCTCACCCTGGAGGTCGCCCGCTACCTGCGGGAGGCGTGGCTCCAGCAGAACGCGTTCCACGACGTGGACACCTACTGTGAGCCCGCCAAGACCTACCAGATGCTCGGGGCGATCAAGACGTTCAACGACGAGGCGACCGAGGCGCTGGACGCCGGCGTCCCGGTCGAGGAGATCAAAGACATCGACGCCGCGCCCCGCCTGAACCGCATCAACGTCCAGGAGGACTACGAGGAGTACGTCGACGAGCTCGAATCGGAGATCAGCGACCAACTGCGCGCACTCTACTGACCATGCAAAAAGAATACAAGACGATCACGGAGATCAGCGGCCCGCTGGTGTTCGCCGAGATCGACGAGCCCGTCGGCTACGACGAGGTCGTCGAGATCGAGACACCCGACGGCGAGGTCCGCCGCGGACAGATCCTCGAGACTGCCAGCGACCACGTCGCAATCCAGGTGTTCGAGGGCACCGAAGGGATCGACACCGACTCCTCGGTGCGGTTCCTCGGCGAGACGATGCAGATGCCCCTCACGGAGGACTTGCTCGGGCGGGTCCTCTCAGGGGCCGGCGAACCGATCGACGACGGGCCGGACATCGAACCGGACGCAGAGCGCCCCATCGTCGGGGAAGCGATCAACCCCTACTCCCGTGAGTACCCCGAGGAGTTCATCCAGACGGGCGTCTCGGCCATCGACGGGATGAACACGCTCATCCGCGGCCAGAAGCTCCCGCTGTTCTCGGCGTCGGGGCTGCCCCACAACGACCTGGCGCTCCAGATCGCCCGCCAGGCCTCCGTCCCGGAGGCCGAAGAGGAGGGCGAGGACACCGAGTTCGCAGTGATCTTCGGCGCGATGGGGATCACCGCCGAGGAGGCAAACGAGTTCATGGACGACTTCGAGCGCACGGGCGCGCTCGAGCGGTCGGTCGTCTTCATGAACCTGGCGAACGACCCGGCCGTCGAGCGGATCATCACGCCGCGGCTGGCGCTGACCACCGCCGAGTACCTCGCCTTCGACAAGGGGTATCACGTGCTGGTCATCCTCACGGACATGACCAACTACTGTGAGGCCCTGCGCGAGATCGGCGCCGCCCGCGAGGAGGTGCCCGGTCGCCGTGGCTACCCCGGGTACATGTACACCGACCTCGCGACGCTGTACGAGCGCGCCGGTCGCATCAAGGGGCAGGAAGGGTCGATCACGCAGCTGCCCATCCTGACGATGCCCAGCGAGGACATCACGCACCCGATCCCGGACCTGACCGGGTACATCACCGAGGGCCAGATCATCATCGACTCGGACCTCAACAGCCAGGGCGTCGAGCCGCCGGTCGACGTCCTCCCGTCGCTGTCGCGGCTGATGGACGACGGGATCGGCGAGGGGTATACCCGCGAGGACCACGCCGACCTGAAAGACCAGCTGTTCGCCGTCTACGCCGAGGGTGAGAACCTGCGCGACCTCGTGAACATCGTCGGTCGCGAGGCCCTCTCCGAGCGGGACAACCGCTACCTGGACTTCGCCGACCGATTCGAGGCGGAGTTCGTCGACCAGGGCTTCGACACCGACCGCGACATCGAGGAGACCCTCGACATCGGCTGGGACCTCCTCTCGATGCTCCCCAAAGAGGAACTCAACCGTATCGACGAGGACCTCATCGAGGAGTACTACCGCGAGGACGTCGAGGCGGAAGTCACCGCGGACTGATACGGTTTATTGTAGCGATTTACCGGTACGCGCCAACCCCGGGGTTGGCGCTATCCGGCAATGATCTACAATAATCCGTATGAGACGGCGTATTGTCGGTTCTTTCCGGATCGAACCAACCCTCGGGTTGGCGCGCCCGGTACATCGCGACGAGAGACCGGACGAGGCGAACCCGGTTCGACGCGCGCTCCGTTCGGATCCAGTTCCACCGGCGAGCCGTGGCCCCGTCCGCGCCAGTCCCGGGTCCGCATCGTCACCGAAAGGGGCGTCGCCGTGGAAACGCTCATGCCGGAGGCACGACTACGGTGGGCATGGCGTTTCCCAGCGGGGACGGGTCCGCCGCCCGGCGACCCGGGACGCGGCGGGTCCTGTACGTCGACCCCGACGAACAGCGCGCCGGACCGGCCGTCGACGCACTCGCGAGCGCAGGCTTCACCGTCGAGCGGATCGGCGACCCCGCCAGCGTCCGCGATCGACTCGACGACATCGACTGTCTCGTCAGCGAACAGGACCTCCCCGGGACCTCGGGGCTCGACCTCCTCCGGGAGCTCCGGGCGAACGGCAGCGAGATCCCGTTCGTCCTCTACACGGGAACGGGCGACGAACACCTCGCCAGCGAGGCGATCTCGGCGGGCGTGACCGATTACGTGCCCCGGGACCCGCCCGCGAAACAGCGTGCGGTGCTGATCGACTGCCTCGAAGCGGCAACCGACGACCCGGACCGGCGGTTCGGGACGGTCACAGAGACGCTCAAAGACCGCGCGATGGACGAGGCGCCGGTCGGGATCACCATCGCCGACGCGCGGCGGCGCGACGTGCCGCTCATCTACGCGAACGACGCGTTCGAGGAACTGACCGAGTTCTCGGAGACGGAGGCGCTCGGCAGGAACTGCGATTTCCTCCAGGGCAACGACTCCGACGAGGAGGCCATCACGGAGATGGCCCGCGCCATCGACGCCGAGGAGGCCACGTCGGTCGAACTGCGAAACTACACCAAGAGCGGCGAGGAGTTCTGGAACCGGGTCGACATCGCGCCGGTCCACGGCGACGACGGCGAGTTGACCCACTACGTGGGCTTCCAGACGGACGTGACCGACCGCGTCGAGGCCGAACAGGAGGCCCGGGCACAGGCCGAGAAGGCGACCGCCGAACGCCAGAAAGTCGAGACGCTGCTGGAGCGACTCGACGGCCTCGTGACCGACGTGACCGGCCAACTGCTCGGAGCGGGCACTCGCTCGGCGGTCGAACGCGGCGTCTGTGAGCGTCTCGTCGAGACCGAGGAGTACGCGGTCGCGTGGATCGGCGAGCGCGACCCCGCGACCGACTCGGTCACCCCCTCGACGTGGGCCGGGATCGACGAGGCCCCGGTCGGCGCGATCGAGTTCGGGACCGACGACCCCGTCGCCCGGGCGGTCGAGACCGGCGAGATACAGGTCGAAAGCGACGCGCTCCCGAGCCCTCACGGGGCCCTGGAGGGCGTCGCGACGGGACTGGCGGCCGTGCCGCTCGGGAGCGACGACGTCCAGTACGGCGTCCTCGTCGTCTACGTGCGGGACGGCCGATCGCTCGGCGACCACGAGCGGACGGTCCTCTCGGCGGTCGGACGCTCGACGGCGACGGCGCTGAACGCGCTGACCAGTCAGCGTCTGCTCAGTTCCGACGAGGTAATGGAACTGGAGTTCGAACTCACCGGCGACCCGCCGGTCGTCGTCGGGCTCTCCGAGGCGCTCGGGGCCACCTTCGCCCACGCCGGGACCGTCACCCGCGAGGACGGCCCGACGACGCTGTTTTTCGAGACGGACGCCGATCCGGAGGCAGTCGCGGCGACGCTGGCAGAACGGGACTCGCCGGTCGAGTCGACGACCGTCACCGACGGCGACGACATCGCCGTGATCGAGTTGACCGTCGAAGAGTCCCCACTCGTCCGGGTGTTGCTCGACCGCGGCGGGCGCATCACGGATCTCACGGCCACGGACGGGACCGGCGACCTCACCGTCGAAGTCACGCCCGACGCCCGCCCGCGCGCGGTCATCGAGGCCATCGAGGACCGCCTCGGGGACGCAGACCTCGCGGCTTATCGCGAACTCGACCGCCCGGCTGCGACCCACCAGGACATCCGGACCAGCATCCAGGAACGCCTGACCGACCGCCAGGCGACGGCGCTACGCAAGGCCTTCGTCGCTGGCTTCTTCGAGTGGCCCCACCAGTCCACCGGCGAGGAACTGGCCGACTCTATGGGCATCGACCGCTCGACGTTCCACCAGCACCTCCGGGCCGCCCAGCGGAAGGTGTTCGAGGAACTCTACGACTGACAGCCGCCGCGATCACTCCTCTCCCGACTGCCATCGAATGCATCACGAATGTCCCCAACCAGTTTGGGCCACTCGACTTCCCACTCGACGCAATATTTGCGAGGGTATCCATGCCACAACCTGGAGGGGAAGCGACATGGCTCTGGATCGGCACAGCAGGAATGCTCCTGGGTATGCTGTACTTCCTCGTCCGCGGCTGGGGCGAGCAAGACGAGAAACGCCAGGAGTTTTATATCGTAACAATATTCATCACAGCTATCGCGTTCGCCAACTACCTCGCGATGGCGCTCGGCTTCGGGCTAACGGAGGTGACAGTCGCCGGGGAGACGCTCCCGATATACTGGGCGAGATACACCGACTGGTTCTTCACGACGCCGCTGTTGCTCGTCGACCTCGCCTTGCTGGCGGGCGCAAGCCGGAACCAGCTGCTGACGCTCGTCGGCCTCGACGCGCTGATGATCGCCACGGGCGCCGTCGCGACGCTCTCGGGCGGTGGCTTCAGCGTCTTCGGCCTCGACGACGGCGCCCGCCGCGTCATCTGGTGGGGCGTCAGCACCGGCCTGTTGCTCGCGCTGATCTACTTCCTGTTCGGGACGCTCTCCGAACAGGCCGAGGAGCTCTCGGCCGAGGTCGGCGCGAAGTTCTCGCAACTGCGGAACCTGATCGTCGTCGTCTGGATCGTCTACCCGGCCTGGTGGCTGCTGGGTACCGAAGGACTGCAGGCCGTCGGTCTCGGCGTCGAGACGGCCGGATTCATGGTCCTCGACCTCGTCGCGAAGGTCGGCTTCGGCATCCTGTTGCTGTCCAGCAGGGAGGTGCTCGACGACGTCTCGGCGGCGACCGGCGCGGCCGCGGCCGCCGACTGATACGACGGCTGTAGCGAGTCGGAGGCGTTCGCCACCCCAAGTGGCGGACGCCCGTAGCAACCGACAGCCGACAGCACGGAACGGATCGGCGGTCACCGGGTCGCCAGACGTGAGCGGACCGGGGCGCCCGCCGAACGCGGCCGAAACGTCCCCGTATCACGAACGAGAACTCGATCCCACGTTTGAATTACACCCTCCACCAACCGACGAGTATGGCGACGCCGCTGACGTATCTGGACGTCCACGCGCTGTTCGTCGTGCCCGCGCTGGTAGCGCTGGCAATCGCGGTGCGCTGGCGTCGCCACGAGGTCGACGCGCGCGTCGCTGGCGTCGGTCTCGTCGTTCTCACCGGCCTGGCGGTCGCGTACACCACACCGTGGGACAGTCTGCTCATCGCTCGCGGAGTCTGGTGGTACGGCGACGGCCGCGTCGCCGGGCGCCTGTTCGGTGTCCCGGCCGGTGAGTTCCTCTTTTTCGCCCTCCAGCCGATCCTCACGCTCCTGTGGACCGTCCTGGTAGCCGGGTCGGTCGTCGAGGGCGTCCGTCACTCCCGCCGGGACCGCGTGCTGGGTGCGGCCGCCGGGATCGCGATCAGCCTCGTCGGCCTCGCCTTGCTCCGGGACGCGTCGACGCTGTACCTCGGCGCGATACTGGCCTGGGGCGGGCCGGTACTGGCGCTCCAGTGGGCCGTCGGCTGGCGGTACCTCCTTCGCGTGCGCGCGCGACTCGCGCTCGCCGTCGGCGTCCCGACGGGCTATCTGTGGGTCGTCGACCGGTACGCGATCGACCGTGGGGTGTGGGTCATCTCCGACACCTACACGACGGGCTACGCCGTCGCCGGACTGCCCGTCGAGGAGATGCTCTTCTTTCTGGTCACGAACTGCTTTCTCGTCCAGGGACTGCTCCTGTTGCGGTGGGTGGTGCACCGATGGCAATAGCCGACCGCCTCGCGCTCCCGGACTCGCGCGTTCGGGCGACGCTCCGGCCGCTGGTCCTGTGGGCGGGGTGGCTCCCGGTCGCAACCTGTACGCTCGCCTTTGCACTGGGCCTGTCGCTCCCGCCGCGCTGGCGGTACGCGCCGCTGGCGGTCAGCGCCGTGCTCTTCGGTCTGCCACACGGCGCCGTCGACTGGTCGGCCCTGCCGCGGGCGGCGACCGGCCGCCTCGACAGACGGTGGATCGGCGTCGTCGTCGTCGGCTACCTGGTCGCTGGCGGCGCCTACGCGGTCGGGTGGTTCCTCGCGCCGGTCGCCGCCGCCGTCGCCTTCGTCGCGATGACGTGGTTCCACTGGGGCCAGGGGGAACTCCACCCGCTGGTGACCGTCGTCGGCGTCGACTATCTCGACGCCAGACCACGGCGGGCGCTGACGCTCGTCGTCCGCGGCGGTCTGCCGATGCTGGTCCCGCTGCTGGCGTTCCCGGAGCGCTATCGGGCGGTGCTGGACGCGTTCGCAGCGGCGTTCGGCGGGGCGGTGACGACCTGGCCGGTCACCCCGCGGGTCCGCCTCGCGCTGGGCGTCGGGTTCGGCGCGCTGACGACGCTGGCGCTCGCGCTGGGCTACGCGGCGACCGACGACCGGCGCGCGTGGGCGGTCGACGCTGGGGAAACGGCCCTGCTGTGGGCCTATTTCCTCGCGGTGCCGCCCGTCTTCGCCATCGGCGTCTACTTCTGTTGCTGGCACTCGCTGCGACACGTCGCGCGCGTACTCACGCTGGACGGGTCGGCCGTCGACGCGCTCTCGGCGGGGCGACTCGGGGCGGCCCTGCGGCGGTTCGCGCTGGAGGCCGCCGTCCCGACGCTCGGTGGCCTGGCCGTCCTCGGTGGTCTGTGGGCGGTCGCGCCGTCGCCAGCGCCGACCGTCGAGGGCGTCGCCGCGGTGTACCTGGTCGCGATCGCCGTCATGACGCTCCCGCACGTGCTCGTGGTGACGTGGATCGACCGGATCCAGGGGCTGTGGTAGCCGACGCGGTGTGCTGGCCTCGCACTCCACCGCGCGGCTCCGTATCGCCCGGACCGACTGAAAACGGTTAACTGCCTACGCCCGCAACACCGGAGCAAATGGCCCAGGACGTCAAACCGACGCGCAAGGAGCTCATGCAGATCGAGGACCGCATCGAGCTCTCCGAGCGCGGTCACGACACGCTCGAGAAGAAACGCGACGGCCTCATCATGGAGTTCATGGACATCCTAGACGAGGCCCAGGACGTCCGCTCGAACCTCGAAGACCAGTACGAGGAGGCCCAGCACGCCATCAACATGGCGCGCGCACTCGACGGCGACGTGGCCGTCCGCGGGGCCGCGGCGGCGCTCAAAGAACACCCCGAGATCACCACCGAGTCCAAGTCGATCATGGGCGTCTACGTTCCCCAGATCGACTCCACCAAGGTCCAGAAGAGCCTCGACGAGCGTGGCTACGGCGTCCTCGGGACCAGCGCCCGCATCGACGAGGCCGCCAGCGCCTACGAGGAACTCATCGAGCAGATCATCCTCGCGGCCGAGGTCGAGACCGCGATGAAGAAGATGCTCGACGAGATCGAGACCACCAAGCGCCGCGTCAACGCCCTCGAGTTCAAACTCCTGCCCGAACTGCGCTCGAACCAGGAGTACATCGAACAGAAACTCGAAGAGCAGGAGCGCGAGGAGATCTTCCGCATGAAGAAGATCAAAGACAAGAAAGAGGAGGAAGAGGACGAGGAGGCGGCCGCCGAGGAAGAGGAAGAGGCCGCCGAACAGGTCCCGGCCGACGACTGACGTCCTGGCTGGCAGAAGACACTTACTCGTTACTGCGGACGGTTATACCGTGGCAGCCTCCACCCGTCGATCGTTTCTCCGTTCGGTGAGTGTCGCTCTCGGAGTCGGACTGTCCGGCTGTGCCGATCGGTCGGACTCGAACCGGGGCGAAACCGAGTCGGCGTCCACGCGGCGGCCGACCGCCGGGTCACAGATCGCGACGGCTCCCCCGTCGGTGACCACGCGGACGGCGCGAGCGTCGACCACGGACGCGACCTCGACTCCGCGGTCGACGCCCTGCGGGACCCCGCTGGACGACGCCGCGACGACCGAAGCCGACCGCTTCTCCGCGGCCATCGCGACCGACGGCACCGAGGACGTCTCGCTGTCCGCCGGGATATCTCGACCGTCGACCGAAGACCACCCCGCGGCCCTGGGAGTGAGCTTTCGACACGACAGGAACGAACCGACTACGTATCAGTCGGGTCACAACATCCCCTTCTCCGGAGCCGAGGTCCGACACACAGAGCGCGACGCGTCGCTGCTCCTCGGGCCGTGGGACAACCACGAGGTGTCTATCGACTACCGGAGAACGGACGGATGCTGGCGGGCGGAGCCGTGGGGTGTCGTCCCGGACTACTTCCAGGCCGTCACGCTCGACCCCTGTGAGTCAGTGCGCTGGCAGTTCGATCTGGTGGCACCCCGCGAGAGCGAGCAGTGCGTTCCGCCGGGCCGATACACCCGATCCGACACGCTCGACAACAGAGACACTGGAGAGAGCTTCTCGATCGTGCTGACGGTCACGGTCGCGTGATACTGCCCAGACGACCACTGGCGGTATCGTTTTGCCTACTGGCTGTCGATGTCCGGTATGGACTGTCCAGACTGCGGCGTGGCGACGCTGCCCTTCCCGGTCCCGGCGGACCTCCGGGAGTACCTGCCCGGCGACGATCCGGGGGCTACGATCTGTCCCCGGTGTCTCTCTCTGTCGCCCGCGGCCGATCCGCCCGACGTGGCGCCCGATTTCACCGAGATCAGCGACGCCTTTCCCGCCAACTCGGAGGCCGCGGTGCCGATGGCGCTCCTCGTGGGGTTGGTCGACTCGCTGGCCCAGTACCGGGCCGAGATCACCGCACTGCTCGAACGCGTCGAGCGCGCGGGCACCGATCCGTTCCTCGTCGTCGACCGCCTGGCCGCCGACCCCGACCTCGACCCGGCGACCGACCTGCAGCGGCGCCGTCACCAGCTCGAACAGCTCCTCTGATACTGTCGGCTGTACGCTCACACGGATATTCGCCACCCCCGAGTGCCGCGAGCGACCTCGATATGGTATCGCAGTACGGCGGCCGGGAATCGCCCGACAGCACCGGCCCGACACCGACTCGACGAACCGTACCCAACAGAGTAGGCAGTACGAATATACACGTCCAACCGCTACCACCGACTGCGGCATCTGACCGTGGTGCCGCCACGACGACCCTGGACCCGTCGTCGTCTCCCCCAATCCCCCACTTTCGTTTCAGCGCCCCCTCTCCCCCACTTTCCCCCAACGATGTACCGGTTACCCGACACCGAAGAGCGGCCGCTCTCGTCGCTACGGGACGAGCACACGACGGGACGAACCGGACAGCGGGTGCGTTAGACGCCGGTCGAGTACCGGAGGATACCCGCGACGCCGCCGAAGGCCGAGAGGAGTTGTTCGCCCTTCTCGAAGTCGGTCGAGACGAACTTCGTCTCGGTGCCGCGCTGTTCGGCGATCTCCATGAGGTGGTCGATAGCGTCCTCGCGTTCTGCCGCCATGGGTTCGCCACACCGCGAGCAGTCCGTCTCGGGGAGGTCCGCACGCTGGTCGATCATCTCCTGTTCGTCGTGGCCGTTGGGACATTCGAGGACCGCAACGTCCTTGCGAAGGTCCTCGCTGATCAGGAGCGTCTCGACGGAGCCCATGATGAGGTTCTCACGGGTCGGCCCGAACCCGTAAGTCGCGAGGTTCCCGTCGTGGAGTTCCTTGAAGAACTGCTCCATGACCTTCTTGTCCTGCATCACCTCGTGTTCGTCGAGCACGTCCTGTGCGGCGTCGACGAGGTCGTACAGGCCCGACTCGTCGGTGTAGGAGACGTCGAACTTGCCCAGCACGAGGTCCTGCAGTTCGTGGTGGAGGTAGTCGCCGTCGAGGAACTCGTCTTTCGTGGGCGAGGGGCCGCCCACGAGGATGCCGTCCATCTCGTGGCGGTCCTGGACGAAGAGGTCGTTGGCCATCCCTGCGACCTCCTGGTAGAAGTTGTCGATGGCCTCGAGGCGCAGGCGGGCGAATCGCTGTGCGGACTGACCCCCTTTGCGCTGTTTGCCGGGGACCATCGAGGAGGCAGACTTGACGGGTTCGACACGCTTCCCGCGGAGCCAGCCGACGTTTGCCTCGCGGCGGTCGAGGACGATCAGGCCAAAGAGGCCGTTGTCCTCCAGCATGTCCTCCAGGGGCTGGGTCAGAAACGCAGAATCGCAGTGATAGCGGAAGGACTCGATGGGCTGGGGCGGGCTCTCTAATGTTTCGGTGATCATCTCGCTGCGGCCGCCGCCGGTGTCGATGGCGCCCGAGAACAGCACCATCCCGTTCTCCGGCGGGTAGGTGTCGTAGTAGCGCAGGCGGTCCTTGATAGACTTCAGCGCGTCCTGGACGGCCGTGCGGGTCTGCTTGGACTTGATGTTCGAGGCCTCGGAGTGTTCCTGGGTGACGTGCTGGACCACGGAACTGACCTGCCGGTCCTCGGGGACGTAGATGGAGACGAGCTGCGTTCCGGACCCCTCGTACTCCTTGAGGTCCTCGATGACCTTCCGGAACTCGTATTTCTGTTTGTCCGACTGTCCCTGTTGCTCGCTCATTGTCCATCTGTGGGGTCGTGAGCGATAAGTAACTGTTGACCTCGCGACCCACACAGCACCGATCCGGACACCGAACCCGGAACCGTCCCGGAGTGTTGCCCGCTTCGGCGGCCTCCGACCGGACGAGCGACGGCGGGGTTTATGTGACTCCCCTCGGATGGACGTAGTAAGATGGCGGGCTACGTCTGTACGATCGCCGGTGGCAAAGGGGGCGTCGGCAAGACCACCACGGCGGTCAACGTCGCGGCCGCGCTCGAAGAGGAGGGGTACGACGTGGTCGTCGTCGACGCGGACCTCGGGATGGCGAACCTCGGATCGATGCTCGGCGTCGAACCCGAGGCCAGCGTCCACGAGGTGCTGGCTGGCGGTGGGACGGTCAGTGAGGCGCTGACCGACGTCCAGGGCGGTATCACGATCGTCCCCGGCGAGCAGAGCCTCGAAGCGTTCGCCGACGCCGACCCCGCGAAGCTCAACACGGTCATCAAGACGCTCCGGAACGCCTACGACGTGGTCCTGGTCGACACCGGCGCGGGACTGAGCCACGAGACCACCGTCCCGCTGGGGCTGGCCGACGGCGTGATCATTCTCACGACGCCCGACGACGTGGCGGTCGGCGACGCGATCAAGACCGCACAGTTAGCCGACCGTGTCGACGGCGAGGTGGTCGGCGCCGTCCTCAACCGCGTCACTGCCGACACCGACGTCCCCGCGATCGCCGAGCGGTTCGACACGAAACTGCTCGCGGTCGTTCCCGACGACGTCGGCGCCACCCAGCAGGAACCGCTCGTCCTCAACGCGCCCGACAGTCCCGCCGCCGACGCCTACCGCGGTCTGACCGCGATCCTGATCGGCCTCTTTTTCGAGGGTGATCGACTCGACGACGTCGAGACAGTCATCGAAGACGAGTGGTTCCTCGACGAGGCGGAGGACGAAGACGACGAGGAGGACGACTCCGGCGGCCGGTTCGGCCTGTTCGGCTGACCGTCGGAGAGTGATGCTGTCGGCGATACTATCTTCGCCACGTCGGGGTGGCGAATATTTTTGCGAACGGATAGCCGACAGTACGAGGGCGCCCACGTCGCTTCGTCACCCCTAAATCCGCCGGTCGAAAACCGACGGGTATGTTCCTCTCACTGCGCGCGGAGGTCACGGACGCCCTCGAGGGGGCGCTCGCCGACCTGGATCTCCCGACCGACGACCTGGGCATCGAGCGCCCGCCCGACGACGTCGACGCCGTCCTCGCCTCCAGTGTCGCCTTCCGCCTCGCCAGCGAGGTCGGCGCCCCGCCGCCGGAGGTGGCCGTCGACGTGGCCGACGCCGTCGACACCGACGACCGCGAGTACCTCGCCTCGGTCCGCACCGAGGGGCCGTACCTCAACTTCTACCCGACGGATCGGTACTTCGCCGAGACGATCGCGACCGCACAGGAGGGCGGGTACGGGCGCCTCCCCGACCGGGACACCTCCGTCGTGGTCGAACACACCAGCGCCAACCCCACGGGGCCGGTCCACGTCGGCCGGGCGCGCAACCCGATCGTCGGCGACGCCGTCGCGCGCGTCCTCGATTTCGCCGGGTACGACGTCGAGACCCACTACTACGTCAACGACGCCGGTCGCCAGTTGGCCGTCTTCACGTGGGCCTACGAGACCATCGACGAGTCGGAACTCCCGGAACCGGAGCGCGACCGCCCCGACTACGAACTGGTGCGCTACTACCGCCGGGGCAACGAGATCCTCGAAGACGGGGACCCCGACGAGGTCGAGGCCGCCGAAGCGGAGATCCAGTCGATCATGCAGGGTCTCGAGGCGGGCGACGAGGAGACCTTAGAGCGGGTCTCGGAGGTCGTCGACCGGGTGCTCTCGGGGATGCGCGAGACCCTCTCGCGGCTGCCCGCCGAGTTCGACGAGTTCGTCAAGGAGACGCGGTTCATGCGCGACGGCTCCACCGAGGAGTTGGCCGAGCGCCTGCAAGAGACCGACCACGCCGTCTACGAGGAGGGCGCCTGGCAGCTCGAACTCGACGACTGGGGCATCGAGAAGAACCTCGTCTTCCTGCGGTCGGACGGTACGTCGCTGTACGCGACCCGTGATCTGGCCCACCACGAGTGGAAACTCGACAACTTCGACCGCGCGGTCACCGTCCTCGGGGAGGACCACGGTCTGCAGGCCCAGCAGGTCGAGGCGACGCTGGACCTGCTGGGTCGGGACACCGACCGCCTCGACCAGGTGTTCTACGGGTGGGTGAACCTCCCCGGCGGCGAGTCGATGTCCACCCGCGAGGGGACCGGTATCGACCTCGACGACCTACTCGACGAGGCCATCGAGCGCGCCCGCGGGGAGGTCGAGGACCGCCTCGACGACCGCGGCCGCGACGACGACCTCGGCGAGGCGGACGTCGACCGTATCGCCCGCCAGGTCGGCATCGGCGCGGTCCGCTACGACATCGTCGCCAAACAGCCCACCAAGTCGATCACCTTCGAGTTCGAGCGCGCGCTGGACTTCGAGGCCCAGTCGGCCCCCTACGTCCAGTACGTCCACGCGCGGACCTGTGGCATCCTCGACGAAGCCGACAGCGAGGGGGTCACGCCCGCCGACGGGGTCGATCCCGCGGCCCTCGACACGCCCGCGGAGCGGGACCTCCTGCGGACGATCGCGCTGTTCCCCGCCGTCGTCGAGGACGCCGCCGAGGACCTCGAACCCCACCAGATCGCGACCTACACCCGGACATTCGCCGAGCGGTTCAACGCCTTCTACCGGGAGTGTCCGGTCCTGACCGCCGAGGACGACCGGACGCGGCGCGCCCGCCTGGCGCTGGTCGCCGCCGCCCGCGAGACGGTCGGCAACGCCCTCGGTCTGCTCGGAGTCGAGGCCCCCGAGTCGATGTGACCCCGGCGCGCTCGCCTCACTGACCCGTCAGCAGTTCTCGATGGGACGCTGGTCCTCCAGCATCTCGATGGCGTCCATGACGGTGTGGCCCTTGCAGTCCTCCGTCGCGGGGTAGATACCGTGGATGTCGCCGTCGCGACGGACGAGCAGGCAGATCACCGGCAGGAAGATCACCTCTTCGTCGTCGAAACTGGCCGGGCGCCGCCGGAAGTACGGTTCGATCGTGAGGTCGGCCTCGGCCGCCGCGGCGAAGATCTCCCCGACGACGCGCGGGCACCGGTCGGCCGCGCCGCCCCCGGGGGCACACACCCGCGTCGACCAGAACTGCGTCGAGATGTCGGCAACACGCCCGTCGTCCGCGAGCGACTCGGCGCGCTCGCGTATCTCCTCCTGGCGGCCGCGCGCGACGCTGGGCGCGGAGCTACGGAGGCACAGTTCGATCGAGATCTGTCTCTGGGCGGGCTCTTGCATGTAAACTAGATGTTCAGAACAGACGACCAAAACTCTATTCGAAGACAGGTGATACTGTCCGTTCACTGTTGTTACCAGTTCTCAAACCGGGTCGATCGCCCCTGCCGGCGGTGATACGCGTCTCTCCCACATGGAAAGGACCTATACGAGCGGCCGCCGTGTGACCGGTAATGAGCGAATCGGACGGGACCAAGCAGGTGTCGGACCCGGACTACCACAGCGAGAACCACACCGCGGCCCAGACCTGCGGGTGGACCAAGAACGCACTCAAGGGCGACGGCCGCTGTTACAAGTACGCCTTCTACGGGATCGAGTCCCACCGCTGTATCCAGATGACGCCGGTCGTCAAATGTAACGAGCGCTGTGTGTTCTGCTGGCGCGACCACGCCGGGCACGCCTACGAACTCGGCGACGTCGAGTGGGACGACCCCGCGGCCGTCGCCGACGCCAGCGTCGACCTCCAGCGCAAGATCCTCTCGGGATTCGGCGGCAACGAGGAGGTCCCCCGCGAGCGCTTCGAGGAGGCGATGGAACCGCGCCACGTCGCCATCTCGCTCGACGGCGAACCCACCCTCTACCCCTACCTGCCGGAACTCATCGAGGAGTTCCACGAGCGCGGGATCACTACCTTCCTCGTCTCGAACGGCACGAACCCCGAGATGCTCGCGGAGTGTGACCCGACCCAGCTCTACGTCAGCGTCGACGCTGCCGACCGCTGGACCTTCGACGAGACGGTCAAAGCGGTCGAGGACGACGCCTGGGAGCGATTGATCGACACGCTGGACGTCCTCGCCGAGAAAGACGAGACCCGGACGGTCCTGCGGACCACGCTCGTCAAGGGCCACAACATGCACCACCCCGAGTGGTACGCGACGATGTTCCGCCGCGCGGACCCCGACTTCGTCGAACTCAAGGCGTACATGCACGTCGGTCACTCGCGGGGCCGTCTCGACCGCGACTCGATGCCCGACCACGAGGAGGTCCGCGACTTTACCGAGGACGTCCGGGAGTACATGCCCGACCACGACGTGCTGAAGGACAAACCCGTCTCCCACGTCACCCTGCTCTCGAAGACCGAGGACACGTGGGTCCCGAAACTATCGCCCGACAGCGAGTTCTGGGACGAAGACCCCTACGCCGGGGAGTGACGGCGGGCGGCGAGCCGTCGGCAGTCGTCCGTCGCCGGTCGCTGCTCCCTCCGGGATCGATCGGTGCCGTTTTGCCCCATCCGTGCGAACCTCAGATACCTGCGGCCCGTCTTTCGACCGCGCGAAACGCGCACGCCGTTCCAAACATGTTACGCGTCACGCGTTCGGTACACTTATCCGGATCTGACGGTAACAGTCGGGTATGGCAGAAGCTACGGGCGCGTCCGTCGGGCACGACGAACTCGCGACGCTGAAGGAACTGGCGTTGCGGGGCGGCCTCGACGACGAGCGCAAGATCTCCTGTTCGGCGCTCGCGGAGCGACTCGACGCGTCGACGCAGACGGCCTCGCGGCGCCTCCAGCGCCTCGAGGGCTCGGACCTGATAGAGCGGGATATCGTCAGCGACGGCCAGTGGGTGTCGATCACCGACGCGGGCGAGCACGCCCTCCAGCGCGAGTACGCCGACTACCGCCGGATCTTCGAGCGCGACGCCGCCGTCGAACTCGCGGGCGCGGTCACCAGCGGCATGGGCGAGGGCCGCCACTACATCTCTCTGCCGGGGTACATGCGGCAGTTCGAGGAGAAACTGGGCTACGAACCGTTCCTCGGGACGCTGAACGTCGACCTCGACGAGGAGAGCGTCCGTGCCCGGGGCCGTCTCACCTCGTACGAACCGGTCACCATCGACGGCTGGGAGGACGACGAGCGGACCTACGGTCCGGCGTACTGCTATCCCGCCAGCGTCGAGAACGAGAGCGGCGACCGCTTCGAAGAGGTCCACGTCATCACGCCGGAGCGCACCCACCACGGCGAGGACCAGCTCGAACTCATCGCGCCGGTGAAGCTCCGCGAGGCACTCGGCCTCGACGACGACTCGGAGGTGACCGTCCGTGTCACCGGACAGTGATCGCGTGACCGGGACCGCCACCGCGGGCGCCGGAGGCGTCGAGCGCGCCGTCGAAGCGTTCCGGCGGGGCGACCCCGTGTTGATCCACGACGCCGCCGACCGCGAGGGCGAGACGGATCTGGTCTACCCGGCGGGTGCGGTCACGCCCGACGCCGTCGCCCGGATGCGCAACGACGCGGGCGGGCTGGTCTGTGTCGCCCTCTCCGATTCGGTCGCCGACGCCTTCGACCTCCCGTTCACGCAGGACCTGCTCGATCACCCCGCCGCAGCGGACCACGACCTGGACTACGACGAGCGGTCCTCGTTCTCGCTGACGGTCAACCACCGCGACACCTACACTGGGATCACCGACGAGGACCGTGCGCTGACCATCACCGAACTCGCCGCGGCGGCCGCCGATCCCGATGCGACCGACTTCGCCGCCGACTTTCGCGCTCCCGGCCACGTCCACCTCCTGCGGGCCGCGCCGGGCCTGCTGGCCGACCGCGAGGGCCACACCGAGCTGGGGATCGCGCTGGCCGACGCCGCCGCCCTGCCGCCCGCGGTCGTCGTCTGCGAGATGCTCGACGACGAGACCGGCGGGG
>Ga0207813_100231_pt1 | contig 38022 bp, 39 predicted proteins | sample A23E3SouthBayCA_2_FD_187730 | JGI IMG/M metagenome (GOLD analysis project Ga0207813, IMG submission 187730) | Aerobic enrichment media microbial communities from Eden Landing Ponds, California, USA - A23 E3 (4) (SPAdes) | ecosystem: Environmental > Aquatic > Marine > Unclassified | place... | reverse complement strand
CCACCGCGACACCCACACCCACCGCGACACCCACACCCACCGCGACACCCACACCCACCGCGACACCCACACCCACCGCGACAGCAACCCCGACACCCACCGAAACAGGATCGTAACCACGATAGGTATCTCAACAGCTGCCAAGCACACCGAAAATTCAGAACCGAAGACAGCCGATCGAGTGGAACAGTATTAGTGTCAGTTTGAGAGAATATCAACGGAGGTCCTGAACGCACGAGCCGAACGGATTCTGGGTCCCATTGGGTCTCGATACAGCTGTCGTCCAATCCTGTACATCAGGCTCTGCGATGTCGGGCGCAGATCGAAGAATGATAGATGCGTAGGCGTTGTACTCACCGGCGCAGATACGTTCATCCCTCACAACGGGGCCGAATGCCAGCTGTCGCTGACACGTTCGTAGAACTTCCCTCCGAGGGCACGTTGGAACTCGTCGGCCCCCGTTTGCTGGATCAGGATGACTCTGAACAGTGGAAAAAGAGCACGGCTGGACGGGTATCCGCCGGAACCTGATGGTGAAGTCTATTCGATATGTCATCCTGACTGAGAACATCGATGGTTTCCAGGGATACCCGGCTTGTCATACAGTTATGATGAATATACCAATTAGGATGGCGTTTGGAAGCGTTAGCCACAGCGTACGTAAGGTGGGCTCAAATGCTAAAACAATCAAAACAAAACGAACCGCTGGATCAAGCAGAGATTCACCATGTGTTGAGTAATAATCGTCGGTATCATGTTCTTAATCTCCTCAGTGATGAAAACCCACAGGATCTCCGCTCACTTGCTAACGACATTGCAGCTGCCGAATCTGGTGAGTCGCCTGCCCCGCGGAAAGTACGACAAAGCGTTTACGTAACGCTCCACCAGAACCACCTCCCGAAACTCGACTCGCTAGATCTCGTCCAGTACGACGACACATCAAAGATGGTGACGCTCGGCGACCGCGCAAACGAAGTCAACGTCTACCTCGAAGCTGTCGAACGTGGACACCTCTCTTGGAGTGAATATCAACTCGGGGTGGTCATACTCGGCCTCCTCGCAACGCTCGCCAGCGTCATTGGTACGCCCGTACTAACTATGTTCGATCCAGTGGCCTATGCATCCGGGGCCCTCGCCGTACTCCTCGTGTCGATCGCCTATCAAATAAGTGAACAGGGCAGCCCGTGGTTGGATCGGCTTACGAACGGCTGATGGTACCGGTTGTACCGATAGCTACAATACCTGTTCTCACCGGCTCAGCACCAGAGACAGCGTCGGGGACGCTGAATACGTGGCGTCTGTAGTTCTCGTTCTCTCGATTGCGCTGCTCGCGGCAACGAACTGACGACAGCCGCCGATCACGGGGGAGTAGTTCGAGCAGTATCTCTGCCCCGAGTTTCGACCACCTTACCGTGCAACTACCGTCACGTCAAGCGATCGCGTCCGTGGGCCGTCGCACTCGACGAACAGAATCGACTGCCACGTCCCGAGGTCGAGCGAGCCGTCGACGACCGGGACCGAGACGCTCTCACCGAGGAGCATCGCCCGCAGGTGGGCGTCGGCGTTGGTGTCGATCTCGTCGTGGGCGTACCCCTCGCCCCGCGGCGCGAGTTCGTCGAGCCACCCTTCGAGATCCGACAGCAGTCGGGACTCGTTCTCGTTGACGACGACGCCCGCGGTGGCGTGCGGGACGAACACGGTGCAGACGCCGCGGTCGATCTGGGCCGGGATCGCCTCGGCAACGTCGGCAGTCACGTCGACGACGTCAGTGCGCTCGGTGGTCTCGATCTGTCGGGACATACGTGGGTGGTACGGTCGGCGACAGAAAGAGCCTGCCCGTCCCGGGGAGTACCGATCTGCGACGCGCCGACTACTGCCCGCGTTCGTGCAGCTGCATCCGGATGTCCTCGTCGGGACGGGAGGTGACGGTCTGGATCACCTCGACGTTGCGCCCCGAGGTGAGTTCGAGGTGGTACTGCTGGTAGATCATCGCGAGGATGAGTCGCGCTTCGAGCATCGCGAAGCGGTCGCCGATGCAGCGGCGCGGGCCGGCCGAGAACGGGAAGTACGCGAGCTGCGGGAGCGAATTACGCATCTCGTCGGTCCAGCGCTCGGGGCGGAACGCCAGCGGGTCGTCGTACCACCGATCGTCGCGGTGGACGACCCACTGGCTCAGGAAGATACGCGACCCGGCAGGGATGTCGTAGCCGCCGATCCGGTCGGCTGCTTTCGCCTCGCGGACGATGCTCGGGACCGGCGGGAACAGCCGCATCGACTCCTCGACGACGCGTTCGGTGTAGGACAGGTCGTCGAGGTCGGCCATCGTCGGGCGCTCGCCACCGAGCACGTCGTCGAGCTCCGCCACGAGCGTCTCCTCGATTCCTGCGTGCTGGGCGAGCAGGTAGGTGGTGTACGTCAACGAGACGGCCGTGGTCTCGTGGCCCGCCGTCAACAGCGTGATCGCCTCGTCGCGGATCTGCTCGTCGTCCAAGGGTGCGCCGTCGGCCTGCGCGTCGAGCAGCATCGAGATCACGTCGTCCTCGCCCGGCTCGCGGCGCTTCTCGGCGATGATGTCGTCGACGACCGCATCGAGAGTCTCCCGCGCCCGAGCCATCTTCCGCCGAGAGGGGAGTGGGACACCCTCAGGCAACAGGAGGTTCGAGAGGCTGGCGGTGGCGGGGAGGAAGCTGTTCATCGCCCCCTCGATCTCGTCGACGTAGCGGTCGATGTCGACGCCGAACAGCGCCTCCGCGACGATCCGGAGGGTCAACTCCATCATCTCCTCGTGGATCGTCACAGTTTCGCCGTCGTCCCAGCCGTCGAGCATGCGTGCGGTCTGGTCGGTCATCATCTCGGCGTAGACGCTGATCCGATCGGGGTTGAACGCCGGTTGGATCAGCCGGCGGTTCCGGCGCCACGCCTCGCCCTCGCTGTTGAGGATGCCGTCACCGGTCAGCGGGCGGAGGATGCGCTGGAACTGCTCGCCCTTGACGTAGTTCGTGTTGTTGTGGACGAGCACGTGGGCGATGTGCTCCGGATGGTTGAGTTGGTAGAACTGCCCGCCGAGCCCACTCCAGTGGACGACGTCGCCGTACTCGTGAGCGACGCGCTCCGTGAACTCGAGGCCGTCGAAGATCGCCTTCGGGACGGCGCCGACGACCGGGAGGCCGTCGGGGCCGGGCGGGAACTCGCCGGTCGTGTCCGAACCCATGGCGGTCAGTAGGGCCGCCCCCGTGTTCAGCGTACCTCCTCACCTCGGCCTCGAACCGGGCCGGCGGTAGGGCTGTAGGCACCGCGTAGTCTTCACCCACGCCCTCGAACCGACTGTCGATGAGCGCAGCCGACATCGGGGGGCTCCAGACCTTCCCGGCAGAACTGCAGACCCGCGAAGCGTGGCTCGACCCGTTCGAGTGGTACGCAGAGATGCGCCAGCAGGCGCCAGTCCGTTACGATCCGGACCGTCGAACGTGGGACGTGTTCCGCTACGAGCACGTCAAGGAGCTCCTCGCGAACGACGATGGCCACTTCTCGACGAGCCCCCGGAACATCGACGGCTTCGAGGAACCGCCCGAGGACGAGGGGTTCTTGCTCGACACGATGTTGCTGCAGGACCCGCCACGCCACGAGGAGCTCCGGAGCGTCGTCGACGATGCCTTCGAGCCGCGAGCGATCCGCGACCTGGAACCACGGATCCGGACGCTGACGAACGAGTTGCTCGACGAGGCGCTGGCCGACGCAGATGGGCGACTCGACGTTGTGGATGCACTCGCGTACCCGCTTCCCGTGATCGTCATCGCCGACCTCCTCGGGATCCCACGTGCGGATCGCGACCAATTCAAGCGCTGGTCGGACACGATCGTTCGCGGCGCCGACAGCAGCGTCGATCCCGAGACGTTCGTTCAGGAGCAGCGCCAAGCCGGACAGGAGATGGCGATGTACTTCCTCCAGCAACTGGAAGAGCGCCGCCAGAACCCACAGGACGATCTGCTCACGACGATCGCCACGGCGGAAGGTTCGGGCGGACAGCTCTCCCAGCGGGAGGCGCTGGGGATGTGTATGCTCCTGCTGATCGCCGGGAACATCACCACGACACACCTGATCACGAACGCCATCCGCTGTTTCGACGCTCACGAGGCGGATCTCTTCGCCACCCTCGGCGGCGACGAGCAGGCCCTCACGACGGCCATCGAGGAGGTTCTCCGGCACCGGGCCCCTGTACAGGCGATGACTCGCGTCCCGACCGAAGACGTCGAGCTCGGGGGCGAAACGCTGGCAGCCGGGGATGGAGTCGTCGTGTGGCTGGGAGCTGCCAACCGCGACGAGCGCCAGTTCCCGGACGCCGAGACGTTCAGCCCCGATCGATCACCGAACCAGCATCTCGGGTTCGGACACGGTCGCCACTACTGTCTCGGCGCCCCACTCGCCCGGCTCGAAGCGCGAGTCGCACTGGACGAACTCACGAACCGACTCGACGCCGTCGACGTCGCCGACGCCGAGCTCACGCCGGTTCGCAGTTCGTTCATCTACGGCGTGGAGTCGCTGCCGGTCCGGTTCGAGCACGCGCGATAACTCCCTGTTTGGCAGCGGAGTCATTTTGGCAGCGTCGTCATCGGTCGAGCCGTTCGATCACGGAGCGCGGTGAGTTCCTCGTTCCGCACGCCCTGCTCCTCTGGCCCGAGGTGAGCTGCAGGTTCGACGATGGCATCGTCAGGCTCCACGATCCCTACCACCAGTAGGCACCGATTGCGATTCGACGAAGGAGCCGTAGGGGGGCTATTACTTTCCGCGCCGGGGCCCATGCGCGACCAGACCCGGCGTCGGGGGAGGCGAACCCATGGACGAACTCAACAAGACAGCAGACATCGAACAACGCGTCATCAACACTGTCGCGGACATCTTCAACGAAGAGCCGGTGGCAATCGACCGGGACACAGCGTTCTCGGGCGACCTCGACGCGAAGTCGATGGACATCATCGCGCTGGTGGCCGCCCTCGAAGCCGAGTTCGGTTTCGCGATCCCGGCGGCCGACGTGCGACAGAACGAGACCGTCGGCGCGGCCATCGACTGGATCGAGCAGGAACTGGGCCACAGAGGTTGAGCCGACAGGCGAAGTACGAACCGGCTACCAATCGCCGCGGAGCACGAATCGTCAGTATGGACATCGCCGATATCGTCTCTGAGGAGTACGTCTCCTTCTCGCCAGACACGACCGTTTCGAAGCTCGTTGGCACCTTCGACGACCCGTCGGTGAAGGGCATCGTCGTCGAGGGCGACGAGTTCGAGGGTGTCGTCACCCGGAAACAGCTCGCCACCTCCCACCATCCACCCGACGAGAAGATCGGCTCGCTCGTCTGGCACGTTCCCCGGATCGGCGCCGACGAGGACGTACGGAAGGTGGCCCAGCTGATGATCGACAGCGACGCCCCGCTGCTTCCGGTGTTCCGGGGGAGCGACCTCACCGGCGTCGTCACCGTCGACGGCATACTCGACGCGGTCCAGCCGTACCTGGAAGCGGCGACCGTCGCCGAGGCTCACACGAGCGATCTCGTCACGCTCGACCCGGAGTCAACGTTCGGCGAGGCGCTGCACGTCCTCCGGGAGAACCGCATCAGCCACCTCCCGGTCGTCGAGGCGGGGTCGGCAGTCGGCGTTTTGAGCCTCCACGACGTGGTCGACATCACGGTCCGGTCGGAGCAGGGGAGCCAGGGCGGGCACCCGAGCGGCACCGACGCCTTCGGCGGCGACATGTCCGCCGGAAGCGGCCGCTCACACGGCGGCTTCGGCGCCCGCGAGGGGGAACTCGCACGCATGCTCGATCTCCCGGTCCGGGACGTGATGACCTCGCCGGTGCGGACGATCGGGCCCGACGCGACCCTCGAGACCGCGGTCGCGGAGATGTTCGCGGCCGCCGCCTCCTCGCTCGTCGTTACCCGGGACGGCGACCCGTTCGGGATCGTCACGAAAACCGACGTACTGGACTCGCTCACCTGGGAGGCCGGCGGAAGCCGGTCGGTCCAGCTCTACGGCGCCGAACTGATCGACGACATCCAGTACGACGATATCGTCACCATGGTCGACCGGTTCGACGACCGCGACGGCGGGATGCGCGTCCTCGACGCACGGATCCACTTCCACAAACACGACGAGAAGTTCCGCGGGACGCCGCTGCTGTTGGCTCGCGTCCGACTGCACACCGACCGTGGACTGTACATCGCCTCCGGTGAGGGGTACGGCGCGAAACAGGCGCTCAACGAGGCCCGCGACGTGCTCGAACGCCGGATCCGGGACCGGAAGACGTACGGCCGGAGCAAGAAGCACCCGGACGAGGAGTACTGGGAGAAACGCTTCGGCTGGCTGCTCGAGGAGTGATCGGCGGCCGGGGGCGCGCCGCGAGGCCCGACTGGCTCGTTCGACCCCGCGCTACCGGCTACTTGCCGGCCTTGATCCCAACGAACGAACCGTCGCCGTACCCCGATTCGACCGGTTCGGGTTCGTCGGACTCGCCGGGCCAGTCGTAGATCGTCTGGACGAACTCGAACTCCGAGAACCCCGCCGTCTCGAGGGCGTCGACGACCTCGTCGGTCGAGACGAACGTCGCGTCCCGGTAGAACGGGCTCTCCGCCTGGTGCTCTTGGTAGCGTTCCCCGACAGGGCTCTCCTTGTCGATGTAGCCGATGACGAGGCTCCCGTCGGGCCGGAGCACCCGCGATGCCTCCGCGAGGGTCCGCGGGATGTCGTCGACGAAGCAGATGGTCGTCACGAGCAGCGCCGTGTCGAAGGCGCCGTCCCGGAACGGGAGGGATTCAGCGACGCCCTTCACGGCGTCGATGCCGCGCCCGCTGGCGTGACCGAGCATTTGCCCCGAGGGGTCGACGCCGACGCCGATCCCCAGCGGCGCCGCGAACCGTCCGCTCCCGACGCCGATCTCCAGCCCCCGACCCGTCGACGGCACGAGGCCACGGAGCGCCGCGAGTTCGGCCTCGTAGGCCGCCTTGTTCTCCTCGAACCACGCCTCGTACTCCTCGGTGTGTGCCTCGAACGGCGCTTCGTTCGGCATGAGTGGACGTATGGGCCCCAGCGACTCGAAGTTTCGGCCCGCGTCGCCGCCCCGCTGACCGACGAGTAGGAATCTGTTAGCGCGCCGGTGGGCCGTGAATCGTGTCCATACTCTTCCCGGCGCCGACCGAACGGGGAACCGCTATGCCTGTCGCAGATATCGCACGAACGGACGTGATGACCGCGAGCCGCGACCAGTCGGCCGGGAACCTCGCGACAGTGATGAAAGAAGAGAACGTCGGGAGCGTGATCATCGAGACCGACGACGAACCGGTCGGGATCGTCACCGACCGGGATCTCGTGATCGACGTGCTCGAACCGCGTGCCGACCCCACGACGGTAACGGCCGAGGAGGTCATGACCGAGACTCCGGTGACCGTCGGCGGGGAGCAGGGGGTGTTCGACGCGATCCGGACGCTCCACGAGAGTTCGGTGCGGCGGCTGCCGGTCGTCGACGGCGATGACAGCGTCGCCGGGATCGTGACGCTCGACGACCTCGTGGTGATGCTCTCGGACGAACTCGACAGTCTCGGTGACATCATCGAGGCCGAGTCCCCGCCGTACTGACGGGGTTGCTGGGCGAACCACAATGAAGCTCCCAGCGCGGGAGCAGCGACCCGGCCTCCCGTCGTCGGCGTAGGTATCGCAGTTACCCAAGTTGCCTTAGCTACCTTAGCTGCCTTAGCTGAAGTAGTCTTCTCGCCGCCTTGGCTGCGGGAGTCTCCACAGTGTAGCTCGCGGAGCCAGTATCGAGTCGACGCAAGGACCCGATAGCTGTGTAGCGGGGGCCTACGAAGCTGGGCAGTCAGTAGTGGCTGAAAAACAATACTCACGTCCGCTGTTTGGACGGTTGCTATGGCAACAGAACCCGACGGAATGTGGCAGCGCGCGGTCGACCCGTGGTGGGACTCGCTCGGTCTCGCCGGCGCGATCCTTCTCGGCGTAGTACTGTTCTTCTTCCCGGAGCCGGCGACGTCCGTCCTCGGGACGATCATCATCGTCGCGGCCGCTCTGGTCTGGTTGGGCGTCGATCTGCGACAAGAAGTGAAGTACACGTCTCGGACCCAGGAAGGACACGAGACCGAAGAATGAGCTCACGCAGCAACCCCTTCGAGGAGGTCGAACAGTTCTTCGAGCGGATGGCCCGGCAGTTCGACGAGTCGTCCCGTACGTGGGCGTCCAACGGCCCGCTCAGACGGTCGACTGGTGAGTCCCCGGAGCTAGCGGTCGATATCGTCGAGCACGACGACGAGTTCGTAGTGAGCGTCGACGTGCCAGGGTTCGAAAAACGCGACATCGACGTCCGGGTGACCGACCAAATGCTCCACGTCGAAGCCGAGCACGACGAGTCCATCGACGAAGAGGACGAACGGTACCTGCGACAGGAGCGCCGCCACGAGTCGCTTCGCCGACGGATCCACCTCCCGGAAGCAGTCGACAGGGAGCACGTGAACGCACAGATGATCAACGGCGTGCTGACGATCACGATCCCGAAAGCCGAGGTACGGGAGGCACGGACGATCGAGATCGAGTAGCCCCGAATCGCCACACTGCGGCTGCTGGGAGTCGCGCACACCATGTTCACAGACAGAACTGACGCCGGACGACAGTTGGCTGCGCTCCTTGACGAGCAGGACATCGCGGCGGATATCGTACTCGCGATCCCCCGCGGGGGGCTCCCGGTCGGCCGTGCAGTCGCCGACAGCCTCGACGCCCCGCTGGACATCGTCGCCGCCCGGAAACTCGGCGCCCCGGGGAACCCGGAGTTGGCGATCGGGGCCGTCGCGAGCGACGGCACCGTCTGGCTGAACGAGTCACTGATCGCCGATCTCGGCGTCAGCGAGGCGTCCCTCGACGACCAGATCGATCGCGAACGCGCCGCCGCAGCGGCGAAAGTCGATCGCTACCGCGGGGATCGCCCACCGCTCGATGTCGCAGGGAAACGCGTGGTCGTCGTCGACGACGGGGTCGCGACGGGCGCGACGACGACTGCCTGTCTCAGACAGCTCCGGAACGCCAACGCCGAGTCCGTGGTGCTGGCGGTCCCGGTCGCGCCACCGGACACCGTCGATCGCCTCCAGCGCGAGGCCGACGAGGTCGTCTGCGTCGAAGCCCCGCCACAGTTCCAGGCCGTCGGCCAGTTCTACGAGCGCTTCGAACAGGTCGTCGACGACGAAGCCGTAACCTACCTCGACGAACAAGCGGACGCCGAGGAGTGAAGTGCGCGCGACCGAGTAACGCGACCGGCATCGGTTTCGCTACGCCGGCGTCGCTGCGGATGAGTCGCTCTCGGCGAAGTTGCTAACTAAGACGCAATTTGTTATTAAGGAAGCGCATTATTACCCGTATCGTTAGCAGCGGAGTTATTAACTACGGCACGACTACCGAGAGGTATGAGCGGGCCCAACGATTCGGAACGAGCGGACGCCGAGGGGGAGCAGGGCACGCCACCTCCAGAGAGGGACCGCGCGGGTGACACCGACGCGCCGGAGTCAGTCGACACCCCGTCCGCGTCCGTCGAATTGCGCGTCCCCGGGATGGACTGTCCCTCCTGTGCGGGCAAAGTCGAGCAGAGCGTTCGTAAACTCGACGGCGTTGGCGCGGTCGATCCCGAAGTGACGACCGGCAAACTGACCGTCGACTACGACCCTGACAGCGCGGAAGCGGAAGACGTGGCCGAGCGCGTCGAGAAGGCGGGGTACGAGATCGACGACGGCGTCGGCGAGGCGACCGAGACGTTCACCGCCCCGTCGATGGACTGCCCGTCCTGTGCCGGAACGGTCGAGAACGCGATCACCGCCGTCGAGGGCGTCACCGGCTACCGAACCGAACCGACGACCGGGAAGGTCGTCGTCACGTTCGATCAGTCCCGGACGACCGCCGACGCGGTCCGGGGGACCATCGAAGGCGCGGGGTACGAGGTCGTCGACTCCTCGGTCGACGGCGACGGCGGCGTCGCCGAACCGGACAGCGTCTGGCGAAGTCGGCGGGCGATCAAGACTTGGATCAGCGGCGTGTTCACGCTGCTCGGCCTCGCCTTCGAGTTCCTCCTCGGGGGCGTCAACGCCGAGCTACTCGCAGCGGCGGGCGTCACGCTCACGATCGCGGACGGCCTGTTCCTCGCCGCTGTCGTGACTGGCGGCCAGGAGATCGTGCGCGGGGGCTACTACTCGCTGCGCAACCGAAACCTCGATATCGACCTGCTGATGAGCATCGCGATCCTGGGCGCCATCACCGTCAGCGTCGGGTTCGGCGAGTCGCTGTACATGGAGGCCGCGACGCTGGCGTTCCTGTTCAGCGTCGCCGAACTGCTGGAGCGGTACTCGATGGACAAGGCCCGGAACTCGCTCCAGGAGCTGATCGACCTCTCGCCGGACGAGGCGACGGTCCGGCGTGACGGCGCGGAGGTGACGGTGCCCGTCGACGACGTGGCCGTCGGCGACGTGGTCGTCGTGAAACCGGGCGAGAAGATCCCGCTCGACGGCGACGTGATCGACGGCGAGAGCGCGGTGAACCAGGCGCCGATCACCGGCGAGAGCGTTCCGGTCGACAAGACGCCCGGCGACGAGGTGTACGCCGGCACGATCAACGAGCAGGGCTATCTCGAACTCCAGGTGACCTCGGCGGCCGGCGACAACACCCTCTCGCGCATCATCGAGATGGTGGAGGACGCCCAGTCGAACAAGACCGAGCGCGAGCAGTTCGTCGAGCGGTTCGCGGGCTACTACACCCCGATCGTGGTCGCCTTCGCCGTGCTGGTGACGCTCGCGACGCCGGCCGTACTCGGCGCCACCCAGACCGAGGCGATCGTCTACGGGCTGACGCTGCTGGTGCTCGCGTGTCCGTGTGCGTTCGTGATCTCCACGCCGGTGTCGGTCGTCTCGGGGATCACCAGCGGCGCGAAAAACGGCGTTCTGATCAAGGGCGGCAACCATCTCGAGGCGATGGGCGAGGTCGACGCGATCGCGCTGGATAAGACGGGGACGCTCACCACGGGCGAACTCAGCGTCACCGATGTGGTGCCGCTGGGCGATCGAACCGAGGCGGACGTACTCCGCTGTGCCCAGGGGCTCGAACGCCGGTCGGAGCACCCGATCGGCGAGGCGATCGTCGAGAGCGCCGAACAGCAGGCGGTCGACCGACGCAGCGTCGACGGGTTCGAGAGCATCACCGGGAAGGGCGTCAGGGCGGAGCTCGACGGCACGACACACTACGCCGGCAAGCCCGGGCTGTTCGAGGAGCTCGGGTTCGACCTCAACCACGTCCACGCCGCGACCGACGGCGGCGTCGTCACGAAGAAGAGCGAGCAGCTGTGTGAGCGAAACGACTGCGTCGACCTGCTGGAGACGGTCGTCCCCGAACTCCAGGCCGAGGGGAAGACGGTGGTCCTCGTCGGCAGAGTCGGGCAAAGCCCGACAGGCAGCCGGACGCAGTCCGGCGACACCGACGAGGAGATCGAGGGCGTGATCGCCGTCGCCGACGAACTGCGGCCGGAGGCCGAAGCCGCCGTCGACCGGCTCCACGATCTGGGCGTCGAGGACGTGGTCATGCTCACGGGCGACAACGAGCGGACGGCCCGAGCGATCGCCGAACGCGTCGGCGTCGACGAGTACCGCGCCGAGCTCCTCCCGGAGGACAAGGTGGACGCGGTGCGCGAACTCGACGCGGGCGGCGACGGCGTCGCGATGGTCGGCGACGGCATCAACGACGCCCCCGCGCTCGCGACGGCGACGGTCGGCGTCGCGATGGGGGCAGCGGGGACGGACACCGCCCTCGAGACGGCCGACATCGCGCTGATTGGCGACGACCTCTCGCGGCTCCCCTACCTGTACGAGCTCTCCCACGACGCCAACGGCGTCATCCGACAGAACATCTGGGTGAGCCTGGGCGCGAAGGCCGCCCTTGCCCTCGCTGTACCGTTCGGACTCGTCCCCATCTGGGCGGCCGTCCTGATCGGCGACGCCGGGATGACCCTCGGCGTCACTGGGAACGCGATGCGGCTCTCCCGGATCGAGCCGTAATCGTTTGAGCCAAACGGCGGCGGGCGTGGCAGATCCGGGGAACGGGGCCGCAGTATTTTGTAGTTGTCTCTCCAAGCTAACACGATGTACGATCAGCTTCTCTTCCCAACGGACGGTAGCGAGGGGGCAGCGACCGCGTTCGAGCACATCCTCGACGTCGCGGCCGCACACGACGCGACGGTGCACGTCCTCTCCGTGGTCGACACGACCGCCGACGGACTGCGCCGGGTGAGCGACGAGGCCGTCGACGAGCTCGAACGCGACGCCGAACAGCTCGTGAGCGAGACGGCGGCAACGGCCGAGGAGCGCGGTGTCGAGACCGTGACCGCCGTCGAGCGCGGCGAGCCCTACGAGGAGATCGGCGCCTACGCGAACCGGGAGGGCGCCGACCTGATCGCCATGCCGACACACGGGCATCGGGGGCTGGAACGGTTTTTCCTCGGGAGCACCACCGAACGCGTCGTCAGACACGCCGACGTGCCGGTGCTCACGATCCGTCCCGACGAGGACGCCCGGATCGCGCATCCGTATCGGAACGTCCTGCTGCCAACCGACGGCAGCGACTGTTCTGCGGAGGCGGTTCGGACGGGCATCGGCGTCGTGACCGGGGACGACGCGGCGTTCCACCTGCTGTCGGTGATCGACACGATGGCGCTCGGCGCCGACGTCCGGACCGAGATGCAGATGGAGAGCCTCGAGGAGTCCGCGAACCAGATCCTCGAGGACTCGACCGCGGTCGCGGCGGACAGCGGGGTCGACTCCCCTACCACCGCCGTCGAGTACGGCTCGTCGATCCCGAACACGATCCTCAGCTACATCGACGACCACGAGATCGACCTCCTCGTCGTCGGCACGCACGGCCGGACCGGCTTCGAACGGTTCCTCCTCGGTAGCGTCACGGAGAAGCTGATTCGGACCTCGCCAGTTCCGGTCTTGACCGTTCGAGAGCCGACCGAGGAGTGAGACCCCCTGGCAAGCACCGAGCCGCCATCAGCCGAGAACCACCGGCCAGAGCGTCCGGACGAGGACGTAGGCGACGCCGGTCGTCAACAGGATCACGATGGCGTCGAGGACGACGCCGGCACGAAGCATGTGCTCGCGCTCGACGTAGCCGGCGCCGAAGACGATGGCGTTCGGCGGCGTCGCCACGGGGAGCGCGAACCCGTAGCTCGCGGCGACGGCGCCGGTGACCGCCAACAGCACCGACGCGAGTTCCCCCGTCGTGCCGAGCACGGCCGCGTACGCGGGGCCGATGTTCACGAGGATCGGGACGAGAACAGCGGCCATCGCGGTGTTGGACGCGATCTCGCCGACGACGACGATCATCGTGATCACGACGAGCAGGACGGCGATGATCGGCGCTCCAGCCAGGGGGTCGAGGGTCAGCTCCGCCAGCCACACCGTCGCGGCCGTGTCGTGCAGCGCGTTCGCCAGCGAGATCCCGCCACCGAGCAGTAGTAGCGTCCCCCAGTCGATGTCGAGCAGGTCGTCCCACGCGGCCGCGCCGCTGAGCACCAGCGCCGGAATCGCGAGCAACCCCACGAGGACGTAGAACAGCAGCCCCTCGTGACCGGCGGTACCGAACACGGAATCGCCGGCACCGCCGAAGAGGGTGACGTACCACGCGCGAGGGAGCGCGCCCTCGAACAGAAAGCCCAGCCCGCCGAGCATCCAGAGCGCTGCCGTCGCGCCGAACACCGCGATCGTGCGTCGGGCCGGGCTCGACAGCGGACCGAGCGCTCGGAGCCGCTTGCGGGCGCGGTCTCGCGCTCGACCCACGTCGTGCGTCCGCGGTGGGTAGACCACGTACGTCAGGAGCAGCCACGCGACTGGCAGCGTGATCACCACCAGCGGGAGTCCGACCGCGAGCCACTCGACGAACGTGATCTCGACGCCGATCAGGTCGTCCAACTGGCCGACGACGATCGCGTTCGGCGGCGTCCCGATCAGCGTCCCCACGCCGCCGAGACTCGCGGCGTAGGCGGTCCCGAGCAGCATCGCGATCTGGAAGTTCGACGCCGGCGCGGTTTCGGCGGCCGCGTTATCGCCCGCTTTCGTGAGTTCCGTGACGCTCTCGACGATGCCGAGGACGATGGGGACCATCATCGCGACCGTGGCAGTGTTCGAGACCACCATCGAGAGCAGCGCCGTCGCAACCATCACGCCGAGGACCAGCCCTCGAGCGGAGCTGCCGAAGCGGACGAGGATCGCGAGCGCGATCCGGCGGTCGATCGCGTGGGCCTGGAGCGCCTCGGCGAACATGAACCCCACCAGCAGCAGGAAGATCACCGGGTCGGCGAAGCCGAGCACCGCGTCCTCGAACTCTGGGTAGACGCCGAACACGGTCAGCAGGATCGGGATGGTCAGCGCCGTGAGTGCGAGCGGGAGCGCGCCGGTGATCCAAAGGATCGCCGCGAACGCCATCGTCGCCACCGCGTACTGTCCCGCGGTCGTCAGCGGGCCCCCGATCGGGACGGCGGCGATCGCGGCGGTGGTGATCAGTGCCGCGGCGATCGTCGCGAGTCGGGTGGAATGGTTCACGAGGGGTCGTGGTTCGTGACACTCGCGGAGAGCGTGTTAATACTGTCTCCGCCGCGGGGGCGTGTTGATCTGCCTCTGTGGGGGAGCCATCGGCGCTCCGGACGCCAGCCAGTGCTCCCCTCCGGACGCCAGCCAGTGCTCCCCTCCGGACGCCAGCCAGTGCTCCCCTTCTCGAGCGCTGCCGCCTCACCCGGCCACGTTGAGCACGAACACGGCGTACAGCACGACGAACGTTATCCCCTCCCAGCGCGTGATCTCGCGGTCCTGCGTGACGAAGTAGTACAGCAGCGTCGCGAGCACCATCACCGGCAGCGCGAACCCGCGGACGTTCGCCGGCACCGATAGCGGGCCGAGCAGGCTGGGGACGCCGACGACGGCGAACGTGTTGAACACGTTCGACCCGAGCACGTTTCCGACAGTGAGCTCCGAGGAGCCACGCCGGGTCGCGGCCACGCTCACCGCGATCTCGGGGAGCGAGGTGCCGACGGCGACGACAGTCATCGCGATCAACTCCGTCCCGACGCCGAGCGTGGACGCGATCGACAGGATCGACTCGACGAACTGGTCAGCGGCGACGAACACCACCAGCAGGCTGGCAACGAGCGTCACGTAGGTCCGGGGGCCGACCGACGGCTCGACCGTCACGCCCTCGGCGCTGGTGCCGACGGCGGCGTCGTCGCCGGCATCGACGGCGGTAGAGTCGGCATCGGTGGCGTCACCACCCCCCTCGGCCCCCCCGATCACTCCGGCGTGTTCGGCGAACAGCTCCTCGACGGTTTCGTCGAGACGGGAGCGTGTCGAGAGCGAGAAGTGGACGTAGATCGCGAGCCCGGCGAGACCGAGAACGCCTTCGGCCCACGAGACGGTGCCGTCCCACGCCGCCAGGACCAGAAACACCGCCGACGCCATCAGGAGTGGCAGATCGACCCGGACGAGCTCCCGCTCGATCCGGATCGGGCGGGTCGCGACGGCGGCGAGCCCGATCACGAGCAAGATGTTGGCGACGTTCGATCCGACGACCAACCCCAGGACGATCCCCGGCTCGTCGGCGACCACCGCGAGCACCGAGGAGACGAGTTCGGGCAGCGACGTACCGCCGGCGACGACGGTCGCGCCGATCAGGAACGGCGAGATCCCGAGGGCGAGACCCAGCCGCTCGGCCGCGGACGTGAACACGTGCGACGCGCCGAGCAGCGCACCGAGTGAGACGCCGAACAACGCGACCGCGATGACGAGTGACGGCATGGGTCCCGTTCAGTCACCCCGGGAGAACGATGTTCAACACGGCGACCAACACGCCGGCAAGCCCCATCCGGGCGCCGGCGACGACCCAACTCTGCTCGGAGATCGTGGCCAGATACGCGCCGAACGTGAAGAGGATCGCGACAGCGACGCCGATGGAGGCCAGCGTCGCCGTCCGCATGCTCAGCAGCGTCCCTTCGAAGAGGAACGGGCTCATCGGAAGCACGACGCCGATGATCGGCCCGATGCCGCTCATCAGCGCGTTCACCTTCCGCGCGCCGGTTTGCTGGCGGTGGATCCGCGTCTCGTCGAGATCGCTCAGCATCGCGTGCTCGATGCGGGCGAGTTCGGCCCGCTTCTCGGCGCGTTCGATCTCCCACACGCTCCAGACGCCCGAAGTGCCGAGCCCGATCGCGGCCCCGATACCGATACTGAACACCGTCAGTCCGTCGGCGATCCCGGAGAGATACGCGCCGACGCTCACACCGACGCTCGTGAGCGCGCCGTCGAACCCGTTGGAGATGAAGTAGCGGCGGGAGATCGACCGCACGTCCTCCCGTTCCAACGCTCGCGCCAGGCGCCGCAAGTACGAACGCATGCTCAGTCCTGCGGGGTTTTGCTCTGTTCGACGATGCGATCGCCACAGACGACCTCGTCGATCGAGTGTACCGCGGCCCCGAGATCCTCAAGTGTTTCGTACACTATCTCGACCTGGATCGGGTCGCCCTCGACGGTCATCTTGACGGTCTGGACCTCCTTGTCGGTCTCGACCAGCACGACGTTGACGCCGGTGACGCCGTCGATGCCGGCGACGGCGTCGGCGAACGTGACGACGTCCGGTTCGTAGGGTTTCAACAGATCGAGGACGAGGCGTCGGGCAGTGACCATAGTCGGTGTTTGTCGGCCCGTCGCTTAATGTCGGTGGGCGGTGAGGCACAGACGGTCGTCTTCGGCCACAGGCGGTCGTTCTCAGCCACAGACTGACGTACCCGGGTACAGACGGCCGTCCGCTCGGCCGGGCGGCGCTCGATCGGGCGGACACCCCACGGTGTCCGTTGTTACACTGACACGTTTAGGAGATTACTGCGGACACCGTGGTGTGGCGACGTGCGAGAGCAGCGTCGGGAAGGACGAATCGGAACTGCTCGCGTGGTCAACCACAGGAAATCACGGGTTCGGCTAGATCACACACGGTCGGCGACACCCTCCCCCCACTTTGTCCGCAGTTCGACGAACACGGTGGGACGGGGGCCGGGCACTCCTGGAGGGAACTCGAAATGCTGAGTTGTTTTCACGGATATGCAGTCCGTTAAATCGTGTTTGTAGAGGCTACGGACTAATATGCTTTCCTAAGCTAAATAGCTTGCTAAAGGTGAGGACTGTTTCAGGTGGAGCGACCCCCACCCCTCTCGTTCCCCGAGAACTGCGGACAAAGTGGGGTGGGTGTGTTCGTCGGTTCTTTAAAGGTGTAGAGAACAGCGGAAACAGCGGACGCTCCGGACGCGGTGGTTTTATGTGACATGCCATGTCTCTTCCTACAACGCGATGGGCATGTTCGAGCGGGACACCGACATCTACCGTGACCGGGACGCGCTCCGGGAGGACTACCAGCCCGACGAGCTCGTCGGGCGGGACGAGGAACTCGACACGTACCGGGCGGCGCTGCAGCCCGTGATCAACGGCGAGCAGCCCAACAACGTGTTTCTCTACGGCAAGACCGGCGTCGGCAAGACCGCTGCGACACGCTACCTCCTCGAACACTTGAAAGAGGACACCGCACAGTACGACGACATCGAGCTGACGCTCGTCTCGCTCAACTGTGACGGACTGACCAGCAGCTACCAGGTCGCGACGCGGCTGGTGAACCAGTTTCGCAGCGACACGGACCAGATCTCGACCACTGGCTACCCACGGGCGAGCGTCTACGAGATGCTCTGGGACGAACTCGACGCCTGTGGCGGCACCGTCATCGTCGTTCTCGACGAGGTCGACCACGTGGAGGACGACTCCATCCTGTATCAACTCCCGCGAGCGCGGGCGAACGGGAACCTCACCGAGGCGAAGATCGGCATCATCGGCATCTCCAACGACTTCTCCTTCCGCGAAGAGCTGTCGCCGAAAGTCCGCTCCTCGCTGTGTGAACAGGAGATCCACTTCCCGGCGTACGACGCCGAGGATCTCCAGAAGATCCTGCAACAGCGCGTCGATATCGCGTTCCACGATGGCGTGCTCAATCCGGGCGTGATCCCGCTCTGTGCCGCCTACGGCGCCAAAGACGCCGGTGACGCCCGGCAGTCGATCGACCTGCTGATGAAGGCTGGCGATCTCGCTCGCGACGACGACACCGAACACGTGACCGAGGAGCACGTCGATCGCGGCCGCCGGGCCCTCGAACGCGGACGGATCAAGGAGGGGATCACCGGGCTCACCCAACACGGCCACCTCGTGCTCTATGCGCTCCTGACCCTCGATCTCGAGGGGGAGGTTCCCGTCCGCTCTCGGGACATCCGCCCGCGGTACACGCGCTTCACGGAGATGGCCGGCCGGGACCCGCTCGTCCCTCGCCGGATGCGGGACCACCTCTCGGAGCTCGCGATGCTGGGGATCATCTCGGTCACGGAACGCAACGAGGGCCGACGCGGCGGCACCTACCGTGAGTACGCGATCGACATGGATCTCCATCTGCTGCTCGACGCGATGGCCGACACCGTCGACGACGTGGGCGTCCACACGTCGGTCCAGGAGTTCCTCGACGAGGACGTGGAGGAAGCGATCGTCGACACCAGTCTCGGTGAGTTCGCGACCGAGGATTGACGGCATAGTTTGCCGGGTAGCGGCCGCTTCGGACCAGATAACTCCGGACATACTGGGGCTACGGCTACTGATCCCAGACTAAATCGCGATTTGCCACCGAAATCGACGATTCTGGCGTTTTCGACCCGGGTAGGACGGTCTTAACTACGGACAAGGTGGTGTTCTTTGACGAAAGCTGCCGACGCCGGTGGAACTCCGGACATAGTGGTGTTCCCTGGCGAACGCTGTCAATGCGGCCAGAACTACGGACGCGGTGGTGTTCGAGGCGGAGCGTAAACCGGCCGGAGGCAAGACGCTCGGAGGACAGACTGCCGAGGGTAGACCGGAGGGTCGCGTTGGATACACGGCGGATATTTAACCAACAGATGGTCGAGTAACGGGACGTTTTGTTGGTTAACACCAATACGCGCCTAGCGAAACCCGCCTGCGTATCGCGCTTGTGGATACCGCACGCCTCGCGTCGGGGGCAATTTGTCGTCCCAGCGGATGATCGAGTCGGGCGAGCCATGCGTGCCGGTCAGGATCGCTGGAGCGGCAGGTGCTCCCACTCCCAACCCCAGCAGTAGAGGAACGACAGCCCAACGAGAGTCCCGCTGGCGACGGTGATGTACCACCCCCAGGGGACGATGTTCCAGATCAGCAGCATCGGGAGCCCGACGAGAAGCCCGATTACGCCGAGTATCACGCCGAGAACACCGATGCACTCGAAGGGGCTGGGAATCTCCATGGTTTCGTAACTGCGATGTGTCGGGTACGCAAAAGTATGTGTCTATTACTCCGATCTCTCCACCTACCGGTTCTGGCAGATGCTGCCTACGACGCTGCCCACCCCCGAGCGGTGCTGTCAGGCAGTGTATAACGAAACCGTTGACGCGTACTGGGACAGTTGATGCCCCAATGCCGAAACTGCGACGCCCACGTGACGGCGAGGTTCGCCCGCGTGTTTGGCGACAACGGTGACCAGGTGCACCGGTGCCCCGACTGCGCGGCCAATCCGGATCGGTACGACGGCGGGGGGGAAGTGGATCGGTCCGCGATCGCCGACGGGTGGCGATGAAGACGAACATCAATGGGCGGTTCGCCCATCTCGACCCGGACGAGTTCACGCGCCTTGTCGCACAGACGTGGCGAGCGTACGGCTGGGAGGTCGTCGACGCCGCCCCGGCCGAGTGCCCCGACGGAATCGGCGACGTGACGGCGCCGATCGACGACGGGTCCGCCCTCCTCGTCCGATCTGCCCACCCGCGGGTCGTGCTTACCGTCCCGGGAGAGAGCCAGCTCTCGGCGGCGACGCTGCTGGCCGTGCTCAGCGAGGTGGAGACGCCGTCGGATCTGCTGATCGCCGCCGCGGCGGGCTACGAGACCGGTGGCCTGAGCGTCGCCGACGCGTACGGCGTCGAGCTCGTCGAACCGTCGGCGATCCAGCGGCTCCGGGAATCGACGACAGCAGGAAAGCGCCCGGAAGCCTGACGGTCGCCGCCTAGCACCGGGCTGATCGGTCCCCTCCGCCCACCTTCTCACCCGAACGACTACGAACGGAGTGTACCGTACAGCTTCGACAGCGCCGTCATCGTCCGGTTCCCGTTCTCCAGCGCGTAGTACGGTACCAGCTCCGGGGCGAACTTCGCTTTGAACTGCGCGATGCGCTGGTTGTTCGCGCCAGCGAGATCGTACGTCGTCACGCCCCGCTCCATCGCGTCCGTCACGTACGCCCAGTCGAGCAGGTCGTTGACCGGGAGATCGACCGACGGTTTCGCGGCACCGACCCAGCGGATCGCCCGGCCGCCGAACTCGACGGTCACGAACCCACCCGAGTAGGAGCCGTCGACGCGGCAGACGTACGGCCGGATCACGCCGTCGGGCAGCGCCTCGTAGAGGTCGCGGACGGTCGTGTTTTCGAGGCAGAACGGTTCGTCCTGCTCGGCGTGTCGCTCGCGAACTTGGTCGACGATCCGGTCGATACCGTCGACGCTGCCCTCCTCGATCTCGTACGCTACGTCGTACTCGCTGGTGATGTTTTTCCGCGCGTCAGTGCTGAACGCCGACAGGAGCTCGTCGGGGGAGCGGTCGATGTCGACGATGTAGGTGTACCGCAGCGTCGCGTCGTACTCCTGCCAGAGGAACGGCCGCACGTCGTCGTACCCCGGCGCCGTCCGGAGTGAGGTGTAGCCGGGCCCGAGCTGGCTGTCGAGCCACTCCTGACAGGCTTCCACGAACCGACGGTTGCGCTTGTCGTAGCGCCGACGCTTCAGCGGCTGCCGATCGAGCATTAGCGGCCCCATGTACGGCAGTTTGAGGTTCGGCGGCGGCGAGAACGCCCCGGTCGCGGGGCCTTTCCGGATCGTGAACACGGGAAACAGCCCCACCGGTTCCTGGCCTTTGAAGCCGACCAGCCGGTGGCAGTCACCGTCGGTGTGTCGTTCCAATACGTCGAGGGCGGCCGCGTGGTGGAACCCAGTCGGGTGGTTCGTGTCGTTCAGTAGCTCGTTCCAACGCGACGCGTCGTCGATGGTGCGGAGTTCAATACTCATTGTCGTCGATGTACCCCAGTTGTGAGAGTCGGCGCGTGACCGCCTCGTCGTCGGATCGGGTGACTCGCGCCTCGAAGGGCGGGTACGACTCCGGCGGCACGGCCGTAATGGGCTGGAGCGTCTCGCCATCCATCCGGGTCGAGGGCGGAACCCCAAGCGAGGAGAGCACGGTCGGCGCCACGTCGAACAGGTGGGCCGCTTCCACCTCGGCGGCCGTGTCGACGCCGTCGCCGGTGAGGGCGATGACCCCCGCAGGCTTGTGGTTCCACTCGTCGGGCGCGCCGAACGTCTCGCCGCGCAGCGACGCCGAGACCATGTGGTCGAACCCCGCGGGCACCGTGAGAATGTCGGCGGCCTCGTCGACGTACGGCCCCTCGAAGTACTCCTCGGCGGGCGCGACGTCCCCGAAGACGGGATCGCCATCCGGCGTTCGCGCCGCTTCGAGCGCCCCGATCAGATCACTCCGGACCGAGGGGTACTCCGCGGGCGCGACCACGCCGTCGGGATCCCGCCCCGCCTTGTTGATCCGCACCCCCAGCTCCGTTCGCGAGCGCATGTACGCCGCCGAGTTCGGGAAGTCGACGCGCTCGGTACCGGCCCGAACCGTGTCCGTCGAGACGTGATCGAGCACGAACTCCTTCAGGCCCAGACGGTCGAGCACCGCACCGAGACGCTGACTGCTGAGGCCGACCGCCGAGGCCAGCGCAACCGCGCGCTCGGCCACCGATGGCGTCGACGCCTCGCTGTCGCCTTTGATCGCGGTCCAGGAGGGCATACCACCCTTGCCGCTGGTCGTCCGGAGGTAGTCCTGCTGGGCGAGATACTCGTTGACTCGGAACTCTGTCCCCCCGTAGGGGCCGATCCCGTGATCGCTGGCGACGATCACCCGGTCGGGGTCACACGCGGTGAGTGTCCGTTCTACCTGGTCGTCGACGGCCTCGAACACCGTTCTGACCGCAGTGTCGTCCTTCGGACGCTCGTGAAACACCGTGTCCGTCTGCTGGAACTGGAGGAAGCCGAAGTCTGGATCGTGCTCCCCAGCGAGCAGCCGGAACGCCTCCCCGCGCATCTCGATTAGCCGTCGGTACCACGTGAGCTGCTCGTCGCCCTCGACGCCGGCCGGCGCATACACCCGGTACTCGCCGAGTTCGGCCTCGATTCTGTCCAACAGCCCTTCGGGATGGCACGTCGGACGCTCCGGGCTCACGTACCCAGGGACGAGCGCGCCGTCGAACGGGCGCGGCGGCCCAGTGACGGGGACGTTGACGACCACGCTCGAGCGGCCGTGCTGGTCGAGCAGCTCCCAGAGCGCATGTTCCCGAACGTGGGTGCGATTGACCAGCCCCCAGTCGTAGCCGTCGAAGGCGAGGAAGTCGAACGCGCCGTGGCGACCGGGGTTGACGCCGGTGTACAGCGACGGCCACGCGCTCGGCGTCCACGGCGGGATCTGGGACTCAAGGCTGTCGGCGACGCCCCGATCGAACAGTTCGGCCAGCGTCGGCAGCCGATCCGCGTCGAACAGCGGGTCGAGAACGTCCCGACAGGCGCCGTCGAGACCGATCAGCAGTGTCTCCATGCCACCCGATTCTCGATCTGTCACAGCCGCGTGTTCCGATGGCCCGGAATTTGTTATAGAGAGGGTGACCCTCGCCTGTCGACGACGAGGCGCCGTATGGACTGACTACCGCGTTTGGCCTGGACCTACTGAGCGCGTGTTGTAGCCTCCCCGTCCTAGTGCCATGGTAACAATTGACCTACTCTCAGTACGGTATAACCTACTAATAGATAACTAACCCTACTAGTTTCCGCGCGCGCCGGGTGGATCTGTAAGCTGTGCTTACTGCTTCGGTCCGGAGTTAGTCATGATCGTATCGTTATCTGGGCTACAAACGTCGGGAAGTAAGAGTGTTCTACCGTCGACTGGCCCCCACCCCGTCAGAATCTACTTTCAGGTAATCCCTCTCTACCCGTCCATGGCAGAACGCCATGGCGAGGACGAGGCGGCACAGGACGATCCTACTATCGACGCTGACGGATCATCCGGCCAGCTCGGCCGGCGGTCGATGATGAAGGCCCTCGGTGCGACGGCGGCACTGACCGGGCTGGGCGCGTTGTCGGGGAACGCGGCCGCGGCCGACGTGAACCTCCCCGGCGGCAGCACGTCGATCCCCGCGGGGGAGTACACGTGGGACGGCTCCGGTCTCGAGGTCGGCAGCGGCGACGCGATCGTCGGCGAGGGAAGCGCCGGCGACGTGGTGCTGAACCTCGAGTCCGGCACGATGGACGGTAACATCGAGGGGCGACTCGAGAACGTCGTGGTGCGGAACTCGAACCACGAGGCGAAGGCTGGGATTAACGTCGCCCCCGGGGCGACCGTCGACGGGTTCATCTGGCCCGAGGGCGGCCAGCGCGACGAGGACCGCGCCCTCTACACGCCCGACGGCGGCAACGATCGACTCACCGTCCGGAACTCCGCGTGGGGATGGATGGTGAACAACGGCGCCTACCTCGACAAGCCGCCGGTAACGATGGAGCACTGCGCAGCGGTGAACAACAACATCGCGAACGTTCGTGTCGGCCACCGCGACGGCACTGACGAGAGCGAGCGGACGGTCATTCGCAACAGTCTGATCGCGGTCACCCAGCCCGTCGAGAACGACGACACGAACGTGCCCCACTCCCGTGGGATCCGACTGCGTCACCCGGCAGATCTGCTGATCGAGAACTGTTGGTTCATCTACCTCGACGTCGACGGCACCGCCGACCTGATCGAACTCCACGACGGCGCTGCCGGCTCCACGGTGGAGATCCGCGACTGTGCGTTCTACAACGACTCCGACGGCGACCTGGTGCGTGACAAGTCCAACGGCGAGATGGACGTGACCATCGAGAACTGCACTGTCGCGGGCTCGGGCAGCCGCACCATCGAGCCGGACTACGACGGCTCGGGCATCACCGAGGACGACAGCGTCACCTTCCCGTACCCGTCGGAGGTGACCGGCTACGCCGCGGCCGACGAGATCGCGGGCGTCGGCGACGGGATCGGCCCGTGGGGCGGCACCGCCGGCTCGACGATCCAAGAGGAGGACTCGATGGCCCACACGCTCGTCCTCCACGCCGCGGCGGAGAACGACAGCACGATCGAGCCGACGTTCACCGTCGACGGCCCCGTCGAGTTCGCCGGCGACGCCGAGTCCGACAGTGACACGATCACGGACAACGGCGACGGCACGTTCACGGTGACGAGCGTGCTCGCGCCGGACGAACTCGACTCGTTCCGCTTTGACGACAGCATCGTCGACTACAGCGTCCCCGCGGACGCGACCGTCGACGTGTCGCTCGACGGGACGACGACGACGTTCGCGAACATCGTGGGCGCGTCGAGCACCGCCGACACCGAGGACGTCGTCGAAGTGATCGCCCGGCAGTCCGACCCCCTCAACTACGAGTTCCTCGTCGACGGCACGGCCGAACTCCACGAGACCTCCAGCAAGGTCACGGCCGGCAACGGTGACTCGATCACCGACAACGGCGACGGCACCGTCACCGTCACCGGGTTCACCGGCAACGACGGCTACGGCGACGCCTACATCGTCGACGGGCGTATCCAGTCGTTCTCGTGGGAGCCGCAGGACTACGCGTTCGACGTGCTCGTCAACGGCAACGTCGTCGACCCCCTCTCGTTCGGTGCGGACAGCACCGACGACTCGACGACCGATACGTCGACGGAGACAGAGACCGACTCGACGACAGACACCTCAACGGATACGTCCACGGACACCTCAACGGACACCTCGACCGATAGCACGGACGGCTCGGTCGACCGCCCGCACCTGGTGACGGTGGACGGGACCGCCGACGACGTGACGACGTACACGTTCACGGTCTCGGGCTCGGTGGTCCGTGACGCGGCGCTGAGTGAGGTCACCGACGACGGCGCCGGCTGGGACCAGATCGAGGACATCGCGTCCGACGGGAAGGTCGTCGGGCTGGTCGGCAGCGGTGTCGACGCCTACCGCTTCAGTGGCAGCGTGACCGAGATCACCGTCGACGGCGACGCGGCCGTCAGCATCCAGAGGGACGTCTGATGGACCACGAGCAACGAGGCGATTGGCGGCACGCCCCCGAGGATCCGGATCCGGTCGACGATCTCGGCTACGAAGCGGTCGAGCTGGACATGATCGGCACCAACGCCAACGGCAACAACCGCGTGCTGGTGTTGCCGACTGACGAGGAGATGCTGGCCGACGACGCCTTCGTGATCGTCGACGAGGCATCTGTCGAGGACCTCTCGGCGAAGCGCTGAGGCGGGCCCACCGCCGTCGGCTATCTCGGAATCGGTCCCGAACCCGATTCGCTATCCGAACTCGTTTCGCTGTCACTTTTCGCTGCTGAGCGATCACGGGAGGGGGCCACCGTTATCAATTAGCTAACTGTCCAAGCGTCGGCGCGACAGACATTTGGTCATGTGGTACCAAAGGTCACTATACCGGAAGCTGGATAGCGGTTCCCGCTCCGTCAAATGGAGGTGTGTTCCAGAGGCATGACCAAGAACAACGAGGACGCACCCACTGATCTGCCGCCGACAGTTCCCGACGACCGGGCCGTCGAGTACCAGTGGGACGACGAGTCGACGCCGAGTATCGCCGTCGTCGAGGCCGTCGCGGCGACGACGGGGAAAGAGCCCCGGGCGCTCCCGCCGCTCCAGCACGCTATCGACGGGGACGCGCTCGACGATCTGTTCACGGGAGGGTCTGACGGGGTGCTCCGACTGTCGTTCGAGTACGCCGGCACAGCAGTCACACTCCATCAGAGCGGCCGCATCGACGTGTTGCCTCCCTGATCTCGGAATCGGGGCCCCAGGCGGTAGCCGTTCTGGCGACCGCTGTCGGAGAAGTCGGAGGCACAACGCGCCCGAGTCGGAGACCCGCCGCGGCCGAGGGGGGCCTGGGCTTGGGGCCTCGACCGCGGCGGGTCTGCTCGATCCGGAATGCAGGTGGGGCGAGGGGTCGGCGAGGGGGAGCGCCAACCCCGCTCGTCTGGGTCGGGATCGGGGGCGGAATCGAACCGAGACCGAACCCGGTCCGGCCGATTCCAGTTCTCTCTTGTGGAGGAACGACTATTGTAAGGGAGTCATTTCGGGGGTGTAGCCTCAGTAGTAGTACACCCCGAGCTCGTTCTCACAGTCCTCACACTCGTGTTCGCCACCCTGGAGGCGATGGTTCGCTCCCAGCACGTTTTGGATATCGCGGGCCGAGAGGGGGAGCGCTAGTCGGGTACCACAGTGTGGGCATTCAATCTGCATACCGTGGACGAACGGCAGTAATCGTGTTAGTAAGTAACACCCAAAACGCTGCTGGGGCCCGCTCAGAGCACGAGCGAGACCAGCATCAACACGAGGAAGATGATCACCAGCCACTTCGCGACGGTCATGCTCAGCCCGGCGATCCCGCGCGCGCCGACGATGTAGGCGATAATCGCGAGGACCAGAAACACGACCGCCCACTCCAAGAAGTCGCCGCTGAACTGTAGGACGGGTGCTGTGGCTGTCGTGAAGGACATACGTTCGCGTCCGGGGCTATCCGCCTTTGTTAGCAGTCCCGTTGGGGCCGCGCAAGCCCACAGCCGTGATCCCTCCCAGTCCGGTAGTCCGCACTCCCAGTCCGGTAGTCCGCACTCCCAGTCCGGCAGTCCGCAGCCGAGGTAACCTCGACCTGTGTCCCCACGCCGGCGGGTTCCACAACACGCCGCCGCGCCGAATTGACGCCACATAACGAAGCGTCCAGTGGTTCATTCACCGGTGAATGCATCGCCGCCAGTTGCTCGGCTATCTCGCGGGTCTCGGAACTGCTTGGACGGCAGGCTGTGGATCGACGCCGTCACGGCGAGGGCCGCGTCGCGGCACGTCGCCGGCGACGGCCGGTGATCCGACGACGACGCCCAGGTCCAAGCGGGACTACCGCCACCCAGTTCTGTCGAGAGACCCGTCGACGGTCGCGAGCGCGTGGGGGCTCGACGAGGTTGCGAACCTCGGCGACCTCGGCGCCGACAAGAACGCCGAGGCACCGATCGACGAACTGCTAGCGACCCACGCCACCGATGGGACGCTGCTGTACTTCCCGCCGGGGAAGTACCGCATCGAAGAAACGGTCGCCGTCAACGGCGACGGCCGAATCGGCCTCCTCGGGGACGACGCCGTCATCGTCCCGCCGGCGGGGTTCGACTCGACGGTGCTCGCGGTCGGCTACCCCGATCCGATGACGGCACTGTTCGTCCGCGGGCTGACGTTCGACTACCGCGCCGAGAACACCGGCGGGCGACCGGTTCTCGGGATCGCCGACGACCTGATCCTGTACCGCGATCTCTCGGTCCGGGGAGTGGTCGACGTGGCGGGGGATATCGTCCGACTCGACGTTACATCGCCCGATGGGATCGGCATCGTCGACGGCCTCTCACTCCCCGACGGCGCGACCGTCCCGAGCGTCACCGGCTGTGAGGTCGGCGACAACAACCACGGCGACGTGGAGTTCTACGACTGCCACATCGCCGGGTTTCCGGACAACGGACTGTACGCCGACCCGCCTGAGGGATCCATCCGCGTCTACGGCGGCTTCTTCCGCAACAACGGCGTGGCGGGCGTCCGCATCACCACCAGCGAGCCGAGCCTCGTCCACGGCGCTCGGGTTCGGTGTGACGACAGCGACGCGGTCGGGGTAAACATGCGCGGGATTCGCCTCCGCGGCGGCTACGACCACCTCGTCGAGGACTGCGTCGTCGAACTGCTCGATGTCACCAGCAGCGACGGCGCGGTCACGATCGCCTCCGAACTCGCCTCTGCAACGATCAGGAACTGCCACCTGCACGTCGACGCCGACGGCGTGAACGCTATCCGGGTGAAGAGCCCGAACGACGACGCGGACGAGGCGGTACGCGAGGGCCCGTTCCGGTTCGAGAACGTCCGGATCACCGGCAACGCCGCCGACAGTGCCGCGGTGCAGGCGGCCGATCGACGCGGCTGTACGTTCGAGAACCTCCAGATTCACCAGTCCGGCGACGACCGGGACGGCATCGTCACCACGAACGTCGAGGGGGAGCTGTTCGACTCCTGTATCTCCGTCACCAAGGATCCCCTGTCGCTGCGGAGCTCACAGATCGAACGCCGGAACGTCCGGGTCGACAACGACCCCGAAACCGAACGCTGTGGAACGGATCGCTCGCCGATCGACGGCACACCGACGCTTCCGGAGTGACCGCTGTGACGTGGACTGCGCCCCATCGCGTCCGGCTTAACACCGGCATAACCGCCCGAAAGCGCGTTTATAACTTTGGGTCGGTCGCCGGGACCCTCTCGTACCCGCCACCGGCGGAACCGACTATGTTGCACGCGCTATCAGCGGCAGACCGCCGTCCTGGACCGTCCGATCAGCCACCCGAACGCTCGCGCTCGCGCCGAGACTGTCATCCTGTGCTACGAGGTGGCCGTCGATGACTGGGGCAGACACCGACACCGACGGCGAGATCCACCCGGGCGCCACGCTCGGCAGCGCCGACGGTGGGCCGACGATCGGGCAGAACCCCACGATCCGGAGCCACTCGGTCATCTACGGCGACGTAGTGATCGGGGACCGGTTCGCGACCGGCCACGGCGCAGTCGTCCGTGAGGGCTCCGTGCTCGGCGACGACGTGCTCGTCGGCACCCACGCCGTCGTCGACGGTAACTGCCAGCTCGGCGACGACGTGTCGCTGCAGACGGGGGTGTACCTCCCGCGGAACACGACACTCGGCGATCGCGTGTTCCTGGGCCCCCACGCCGTGTTGACGAACGACCCCTACCCGCTGCGCGAGGAGGCGCCCCTCGAGGGCCCGACGATCGAGGACGACGCCTCGGTCGGCGCCAACGCCACCATCCTGCCGGGGGTGCACGTCGGCAAGCGTGCGTTCGTCGCCGCCAACGCCGTCGTCACCGAAGACGTGCCCCCGGAGACGCTCGCAGTGGGGGCGCCAGCCGAACACCAGCCGCTGCCGGAGCGGCTGCAGGGGGGGAACGACGCGTGATCCCGATCGCCGCACCCGACGTGGGCGAGGTCGAGATGGACGCCGTCCGAGACGTGATCGAGAGCGGCCAGCTCGCCGATGGCCCCGAAGTCCGGCGGTTCGAGGACGCGTTCGCCGATATCTGCGGGACCGAGTACGCGGTCGCGACGACCAACGGCACGACCGCGCTGCACGCCACCTTCGAGGCGCTCGGCGTCGGCGAGGGCGACGCCGTGATTACGACACCGTTCTCCTTCGTCGCGAGTGCGAACGCCGTCCGGCTGGCCGGCGCGGAGCCGGTGTTCGCCGACGTGGAGCCCGAGACGCTGACGATCGACCCGCGTTCCGTCGCCGGCATCTTGGCCGAGCGCGACGACGTGGTCGCGGTACTCCCGGTCCACCTCTACGGGATGCCCGCCGAGATGGACCGCCTCCAGGCACTCGCCGACGCCCACGACGTGGCGCTGGTCGAGGACGCTGCACAGGCCCACGGCGCGCGCTATCAGGGTGAGGTGGTCGGCTCCATCGGCGACGCCGGCTGTTTTTCGTTCTACCCGACGAAAAACGCCACCAGCGCCGAGGGGGGGATGGTCACCACCGACGACCCAGACCTCGCCGAGCGCGTCCGCCGGTTCTGTGACCACGGCCGGGTCACCGGCTACGAGCACGCCGAGGTCGGCCACAACTTCCGGCTGACGAGCGTCTGTGCCGCCATCGGGCGTGCCCAGCTCGACCGACTGCCGTCGTTCAACCTCGCCCGCCGGGGGAACGCGGCCTACCTCAACGACCGCCTGGCCGACACCGCCGTCGAGACCCCCACCGAGCGGCCGGGTGTTCGCCCGGTGTACCACCAGTACACGATCCGCACCGACGACCGCGAGGCGCTCGCGTCCCACCTCGAGGCGCGCGGCGTCGACTCGGCGGTGTACTACCCGACCCCGATCCACCAGCAGCCAGCCTACGAGGGCTGCGACGCCGACGCACCGGTCGCCGAACGAGCGGCCGATCGCGTGCTCTCGCTCCCGATCCATCCAGGACTGTCGGTTGCGGAGATCCGGGAGATCGCCCGGGCAGTCGAGACGTTCGACCCTGGCGTCGACACGGCGGCGCCGGAACCGGAGGTGATGGACTCGTGACTGATCCCCTTCGCACCGGCGTGATCGGCGTCGGGAGCATGGGCCGCAACCACGCCCGGGTGTACCAGGAGCTCCCCAACAGCGAACTCGTCGGCATCGCCGACGCGGACGTGAGCGCGGCGGCGGCCGCGGCGACGGAGTTCGAGACGGCAATCTACGAGTCGCCGGATCTGCTGGAGGTGGTCGACGCCGTCTCCGTCGCCGTCCCGACGGCGGTCCACGCGCCGCTGGTCCGGGACTGCATCGACGCCGGCGTCGACGTGCTGGTCGAGAAGCCGTTCGTCGACGACCCCACCGTGGGCCGCGAACTCGCCGCCGACGCGGCCGCGGCGGGGGTCACGATCCAGATCGGCCACATCGAGCGGTTCAATCCCGCCGTCCAGACGCTCCTGCGGGCGTTTCAGGATCTCTCGGTCGTCGCCGTCACGGCTGAGCGACTGGGCCCGCCGGTCGAGCGCGATATCGAAGCCAACGTCGTGTTCGATCTGATGATTCACGACATCGACCTGCTCTGTACGCTGCTCGACGAGGAGCCGACGCTCGTCTCCGCGGCGGGGGCTGGCGACGGCGAGTACGCGACGGCGACCTGGGCGGGCGACGGTGCCGTCGCCTCGCTCACCGCCAGCCGGCTCACACAGGAGCGCGTGCGCCGGTTGACCGTCACTGCCGAGGAGTGTCGCGTGGTCGTCGACCTGCTCGATCAGACCGTCGAGGTCCACCGGCGCTCCCGCCCGGAGTACGTCGCGGCCGACGGCGACGTGCGCCACCGTATCGAGAGCGTGATCGAGCGCCCCTTCGTCGAGAGCGGCGAGCCGCTGAAAGAGGAGCTCTCGGCGTTTCTCGACGCGGCCGCGAACGGCACCACGCCCACGGTCAGCGCCGAGGACGGCGTGCGCGCGGTCGAACTCGCGGGGGAGGTCTCCGCACTCGTCGACGAGCGGGCGGCGACGGAGGTGTCGCGGTGACCCGCGCGCTGTACGACACGCTCGCGTCGCCCGCCAGCCAGCGCGAGCAGTTCCGCGCGGGCGAGATCCCGGTCGCGGTGTACGGTCTCGGAAAGATGGGGCTCCCACTTGCGGCGGTGTACGCCGAGCACACGGGCGCGGTCACCGGCGTCGACATCGACGAGCGCGTGGTCGAGCAGGTGAACGCCGGCAACTCGCCGGTCCAGGGCGAGCCCGGCCTCGACTCGCTGGTCGACTCGCTCGCGGCCGACGGCTCGTTGACAGCCACGACCGACGCCGGCGACGCCGCGCGGGACGCCGCGATCCACGTCGTCATGGTCCCGACGCTGATCGACGACGCCAACGACCCCGATCTCACGGCGGTCGAGGCCGTCGTCGACGAGATCGCCACCGGGCTGTTGCCGGGTGATCTGGTGGTGCTCGAGTCGACGCTGCCCCCGCGAGCGACCGCTGACGTGATCCACCCGATGCTCGTCGAACGGAGCGACCTCGCGGCGGGAACGTTCGGCGTCGCGGTCTGTCCGGAGCGTACGTCCAGCGGCCGCGCGCTGGCGGACATCCGCGGCACCCACCCGAAAGTCGTCGGGGGTGTCGACGCCGAGAGCGGCCGCGTCGCGGAGCTGGTGTACGACGAACTCGTCGACAACGAGATCGTTCGCGTCGACGACGCCACCACCGCCGAGGCGGTGAAAGTGTTCGAGGGGCTCTACCGCGACGTGAACATCGCGCTGGCGAACGATCTCGCCCGGCTGACCGACGAGTTCGGGGTCGACGTGCGTGAAGCGATCGACGCCGCCAACACGCAGCCCTACTGCGAGATTCACACCCCCGGCCCCGGCGTCGGCGGGCACTGCATCCCCTACTACCCGTACTTCGTGCTCAACTGGCTCGACGTGGACGTGCCGATGCTGTCGACCGCTCGCGGCGTCAACGACGCGATGCCGGCGTTTGTCGTCGACCGCGTCGCGGACGGGCTGGCGGCCACCGACACGGTCGACGACGTGGTCGGGGTTCCCGACGGCGGCGCCACAGCGAGCGACTCGGCGCCCGACGCCGCGCTCGCCGATGCCACGGTCACGGTGCTCGGGCTGACCTACCGGGCGGGGATCCGGGAGACCCGGGCGAGTCCGGGGATCGACATCTGTACGGAACTGACTGACCGCGGCGCGACCGTGCTCGCGGCAGACCCACTGGTCGACGCTGCGGGGCTGGCGGCGACTGACGTGTCGGTCGCTGAACTGCCCGAATGTGCGCCCGACGCGGTCGTACTCGCGACCGCTCACGAGGCGTTCGACGCGGTCGATTGGGCGGCGATGCCGCCGGCAGTCGTCGTCGACGGCCGGGACGTACTGGACCTCTCGACGACGGAACACCGGCAGTACACCGTTGGCCGCGGATGGTCGTGAGCGACGACTTCACCACCGACGCGTACGCCGACCTCCTCGCGGCGATCGAGGCGGGGGGCTACGAGTGTTGCACCGTCCGAGAGTACCTCGCTGGTGACGCCCTCCCAGAGCGCTTCGTCGTCCTCAGACACGACGTGGATCGCATGGCGTCGCGGGCGCTCCGGATGGCCGAACTCGAAGCCGACCACGGCGTCCGGAGCACGTACTACTACCGTACGTCCACGTTCGAGCCCGACCGCACCCGGGTGCTCGCTGACCTCGGTCACGAGGTCGGCTACCACTACGAGGACTACGTGCGCGCAAAGGGCGACCTCCAGGCCGCCCACGAGCGATTCGCGACGAATCTGCAGCAGTTCCGTCGTGCTCACCCGGCGCCGATCGAGACGGTCTGTATGCACGGGAACCCGCTTTCACCCCACGACAACCGAGAGATGTGGACCGATCCCGCGGCACCCGACTTCGACGCCTACGACCTGCTCGGCGAGGCGTACCTCTCGATGTCGTTCGACGACGTGGCGTACTTCTCGGACACCGGGCGCACCTGGCAGGACGGCGCGCTGAAGATCAAGGACCACACGATGGGTGAGGGCGAGAAGCAGGTGAACCCGGACACGACCGCCGAACTCGCCGCGCTGTTCCGCGAGGGAGCTGTCGACCATGCCTGCGTCGTTGCACACCCCGAGCGCTGGGCCGACTCGCTCCCGGAGCTGTTGCTGGCTCGCTCGACCGACGGCGCGGTCAACGTCGTGAAACGCGGGATGGCGTTGTTGGACTACGGCGCCGCCGAGTCCTGATCGGTGCGGCCATGTCGTGCGAGCGGCCCCGCGTCGCCCCCCGTTTTCCCAGACTATCGAGAAGGACGATCGTACGCCCTGTAGCGTGGCTATTACGAAGCATCGCGGGAGCGTCCCCGTAGTTGGTGGCGCAGTGGCGCCCACCGGAGACACAGATGGTACGAGATTTCGAATCCAGCGACGAGGGGAAGACCGTCGTCACCGCCGATGGCGACGAGGTCGGAACGATCGAACAGATAGACAACAACATGGCCCACGTCAAGCCAAAAGGGTCGCTCACGCGGAGCGTTCGACGACGGCTGGGCTGGGCCGAGAAGGACCAGGACATGTACGAGATCACCCACTCGCGGGTCGCGCAGATCTCGGACGACGAAGTCCACCTCAGGGAGTAGCCCACGACGATCACCCGTCGGGGGCGCCCGTCGACGCGATAGCTAGTCAGCGGCGGGCGCTCCCTGTGGAAGCCGCAGCCGATTTTCTCGTAGGATGGCCGAACGAATCTCGTAGGACAGTATTTCAGAGACGCCAGCATCCATAACAAAACCCATCGGCGCTCTCCGTCAGTCCACGATGTCTGACCACACAGATTCGTCAGTCGAGCCCCAATCGGAAGCCACAGACCGCACGCGTCGCCGATTCGTCGGCCTCGTGGGTGCCGTCGCGGGTGGGGTCTTCCTCGCCGGCTGCGGTGGCCCGGCGACCGAAACCGATGGATCGCCGATGGAGACGACCGAGCCCGGCACGTCGATGGAGACGCCGACGCCGACGGACGCCGAAACGGAGATGGAGTCACCAACCGAGGACACGGCTACCGAGACGGCATCCGAGGGCGCCGCGGTTCGTGTCGCCCACCTCTCGCCGGACGCACCGAACGTGGACGTACTCGTCAACGGCGACGCCGCTCTCGAAGACGTGGCCTTCGGCACGATCAGCGACTACCTCGCGCTCGCCGCTGACACGTACACGGTAGCGATCACGCCAGCTGGCGACGCGGAGACGACCGTCTTCGAGGGCGAGGTGACCGTCGAGGCGGGACAGGCGTACACTGTCGCCGCGATCGGCGAGATCTCGGAGGGCGCCGACCAGGCGTTCGAGCCGTTGATCCTCGAGGACGACACCGAACCGCCGAGCAGTGACACCGCGCGGGTCCGTGCGGTCCACGTCTCGCCCGACGCGCCCGCGGTCGACATCACCGTCGGCGGCGGGGAGACGGTGTTGTTCGACGGCGTCGCCTACGGCGAGTCCGGTAGTACGGAAGTCCCGGCCGGCGACTACACGCTCGAGATCCGCGGCGACACGGAGAGCAACGACGGCGATGTCGTCGCCGACTTCGACGTGACCGTCGAGGGCGGCCAGGCCTACAGCGCCTTCGCCGGCGGCTACCTCTCGCCGGACGACGAGCCGGCGGACACCCCGTTCGATCTGTTCGTCGTCGGGGACACCACCGACGACTCGGCGTAATGGCTCTTCGGACCGACAATCGCTGGCCGGTAGATCCAGCCCGCGTTAGCCGGTTCGTAGCTTTACCCCGCCGAACCCTCGGAACGGGTGGTTACGATACTGCATGTCCCTGACCGCCACACTTCAGGATCGCCTCCCGGTCGTTCCGGCACTTGAAGCGCTGCTGCTCGGGGCGTCGTCGCGGCGCCCGCTCGGGACGAACGTGTTCGACCGGGAGTGGGACCTGCTGATCGTTCTCGACACCTGCCGGTACGACGCGCTCTGTCGCCTCGCGACGGAGTACGCGTTCGTGGACGAGGTGGACTCGCTGTACAGCCTCGGCAGTTCGACCCGGGAGTGGGCGGCGAACACGTTCACCCAGCAGTACCGGGAACCGATCGCCGAGACGGCGGTCGTCTGCAGCAACGCACAGGTCACGCGCACGCTCGAGGCTGGTCACGCCATGGAGTCGCCGCTCGCCCAGCGGGTCACGGCCTGGGACACCGTCGATCCCGACGCGTTCCACGCGTTCGACTCCGTCTCGGACTACGCGCCGATGGACCCCTTCGGGGGGACGGCCATCCCCGAACTCGTGACCGACCGCGCGATCCGGGCCGGCCGCGAGACCGACGCCGAGCGGATGATCGTCCACTATCTCCCACCCCACAGCCCCTTCCGTGCCGATGCACTCCGGGAGAACCGACCGCTCGAGCGCTACGAGTACCGGCCGTTCGACTACCTCCGTGACGGCGGCGACCTGGAACTGGTCTGGGAGCTGTATCTCGACGAACTCCGTTGGGTTCTCGACTCGGTCGGGGTCCTTCTCGAGAACGTCGACGCGGAGCGGGCGGTCATCACCGCCGACCACGGCGAACTGTTCGGTCATCTGGGGCTGTACAGTCACCCGACGGGTGTGCCGCACCCACGCCTGCGGCGCGTGCCGTGGCTCGAACTCTCGGCGACGGACACCGGCAGCTACGACCCGCGCTACGAGGAGCCGGATCGGAAGCGGGCGCCGAAGGAGACCGCCAAACAGCTCGAGTATCTCGGCTATCGGTGATCCCGGCTCCCGCTGATACCTCCTCGAAGAGCCCGCGGCGTCCTCACGACTCACCGGCGACTTCGACCGCGACCTCGTTCCGCCGCAGGAACGGGAGCGTCCACGGCGCGTCGTAGCCCATGAAGAACGGCTCGCCGACGGTCGCCACGTCGGCGTCGGCCAGCGTCGCCAGCAGCTCGTCCCGCTCGCGAGTGATGCGGGCCGTCGTCGGTCGCCACGAGAACTGTTTGACCGCCAGCGTCCGCTCCGGAATCGTGACGAGGTCGACCCGATCGTCCGTCGGCGTCGGCGCCGACGCCGGATCGTACTCGGCGGGGAGATAGAACGCCATTCGGACGCCGGCGTCGCGGCGACTGTCCGCCTCGTCGTCGTCGCGCTCGGGCAGTCGCCGCCCGAGATCGATCTCGACGGGCGTCGTCATCTCGATCGACGCGCCGCGGCCGTCGATCTCGACCGGTGCGGTCATCGAGATGTCGGTGCTCCCCTCGTTGGCTCCCGTGATGTACCTGAACAGCCGGACGAACGCTTCGTTCTCGGAGCCGGCGACCGTCTCGACCGTTGCGACGCGGGGGTAGCGCCTGAGTTCCACGTCGCCGAGCCGGGCGACGACGGTGTAGGGGACGGTCTCGGTTGTCGCGCGCTGGCGACGACTCCAGACGCTCGCCGCCAGGAGCGCGCCGAGGGTGAGGCCGGCGCCAACCGCTGCCGCCCGCTTCATGCGGCGAGCGATCTTGGATCGGTTCTCAGGCATGGAACGACCCCAGACAGTTGTACAGTTGGCGCTCGTAGATGTCGGGCTGTTTGGCGATGCCGAGGTGGGAGCCGATCTTGGCGTCGCTCCAGTGGGCTTTTTCGGTCCCCTGCAGCAGCCAGTTCAGCAGTCGGGGGTCGACCTCGACGCGGACGTAGCCGTCGTACTGGTCGAGATCGGGTGACTCTACCAGCTGGTACCCCTCGCCGTCGAAGGCGAGTTCCACGTACTCGTCGTCGAGTAGGCTCACCAACACCGTGGTGTCGGTCTCGAACCCGACCGACTGGCGGTTCGCCTCGAAGCTCTCGTAGGCCGCGGGGAGGCGGTCGTACAGCTCCTCCCGCTCGGGCAGCGGCGCGTCCTCGTACGTCAACGACCGCTCCGCGAGCACCGTCTCGATGTACGCCTGTTTGGTCTCCTGGTCGATCGGCTCAAACGGTTCGGAGACCCGGCCTGTGGCCAGATCGATGTGCTCCCCGGAGTTGAGGAAGACGCACTCGTGGTCGTCGGGGACGTTCCGCTCGAACCACTCGTACGCCTCGATGCGGGGCGGGTTGGCAGTGTACTGGTTCAGGGTCGCGAGATCGCCCGCGAGGACGTACTCGCCCGCGAACGGGAGGTAGTAGGCCGGCTCCAGCAGGTCGACGAACTGCGTGGCGAGTTCGTGTTTCTCCATGATGACTTGCTCGCGCGCTTCGAGTTTCTCCTCGTGGCTGTAGTCGAGCATGCACTGGGGGTAGAACTGCGCGGCGCTGTACTGGTGACAGAGCAGGTCCACCTCGCCGTACCGCTCGTTGACCTCCCGCATGCTCGTCTCGACCATGGGGTACGGGCAGTCGTTCATGTTGACGACGACGTGCTCGCCGTCGTCGATGGCCGCGAGCGAGTCGACCTGCGTCGAGCCGAGTTCGGGGTTGCCCTCGACCCACGAGCAGCCGAAGTAGTTGCCACAGATCTCCGGATCGCAGGCGTCCGCGGCGAGAATATTGATGTGGAGGTCGCCCGCAAGATGCGTGCGGGAGTCGTGGTCGAGTTCGATCACGTCGAACCCCAGCGCGCCGATCTCCTCGCGCAAGTAGTCCCACCGGTAGTCGTGGACGTACACCGGGATGTCGGTGTCGAACTGGCGAAGCGTCGCCGGATCGAAGTGGTCCGGGTGGATGTGGGAGATGTAGATCCCGTCTACGTCGTCGAAATCGTCGGGGCCAGCTTCCAGCGGCGGGTAGTGACT
>Ga0207813_100229_pt1 | contig 38388 bp, 68 predicted proteins | sample A23E3SouthBayCA_2_FD_187730 | JGI IMG/M metagenome (GOLD analysis project Ga0207813, IMG submission 187730) | Aerobic enrichment media microbial communities from Eden Landing Ponds, California, USA - A23 E3 (4) (SPAdes) | ecosystem: Environmental > Aquatic > Marine > Unclassified | place... | reverse complement strand
GCTGCAGGAGGTGACCGATGACGATGAGTGATCGCGTCGACACGGTCTCGCCGGACTACCCGATGATCGTCCCGCTCCAGGAGTGCCACCAGAGCCGCTGCCGCGAGCTGTGGCTGGACCGCTTCGGCGCCGTCGAAGAGCACGCCGACCAGTGGCTGCACGACGCGCGGGTCGACGTGGACCAACCCACGCAGGGGTTCGTCCTGAAACCCAGCGCGCTCACGATCGCCGGGTTCGCAATCGCGACGATCGTCGACCGCGAGTACGCCAAGGACTACATCGAGGTCGACGTCGACTTCGAGCCGTGGGAGCGGACGGGCATCCACCACATGCTGGTCGTCGACGAGGAGTACGAGAGCCAGGGCGTCGGCACCGAACTGGTCCGGCATCGGCTCGAGTGGCTTGCCGCGATGGACGTCGACGGCGTCGTCGGCATCTCGTGGCACCGCGACGGCCACCACGACAGCCGCCCGCTGTTCGAGGCGTTCGACTTCCACGCCGTCGCGACGGTGGAGGAGTACTACGCCGTCCACGACGACGCGCCGTGTCCCGACTGCGAGGGCTCGTGTCGGTGTGACGCGACGATCTACGCTCGGCCGCTGGCGGACTTCGACGGAGGTGAGGACGATGAGTAGCGCCGCCGGCGCGGATGAGGGCGACGACGACATCGTCGCGAGCCTGATGCGGACCTACCCGACGCCGCTCAACCAGTTGCTCGTGGAGCTCTACCAGTACAACCAGCAGGCATGGCTCTCGGGCCCGATGGCCCACACGCTCGAGGCGGCGTTCGTGCGGAACACGGGGCTGACGCCCTCGCAGGTGGACTGGGCGATCGGCGCCGCCGAGGCGATGGGCGGCGACCACCCGGCGTTCGTCGACGGGCGCGACGCCGGCGTCGACGTGGATCCGGAGGCGATCGAGTCGGACACGACGGCCGAGGACCTGTTCGGGGGTGACCTGCGGTGAGCGACGATGTCGATGACTCGGGAACTGGCGAAGAGGTCCATGCGGAGGATTGGATGTGTTTGGACTGCGGCGACGTATACTGCGCGCCTGAGGAGTCCATGCCGAACGACCTCCCGCGCTACTGCCCGAGCTGTGGTGACACCGTCGGGTGGCGGAACAAGAAGACAGGAAGGGAGGTGCTCGCCTGATGAGCTCCCAGAAGGGCTCGAAAGCCGAGCGGGAGCTCTCGAACTGGCTCGAGGACGAGGCGGGCTGGTACGCCCAGCGGACTGGATCCAGCGGCGCGGCGACCGACCGCGCTCGGCCGGACGTGATCGCAGCCCGCACCGAGCCACCGATAACCCGCTCCCGCGTGGCCATGATCGAACTCAAGGCCGCCGCCGACGGCACGGCCCACATCGACGAGTCGGAGATCCACGAACTGGCGGAGGCGGCCAACCGTGCCGGCGCCGGGGCGTGGGTAGTGATCCGCCCCAGCTTCAACAGTCACGACCAGTGGCACGTCTTTGCGCTCGGCGAGCTCCACGAGACCGACGGGGGCAACTACTCGGTCCGGCAGGCCGACCTGCCCGGCCGAACCCTCGAGGAGGTGTTCGGCTGATGTCGCTGTTCGACGCCTGGGAGCTCGTCGACGCTGCCCAGGAGCACGACGACGCACTCTACATCCCGGACGTGGCCCCGGGGGACATCATCCTCCGGACGCGCCAGGCTGTCGTCGACGACGATCGCTACGTCGACGGCCGCCCACTCTGCCTGATCGACACCGAGATCCTCGAGGCGATGGCGACGACGCCAGGCGCCCACCCCGACGCGACCTACCTCGAGCGCGAGCGGGCACTGGAAACGGTGCTGGTCCAGGCCGACGGGCAGGTGCTCCGGAACTACGGGACCGACGACCACGTGATCGTCTTCGACCCGGCGGCGGTGACGCTGGATCACGACCTGCTCGAGCCCGCGCGGGTGGTCGTCCTGGAGGTGTTCGGCGCCGATGCGTGACGACGCTCCGGCCTACGTCTCGCGCAAGAAGCTCGAGCGATCGGAGTGCGGCCCACCGATCTGGCACGCCCGGGAGGACTGCCACACCCCCGAGACCCACGCCGACGAGGTCGTCGAGATGACCGTCGCCGAAGCCGAGGAGAAATGCGCCCGGCAGGCGAACTGCTGCTCGACCATGCCTGCCCTGGAGGACCTCGACTGATGGAGCCACTCACCGTCGACGCCGACCTCCCGCCGGCGGCCCGCCACGTCGCCCACGTCCTCCAAGAGCGCGGCCCCTGCACCCAGCCGGAGCTGGTCGAGATCACCGCCGCGCCGGAGTCCACCGTCGACGATGCACTCCTGCGGCTCGGCGAGGCGGGCCTGCTCGAGGTCACCCAACGCTGGGCGGATGCCCGCGGCCACCGCTACGAGCTCGACACCTGACGGTTGCCCCGAGATTCGGGGCAAGGCGATGAGTTAAGCATCCCGACGCACTCGTTTCGGTAACTCCTACAGACCAGCAGCCGACCAGTTCGTGACCAACCCGAGAGTGGGGCCGTGGCCACTCCTGCAGTTCCTGTTTCCATGCCCATCTTCCAAAGCGAGATCCTCAGCGCCAGCGATACCTGTTCGAACTGCTTCGCCCGCCAGCGGCGCGAAGTGCAGAAGCCGGGCGACAAGTACAACGACACCACGGAAACCTATTCGGAGCGCTGCCGCTGGCAGACCTCCGTCGAGGACGTCCCTGGCCCCGTGGTCCACGACGCCGGGACGACGTTCTGCGACTGTGGCGTCGACAGCGCCTACGGCCGCATCTGGGACGCGCGCGATCTCGACGCCGATCGACGCAAGGCGCTGATCCTCGCGGCGATCGACACGCTCCGCGCGAAGGGCTACCGCGTCGACACCCGGGCGTTCGCCGACGCCGTCGTCGCCGAGCTCCCCGAGCCGGTCGGCCCGCACCAGAAGGACGTCGTCAACCAGGCGTTCGCGACCGCCGCCGCGAGTGACGCCGTCGTCGACGTCCCCGACGCCACCCCGACCGCCGCACGCCCATGAGCGAACACGCCCACCGCCGACTCCGCTGTTACGAGCTCGAGCACGTCGTCCCGTGGACCGACCTCTTCGACCTCTCCGACTGACCATGCCTTACCCCCACCGTGTCCGCTGTTCGCCACTCCAGCGCGAGGAGCGCGTCGCCGACGTCGTCGACGTGGACACCCGCGCCGACGGGACGGTGATCTACAGCGTCGAGATCGCGGGCCACCGCTTCGGCGTCGACGCCGACGACGTCGAGCCGATCGACCCCGACGTTGCCTGAGCCAGCCCCGATGACGCCGTCTGGACTCCCGAACGGAGGAGGCCGAGGGTCTGCATCGCTCGACGAGCGGCGGGCTAGCCCCAACATACGGCGAACCCAAGACCCCGCGTGTGGTCGCGTCCGGCACTCCTGCCCGCCGCCTCGGCCGCTCCCAGTGCGCTCTCCGAGCGCGGGGTGCAACTCCCCAGGCGGCCCTTCGACGACCTGCATGACCCTATGGCCACCAACGATCACCGCACCCTCGGGTCCGATATCCGAGACTGTAACGACCGACTCGACAACACGCTGAGGAGTACCTTCGGGATGAGTTTCCGCACCTACAAGATCATCAAGGCGATCACGCAGCTCGTGGCGGTCGGCGCCGGCGTCTACGCGATGCATCTGGGCGCACCGCCACTGAACGCGTTCGCCCTGATCGCCGTGATACTCAGCGGCCCGGAGGTCGCGGAGTACCTCCTGATGCAAGAGACGCCGACGAACAACGACGGGCAAGAGAACTAGCCGATGCGCACCCGACCGATCCGGACGATCGTCGCCGGGCTCGTCCTCCTGGCGTTCATCGCGACGTACCTCGCGATGGAGTGGGCCGGTCGCGAGCCCGACACGCTGATCCTGCTGACCGCTGCCGCGATCGCGATCGGCGCCGGCTACTACCTCTGGGGCGACGCGATGGGCCAGGGCGTCGACGCCGCGCAGGATCTCCAGGGCGGCGAGGAGAACGGCGATGGCTGAAGTCCTCGTCGAGCCGGACGACATCGCGGCACAGCTCCGCAAGTACGTCCGCGAGAACCCGGACGTCCGAAAAGACGAGTACGACTACGACGACGTCGATCCCGTTCAGGGCGCGTGCTACCTGCTGGCCGAGACGTACTTCCACGCGACGGGCGGCGTCGGCGCGTACGACGTCTACCGACTCGACTGGGCGGACGTCGATCCGGCGTACGACGGTGCGCACTGGTTCCTCCGTCGCGCCGACGATGATGCCGTCGTCGACCTCTCGCTACCCGACACCGAGGGCGGCGACGACGTCCCCTGGTCCGCCGCGACGCGCCGCGCGTTCATCACTGGCTACACGCCGTCGAACCGCACGCAGACCGCGCTCGCGGCGCTCGGCCTCGACTCCTGAAAACAATCGACCCCATGAACGTCAACGAAGAAGAGTTGGTCGGCAAGCCGCTCGACCAAGTCCCGCAGCAGGACCCGACCGACGAGTCCTGCATGGGTCGCCGGTGGGAGAAGCAGGACGGCGAGAAGCTGTTCGCCGGCTACTGCGGCGCCTGGCCGGGGAAGGGAACCGACCACGTCGGCGAGGGGCGGTGCAGCAAACACGGCGGCGCCGGCGGCTCGGGCGGCGAGCGCGAGAACGCTGGCGCGCCCGAGGACAACACCAACGCCGTCACCCACGGCGCCTACGCCGACGCGAACTCCTACTACCAGGACGTCCTCGACGACGACCTCCGCCAGTTCGTCGACGACGTCTTCGCGGACTACATCGAGGAGTACCGGGAGCGCCACGGCGAGCCGCCGTTGGGAATCGAGTCCGAGCTGTTCCGCGTCGCAGTGACACACGCGAAGGACATCGGCCTCGATCGGTGGGCGAACGAGAAGCCCGAGGAGCTCAAATCCGGGCATCCGCTCGTCGACAAGGAGACGACGAAGAAGTCCGTCACCGACCGGGACGGGCTCCCGCGCCTCATCGACCAGCACAAGTACCGTGAGTCGGTGGTGGCGTCGGCACAGAAGCGACTCTCGACGGATCGTCGGCAGTGGCTAAAGGACCTCGGCCTGCTCGAGGACCCCGAATCCCAGAAGGCGGACGCCTTCGGCGACCTCGCGAGCATCATCGAGGACGAATCATGAGCACGAAGCCTACCTCGAACTCGGAGTCGCCGCTCCGTCAGCTCTACCAGAAGTGCGTCGGCCTCCCGCGGTCCGAGCGTGTCGAGATTCTCTTCGACTGGACACCGACGGACTACCAGGCAGAGCTCCTCGACTACCTCGAACAGGAGGACGCCGCCCACGCCGCCCCGCAGAAAGGCCGACAGGTCGGGGCGACGATGACTGCGGGCACCATCGGCGCCGACCACGCCCTCTGGGCGCCCCAGCTCGTCGGCGAACCGACTGACGTGCTCTTCACGGCGCCTGCTCAGGAGACTGCCGACGAGATGTTCGAGGAAGCGAAACAGCGCTTCCGCGACGGGCCACTCTCCCTCGAGCAGTACGGCGTCGTCAAGGATAACGAGCAGACGTGGAAGTTCTCCAGCGGCACCCGGCTGCTCTCGCGAACGCTGGGGAACGTCGGCCAAGAGGACCAGCCGGGGAACCGCGGGAAGAGCCCGACGTGCGTCATCGTCGACGAGGCCGCCTACGAGAAGGACGTCGTCTACGAGGAAGAGATTGAGCAGTTCTTCATCACCCATCCGGTGTTCGAGTACTGCCTCTTCTCGACGCCCGCTGGCAAATCCGGGTACTACTACCGGAAAGTCACGCAGGACGACGACTGGTACAGCCCACACTGGCCGACGCGCATCAGCCCGTACGCCCAGGAGTCCTACATCGAGAAGCAGCGCAAGAAGCTGGACTCGGAGACGTTCGCCCAAGAGTACGAGGGTGAGTTCGCCGAAGACGGCAACTCCGCGATCCCGCACGAGACGCTGAAGCCGAACATCCGACCCGACGTCGACCGGCAGCCGGGGCGCGGCCGGTACCTCGGCATCGACCCGGCGCGTGGCGGCAGCGACGAGATGGTCGTCTTCGACATCGACGCCGCCGGGACGTACTGGAACATCTGGGCGTTCGAGACGATGGGCGGTCCGCGGTTCGTCGAACTGCTCGAAATCCTTCACCAGGGCAAACCCGACCTCGAGCACTGGGCGTCGACGCCGTCGCCGGCGACGGGGAGCGGCGCGACGCCGTCCTCGGGGTACGAGACGATCCTCATCGAGGAGAACGGCGTCGGCGGGTTCGCAGCGGACTTCGCCGAAGCCGGGCTCGGCTCCGTCATCCGCGTCGTCACCAGCTCGAACAAGACGAAGCAGAACATCTACCAGCGGCTGATTGCCGACCTCGAGGACGACGAGCTAGCGCTGCCGAACCACCGGAAGCTCATCCGGCAGACGACAAAACTCGAGAAGTCGTTCACGCCGACGGGGAAGGCGAAGTACGAAGCGCCGGCTGGCGGCCACGACGACTGGCCGGACGGAATGGCGTTTGCGAACTGGGCGCGGCACGGACACGGCGACCGGCTGGACGGCGTCGGGAAGTCCGTCCGCCGGCGCTCCGGGAACTCGCCCACCAAAGGCAACATCAGATAACCATGTCCTCACGAACCCCCATCCGCGGCCGCGTCGAAGCGCTCGCCGAACGTATCAGCCAGACCGTTGAGACAGTCACGAAGAACTCCCGCATCCACATCGAGAGTGGCGACGTCGACGACATCAACCCGCCCGACGACATCGACGAGTACCACGAGTACTACCGCAGCGTAGGGATCGTCCGGGCGAACGTTAACCAGTTCGTCCGCGACGTCGTCAAGCCCGGGGTCCGCATCGAGGCCGACGACGACACCACGCAGGCGTACTTCATGGGTGGCGAGGATGTCCCTGAGTTCGCACCACGAGGCGGGTTCATCCAGAACTGTGCGGTCATCGGCGGCGAGAAGCGCCAGCCGTTCTACCCGTATCTAAAAGTCGACATCGCCCAGCGCTGGACCAAGGGGACGACACTCAACGAGTACCTCAAGGCCGAGGACAGCAAGGACGACCCCGACGGCCCGATCACGGGCTTCAAGCACATCCGCCCGGAGACGGTGTCGGCGCGGACCTACGCCAACACGAATATCCTGCTCGAACCCGACGACACCGAGACTGCCGAGGAGGACGAGGTTACGCCACGAGAGGAAGCGGCCGCATACGTCCAATTCGACGACCAGTCGATCGTCGGCCGGCGCCAGGGCGGGATGGACGAGGACGAGATCTACCTCTCCCAGAACGACGTCCTGAAGCGGACGCTCGACCCCGACATCGGCGGCGACGAGGCGACTGAGGAGGGCATCTTTGGGACGCCCATCCTGAAGTCAGTCGCCGACGACCTCGAGGAGTATCGCGAGATCAAGCGGGATCGAGCCCGAGCCATCAAGACCAAGGCGTACGGCGTCTGGTCGGCGCAGTTCAACACCGAGAAGACTGAGCTCCCAGACGAGGTCATCCTCGAGGAGTGGGACAGCGACGAGCAGGACGACTGGGTCAACGATGTCGAGGGGATGGGCCCGGGCGACATCATCGGCCACGACGGGTCGATCGAACTCGACCAGTGGGAGCCGACAGTCCCGGACCTCAACGACGAACTGGGCCACTACGTCTCGGACATCCTCGCGCCGCTGCCGACGCCGAAGTACGCAACTGCGTTCGGCGAGTCGATCGCGAATCACGTCTCGGATCGGCAGGAAAACGCCTACCAGGACACGATCGAAGAGGAGCGCGAGTCGGTCGAGCGTGACTGGACGCAGGCGTTCCGCGAGGTCGCCGAGCGTCACCCCGAGCTCGACTCGTCGGGAGTCAAGCTCAAACTCGCACCCGAGGAGAGCGACAACCCGATCGCGTCGCTGGATGACGGGGAAATCGAGAAGATGGAGACGTTCATGGCGGCACTCAACTCGGGACTTGGCGACGCCGTCCCCGTCGACGCAGTCCTCGACCTGGAGGCGTTCCTCACGACGACGATGGACCTGCCCGAGGACGTCTTCGTCGACGGCGAGATCGACGTCGATGAGGCGGCCGAGGGCCTCGCCGGCACAGTCCAAGAGGCAGCAGGCCCCGCGGAGGCTGACGACTGATGACTGACTACGAGACTCTCCCCGTTGAGTGTCCTGAGTGCGACAGCGTTGTCCGCGAGGACCTCCCGCCGGTGGACGTCCTCACGACGTGCGACGGGTGCGGGCATCGGTTCTGGATCCGCCCAGTCGACCCGTCCGGCGACCCTGGTGACGACATCCCGCCGGGGATGCTGGCCGTCGCGTGCCTCAACGGCGGCGGCACCCAGGTCGTGTGTGGCAACCTCCGGGGTAACACGGCGATCCCGACGGCGGCGCAGGCCCAGGCAGTCAACCGGATGACTGGCGGGGCGACCGACATCAACGCCGACATCTCATCCGCCCTGGACCGCGAGGCACAGTTCGAGGCGCACGAGCAGGCGCTCCGGAGGGGCAACCACCGATGAGTGCGACTGCCACCGCCGGCGGCGCCGACGTCCCGTCCCAGACAGCCGCCCACGAGCGGCTCGTCGAGCGGGCCCGCGACCGCGACGAACCGGCGCGCGTCAAGTCCATCCGCAAGCGCTACGCCCAGCGGCTCCGCGGCCGGCTAGCGACGATTCGGGCAGCCATCCGCGAGGGGATCGTCGAGAACGACGCCCTCGGCCTGCAGACCGAGGCGCTGGCTGACGCACCCACAAGGCGTCAGTTCGAGTTCACGACCGACGCGGACAAAGTCGACGCCTTCGAGCGCTGGCTCCGGTCGCAATTGGAGGCGGATGTCCTCTCGGAGTACGGCAGCGAGAACCAGTTCATCGAGACGGCCTACCGGAAAGGCGTCGAAGATGCGCAACGCGAACTGGGGGCGCTGAACGCCATCGGCGGCGAGGCCTCGGCGGGCGCGGCCATCCGGCTGCCCGTCCATCAGGAGCAACTCGAGCATCTGTTCTCCCGCAACCTCGAGGAACTCCGCGGGTTGACCGACGACGTCGCCCGCGACATCCGCCGGGAGCTCACCAACGGCCTCGCCAGCGGTGACGGGCCGCGGGAGATCGCCAGCGACCTCACCGACATCATCGGCCGAGTGGAGGACGGCACGCCGCGAGCGGCGATGAACCGCGCGACGATGGTTGCGCGGACGGAGCTGATGAACTCCCACAACTGGGGGCGACTCCAGGAGTGGGAGCGCGCTGGCGTCACGAAGGTCGACGTCCTGACCGCGGTCGATGCCTGCCCCCAGTGTCAGTCCTACGCCGCCGGCGCGCCCTACGAGGCGGCGAAGGCCTACGGCAACCTCCCGCAGCACCCGAACTGCCGGTGCAGCCACACCGTCTGGACTGGCGAGTGATCGACCACCGATGACGCTCACCGGGGCCGAGGCCCAGACCCGGTCGTTTTGATACAGAGATCATGAGCACACTCGACCTCCTGAGCGACGGGGCCGCGGTGGCCGCCGTCGCAGGCGAACCGGACGATAACCAACTGCCAGTCCACGGCGTGTTGTTCGGCGTCGATGACGTCACGAGCGGACTCTCCGGCAAGCGAACGCGCTGGCCGGCTGACGTCCTCGAAGCGATGGCCGAGGACGGCATCTTCGAGGGTAAGCCGCTGACGCTCGCCGACTCGCTCGACCCCGAGCAACACGTCGGCGTCGAGCTGACCGATGACGGCCCGCGACTGACTGGCGCCGTCACGATGGACGAGAAGGTCGGCGAGGTCACGGCCACGGCGTTCGACGAGGACGTCGGCCTCCTCTTCGAGGGGTTCGTCGCCGACTGGGAGGCCGAGGACGCCGTCGAGACGGGCCTCGCCCAGATCTCGCCGGTCGTGATGCGTGAGGTCGAACACGTCGATGGCGAGGAGGGTGACTCCGACGCACTGTACGACGTGACGGACGTCCAGGGCGCTCGCGACGTTGCGCTCGTCGCCGATGGCGCCGTGCCCTCCAACCAGATCACCGTCGGCGAGTCGCCGGCGATCGACGGCGAGATGGCGGAGGCGCTGTCGGCGCAGTTCGGCGCCACCGTCGACGCACTGGCAAATGACTACCCGGGCGGTGATGACGGCCCAGACGGCAGCGAGGGTCAGAGCAGCCGGGGCACCAACGATTCCACACTGAACATGGACCTGACTGACAAGGAGAAGGAGCTGGTCGCGGCGGCTCGGCAGAAGGACGACCCGACGGTCGTCGAGTCCGACCTCCCCGACCGGCTCTCCGAACTGGAGGCAGAGATCGACGAACACGAGGAGCTCATCGAGGAGGCCGCCGAGGTCGATGAGCCCGAGGTGATGGACGCCGAGACGGCGGAGGCGATGCGCGAGCGCGTCGACGTCGTCGAGGACATGATGGCGGAGGCACTGACCGACGAGAAGGGTCTTCGCGAAGCCACCGTCGAGGCGATGAGTTTCGACGCGATGGCTGCGGAGTTCGAGACCGACGACGGCGACCTCGACGTCGAGGCGCTCACCCAGACGCCGGAGACCGGCTCTGGCCCGACTGGCGGGGGCGGCGACGGCGGTCCGACCGACGAGGACCGCGAGCGCATCGAGGAGATCGACCAGAAGCTTTCGTCACTCGGCAACGCGCTGCCGGACTCCCGCGTCGAGGCACTGCGCGAAGAGGCTGCGGACCTGGCCGACGCGGACGACTACGACGCGGCCCTGGAGGTGCTCTAAGCGATGACTGGAGAACCCGGACAGAACGGCGGCGACAGCACCACGACCATCGGCTACTCCGATGCGAGCGACACCACCGCAGCCGGCGACGCTGTCGGCATCACTGGCGGTGAGGTCGAACCCGGCACCGACACCGAGAACCTGCTCGGCGTCCGTGCCCGCGGCCGAGCGACCGAAGCGAGCGGCATCGCGCCGGTCGTCGTCGGCGGCCCCACCATCGCGGCCGTCGAAGCCTCGGTGACCGAGGGCGACGACCTCGACCTCGGGACGACCGGCGCCGACGGCGAGCTCGAAACGAGTGCTGGGGGGCCTGCCCACGCACTCTCGGACGCCGGCGGCTCCTGGCGCGGTCAGGACGCCCCGGCCGGCTACGCGTGGGTCCTGCTCTGACGACTGACAACAACCACTTCAACTGATTCAACATGGCTCAGACTGCATCCGACATCATCAGCGACGACGACGTGCGTGCGGTCGTCGAAAAGATCCGCAACAAGAAGTACCAGTCGCGGACGGCGTTCCGCGACTACGACGCGACCAACAACGACTCCAACGCGGTGGAGTTTCCCGTCTCCGACGGCGACTTCGACGGCGACGTCGCCGAGGTCCCGCCCGGCAGTGAGTTCCCGCGAGCGACGAAGGACTACGACACCGTCCAGGTGGCCCACACGAAGTACGGGCTGGAAATCGTCATCCCGGACGAGGACGTCGAGGACAACGTCATCGACATCACGATGGATCAGGAGGAGGACCTGGTCCGGGCCGAGGAGACGCGTGTCGACGGCATCGCCTACAACATCCTCTCGAACAACACCAACAGCGCCGGCCCCATCGACGCCGGCAACGAGTCCAGCGGCGTCATCGAGTACGAGGACATCACGCTCGCTCGCCAGCAGGCCTTCCAGGACGAACTCGACATGGGCGAGCTGCGGCTGCTCACCGGCGGCCAGAACATGAACGCCCTGCTGAACATGGACAAGTTCACGCAGGCGTCCGAACTCGGCGACCAGGTCCTCCAGCAGGGGATTCTGCCCCAGGGGAACATGGTCGGCCAGCAGGCGTTCCTCGGCGTCGCCGGCGACGTGCCGGTCTTCCTCGACAACACCGGCAACTACGACGAGGGCGAGGCCTACCTCGTCGACCCGACCAGCTTCGGCTGGGAGTCCACCCGCCGCGCACTGGATGTCTCCAGCTACTACAAGGAGGAGATCGAGAGCACCGTCTGGCAGATCGACGAGCGTGTCGGCTTCGCCGCCACGCAGCCGTCGGCCAACATCGCCATCGACACCTAATCGCCATGTGGCTCAGACACGAGTCCGGCGAGGCGACCGAACTCCACAACAGCCAGGTGCTCGGCGACGACTCGCCGCTGGCGTTCGACGAGGACGGCTACGCCGAGGTCGACGACCAGCGCGGGCAGATGCTCCTCACCATGCACCGCCACATCGAGCGCGGCGGGCACGGACCGCCCGACGCTGCGGACAGCGACGACGTCGACGTCGAGGACCTCGACGGCGAGAGCGGGACGCTCCCGCTGAACCCGGAGGACTACACCATCGACGACCTCGAGACCGAGGTCGCGGACATCGAGGACCCCGCAGCGGTCCGGGCGCTCAAGAATCTCGAAGCCGAGCAGGAGGACCGGAGCGGCGCCGAGGACGTGTTCGACGACCGCCTCGCCGAACTGGAGGAGTAACGCACCATGCCCGAAGCCAGCGCCGACGATGTCCGTGTCGAGATTCAGACACAGCTGAGAGACAGTGACATCCAGGGCGACGACGGCGAGGGCGGGCTCATCGCTCGGGTCGCTCGCGAAATCGACCGCGAGTACGACGGCACCGACACCACGTTCGAGGACTCCCAGCACCGCCAGGACTTCGAGGCCGTGCTGACGGCGCTGCGCATCGCCGAGGGTCTCGACCGGCGCGCCGAGACGGTCCAGACTGGCCGGTCGTCGACGACCTACGAGACCAGCGAGATTCGCAACCTCCGGAAGCGCGTCCGCCGGCTCGACCCTGGCGACGAGTTCGGCCACTCCGGCCGCGTCATCCGCGACGACGGCCGCAACATCTCGACGACGGGTGAAGACTGATGAGCTGGGGGACGACCATCACTGGCTTCGACGCCGCGACCGAGCTCATCGAGGGCGTCTCGGCGGATTTCGACGGTGACACCACCTATATCGCTGGGCCGACCGTCGAGTACGCGATTTACAACGAGAAGGGGACCAGCAAGATGGAGGCGCGGCCGTACGCTCGCCCCGCAGCGGAGCGGGTCGAGGCAAACACGGCCAGCGAGGTTCGGCGCATCGCGGCGTCCCAGGGCATCCCGCTCAGTTCCGAGGAAAACATCATCCGCTGTGCGGCGCTCGCTGTGCAGGACCGGATGAAGCGCATCGCCGACCGAAAGGACGTCCGTGACACGGGCGACCTGATTGCCTCGATTCGGATTCAGAAGGTGAGCTGAGATGCACGGCCCCATCGCCCGCATGATTCAGTCCCAGGGGCAGGCGTACACCGTCCGCAACGCCAGCGGTGGCGGCGGCCGGTCGACGCCGTCCTACAGTGAGACCGGCACCGTCACCGCTGTGTTGGAGTCGCGCGGGATGCCTCAGACCGCCACGGACACCGACGGGACGGAGGTCGAGACCGACCTGGAGCTCCGCGTCGTCGACGACGGCGTCACGCTCGTCCCTGCTGGGTCCGGCGAAGGCTACCCGGCGCTGCTGGACGGGCCGAACGGCCGGACGTACCGCCTGCTGGATACCTACGTCGACGACGGTGGCGTGACGGTCCTGACGGTGGTGACTGACTGATGCCTCGAGACGTCAAGCGCGACCTCGTCGCGTTCCTGCGCGAGTACTTCGACGCCTCGGCAGTGCCGGTCACGTTCACGAATGGCGACCCAACTGACCCGACAGCGGCGGGCGACATCCGGTTCGCCGACTACGACGGCGCGAACGACTACCCGCAGATCGCCATCGCCAGCGAAGACGCGACGCCGGTCGGCGGTGGCCAGACTGGCTACTCCGGCATCGACGCCGGCGGCGACGGTGGCATCCAAGACGTCATCACGTCCGTCCAGATCGACTGCTGGGGCGGCCCGGAGGATGCCGACGTCTACCAGTCGGAGGGGTCGCACCCGGACGTCGTCGCGAACGCCCTCGCTCGCGAGACCCACCGCGTGCTGTTCGAGGCCGACGAGGCCGACGCGGGCCCGCCGACGCCCGAGGGGTACGAGTGGGCCAACGCCGAGCCACCGAGTGAGGCCAACGACATCGAGCGGTCGCCGACGCACTACCGTCGAACCGTCGTCGCCCGACTCAAGCACACGGAGCGACCCTGACGATGTTCGTCACGAACGAGAACACCGCGACGCGGCGCCTCTTCAACGCCGACCTGATGGACGAGCCTGTCGAGTTCGCCTCGAACGGCACGGCGCAGGTCTCTGAAGCGGTCGGTGAGGCGCTCGTCGACCACTACGACACTATCCACCGCAAGGACTGACACATGAGCGAACACACACAGACTGCCGAGAGCGGGACGCTCCCTGGGCGCTACGAGTGGGTTGTCGAACCCGCGCCGATGGAGGTCCCGACCGACCCCGAGTGGAACCGCTTCTCTGACACCATCCGGTCGTTCAGTGCCAGCCCTGGCGCCAGCTACGCGCGCCAGGACGGCATCGGGACGCCTGACGCGAAGGACCACAATCGCGGCACGGAAGACCCCTCCGCCAGCATCGGCTACGACTGGCAGCGCTTCCCCGTCGACGGCTCAGGTAACCCCGTCGGCGCCGAAGCCTACGGCATCCTCCGCGACGAGTACAACCAACTGCTGGCGTCGCTGCTCGCCGTCGAGCGCACTGAGGTGCCGGGCGGCAACGACGGCGCCGGGATGCGCGTCTACAGCGTCGTCCGCGGCGCAAAGGTCAACACGGTCAACCCGACCAACGACCCCTCGAACGAGAATCCGATTCTGATGGAGCTGGAGTTCCAGCCGACGAAGGTTCGGAGCTACGCCATCCACCAGCCGTCCGCGGGAACGACGCTGGAGCTCACGTCGACGGCCGACACCGACACGATGGATGTCACCATCGAGTCCGAGGGGGCGTCGACGACCGAGACGATCTCCCTCGACGGCACGACTGCTGTCACGACCACCGAGTCGTTCGACGACATCGACGTCGTCTGGCTGGCTGACCAGCCCGAGGGCGACGTGACAGTCACCGACGGGAGCGGCACAACGCTACTGGAGATCGCCGGTGGGCTGACCTACAGCGACGACGATCAGCCCGTCGACGGCGACCAGGGCATCCCGGCACTCGGCGCCGGCAGTCACGCCGACCCCATCGGCACCAACTACGAGCACTTCGTCGGAGATCGCGTTGAGCGCCCTGTCGGGTCGCCCGTCCGGCCCCGCGTCCAGACGGCAAGTTGGACCGTTGAGAACGACCTGTCGACCAACTCGGTCCACGTCTCTCGACTGCCGACCATCGACGAGTCCGACCGGACGGTCACCATTGAGGCGGATGTCGCCGGTCCGAAAGTCAGCCACGACTCCATGATGGAGTCGCTGCAGAAGGAACAGCAGGATTACGAGCACGAAGTCGGTGGCGGCATCGTCCGGTTCAAGAACACGGTCGTTCAGGAATCCGGCGAGCGCCAGCGCGAGGCCTCCGGACAGGCGGTCTCGAGCATCTCGGAGACCTTCGCCGCAAGCGGTGACCCCGCTATCGAACTGGAGGCTACCAACTGATGACTGAGCACGACACACGACTCAACGACGGCGAGGACTTGGAGATCGCTCACGCCGAGGACTTCGGCGTCTCGCGCAACAGCGAAGGCGAACTCCAAGGCGTCAAGCAGCGGATCCCCGGTACCGACAAGGCCGTGAAGGTCAAGCCGATGGCCGGCGGCGAGTTCGAGGAGTGGAAGGACGTCCTCGAGGAGGACGAGGCCGACGACGATCGCGTCGATGAGTTCCTCCGGACGTTCATCCTGGAGGGCCTCGGCGCCGACGGGTACGACAGCGTCCCCGAGTTCATCGTCCCCGGGCTGATTCAGGCGGTCAAGAACGGCAGCGGACACGAGGTTTTTCGGGCCGTGCAGGAACAGCAGACGAAGGACAACCTGGCAGCGATGGAGGCGCTGGACGGGATCGGCGACGGGATGGCCGAGAATCTGCTGGGCCAGGCGATGGAGCAGGCGACCGACGGCGAGATGGACGAGGCAGCACTGGACGCGACGTAGGCTACCATGCTCGACAGGCCCGCATCGAGGCGATTCTCCACGAGGAGGCTGGCTACGACTATCAGTCCATCCCACAACTCCATGCGGCCGAGATTCGACGCTACCTCGAAGGCCGGCGGCAGCTCGTTCTCGACAAGCAACACGCCCGCGAGCAGCAGCGGAGTGGCGCAGGCTCGACGACATCGTCGAACGTCGCCGAGCAGAAACGTGACCTCGAAGCGGGTCGGCAGGCAGCGCGGGCTGACCTGCTCGACGAAATAAACAACGACTTCGGCGGCGAGTAGCCGCCGCACCCACTTCTCCACATGGCAGTCACAGGAGCATCTGAGGACGTACAGGTCGCCATCGGCGGCGACGCCTCCAGCCTGCGCGAGGCGACCGATAGCGCCGTCGACGCGCTCGGTAGTGTCAAGAAGGCCGCCGGGCTCGCCGGCGCCGCGCTGAGCGCTCTCGCCGTCGGCGGGCTCGCGAAGGCGACCCAGCAGGCGGCGGCGTTCGAGGAGCAGATGATCGAGGTCGAGAAGGTCACCGACCCGGAGACCGCCCGCGAAATGGGTGCCGCGATCCAGGAGATGGCCGCCCGGATGCCGGTCGCCCAGAAGGAACTCGCGGACATCACCGCGCAGGCAGGGCGGTTCGGCGTCGAGGGGAGCGAGGACATCCGGCAGTTCACCGAGACCGTCGCACAGATGGCCGTCGCGACTGACCTCTCGACGACGCAAGCTGGCGAGGCGTTCGCACGACTCTCAACGCTGCTAGACGAGCCGATGCAGAACGTCGACGACCTAGGCAACGTCATCAACGAGCTGTCGAACTCGATGGCGACGTCCAGTTCGGAGATAACCGACTCCGCGCTTCGGAGCTCGGGCGTCCTCACACAGATGGGCGCCTCCAGTGAGGACATCCTCGCACTCAACGCCGCGATGAACGAGGCCTCCGAGTCCGCCGAGCGGGCCGGGACACGCCTCCGGCGGATGGCCCAGGAGATCCAGGCGCCGAAGAAAGTCGAGGCACTCGCCGACGCGCTGGGCATGAGCGCCGACGAGTTCGCGACGATGCGCGAGGAGGACCCGACGGCGCTGTTCCGCGAGATGGCGTCGACGATGGCCCAGGGCGACGAGGCGGCCGATGCGCTGCGCTCGACGCTGTCGACCACGTCCCAGCAGGCGCTGAACGCACTCTCCCAGAACATGGAGGGGCTGGCGGATGCCCAGGCGATGGCCAACCGGCAGATGAACAACGGGACGTCGCTCCAAGAAGAGTACGAGGCGGCGTCGTCGACGTTCAACAGTCAACTGCAGGTCACACAGAACCGGCTTCGGAACGTCGCTATCCAGATCGGGCAGAACGTCCTCCCCGCGGCATCGACGCTGCTCGGCCACATCAACAACGCCATTCAGGCGTTCTCAAAGTGGAACCAGCAGAGCGACGGCGTCGCCGGAACCGTCGGACTCGTCGCCACTGCACTCAGTGGACTCGCCGTCGCAGTCGCGTCGGCCGTCTCCTACTTCGGCGGGATGACGGCCGTCATCGGCGCCGTCGGGGGCGCACTGAGTCTCTTGACGGGACCGGTCGGCATCGCCATCGCCGCTATCGCGCTGCTGGCCGGCGCCTGGCAGACGAACCTCTGGAACATCCGCGGGCACACGAAGCGCATCTTCGGTGTCGTCCAGTCGCTGATACAGACGGCGCTGTCGCGCATTCAGGCGTTCTGGGGCCAACACGGTGCCGCCATCATGAGCACCGTCAAAACGGTCTTCAACACCGTCGCCAGCACCATCCGAGGCGTCCTCACCTTCATCTGGAGCAACGTCCACCAGCCGATATTGAACCGGATTCAGTCACTCTGGGACAAACATGGCCAGGATATCCTCAACGCCGTGGGGACTGCGTTCACGACGGTCCGTAAGACCATCCAGTCTGTTCTGCAGTTCATCTGGGGCAACCTCATCCGGCCGACGCTCAACCGGATTCAGTCGCTCTGGCAGACCCACGGTGATGCACTGACGGCCGAGGCACAGGCGACGTTCGACCATATCCGGAGCGTCATTCAGGACTTCGTCACGTTCGCTGAGCCGTACGTCAACACGTTCCTCACCGGGCTACGAGCAGGGATCGAGGCGTGGGTAACCGTTGTGACGGCGCTGTGGGACACGTTCGGCGACGAGATCGTCGCCGGCCTCCGGCTTGCGTTCACCACGATCGAACTGGTCGTGGGGCAAGCCACCGACGCGATGCTGACGATCATCCGGACGGTTCTGGCGCTGATCCGCGGTGACTGGGAGCAGGCGTGGTCGATCATCGAGGGGTACCTCGACCGGACGCTCGGCCGCATCGAGTCGCTCGTCAAGAGCTGGAAAGAGACAGTAACGAGCGTCTTCAGCGGGCTCGTCGACGGCGTCATCAGCCTCGCCCAAGACCTCTACCAGAAACTCATCGGCAACAGCATCTTCAAAGACATCTTCCAGGACATCGCGAGCTACATCCGCAACGACGCCGCGTCTGACCTCGTGTCGGCGGCGACGAGCGCGGCGAATAGCGCCGCGAACGCACTCGTCGATGCGTTCAACAGCGTCCTGCCGGACTCGCTGTCCATCCCGAGCGTCTCCGTTGGCGGTGGCAGTCTCAACATCCCGTCGACGACCATCAACATCCCCGAGGTCCTCGGCGGCGGGTCGGAAACCATCGGCGGCGGTTCGCTCAACATCCCGCACGAGCGCGTCGGCGGCCAGTCGCTCGACCTGCCCTCGCTGGATACGGGCGGCCTCATCGACGACCCCGGCCTCGCGATGCTGCACGCCGGCGAGCGGGTCGTCCCCGCCTCGCAGGTCTCGGACCGCGGCGAGGTGGTCGTCGACGGCGGCGCCGACGCCGAGGAGCTCGCCGGCGCGATCGAACAGGCCGACCGGAGTGAGGCGATCGTCCGCGAGCTCCAGCAGACCCGGCGGGCGATCGTCCAACTCGGCGAGGAGTTCGACCTGACGATCGAGACGCGCAACGGCAGTCGTTACGATCCACGGAGCTGATCCTCGATGCTCACCGTCACTGTCGAATCCTTCCCAGACTTGACCGAGCAGGCCAGCGTCACCGCCCAGACGGCCGCTCACGAGGACGCGTTCGGGTTCATGCGGAAGGCTGACGCGACGCTGCTCTCGGACGCCTGGCAGACGCTGGACAGCGCGCTCGACCGCCGGAATGACGTCCTCCGCATCGACGACCCGAGCGGGGCGACGGTGATGCGCGGCCGGTTCGACGACATCAGCCAGAGCGGCGAGACGGCGACGGTGACGGTCGTCTCCGCCGAGCGGGATGCTGCCGACGCGCCACCGACGCCGTCAAATCTGGAACTCGATGACGCCGAACCGTACCTGTACGTCGATTACCTTCTCGACGAGTCGTTCAGTGAGACGTTCGACGGCGTGCCGACGGTAACACTGAGCGACGACAGCGAGCGGACGTTCAACGGCAAAATCGGCCCGATCACGCTGTCGAACGCCTCCTACGCGAAGGCGATCCGCGAGATTGCGGCCATCGACGGCGCCGAACTCCACTACACCAACCACGTCACCGAGGCATCCGGCACGCTCCAGCGAGCGGATCAGTTCGCGCTCCAGTACCTCGACGCCGGCTCCCGAGGGACCGACCGGACGGGCAGCGTCACACTGTCGCCGTCGAACCAGAACGTCGTCGGCGACCCGACGATCAGCGTCGACGACCGCCGAGAGGTAACGCACCTACGGGGCTTCGGCGCAAAGTCCGGGCCGAGTCAGGTGACTGCCGAGGCCGTCGCGAGCTTCTACGCCGGAGGCCGGCGCGTCTACGAGACGTATACCGACAAGGACATCCAAACCAAGTCGGTGCTGCAGGAGATCCTCGACCGCCGGATCGCGGAGATCAACGCCGACCCGCGCCTGCTCGAGATCGAGACGGCCGTCGTCGGCGTCGACCTCGAACTCGGCGATCGCGTCCACATGACACTACCCGATCGCGGCGTCGATCGCGACCTGCGCGTCGTCGAACTGACCGACCGCTGGGACTCCGACGGCCACGTCCAGGACGTCCTGCTCGGCACGCGTCGGATCACCCGGAGTCGCGAACAGCAGCGCCAACCCGAGCGGAGCGTCCGGTCCTTCGAGCGCGGCCACCAGGGCTACCTCACCGAGCTCCAGGCGACCAGCGGCCTCGACGACACCACGTCGTCGACGCCCCAACGCCTCCTCGTCGCCGACTACCCTGGCGAGATCATCCGTGAGGATCGCGTCGACCTCGTCGTCCAGGGGCGCGCCGATAGCGGTGGCTCCTACCCAACGGATGTCGAGATCGCCGTCGACGGCACGACAGTCACGACCGTCGCGGGGAGCTCGAGCAGCAACTGGCGGACGGTGGTCGATCTCACCGGCCACCTCGCGACTGGCGAGAACGAGATCACGGCGACGCCAACCGGCTCCGACGGCGCACTGAATCTCACCCTCTCGACACAGCTGTACCGCCGCGGCACAACCCAGACTGTGTAGCAGCCGACTCGATGACGCCAGCCGGGGCCGAGACCCAGACCCGGCGCCCTGATTCACCATGACCAATCAGCTTCAGAACACCGGCGAAGAGTACATCCTCGACAAGGTCGACGGCGAATCCCACCCAGTCGGCCTCTACAACGACGGCACCGACGCGCTGGCTGACGCCGACGACATCGGGTCGGTGACGACCGAGCCGTCGGGGTCGAACTACGGGCGGCAGACCGCCGCGTTGTCGACGTCAAAGAACGCGAACGGGAACTGGCAGGTGGACGTCGCCGACGTCACCTTCGACACCAGCGACTCCGACCAGTCGGTCGACTCGGGATTCGTCGTCGTCAACTTCGACTCCGACGATGCCGGCGACGGCGGGACTGCGAGCGACCACCTGCTGTTCACGTTCCCGATCGAGGACAGCGACGGCAACCAGACGTCGCTCAACCTCACGAACTTCAACGAATTTACGCTCAGCGGGCAGTCGCTGAGTCTGGACTGAGACCGATGCCGCTCGAATGGGGCACGCAATCCGACTGGGAGAATGCATCGAAGAACAACATCGAAGTCGTCAACGACACCATCCAGTTGGCGACTGCAATACCCGACAGCGGGGTGTCGCGTTGGGAGTTTGAGCAAAACGTTAATGACTCGTGGGGCAGTTTCGACGCGATTGATGGTTCCTCTGCGGGATATTCGACAGAAGCAGAGGTGGGCGAATACAGCAAATTATTGGATGGAACAGATGATTACATAGAGGTAGACCATAATTATTCCACCTTTGAAAATTCTGATTTTTCAATCACAGGGTGGGCCAAGTTTGATGCGCTGCATTCCAATAATGTGATTTTCGCTGGAGAGGATGGGGGAAATGCTGGAGATGGTGATACGTGGTGGTTTGTGGGCTACAGTGATCTCGAAAATAGTTGGCAGGTGCAGATAGATGAGGGTGGGGGAAATAAAACCGTTAGTAGTGGTTCAACTCCGTCAACAGGAACTTGGTACTTCATTTCGTGGATTGTGACGGCTGGTGGTGGGACAGAACTATACATTGATGCTAATAGCGACCTGACAACTGGATACAATGATTTCAACGCTTCGTCACATTCACTCTATTTCGGCAATAATGGCCGTGGGGAGAATTATCTTAACGGTCATATTGATGATATTAGAGTGTACAATAAGGCGCTTTCAGGCACCGAAGTATCAAACCTCTACAACACGGGGAGTATCAATGGATGAATCTGCATTACTTGGTGTCCGTGTAACTCATGCCCACGTACGAATCAACGGGGTCACTCACGACCGCGACGAAGTCCTTCAGTACCGCTCGGAAGCCCCGGCTGGAAGGGCTCCAGTACACGCTTAACGGCCAGTCCATCACTATCGATGTCGTCGGGAGTCCAGGAACCAGCAGTGAGGAAGTCGTCACGCAATCCCTAGATGGTGCAAGCGAATACGCACTCTCCTGGGGTAGCTCACACACAGACTTCCAGCTGGAGATATCGATATCGACGAGCGACGACACCGCGACGCCGACGGTCGACGACGCCGACCTCGGCCCTGACCCTGTCCGGGCTGGCGGGCGATCGCTGGCTGCAACCTCCCCAGGGGCCGGAACCACCAGCTCGGCCGGCTCCAACGCCGGCACGACAGGCAGTTCGGCAACGGGCGTTGGGGCGGGCTTCGGCGGTATCGCGACGTTCACCGGCGGCGACCCGGACGGCGTCTCGACGACCGTCGGCGCCGCGGCGTCGATCGCAGCCGTTCAGGCGGCGACCACCAGCGCCGCAACGGCCGTCGGGCCAGCGGCGAGTGTCGTCGAGCCGCGGGTCCACATCCGCGCCGAGACGAGCGTCCAGGGCGCCGGCGTCGCGCTGACCCAAGTCGGCGGCAGCGAGCAGACGGCCTCGACCATCGCGCCGTCGACGCCGACCGTCAGCGCCACCGGCGGTTCCCTCTCGACCACTGCGACGCCGTCGATCGAGTCGTTCGCGACGGCGATCCCGGGCGGCCACGTCACCGCCGAGACGACCGTGTCCGGTGGGTCGATACCGGCGTGGCTCATCCATCCGGCCGATGGGTCGGGCCCACTGCTCGCCCGGCCGGACTCGGTCTCGCTGGATGCGTCGACGCTGTCGCTCTCGGTGACCGTCCTCCGGAACCAGATCGGCCGCTGGCGGCAGTTCGACCGTGCCGGCGACCTCTCGATCGAACAGGGGTTCGGCGGCCGCTTCGAGGCCGTCGACCAGGGCGGGCGCGTCCGCGCGCCGACGATCGAGCCGCCGGCGGACCGCAGCCCGCCGTTCCGGACTGGGGAGTGGTACGTCAACGCCTACGACGAGGAGCAGGTCGCAGTCGATCGCTACCAGGTGTCGCTCACCCTCCAGCGCCTCGAGCCTCGGCTCGACGAGCGCACACCCCCAAGCGAGACCGGCACCTGGACGCTCGATCTCGCGACCGGGTCACTCGGCCTCGCTCCCGAGCAGGTGGGCCAGGTCAGCCAGTCCGGCACGACAGCCGGCGGCGAGTGGACGCTCCCGCTCAGCCTATCCGACGCCGAGGCGGCGGCGATCGTCGACGTCTGTGGGGTGCCCGACGCGGTCGTCTCCCGGGAAGTGCCTGGCGGCGAGGACGTCGTCGACGATACCTCGCCCAGCGGGCGACAGACGGTGACGCTCAGCCCGCCCGCCGCGGCGTCGATCCCCGGCGGCGACTACGCGGTCGAGGACTGGCAGCTCGCGTGGGACTCCTACGGCCGCCGGCCCTGGAGTGTGGAACTGACGCTCGCGTCGCTGTCGTGAGGCTCACCGGTACACGGTGAAGTAGCCCAGCAGGCCGACGACGAGTAGGATAGCTGCGGTTGAACTCGGCGTCAGCATCGACAGTGACTGCTCGATCCCTGCGAGGAGATCGCGTTCGGTCGCCGTCTCTGGAGGCCTCCAGTCGACGAACATCCCGAGAACATGATAGCCTGCATAGGCTGTCAAACCCGACACGAACACAGTCACGATAGCGTTCTGAAGTCGCCCCACGCCGCAGTAGAGCAGCGGTAGAAGTATTGGCTTTTCGCCATGATTGGTACAATCACTCCGGTAGAGATCGCTGCACCGCTCGTCGCAACCACTGCGCTGCTGCTGTTCGCGAGAGCGCTCCGCAGGCCGCGCACGCGACGCCTGCTCGGTCCCGCCGCCGATTGGTGGGAGACGATCCGCGGGATCGTGCTCCCGCTGCTGGACCGACTGGCGCGTCGACGCCTGCCGGGGCAGCACTACGCGGCCTACACGCTCAGCCTCGACGAGGTCGTCGGCGTGATTGACGCGCCGCCCGAGGAGGTCGAGCAGATCCTGTGGGAACGCGGTGCCCGCCGGATGCCGCTGGCGGCGCTGAAGCGGCTACCCATGCCCTACGCCGGCAGCGTCGAGGTCGGCTCCTGGGCGTGGCGCGATGGACTGCTCGCTGACCAGCAGGTCCACGTCATGCTGTTCGCTGCCGGCGAGGGACGGACGCTCGTCGCGGCTCATGAGGAAGCGAACGCGCTGTCGCCGTTCCGAGCGCTGGATCATTACCGTGGCCGAGGCTACGATGTCCCAGCGGGCGAGCGCGAGGTGCGTCGACGGCTCGACGAGGGCGTGTGGATGGAGGGGTGATTACGGGTCTTCTTTTCCGAGAGTCAGATTCGCGGCTCCATGGTCGCTATTGCTCCCAGATGCGGTCAGAAACACGACATCAGTTGCGCGGACCACGGACGTGAGGGTGAGCACGAACGATGCAACCGTCAACATGCTGGGGCCAACGCATACCGAGTATCCGAGAAGGCTGATGGCGAGTAGGACACTCAAGTGTTGGCACCACGCAGAAACACGGTCGATGCGGCTGCCCCACGGTTTCGGGGCCGCGATCTTCGGTGGGTACAGACGTTTGACCCGGACACCCCCGACGTTCATGATTACTGCACTTCCCAGAACGTCTTGTTCCCGCTCGCGAACACGCTGAACTCGAACGCCCAGTAGAGTGGCGACAGCCCCTCTTGGACTTCGTAGGCCAGCTCCCCACGCCGCGTCTCACCATCCGAAAGTGGCGTCCCCTCGTCGAACGCTCGGTCGAGCTGGCTGGTCGCCATCAGATCCTCCTGGTAGCTGTACCCCTCTCCGTCCTTCAGCATCATCTGGAGGATCGTCGAGAAGGTCTGTTCCTCGCCGGTGTTGTTCGTGATCGAGATGTTGACGATCGCGTACTCGTTCCCCTGCTCGGGTTGGGTGAAACTCCCCAGCGAGGACTCCGTCCGGAACTCGTTGACCGTCGTCTCGACATCACCGTACTCGACGGTGTCGCCGGGTGAGTAGATCTCGACCTGAAGGGTCTGCTCCAGCTGGTGGACGCTGTCCGCCTCGGACGTGAGGTCGATCGTCGCGCGCTCGAGACCGCCGAACAGCGAGACGTTGAAGTCGAACACGAGCTCGAGGCCGGAGGCGTCGGTCGGCACCTCGAACGGGATGTCGCCGCGGCTGACCTCGCCAGGCGCGAACTGCCCGCCGTTGAACGACTGCGTATCGCCGGTCGCGATCGCCTGGTCGTACTGGTAGTCCTCGTCGTCGCGAAGCCGCGTTTGGAGGAGGTTGCTGACCTCGGTGTAGCTGTCACTCGTGTTCTTCAGCGCGATCGAGGCGACGACGAACTCGTTCCCGCTGTCGGGCTGGTTGAACTCGCCGAGGTCGACGCCGCGCTCGAAGTCCTCGACGACGAGACTCATGTCCTCGCCCTCGACGAGCTCACCGATCACGGCCGAGACGTCCTCGGCGGCAGGCGTGTCGGTCGGCTCCTCTGTCGGTTCCTCCGTGGGATCGTCCGTCGACGTGTCCTCCGGCGTCGATTCGGGGGCGTCGGTGGAGGGCTCGGTCGTGTCGGTGACCTCTTCAGGGGGTTCTTCACCGGCGCAGCCGGCGAGGCCGGCGATGCCGAGACTGGCCAGTGTCAGGTAGCGGCGTCGGTCCATGCGAGACCGGTTGGCGGTGTGGTACTAAACTGTTTGGCCACCAAGAGAAAAAGAAACGAGTCAGGCGTCGTCGGCGCGGTCGTCCCAGCCGACGGCGTCGCGGTGCGCTTCTCGCTGTGCGTCGCGCCGCTCGCGCGCCTCGCGGATCGGTTCGGGCAAGCGACCATCGCGATCACTGTCCTCGCCGTCGTCGGCATGACCGAGGCCGCTGAAAGCCTCGGCGGCACCCTCGACGAACGCCTCCGCCACGTCCGCGATCGACTCGATCAGCGGCTGGAGCGCCGTGGACATCGCGTCGACGAACACCGACGCCGACGCGCTGGCGACGGTGGCGAGTGAGACGATGTCGCCTGGCTCGGCGTCGAGCTCCCCGCAGAGCGCGTCGGGGACATACAGCCGGTCGTGCTCGTCCGTCGGGAGAACGCTCCGGAGCTCCGCGACGGCGACGTCCTCGTCGGGCGTGCGTGGGTATTCGGGGTGTGCGCGCTCAAGCCGCCAGCGACCCCACTGGTCCTCGACAATCTCGTACTGCAGCGCTGGCGACTCGGGGTCGATCGAGAGGTCGCGGTCGGTCACAGCGTCACCTCCTCGCGAAGATCGGTCGTCGGGCGGGCCGTCGGCGGCTGGGTCGCGATCCGGAGCCGGCGGGCGGCGACGCCGACGACGGTGACGTACGCCACGCAGAGGGCGCCCATGCCGACACCCGCCAACGACTCGAGGCCGACGATCGGTGTCGCGACGATGCTGGCCACAGCTGCCACCGTCCAGAACGCGACGGCAACGGGCACCAGCTGTTCGGTGAGGCTCGCGGTGTGGTAGAGTACGTCCATCACTCCATGCGCCCAGAAGCGCGCCCGTTCAGACATCGCTTCCCTCTGGTTCCTCCACGTCCAGCGCCGCGCCCAGCTCCGCGAGCGCCGCCTCGATCCCGTCAGTGTCGACGTCCTCGCGAGCGGCGACGAGGTCGCGGTACGCCTCGCGGGCGCGGTCGAGTTCATCGACGCTGCCACACACCTCCGACTCGACCATCTCAAACACCTCGGGGAAATCCCTGTGGAGGACGTCGACGTCGTCACCGAGCTTCTTCCGCACCCGGTTCCGGACCAGCGACTCGACCTTGTAACGGTAGTTATCCGACACGTCTTTCTCGCCGGCGATGATCCGCCGCTCGGTCTCCGTCATGAGCGCACGGCCCTCGTCAGTCATCGACTCGGCTGTTTCGGTGGCTGCCATATATTACCCTATGCCGTATGTGCCACTACACCGCCATAGTTCTTACGGGAAACAGTATGCACCGGAAACTGTGTATACTATATCCGGTATCTATAAGTGGATGACTTACGATATTCAGTATGTGAAGCGGGGCGCTGACCGAGTAAGGTCGGCCCGGTGATGGCACACCGGACCCGCTTCGGAAAACCGACTATGAACCGAAGCACTCCCGACGACGGACGGCACGAACTTGACGGTATCGACCTGCCGAGTAACGCCTACGAACTGGGCGTCGACACGACCGGCGCGACGCACTACCACTCGGCGCTGGCCCACCAGGTGTGGGTCGTCGCCGACAGCGAGCTCACGCACACCTTCGACGTCGACGACATCGACCACTACGTCGCCCACGTCGCGGACACCCGTGGCTGGGACGACGTCGTCGACACCGACACGTCGCTGGTCGACCTCGTGATCGAGACGGTGGAGCAGTCCGGTGGCGAGGTGAGCGCCTGATGTCCGATCGTCCCCACGGCGCCGTCCAGCGCCAGCGGCAGTTCGCCGGCACCCTCCCGAACGACTTCGAGAGCACCGTTCTCGCCGACCAAATCCACGAGAACCTCCGCGAGGATCAGGAGCTCGCACGACTCTGCGATGCCGCCGCGGCGGCCGACGAGGCTGCCGAGGTGCGCCACGCCGAGGACGATGTCGAGGAGTCCATCCGCGAGGCGTGGGGGACGATCGCCCACGCCTGCCGGCAGCGCGCCGGTGAGGTGATCGCCGAGTCCTGCGCGACCGTGATCGAGGACGGCGACGACTGGGTCGAGGCCGGCCACCGCGAGCGCGAGGCCGTCGACGACGCCCAGTTCGAGGCCAAGGCGTGGCTCAGCTACCACAGCAACGAGGCCGAGCGTGCCGGCGTTGAGTACGGCTACAGCGAGGAGGTGAGCGCCTGATGTCGACGACCAGATCCATGAGCGACGCTGCCCAGCTGGACCAACACGACGTTCGGGCGCTGACCCAGTACCTGACCGTCCTCGAGGACCTGCCTCGCGTCGACGGCGCCGACGACCTCTACGTCGTCGTCTCCGAGTCCGGGTCGAGCTATCTCGTCGACGCCCGCGAGGGCGCCTGCGAGTGCGCCGATCACCGCTACCGCGACGTCGAATGCAAGCACATCCGTCGGGTCGCGTTCGCGACCGGCCGCCGCGAGATCCCCGAGTGGGTTGACGAGGACGCGATCGATCCCGATCTCGGCCGCCACGTCACGGAGGTGGACGCATGACTGACGACCTGTCGGAGTTCGAGCCCGACGGCCAGGGCGACTACGCGGCTCGCGTCGACGCCGCCCTCGAGGACGTCCGCACCGATCCCGTCCCGGGCAGCCTCGCGATCGACATCGTCACGCGGCAGGTACTCTTCGTCCGCGAGCGCGTCGCCGACGATCTCGAAGCGTACTACGAGCAGGAGGGGTTCGACCTGGCGACCTACGGCGTCCACCCGTTCCTGCCGGGCGTGACGATCGACAACGCCGCCTACGAGTGCTACTACGCCAACGACCTCTCCCTCGAGGGGCTCGACGAACTCGGCGGGCGACGGAGCTACGACTTCCCTGCAGGAAGGCTGGCCGTCGTACCGATCGAGAACGCGTGGCGGGACGTGGAGGTGGGCGATGTTTGACGACCACATCCCCGTCCCGGCTGGGCACGCCCCCCGGCTGGAGGCCCGCGTCGACGCCGGCGCCGCCGGCCTGATCGTGGCCAACCCCGACCGCGCTGACGAGGGCGCATGGATCCACGCCGAGCGGCCCGTGGAGGCAGAGCGATGAAGTACTTCTGCGCCACCGAAGGCTGCACCAACGTCGCAGTCCGCGGCACCGACCAGCGGGCGCGCTGCCCTGAGCACTTCGACGACGACGAGCCGCCGATCGGCGCCAATACGGAGGGGCAGCGATGAGCCTACTCGCGACCGCACTCCGGAAGGTCGCCGACCTCTCCGACCACGGGCTGCTCGGGACGATCGTCACCGAGCCGGCGCTCAACCGGCTGGCCGACCGGCTGGAGGGCGCCGATGAGTGACGGAGAGGCGGTGGAGGTCTCGAAGGAGACACTCCAGGAGCTAGCCGACTGTGCCGATGCGCTCCTCGAGGCGAGGTCGTCCGACGAGTATGGTTGGACTGAGTCGGAGTCTCGCGCCAACCTCAACGACCTCGCGGACGCGAAGGACGAAGCGAAAGAGGCCCTGGAGGCCGACGATGCCTGAGGTTGACGCGCTCGCGCTGCGGGGTCGCCTCGAAGTCCAGCTCGACAGCGAGGCCAACGCCCAGGCCCAGCGGATCGTCGACGACCTCGTCCGCCAGCAGGCTCGCGATGGCGACGATCGCGACGAGCCCGAACTCGAGCTGATCGTCTCGCCGATCCACGGCGACAGTCGCCGGCTGCGGATCCAGACGGCTGTCGAGCCCGGCGTCGCGTGGGCGCTCGAGGAGGCCGAGTGGACTGGCTGTGCCTGGCGGCCTGTTGGTCGCGAGCAGCTCGACCGCGTCGACATCGACGGCGACGTCTGGCACGAGGCAGATGCCACCAGCGGGCAGGCAACGACGAGGGGGCCATGATCCGGAGCTTCAGCGATCCCGAGACTCGCTTTCACCTCGAGCGCAGCGAGACGCCCGTCGACGTCGACGGCTTCAAGCTCGGTGAGTTGACCGGCGAGGTCACCTGTCTCGCGTGTGGTCAGACCGGCGAGAACATCGACGAGATCCCGCACGACCCCGACTGCGAGCAGCGCTTCGTCCGCTCGGAGTGGTGGGTCGACCACCTGCGGGACTGAGCATCCGCGCTCTTTCTGCAGTCCTTAACCAACGATTCGACCAGCGGCGCCGCCGGAGTTGGTTAAGACTCATCGAACCACACCCCCGGGACCGTCCGGAACTGTCGGCCATCGCGGCCAATTCGTCGGCCAGAGATCAGCAGACGTAGACGACAAGCAGTGTCTCTTTTTCGTCAGTGACGAAGAGGTCGATCGCGATGTGGCTGTGAGGCCCCTCCAAGCCGGATCGGGTCTCTTCATACTGCCAGAGGTTCTCGGCGATCGCCGTTGCTACCTCAGACGCTGCTCCCGTCTCGACATACGCTTGGCCGCCGACGGGCTGGTACTGATTCGTCGCGCCGTCGAACGCCTGACAGTCGACGCCGAACGACTGGACGTCCTGCTCCAGCGTGTCGCGATCGCGAGCCCACCCGCGGTAGTTGTTCTCGACCGCCCGGTGGTTGTGGTACTCCGCAGCGGCGTGAAGATCACTGCTCCACTCGAGCGATCCCCCAGAGCGCCGCGTGTTGATCTCGACGGCGACCTCGCGCTCTATCGCAGTCAGATTCACGCCGTCGTAGCTGTCGTCGTAGCCAGCGACCTCGATCGGCTCGGGTTGGCTGTTGAACAACTGACCGCCGACAGGGTCGCCCGACACCACCGACATCCCGGCCAGCAGCAGTAGCACCACCGCCACAACGGCCACAGCGCGCGAGGCGTACCACAAGCCACCCCGGGACCGGACGCGCTCGGCAGTCGGGTCGCCCTGGTCAATCTCTGCGTCCGGGTCGTTCGTGAGCTGCATCGACCCGCACCGACTACATGGCGGGGACCTGCTCGAGTACACCTTCCCACACCCCTCACACCGCCACCGCGGTCCTGCGTTGTCGCCCGCTTCCGGGCCCCCGGACTCGACATACTCCTCTTTGCGGACAAACGTCTCGCCAGCACACTGCAGGCAGGGTGGCTGGTTTGACTCGTGCTCCGCGCCACAGTCCGCGCAGATCCACGTCATCGTGTTGCATCGGCGATCAGTCGGACCGGAAGTAAGTGTATCGCCACCCGTCGGCGATTGGTTAACTCACGGTGATTGATTGGTTAAGCCTCCCAGTGCTGGTTTTCCTGATAAATCCCTGGGGTGGGGGGTTGCAGGTGTAACCCCCCTCCTCAGCCTTATACGGTGCTGGGTTTCCTCGAGCAGAGTATGCGTGGCGCGACACCGATCGGAACACCAATCGGAACATGCAGATCAGGGCGCCCGCTGGTGATCTGTCACCGACCGGAACCGTTCGGAACCCCGCGGCCGACACCTATGGGGCCGCGGCGTGTCGGGTCACGTATGCGCCACCAGGCTCTCGGCGGCGGTCGTCGATCGGGAGCCGCGGCGCTGTGGAGTCGCGGCGCTGTGAGAAAGATGCCCCTACTCCGCGTCGCTGGCTGGCCGGATCGTGATGGTCCCCTCGTCGCGGTTCGCGACGAGCTCGACATCGTCGCCAACGGCGAGGCGGACCTCCTGGAGGATGTTGGGCGGCATCGACAGCACCGTGCTGTTCCCAGATTTCCGGAGCTTCCGCTCCTCAGTAACGGCCCATTCGTCGGTGGATTCGCCGCCCTTCCCCATGCACATACCTGCCTGTGTGTGGCCCATAAGTCTTACTCGAATAAGACAGGCGCCGGAGGGACTAAAAGTGTGACCCCACACCCATACTGTGGACAAGACTTAAGGTATGACCGGAAGTAAGACATCATGTATGCCGGTTGACTACGACCGAGAAGCGGGCGAGGCACGAGCAAATCGGACGCTACGACAGTCTGGAAACAGCGTCGTGGTCTCGCTCCCGCCGGAGCTCCTGCACGAAGCGGGACTCCAGCAGGGCGACGAGGTCGTCGTCGCCGCCGGCTTCGGAGGAGGTGAGATTGAACTGCGGAAATCCAACACCGGAGCTCGATCGACTGACGAAGCATCGGCAGAGAACTAACCGCGCTCGATCGCGCCCACCGACGTCACCCGTCCAAAGCCGACGCCAGTGGGTCGCGGAGCGTGGCCCTGCAGACCACCAGCAAGATGGCTTCAAACAGGACCACCGGGGCAAATGAGCCCCACGACGAAAGTAGCATCGACGCAGGGACCATTAGTTACCCGCAGCTTACAGACCAGATCGCGGCGGACGACCTGTATCAGGCGCTGAGTAACTCGCGTCGGCGCCACGTGATCCGGGCGGTCCGGGATGGCGAGACCGACATCGGCACGCTGGCGCGCGAGATCGCGGCCGTCGAGAACGACGTCGCCCTCGATCGCGTCGAGAGCCAGCAGCGCAAGCGCGTCTACATCGCGCTCTACCAGAACCACCTGGACAAGCTGGACGCCTGGGACATCGTCGACTACCACAACGTCAAGCAGGCAGTCACGGCCGGGCCCGCACACGAGATCGCCCTCGAGGCGATGGCCGCCGTGTCCGAGCCCCACGACGAGCCGGACTCGATGCTCGAGCGCGTCGCGAACTACATCCGAGGTGGTGCGTGATGGCGAGCGACGAGCACGAGAACGCGCCGAAGGACGAACAGGACGATCCGGCGGGCATCACGGAGCAGGACGGCGACGTCTACGAGATCGACCTCCAGCTCCGCCAGTCCGCGCTCGTCGCCGTCCGCGCCGAGTCCCGAGAGGAGGCGTGGGAAGCACTGCGGCCGCCCCACGACCGCGAGATCCAGGAGGTGCTGGCGAGGACGCAGTTCACCGGCGCCGACTACCAGCCCGAAGACGTGATCGCGGTGAACGACGTCGACGAGGCGGATATCGACATCACCGACGGAGGTGACCGATGACGCGCACGACCGTCCGCGTCAGCGGCCACGAGCTGCTGGACGTGTACCACGATCACGATCGCGACTACGCAGCCGTCGTCTCGATCGGCGGCGCCGAGGCCGGCGAGATCTGTGTCCCCGAGGCGAGCCCGTCGGACCTCACCGTCCGTGGCTACCAGGACACCACCGACGAGCACGACCACGCCGGAACGTTCGAGGTCCGCTTCGAGGGCGACCAGATCGCCGAAGGCTACCTCCACAAGCGGCTGAGCAGTGCCGTCACCGCCGAAATTGGGGGCAGCATCATCGAGGTGCCGCCGTCCCAGCGCGTCGAGATTGACGTGTACGGCGAGCGGGTCAACGGAGGTGACGCCTGATGGCCGCCGGTTACGAGGGGCAGTTTGTGGTCTGTGGCGCGCACGAGGTCCGCTACCCGGCGTCGGCGCGCTGCCCCAACTGTCCGGACCCCAACCCCAAGAGCGTCCACCAGTCGCCGACCGACCGCGTCGACGTCGCCTACGCTGGAGGTGAAGCATGAGCGACGACGACCACTCCGACGACGTCGTCCTCGACGCCGAGCACCACAACGCGCCCAAGGACGAGAACGACGACCCGGTCGGGATCACGGAACGGAACGCCGCCGCGCTGGACCTCCCGGATCCCGCGGACTGCGACCACGACCGCACCGTCACGGCAACCGAGCACGACGACGCGCCGACGGGAATCGTCGTCTGTATCGACTGCGGGACGGAGGTCGACGATGCCTAACTGCGAGCAGTGCGACACCCAGATCCGCTCGGGGTCGCTGTGTCAGATCTGCGCGGTCGAGCGCAACCACGCCGGCGTCGATCACGACCACGACGACACCAAGACCTGTGCCTGGTGCAAGCAAACGAGCGCCGAGGGCCACTACGCCCGGACCGGCCGGTGGCTGTGTCACGACTGCGAGCGCGAGCAGCTGGCCACGCTGACCGACGCCGTCGATCCCGGCCTCGAGGCGGTCGTGCAGTGGGCCGTCGGCGGCAGCGAGCCCGAGGCGGATCCCGGCACGCTCGCGACCGGCTTCGAGACGGCGTCGACGCGGGCGATCGCCGACGGAGGGTTCCACACCGTCACTCGCGACGGTCAAGAGTACGCCGTCGTCCGCTGGCAGGAGTTCGACGACGATGCTGACCTCGAGATCGCCGAAGACGGCGCAATCGAGAACTACGACGAGGTCGGGAAACACACTTCGATCCGCCTGATCAGCGCCGATGCGATCCGCGAACAGGGGATGCAGGACCGCGTGATCGGCCCGGACCACCGCCACTGGCGCGAGGGGTACGACGACCTCGAGCCCGGTGAAGAAGTGCGGCCCGAGGAGGTGGGTGCCTGATGCACGCCGCGTCCCTGTTCCTCACGCTCAACGAGGCGCGGGATCCGACGATCGAGTCGAAGATGGACGGCGAGCTCCCCGCGGTCGACGCAGAGAGCGTCCAGTACCTCGACGGCCACGAGCTCTACTTCGGCAGCGCCGCGGACTACGTCGAGGAGCAGATCCAGAAGGTCCACATCGACAACGGGAAGATCACCACCTCCCGCGAGGACGTGATCCAGCGCAAGAAGGTGGAGTTCTACGCCGACGTCTCCACCGACCCCGGCTTCATCGGCGTCTCCTCGGAGGGTGACGGCGAGTGGCTGGTCAAGCGCATCGCCGCGAAGACCGGCGTCGAGGTGACAGAGACGCGCGTCGACGTCGACGAGTTCGCCGCGCGGATCCGCGAGGAGGCCGACGCACCCAACGCCTGGAACGTCAGCCGCCAAGAAGACTACGGCGGGGGGATGGAGGAGACGTCGATCGACTACCACCGTTCGGCAGATCTCGACGCCGCCCAGGGCGGCACCATCGGGCTCGGGTTCGAGTACTTCTGGGACGACACCCGCGTCGAGGGGATCGTCTACGAGAGTGGCTACGTCGCCCTCTACAGCGACACCATCTCCGAAGTGTTCGGGGCGTGGGTTCGCGAGGAGGTGCTTCCGCACCTCTACATCCCGGACGTCGACGACGAGACTGAACAGGACACGCTCACCGAGGATGAGCGGGACCGCGCCGAGGTAGCCGCCGATGGCGGTGACTCGGAGGGGAGCCTCGACGACCTGGACACCGTCAACGATCCCGGAGGTGAGCACTGATGGGTGAGGTCACTCGCGAAGACCTGCTTGCCCGCCAGGAGCACGACCCCGGCGATCCCGACGACACGGTGTACGTCCGCCCCGCTGGCTCGCCCGGCAGCGACTCGCGGACGACGCCGCGGATCTACCACGACGACGCGGGTTGTCGCAACCTCGGCGACGACCCCGACGAGAGCACGCGGGCCGCCGAACAGCAGCGCTGGCGCGGCCCGTGTAAGGACTGCGTCCTCGCGGACGTGGAGGTGCCGGCATGAGCGGCGACTACAAAGTCGTCGACAAGGTCTCGCGGGAGACGGCCCAGCATCTCGAGCCGACCGACGCGACCGTCGCCTACTACGAAGAGCGCGACGAGTGGTACGTCCTCGAGCGACCCGAGGCCAGGGGTGACGCCTGATGGCGGACGATCTTCGCGCACAGCTCCCCGACCGCTGCCCGAGTTGCGGGCACGACCCGACCGGCGACGACGAGGAGTTTACGTCCGGCGGCGGGTGGGTCCACAGCACCAGCATCGAGGACGGCATCTGGATCGAACGGATGCGCTGCCCGCGGACGTCGTGCCGGACGGTCGTCGCGAAGACCGAGCAGCGACCGGAGGGGCGAGCATGAGTACCCAGATCGCCCCCGGCCGCATCCTCTCACTGCTGATCCTCGCCGCCGGCGTGGGCACGCTGACGGCCGCGCTCGCGACGATCGGCGTCACGCTGCTGGACGTCGTCGGCGTCAGTGCGGTCCTCGGGCTGTTCGTCGCCGCGGTCGCCCTCCGGAGGTGGTCCCGGTGAGTGTCTTCGCCACGAAGCACCTCAACCTCCAGCGCTGGCCACAGCGAGGCGATCCCGCGCAGCATCCAACCCGTGTCTGGGACCGGGGCGAGCAGCTCGACATGTCCCACGCACAGAACGGCGAGGATCGAGTCCCCGACCACGACGAAGCTCGCTATGACGAACAGACTCAGACCGTGCTGTTCCGGTGCGGCGACCGACTCGTGACCTGCTACTCGATCGTCGACTCGATGGTGACGAACGATCAGGGCGAAGCGGCTCGGGAAGCTGTCGAGGCACAGTTCGGCCCAGTATCAACCAGTAACCGCGATACAGAACCCCAGCGATGAGCGCAACACACCAACCAACCGACGCCGAAGAGATGAGCGAGGACGACAAAGACGACCTGCTCGAGCGGCTCGCCGATCGGTTCGCAGATGACCCGGAGCTCAGCGCCGCTCTAGAGCTGGCGAGTCAGGCGTCGGAGGAGAGCAACTCATGAAGGGCGTCGAGGTCCATCTCCGACCGGCGCTCCTCGACGACGCGCTTCCCCTCGAGGATGTCGCGGCGTTCGTCCCGGTCGTCGGCGTCGAGCATCTGTTCGTCGAGCCGGTCGAGGAGGGTGTCGACCAGCTCCTCCTTCTCGACGGCCTCCTGAGTGAGCGCCTGGTCGCAGGCGTAACACCGCGAGCGTGCGGCATCGTTCAACTCACCGCATCGGACGCACTCGATCATCTCCGGTCCCTCGTCGTCGACCTCGACGTCGACGCCGTGGGCGGAGGCGATCGCGCGGTCGCTCTGGTCGGAGAAGACGGTGACGTAGCGGGCGGCCTTGTCGGAGCCGGTGACCCAGCCGTGGTGATCCTCGAGGAAGGCCTGGTTGACGTTCTGGCTGGCGAGGTAGCTGGCCGAGGACTTCCGGAAGCGAGTCGGCGTGGGCTTCGCGGGGAGCTGGACATCGGCCCGGTCACCGGCCTCGTAGAGTGCCTTGCGAAGCATGTTCGCGGAGATGCGCTCGGGCGAGGAGAGCTTCGTCCAGAGGTAGTCGTCGCGATCGCCGGGATGGTGCTCGATCCAGTCGCGGACGAACGGGACGGACTTGACGATCGTCGGCGATCGGCTACCGTTCTTGCCGTTCTCGATCGAGACCTTCAGCCCGTAGTCGCTGTCGGAGATGTCGCTGACCTGGAGTTCGTAGAGTTCCGAGGTGCGCGGGCCGAGGTCCCAACAGAGGGCGATCAGCGCCTCGTCGCGGACGTTCATGCAGGCGTCGAGCATCGGTTCGACGTGGTCCTCCCAGCGGAGCATCTTCCCGGGGTCGGGCGCGGGATCGTAGTTGCTCGGGTAACCCGCGGGAACCCACTCGAGGCAGTCGGGGAGGTCGTCGACGCCGAGGGCGTGGCGGCCGAACGCACGCAGCGCCTGTCGGTAGCTCCGGTTGCTCTCGGGGTTGTCGTAGTTCCGGTTGATCCAGCGGACGACGTCCTCGGCGGCGTCACGGTCCTCGAGGGCGGCCGCGAGCGTCCCGTCGTCGATCTCGCGAGCCATCTTCACCGTGCGCATGAGGATGTCGCTGTGGTGCTGCTCGGAAACGACGACGAGCTCCATGTTCCGGTGAGCCTCGAGGATGGCGTCGGCGTCGGCCTCGGCGATGTCGCGGCGTTCGCGACAGATCTCGGTCCGGCGCTGGATGACCTGCTTCGGGTCGTCGGTCATACACATCGGCTCGGCCGTGGGGCATGTAAACTTCAGGTTCGGAGCCCGCCCCGGCCATTCTCACGAACTGCTAGCCGACCAGCGACCGTACTGGCCGGAACCCGCCGACTTTTGCCCGTTGGGGACGCCTTCTGAGTCATGACTACCCACGGACGGACCGAGGCGATGGCGCTCCGAGAGCTGCTCACTGCCGGCGACGCACCGATCGGAAGTTGGGTATCGCTTGGCTCCCCCGCGGCCGCGGAGATGGTCGGCGCCCTCGAGTTCGACTTCGTCGTCGTCGACACCGAACACACGCCGCTGTCAGTCGAGAGCGCGGGCAAACTCGTCCGCGCTGTCGACGCCGCGGGCGACACCGACACCGTGGTCCGGGTCCCGGAGAACGACGCCACACAGGTCAAGCGGGCGCTGGACCTCGGCGCCGCGGGCGTGATGGCGCCCCGCATCGAGAGCGCCGCCGAAGCCGAGGCACTGGTCTCGGCCGCGCGCTACCCGCCCGAGGGCGTTCGCGGCGTCGCCGGCAGCCGCGCCAACGGCTACGGCGCCAATCTGGATGTATCCTTCACGTCGGCCAACGACGCCGTCGCGGTGCTGCCACAGATCGAGTCCGCCGCGGGTGTCGACCACGCTGAGGCGATCGCCCGCGTCGACGGCGTCGACACGCTGTTTGTCGGGCCTGCCGACCTCTCGGCGGATCTCGGCTGCTTCGGCGAGTACGACGACCCGGCGTTCCGCGACGCGCTCGACCGCGTGCTCGCGGCGGGCGCAGCTGCGGAGGTCCCCGTGGGCACGCTCGCGACCGGACCCGCGGAGATCGACGCCTGGCACGAGCGCGGGCTGGACTACCTCATCGCCGGCACCGACATCGGCTACCTCCGACGCGGGGCACGATCCGCCAGCGAGCGCTACGCGTCGCTGTTCAGCGAGTAGCGGCTCGCGAAGAACTACTCCGAGCCGTCGGCTTCCGCGTCGTCGAGGTCGGCTGCTCGTCGCAGGCCGTAGTAGCCCGGCGCGTCCTCAGCGGGTGGCTCGGCGACGACGAGATCGTCGGCGTTCGTCATGACCCACGGGATGGCCCAGTCCAGTAGCACCGACTCGGTCTCCTCCTCGATCTCGGCGTCCGGTTCGAGCCCCTGCAGCAGGCGAGCGATCTCGTACACCGTGTACATCTGGTCTTCGACCAGTAGCTCCTCCGGCGTGTAGAAGTCACAGGGGTGGAGCCGGTCGAAGCTCTCCTTGGCGCGTGGCATACGCTGGCGTTCGGCCGGGGCAGCGTAAACGCTACCGGTCTCAGCCCGAGAGGCAACTCCCTGTGGGTCTGGCGTCGAAAGAAAGCAGGACGGCGACGCGTTCTCGCTGCGTACTCGACACAGCCACGGCGTTGCGCTCTGACGCTCCGACCGTCGTCGGCGACCGGGAGCGGGCTGTGGCTGGCTTACACAGCGACGGCATCAGGCTCCGACACGCCGACCGTCGT
>Ga0207813_100228_pt1 | contig 38514 bp, 33 predicted proteins | sample A23E3SouthBayCA_2_FD_187730 | JGI IMG/M metagenome (GOLD analysis project Ga0207813, IMG submission 187730) | Aerobic enrichment media microbial communities from Eden Landing Ponds, California, USA - A23 E3 (4) (SPAdes) | ecosystem: Environmental > Aquatic > Marine > Unclassified | place... | reverse complement strand
ACCGCCAGGTCTCAGCAGAGCACGAGCGACGTGGCCGGCACCAACCATCCCTGCCCGACGAACGCAACGCTCGCTTGCGAGCGTTAAGTTCGTCGCCTGTACATACCGGTCACAGACGACGGTGAGAACGTTCGCGACCGGCTCACCGACAAACCAGAGGTTCGCTCACTCCAGTTCGCGGTCGATGACGTCCCGCAGGCCAGTTATCTCCCCGGCTTCCCAGGAGAGTGTCGTGCCCTCGACAGTGAGATCGAGCGTCCCCGAATCGTCGGCAGTGCCCAGGTCGTAGACCGGCGCGACGCCGTCGAACGCCTCCCGAACCGTTCTGGGGTCCGTCGTCTCGACGACCGCACGACCGGCCTGCTCGCCGAAGAGGTGCGCGGCGGGTGTCCCCTGACCGGGCGCGTCGAGTTCGACCGTCGCGCCGGCGTCGTCGTGGACCATCTCGGCGAGTGCGACCGCGAGTCCGCCGTGACTGACGTCGTGGGTCGCGAGGGTCGTCTCCTCGTCGGCCACGTCGGCGAGCGTCTCGACGAAGGCGGCGGGTTCGTCCAGCGATTCGGGGAAGCGGTCGCTGCCGCCGAAGTTCGCGAGGTACTCCGACCCGCCGAGTCGGGCCTCGCTCTCGCCGGCCAGCGAACGCGCCCCCACCAGCAGGAGGTCGCCACCGCCGGCGAGCGAGAGGGGCGGAGCGTCGTAGCCCTCCTTGACACCGACCACTGCGAGCGTCGGCGTCGGCGGGATGGGGCCGGCCTGGGAGTCGTTGTACAGCGAGACGTTCCCGCCGACGACCGGCACATCCAGTGTCGAGCACATCTCCGCGAGGCCGTCGACGATCCCCTTGAAGCCGCCGTAGACGTCGGGTTTCTCGGGGTTGCCGCCGTTCATGCAGTCTACGGCGGCGTGGGGCGTGGCACCCTTGGCGGCGACGTTCGTGGCGTTCTCCAGCGCGATGGCCCGGGCGCCCTCGTACGGTGCGGTGTCCGTCCAGTTGGGGTCCGCGCCCGCCGAGTAGGCCAGGCCGACGTTCGACTCGCGGACCGCGAGGATGGCCGCGTCGTCCCCCGGTCGCACCGCCGTTCGAACCTGCACCTCGTGGTCGTACTGCCGATAGACCCACCGCTTGGAGGCGGTGTTCGGGCTGCCCACGACGGTCTCGAAGGCTTCGTCGAGCGGGACATCCGCCGGCAGGTCGCGGTCCGGTTCGACGGGTTCCTCGGCGGGCAAATCGTAGAACGGTGCGCCGTCCTCGAGGAACTCGGCGGGCGCGTCGACGACCGTCTCCGGCTCTCCGGCGTCGTCTCCACCCCCGAACGTACAGACGTAGTTCCCCTCGGTAATCTCGCCGATGACAGAGGAGCCGAGGTCGTATCGGTCGGCGAGTTCGTGGACGCGGGCGACGTTCTCCGGGCGGACCTCGTAACACATCCGCTCCTGGCTCTCGGCGAGGAGGATCTCCATGGCGTTCATGTTGGGCTCGCGCTGGTGGACGCGGTCGAGTTCGATGTGTGCGCCCACGCCGCCCTTGGCTATCATCTCCGCGCTGGCCCCGCCCAGTCCCGCCGCACCGAGGTCGCGGGCCGACTCGACCAGGTTCTCGTCGATCAGCGCCTCGTTGCACTCGACGAGCAACTTCTCGGTGTAGGGGTCGCCCACCTGGACGGCCGGGCGGTCCTCGGTCTCGGCGTCCTCGGAGAGGTCCTCGCTGGCGAAGGAAGCCCCGCCGAGCCCGTCCCGCCCGGTGGCGTTGCCGACGAGCATCAGTTTGTTCCCGGGCTCCTGTGCGGCGGCGGTGACCAGTCGGTCGGGGTCGTCGATGAGCCCGATACAGGAGACGTTGACGAGCGGGTTGCCCTCGTAGTCGTCGTGGAAGGCGGTCGAGCCCGTGACCGTCGGCACGCCGATGCAGTTGCCGTAGTGGGAGATCCCCTCGACGACGCCCTCGAAGAGATAGCGGGAGTGTTCGCGGTCGAAGTCGCCGAAGTACAGCGAGTCGGCGAGGGCAATGGGGTAGGCGCCCATCGAGAGCGTGTCACGGACGATGCCCCCCACTCCGGTGGCGGCCCCGTCGAACGGGTCGACGTAGGAGGGGTGGTTGTGGCTCTCGATGCCCAGCGTGATGTACGTCTCCCTGTCCGGGTCGACGGCCTGGGCCTGTGTGTCGTCGCTCGCGTCGTCGGTGTAGTCGGGCAGTGCGACGACGGCGGCGTCGTCACCGGGCCCGACTACGACCTGGTCGCCCTCGCTGTCGAAGGCGCTCAGGAGCGGCCACGAGGACCGGTACGCGCAGTGTTCGCTCCAGAGGTTCTCGAAGAGCGCGGCCTCCGCCCGCGTGGGTTCGCGGCCGAGTTCCGCGACTACGAGGTCGCGGTCGTCGTCGGAGAGAGTCATTGGCGAACTCTGGCCCCGCGGCGGCTATATCGCTTTCCGTTCCGGGACGGGTGCCGAGTACACTCGCGCCCGGGAGAGTCACTCCTCGTCGGTCGCCCGCACCGAGAGGACGGGCACGTCGGCAGTCCGGAGGAGGTCCTCCGTGACGCTCCCGATCAGTCGCCGGTCGATACCGGTCCGACCGTGAGTGCCGACGACGATCAGGTCGACCTCGTGGTCCGCGGCGTACTCGTTGAGCGTGTCGACGACGCCACCCTCCTCGATGGCGGTCTCGACCGTCGAGATGCCCGCCTCGCTCGCCCGTTCCCGGGCCGTCTCGAGGAGCCCCTCGTCACGTCGCTCGCGCTCCTCGGCCGCCGCGGCCGAGCGGACGTCGATGCCGAGCAGCGACCCCTCGATCACCGACAGGACGTGCAATGTAGCGTCCGCGTCGCCCGCGATGCCGACCGCCTCGTCGAGAGCGGCGTCCGACCCGTCGCTGCCGTCCGTACCGACGAGCAGGCTCTCCGGGGGGTAGGTGCGGTCACTGTCCGGCGGGACCGCGAGGACCGGGACGGGTGAGGAGCGCACGACACGCTCGGTGACACTCCCGAGCAGGAGCCGTTCGACGTCGCGCTCCCCGCGGGTCCCCATCACCACTAAATCGACGCCGCGGGCGTCGACGTAGTCGAGGATGGTCTGGGAGGGGCCACCCTGGACTACCTCCGTCGTGACGTCCACCCCGGCGTTGCGGGCGGTCGTCGCGGCGTCCTCGACGATGCGGTCGCCCTCACCCTCCAGGGCGTCGACGACCTGTCCCTGGATGCGCGAGAGGCTGGGCTGGTTCGTGTCGGCGACGTAGAGGACGTGCAACTCGGCGTCGTGTGCGCCGGCGACCGCGACCGCCAGGTCCAGCGCCCGTTCGGCCGCGTCACTCCCGTCGGTGGGGAAGAGTACCCGGTCGTACATAGCCCGCCTTTCGCCCGGCGGTGTGAAAAACGTCACTCCACGAGGTGCGACGTCACTCCACGACGTACGACTGGAGTTCGCCGCGTTCGCGGACGTCGACGAACCGGTAGCGCCGGCCGTCCGCCAGTTCGCCCGCGAAGTCGGCGTCCGGTGCGTCGACGCCGTACACCTCGTTTGCCTCCCGCAGGTCGTGCTCGTGGAGCGTCCGCCGAACCTCGGCGGGCAGGTCGCCGTCCGGAGCGACCTCGACGACGAACAGGCGGTCGGTGAAACTCTTGGCCGTCCACGCGTCCCTGATATCCTCCCGGAGTTCGAGGTCGTCGGCGAGCGAACGAAGTCGGTCGGTCACACCCGTGCGTAGGCGGACGACGCCGAAACGTTCGGTCCCGAACCGGTTCGGGCGGGTCGGCCAGTACCATTGAAGTGACCGGGCGGGATATCGGACGAACGACAGCCGCAGTCGGGAACGGGGCTGCCGGCGTCCGACGCACTCTCCCTCGTGACTCGACGGCGCAACACCAGGAGTTCGGATGTCAGACCTGTCTCGCCTCCCGGACCGACCCGACGCCGCGACCGTCGCCGACTGGGCCGACCAGTATGCCCACGTCGTTGCGTTGCTCGCGCTGCTGGCGTACATGGGCTGGACACGCGTCCGGGGCTGGGGCCGCTTCGTCGACGGCGGGCAGGTCCTCTTTCAGAGCAACGACGCGTGGTATCACTACAGGCAGGTGAGCTACACCGTCAGACACTTCCCGCGGACGATGCCGTTCGACCCCTGGACGGCGTATCCGACCGGTGCCGACGTCGGCCAGTTCGGGACGATATTCGACCAGACAGTGGCGCTGGCCGCCCTCGTCGTCGGCGCTGGCAACCCGAACGAGACGACTGTCGGACTGACCCTGCTGTTCGCACCGGCGGTGCTCGGGACCCTCGTCGCCGTGCCGACGTACCTGCTCGGTCGCCACGCCGCCGGCCGGGTCGGTGGCATCGTCGCGGTGACCGTCCTGGCGCTGACACCCGGTGGCTTCCTCCAGCGGACGCGGGTCGGGTTCGCCGACCACCACGCCGCCGAAGTACTCCTCCAGGTGACGGCGATGCTGGCCGTCGTGGCCGCCGTGCGCGCGGCCGAACAGCACGACCCCGCGGTCGACGGGCTTCGAGTGGGACCCTTCGTCGAACGGCTTCGAGTCCGCGAGGTCGGCACGTTCCGACGGCCACTCGTGTTCGCAGTCATCTCCGGCGTCGCGGTCGCCGGATACGTACTCGTCTGGCCGCCCGGCGTCTTCCTCGGGCTCGTCCTCGGCGTGTTCTACGCCGTCCACGTGAGCGCCGAGTTCGTCCGCGGACGCGACCCGGACCACGTCGCAGCGGTGGGCATCGTCTCCGCGCTCACGACGGCGGTCGTCACGCTCGCGGGTTCGTCGTCGGCCGGCTTCGAACCCATCGCCGTCTCGTTGCTCCAGCCGGCCCTGTTCGTCTGCCTCGCTGCCGGACTCGTGGGGGCCGTCGCACTGTCACGGGCGTTCGAGTCTCGGTCGCTCCCGAAACTGTACTATCCGGGAGTGCTCGTGGCGCTCGGGGTACTGCTCGTCGTAGTCGTGCGACTCGTCTCGCCCGCACGCTTCGCGTTCTTCGCCGACTATTTCCTCCGGGTGTTCGGGTACACCCTGACTGGACCCGCCCAGTCCGTCAGCGAGACGAGGCCCATCGCGCCCGGGTCGGTCGGGACGTTCCTCCGGCTCTCTTACGGGTTCGCGTACGGCGGTGCGCTGCTGGGCGCGGCCCTCGGCGTCGTCGGTTACTGGCGAGACGCGACCTCGCGGGAGTGGCTGGAGCGACGACCCGCCATCGCTCGCCCCGTCGTCGCACTGTTACTCGTCACTACCGCGCTCTACGCCGGCGTGGGGGTGCTGGGCTACGCGAACCAGCCCAGAGACGCGGCGACTGGCTGGCTCGCGACCCACACCGACGGGAACGCAACCATCGAGACCTACGTCACGGACCCTCAGGAGGCACCGGTCCCCCACGGGGCGACGATCTACCGACCCACCCAGCGGGCGATGACGGTCGACGGCGAGCGCGTCCGCCCCTCGACGACCCGCTGGATGCGGGCGATGCCCGAACGCTGTCCGACGTATATCGTCCTGAACGCTCACGAATCCCTGCAGTATCTCGCACCCGACGACTACAGCAGGCGGGCCGCGCTGCTGGCGAACCCCGAGCGTGAGCGCTACGTCCGGGACCTGCTATCGGCGGACACCTACCCCTACGAGGTCGCCACACGGTTCGGCCCGGAACCCCGCTATCTCCGGTCGGAGCGACGTCCCCCGGTCTGGCGTGCGGTCGTGAACGCCGGCGTGTTCCCCCGCTCGGTCCAGTACGGCGACGGCCAGGACCTCGGAACCGACCAGTACACGATAATTCTGGCGCGAACCGGCGAATGTGACCCGGCCGAAACGTCGCCGCTCCGGTAACTCGTTGCGTCACCCGACTCGTCGTGTTACGCCTCAATCCCGTGCTCGCTGGACGAACACCCCGAGGACGAGGTATGCGTAGGCGAGCGCGCCGACCAGCGAGACGGTACGACCGACGTCGGTCACGACCGGGATCGTCGCGAACGCGCCGGCCACCTCGACGGCCAGTCCCCCGCCGAGAAGTGCCATCGACCAGAGCGCGAGACGGTCGCCAGCACCCGTGAACCGACCGACAGTGGGCGGGTAGAACTGGTAGGTGACGCCGACGACCGTGAGTCCGAGAAAGCCCAGGACGTTGAGTCGGTAGTGAGCGGTCGTGAGTGGCTGAGAGACCGAGTCGACGGCCATGAGGAGGCCGAGTCCGACCCCGAGCACGCCGGCCGTGACGCCGACGAGTGGCCCGTAGAAGCCGACGCGGTCGCGCTCGCTCGCTCGATAGAGTCGAGCGTAGACGGCGGCCCACCCGAGCATCGCGACGGTTTCGAGGCCCGCGCCGGCGTGCAGGAGCGGCCCGCCCGGGAGTCCGACCGCGATGAGTGCCGGACCGACGGCTCCCGGCACGAGGACGACCCACGGGAGGGGACGCTCGACGTGCGTGACGAGAAAGCGGGGCAGGAGACGAAAGCCGACGGCGAAGACGAGCAACGCGGCGGTCCCGGCGGCGAGCAGGTGGGAGACTCTGGGCGGATAACCGTCGAGGAGTCCCGGAACGGCAGTCTGCATCGCCAGCGTCTCCCAGGTACCGACCGCGAGATAGGCGAGGACGACCGGGACGAACAGGTTCGCCGCGCGGTCGACCGGTCGACGGTCGGCGTTGTGCTCGCCCGTGCCCGTCTCGACACCCGTGAGGTTCGTCCGTACCGTCGTGAGCAGGGTTCCGAGGAAGACGACCACGCCGAGCGTCCAGGCGACGGCACCGACGGTTCCCGCACTGTCCGGGACGCCCGAGACCGGGGCGAGCGCGAGGCCAGCGACTCCGACAGTCGTCAGCGGCAACTGGACTGCCGGGGCGACCGACCACGCGAGGTCACGGTCGAAGTACGACGGGACGAGTGCGTAGGCCTTCCCGAAGACGACGTGGAGCACGAACCCGTAGACTCCCAGCGTTACCGCCGTCCGGCGTGGCAGATCGACGAGGACCGCTACCTGCCAGGCGACGAGCGCGACGATACCCACCGCGACGAGCACCCGTGACCACCGTGACGTCGTCGCCGACATACCCCTGCGTTCGCCCGCCCCGCCCCTCAAACTGGTGGCGAACAGCGGCCGATCTGTCCTGGACTGGCGGTGGCCCGGGTCGTCCGAACGTGTTCGTACCAACTGTGAGGCGACCGGGGAACCAATCCCGGAACATGCCAGCAACGACGCTCGACCTGCGTGACGTACCGCCGGCCCAGCGCCACCCGAAGATCCACGACGCCTTCGAGGACCTCGACAGCGGCGAGACGCTCCGGATCGTCAACGACCACGAGCCCAAACCGCTGTTCTACGAGTTCCAGGCGGAGGTCGAGAGCTTCGACGCGGAGAACTACGACGTCGAACGCTGCGGCGTCGAGGAGTTCGTCGCCGACCTCCCCAAGCGATGACCGACTCGACGGCCTCGGGGTCGACCGAGCTGGTTCACCTGCCGGACCTCGACGGGGACGGCCGTGGCGTGCTCTTCGAGGGCGAGCCCAGGACCGTCCGGCTGGCGCTCGAAGCCGGTGACTCGGTCCCGCCACACGAACATCCTGGTCGGGAGATCGTCTGTCACGTGCTCGACGGCGAACTCACGATGACGCTCGACGAGACAGACCACGAACTCGTCACCGGCGACGTCCTCCGGTTCGACGGCGACCAGGATATCTCGCCGACGGCCGAGACCGACGCCGTCGCGTTGCTCGTCCTCGCCCGGAAGAACGTGTCGTAGAACCCTTCGAAAATCGACGTTCTCTACGACACGCCCCCACCGTCACACAAACTATTTGTCACGAGCGGGATATCAGCCGGTGTGAGACGGATCGAAACTGCCCTGATCGCCCTCCTCGCGGTACTGGCACTCGGCGTCGCGGCCGGCGGGTTCTCCCCCGCGGGACAGCCGTCGATAGCGAGCGATACCGGACTCGGTGGCGGTAGCGGTGCTCCCGACAGCGTCCCGGAAAGCGGTGGCTCCGGCGGCGGCGGGAGCGGTGGCGGTGCGGTCGGTGGTGTCGTCGCAGCCGGGTCGACCGGCGTCTCGGCCCTGTTCGTCGCCGGTTTCGTCGCCGCGCTGTGCTCCTGTGGCGTCCTCGCGGTGCTACTGACCGGCGACGACGAACGCGCTCCCCGGGTCGAAGACGAACCCGAGGACGCGAACGGGGACGTCCGCCCCCGGATCGAGGTCACCTACCGCTCGCCCGACGAGAACGCCGTCGTCCGTGCCTGGGAACGGCTGACCGACGCCGTCGGTGCGGAGACAGCCGAGACGCCGGACGAGACTGCCCGTCGCGCCGTCGACCACGGGTTCTCGCGCGGGACAGTCGAGCGACTGGCCGAGAGTTTCAGCGCCGTTCGCTACGGCGACGAACCGCCCGAGCGCCGCGAACGCGAGGCCCGCGAGGCCCGCGAGGCGCTTGCGGACGGAGACGGGGAGGGCGAGGCGTGAACCGCCGTCACCTGTTGCTCCCGGTCGGCATTCTCGCGGCGGGTGCCGGCGTCGTACTGACCCTCCAGCCGGGACTCGTCCCCGGCCCCTGGGTCACGACGGGGTTCGTCCTCGGCGTGTGGGTCGTCGGGCTCGTCGGCGCCGGGGTCGTCGTGGTCGCACGACTCACCGACGACGAGGGCGTGACCGGACGACTCCCGACCACCGGCGAGCGCCCCGCCTACCTGGTCCCCGGCGACGGTCTCGCCGGACGGACGGCGGCGGTGGGTGCGAGCGAGAGTGACGCGGCCGAACGCGACCGGATCCGTGACCGCCTGCGCGACGCCGCGGTCGCGGTCCTCGTCCGTCGCGAGGGGATCGCCGAGACCGACGCGGCCGACCGCGTCGACGCGGGCGACTGGACCGACGACGCCGACGCAGACGCCGACACCGCGGCGCTGTTCTCCGGCACGGGTTCGCGACACGACCACGTCGAGACCGGTTTCGCCCGGCGCGTCGAGCGCGTCGCCGACGCCATCGTGGAGCGCTCTGGCTCCGGCTCCGACAGGTCGCCCGACGGGGAACACGACGGTACCGACCGGTCGTCCTCGGGAACCGGTGACTGGTCCCCGCCAGCCGCCGAGGAGTCCGTAACGCTCGACCTCGGTCCCGGCGAAGAGTTACTCGAACGCTCCGGACGCTGGCGGGGTGTCCAGGGACTCGCACTGGCCGTGACGGCCGTCGGGATCCTCGTCGGCGCACCGCTCGCCATTCTCACCGGTGTCGTGGGGATCGCCTTCGCGGCCTACGCCCGCGTCTGGGACGCGCCGGCGCCGACGCTGGCCGTCGAGCGGGCCGTCAGCGAGTCCGACCCGCGGCCGGGCGAACGTGTCGAGGTCACGCTCTCCGTGCGCAACCGCGGCGACAGCCTCCTCCCGGACGTCCGGATCTGCGACGACGTTCCGGCAGGACTGCGCGTCGTCGAGGGGACGCCCCGGCACACGACCGCGCTCCGGCCGGGCAAGACGGCGACCATCTCCTACACCGTCGAGGCTGTCCGCGGCGAACACGAGTTCGACTCGCTGGCGGTGGTGACCCGCGACATCAGCGCTGCCTCACGCCGGGTCGCCCGACTTCCAACCGACGCCGCGACGGTCACCTGTCGACCCCCCTTCGGCGAGCACTCGGTGTCGCTCGGTGACCTGGCGACGCTGCTGTCGGGTCGGACGGAGGTCTCCGAGACCGGCAGCGGCGTCGCCTTCCACTCGCTCCGCGAGCACCGCCGTGGCGACCCGCTGGGGAGTCTCGACTGGGGGCACCTCGCCAAGACCGGGGAGTTCGCCACCCGCCGCTACGACGAACCGCGGACGGTCCGTGTGGCCCTGCTCGTCGACGCCCGTACCGCGGCGTACGTGACCGCCGACACCCGGCAGCGGCGACCGGCGGTCGACGTCTGTACCTGCGCCGCGGGCGCGCTCGTGGCCGGCCTCCTCGACGACGGCGCGCTCGTCGGACTCGGTGCGGTGGGGCCGCGGCCCTGCTGGGTGCCGACAGGCAACGGCCGCGACCACCGCGAGCGCCTGCTCGGGACACTCACCGCACACGAGGCGTTCGGCTGGGAACCGCCGGACCCGGTCACGGTCGACGACGGGTCGTCCAGCACCGCGTCGTCCCGACGAACCGCCGACCCGACCGCTCGCGTCGTCCGCTCGGCGGCGGCCAGCGAGGACGGCGGCGTGACGATGGCAGACGCACCCGCCGGGGGTCGCCCGGTCGCGGTCTCCGACGGTGGATCCGGGATCGTCGAAGACAGCGCTCCCGGGTCGGACGGCGCGGAATCGAGCGCTACCCACGACGACGACCCGACAGACGTGGCGAAGGCGTTGCTCGACGATCTCGGGACGCGACTTCCCAGTGACGCACAGGTGGTGTTCTGTACGCCGCTGGGGGACGACGCGGCGGCGGCCGTCGCCCGGCAACTGAGCGCTCGCGGGCACGACGTGCTGGTGGCGAGTCCCGACGTGACCGGCGGCGACACGCCCTACCGGCGACTGGCTGGTGTCGAGCGACGACTCCGGCTGGACGGCCTCCGTCGCGACGGGGTCGCGGTCCACGAGTGGACGCCGCCGACGGATCCGACGGCCGACGCGGGGTGGTCCGCGTGACGCTGACCGTGTGGGGCGAGCACCGCCTCAGGCTGAGTCACGGCCTCGCGGTGGCCGCGGCGCTGGCGACGGTCGCAGCCGTGCGCGTGGGACAGGTCGGGCTGGTGGCCGGCGTCTGTGGCGTACTCCTGCTCGCCGCGGGCCTCGTCTGGCGCTCTCGCGGGACGGTCGCCCTCGCCGGCGTCGCGCTGTTCGCCGCGACCGTCCTCGTGGCCGCGGGGCCTGGCGGCCTCGTCGCGACGCTCGTCGGCGCGTTCGGTGCGGTCCTCGCCGCCGACTTCGGAACCTTCGCCCTGGGGATCGACCGCGACGTCGACCCGTCGGTCGCGACGACCCGCGTCGAGGCGCTCCACGCCGTCGGCAGTCTCACCGTGGCCCTGCTCGCCGGCGGCATCGGCTACGCGCTCTTTCGGAGTGTCCCCCGCGGGTCGACGCTCGGCGTCGTTGCGCTGCTGTTCGCCGCGGCCGTCCTCGCCGCCGTGCTCCGTCCGTGACCGACAGGCGACTCACTTACCGCTCGTTCCACGAACGGTGCGTTCGTCGAGCACGTCGTTCATCGTCTCGACCGCTGCCCTCGTCTCCGCCCGGGTGCCACAGGAGACGCGAACGCACTCCGGGAGGCCGTGGCCCGAGCAGTCCCGTATCACGACGCCGCGCTCGCGGCAGGCCCCGGTCACCACGGTCGCGTCGCCCACGTCCGCGAGGACGAAGTTGCCGCCGCTCGGCCAGGTTCGGGCGTCCAGTTCCGCTCGCAGGTACTGACGCGCCCACTCGACTGTCTCGACGGTCCGTTCGAGATGGGATTCGTCGTCGAGCGCTGCGAGTCCCGCCTGGCAGGCGAGCGTCGACACCGCGAAGGGCGTGTTCACCCGGGCGTAGGCGTCGGCCCACGCCGCGGGCGTGACGGCGTAGCCCACTCGCATACCTGCCAGCCCGTAGGCTTTCGAGAACGTCCGGACGACGGCGACGTCCTCGCGCTCCTCGACCAGTCGGACCGCCGAGGGGGTGTCGGTGAACTCCCCGTAGGCCTCGTCGACGACGACCAGCGTCTCCTCGTCGGTCCGTTCTGCGACCGCTCGGACGTCTTCGAGTGCCATCTCCGTGCCCGTTGGGTTGTGTGGCGTGGTGACGTAGACGATCCGGTGGCCGTCGTACGCATCGAGGACGGTCCCGGGCGTCTGTGCGAAGTCCTCGTCCTTCGAGAGTTCGTAGATGTCGGCCTCGCCGCCGTGATAGCGGGCGCTCGTCGAGGTGTAGGAAAAGCCCGGGCGCGAGTGGAGGACGCGCTGGCCGGGGTCGAGAAACGCCCGCGCGAGGTAGTCGAGCGCACCAGTCCCGCTGTGGGTGAGCCAGACCTGTTCGTCGTCGACGTCCCACCGGTCGGCCAGTGCGCTCGTGAGGTCGGCGTGGACGGCCTTCGGGTAGCTGTGGACCGCCCCGGCGTGTTCGCGGACCGCCGCGACCGCTCCGGGACTCGGACCGAACGGGTTCTGGTTGCGGTCCAGTGAGAGAACGTCGTCCGGGTCGAATCCGGCCTCGCGGATCGCGGCCTCTCTGTCGGTGCCCGGGCTGTAGGCAGCGAACGACGAGAGGTCCCGCGGTTCCATGCCCGAAGAGTCACTGCTGTCGGAGGTAAACCTGCCGTCTCGTCGCGGTCAGTCGTCGACTTGTACTCCACGGTCAGTCGTCCACCAGCCGTCAGTCGTCGGCCATCCGACTCGTCCCGGGCGGGAGGAACTCCTGGATCAGGTCGGGGCTGGCGACCTTGCGGACGAACGACTGGTCGGCGAAACGGGTCTTGAATTCGCGGTAAAGGCGCTTGGCGACGTCGTTCTGGGCGAACCGGCCGGGCTCGACCTCGATGGTCGTCTCGGCGTTCGGCTCGATGGCAGCCGGCGGCCCACCGATAACTCGCGTCTCGGGTTCGCAGGTGATACCGACCGCGACGTCGACCGGCGTGTCCCGGTGGTAGGTTCGGTCGCCCCGGATCGCGAACCCGCCCTTCTCGAGGTACTCGCCGCTCTCGGGCGTCTTGCTGACCTGGTCGCTGGCCACCTCGTAGACGTCGCCGGCGAAGCGTCCCTCCTTCCAGACCGACGAGTAGGAGACGGCGAACTGCGCGGCCTCGTCGACGCTCGATTCGGGAATCGTGACGTCCTCGCTGTAGGACTCGCTCGGTCCGGTGGCTTTCAGCACTGTGGCGGGGCCGCCGTGGGCCTGCGTGTGGAAGAAGCGGTCGCCCCGGTCGAGGTACTTCTCGACGATGGCCTCGTTGTCGTCGGCGTCGCGCCCGCCGATGACGAGGAAGCCGTCGCTCGTGTGGAACCACCGGAAACGCTCGTACCAGCCCTCGGACTTCCTGACGGGGATCGACGCACGCGAGAGCCAGTCGACCTCCTCGTCTTCGTCCCCTCCATCGCCCTCGTCTGCTGTTTCTCCATCGCCACCCCCACCCGCGCCGGCCTCCTCGGGCCCACCGGTCTCCCACTCCTCGCGGCGCTGTTCGAGGGCGGCCAGTTCCTCGCGGGTATTTTCGATGGCTGCCTCCGCCCCTTCCTTCTTCTCCTCGATGCGTTTGGCCTCCTGGTAGAGCAGGTCGGCGTTGCGCTCGACGCCCTCGTCGGTGTCGACGGTCACCTCGTGGTCGTCGAGCGTGATCGTGACCGTTCCCTCGCTGCCGTCCACGTCGTGGACGGCCTCGGCGGCCTCGATGCCGCGCTCGCGACCGGCGGCGAAGCGCTCGGCGATGTCGTCCCAGGAGTGGCCGTCCTCGCGGGCCGCCCGCACCGTCGAGAGCACCTCGTCGACGAGGTCGTAGTGGGCGTACAGCGCCTCGGCCTTCTCGCGCTCGGTCTCGGCCTGGGCCTCGAAGTCCTCGATCGCAGCCTCCTGCTGTGCGATGATCCGCTCTTTGGTCTCGATCTCCGACTCGAAGTCCGGCCGGTCGCGACTCTCGCTCGAAGTCCCGTCTCCGCCCTCGCCGTCGTCGCTGGCGAACGTGAAGTAGTCGTCCAGTGCCGCGGTGAAGGAGTCGAACGGGACGCTCGACAGCTGGTCGTACTCCGCGAGCGAGACTGGTGTCGCGTCGACCCGACGGCCCGACGGGGCCGAATCGGCCACTCCGGCGCCGTCGCCGCTGTCGCTCTCGTCGCCGCTGTCGCCATCGGATTCGCTGTCGGCGGCATCCTCGTCCCCGTCCCCGCTTTCGTAGTAGACGCGCGGGTCGAGATCGCCCTCCCGGAGTCGTTCGGCGAGGCGGGAGACGGCGTCGTACAGCGCCCGCAACTGGTCGTCGGTCGTCTCCGCGATGTCGACGTTGTAGGGGACGCCAGCACGGGTACAGAGTTCCTCGCCGTAGAGGCCGCCGAAGTTGAGCTGGGTGGCGAGCGTCCGCACGACGTCGGCGTCGGAGTCGCGCATCCGCGCCTCGAAGGCGTCGTAGTCGACCGTGAGCGGGTTGAATCGTGCGGAGGGGAACTCGTACTGGGTCCCGGGTGCGACCGTCCGGGATTTGAGACGCACAGTTTCGAGGGAGTCGACGACTTCGCCGGTGGCGTCGAGCACTGCGACGTTGCCGTCGCCGAACAGTTCAGCGACGACGGTTGTCGTCTCGCCGTCGCGCTCGAAGGTGAGTTCGAGGATGCGGTCGAACTCGAACTGTTCGACGCCGGCGAGTTCGGCACCCCGCAGACGATTCCGGAGCATCATCGCGAAGTTCGGCGGGCGCTCCGGTGCCTCCGGGAGGTGGTCGGGGTCGACGACGGTGACGAACTTGTCCTCGCCGGCGGAGACGAGGAGTTCGACGCGGCCGCGGTCGTACTGTCGCATGCGAAACCGCAGGAGGTCGCGCTCGGGGTAGAGGTAGACCTTCTCGACGCCCGCCCCCTCGTAGGCGGCGAGTTCCCGCGAGAGCGCCGCGAGGTCGACGCTCGTCAACTCCCGCTTTCTGTCCATACCTCAGGGTCCGCCTTCGAGTCCAAAGGAGTGTCGAACCATGTTTTTCCCGCTCGGGTATCCTCGCTCGGCCTTCGGCCTCGTTGCGGGTACCACTCGCGGCAAAAACATGGGTCAAAAAGGCCGCCTCCGCCGTCTTCGACGGCTCCGGCGGGTGAAACGCCTCGCTTCGCTCGGCGTACGTTTGATGACAATGGTCAGAGTCGAGCCGAACAGTCGATGAGCGCGCGCCGGCCGTCCTCGGTGAGCGGCTGGCCGTGGGCGACGGCGGCGATCTCGAACGGCGGGATGCGCTCGACGAGGTCGCGGACGCTCTCGCGGACGCCGCGCATGTCGTAGGAGTCGAGCCAGAACGGCGTCGTGAGCCTCCCGTTCTCCTCCCAGACGAGGTCGCCGAGGAAGGCGACGCGCAGATCGTCGTGGAAGTAGACCACGTGCCCGGGGTTGTGTCCCGGCGTGTGGAAGGCGACGAACTCGCCGATCTCGTCGCCCTCCGAGACCGGTTCGACCGTCATCTCGTCCGGGATACCGACCATCGTCCGGACGAGCCGGTGATAGATGCCCTTGTGATGGGTCGCGTTCGGGATCGACTCGCCGCGGGCGATAGCGAGGTCCTCGGCACCCATGTACACCGGGCCGTCGAATCCGGGCGTGAGCAGTCCGAGTCCGCCCGAATGTTCGAGGTCGAAGTGCGTGACCAGCACCCGGTCGATGTCGGTGACCTCGTAGCCCGCCGCCGACAGTTGCGAGCGCAGACGCGGGCGGTTGTACGGTAACCCCGGGTCGACGAGCGTGACGTCGCCGTCGTCGACGAGGTAGCCGTTGGAGGCAAAGGGCGGGAACAATCCCAGGTCGAGTAACCAGAGTCCCTCGCCGAGTCGGCGGACCATGCGCGGCCGTTCGACTCGCCCCGGTAAAACGATACTGACCGAGCGGCGCGAGCTCCGACGAGACTGTCCCGACCGAAGCGAGCATGTCGAGCACAAAACATTCAAACCGGTGTCGTGAATTCGGTGTATGGACCGCCGCCTGCTCTCCACCGTCGCCCTCCTCGCCGTCCTCGCGATGCTGGGTGGGTGTGCTCACCCCAGCGGGATGCTCTCGATGCAACCCGTCGACGACGTCGACCTCGCAGAGGAAGCGAGCCAGTCGCTCCCGGAAGACGACGACCCTCGCCCGGGATTCGATAGCGGGGTCGCCCGCCGCGCAATCGAGAACGGCTCCGCGACGACCGTCGCTCCGCGCCCGCCGGTCGAACCAGGGTTGCCGTTCCGTCACGACGGACGGTTCTACAACGTCACCCACACCGTCACCGGGACGACTCCGGGCTACTCGACGGGCGTCGAGATCGACTACAACGCGTCCTCGGTCGAGGGGTCGGTGGTCGCCTACGAGGACCTGCCCGCCGTCGACCGCGACCGGATCGAATTCCTGGTGACGAATCCCAGAGAGCGACACGAACCAGGCTACGACTTCGGCGTCGGCGTCGTCTACACCGAGAGCGAGGCCGAATCGTCGGTTCTCGTCACCGAACAGGAGTACGACGCCATCAGTTACGAGGGCGAGACCTACCCGATCCGGGTCGAAGATCCCGAACGGGTCGAACTCGACAACTACCGATACGAGGCCACGGTTGTCGCCGAAAGCGCCGAAGCCTACGGGTCGTTCCTCCGTGAGGAGTACGCGTTCACTCTGTCGGGGCTCTCGGACGCCGAGCAGAGCGTCGTCGACGAGGCGGCCAACGGCACCTACTACGCCGGGAGCGCCGACGAACAGGGGTTTGCCTCGCTGGTCGAACGCTTCCGGTCACGGCAAGCCGTCACCAGCGACGAGTTCGGTGGCTCGTGGGTCGTCCGCTACGACGGACAACTCTACTGGGCGGAAATGGACTACGGTGCGTACGTCACCGACGGCGACCAGGCCACGCGACCCGAGGAGACGCCCCCGCCCGAAGCGTAGCGACGCCGACCGGGACGATACTGTTCACTGACGGAAACAGCACCGACCCCGGCGTCGTCCACCGTCGGAGTCGCTCGTCACGCCATCAGTATGCTACGCCATAACAAAAGCCCCGATTTGGCTGTTCACAAGACGTTCATACCGACAGGCCACAGAGAGCGTATGGCCCCCAGAAAACTCCTCGCGTTCGCCCTCCTCGCCCTCCTGGCACTGACGGCCGGGTGTTCGGCCGAGGGGTCGCTCACGATGCGGCCGGTCGACGGCACCAGCGGACTCGCGGCACAGGCGAGCAGCGACCTCGCGGACGACCCGGAGGACCGGGACGCGGCGCTCGTCCGTCGCGCGATCGAGAACGGCACCGCTACGGCGGCCGACGACCACCCGCCCGTCGACGAGGAACTCCCCGTCCGCCACGACGGGCGGTTCTACGCGGTGAACTACACCGAGTCGGGCACCGAATCGGGGTACGATGCGGAGATCCAGGTCGACTACAACGCCTCGACCGTCGAGGGTGACGTCGTCGAGTTCGGCGACCTTCCGGCGGTCGACCGGCAGCGACTCGCCGACGTTCTGCCGGACTCCGAGGTCGACGAGGCGCGACTCGAACCGGGGTACGACGTCGGCATCTCCAGCACGTACACCGACGCCGAGGCCGAGTCCTCGGTGCTTGTGACCGACCAGGAGTACGACGCGGTCAGGTACGACGGGAAGGCGTACCCGCTCAACGTCCGGGCCGAGTCGACGACGCTGACAGTCTATCGCTACGAGGCGACGCTGGTCGCCGACAGCCCCGAAGCGTACGGCCAGCAGTTGCGGGACGACTACGAGTTCGAACTCTCCGGCCTGTCCGACGCGGAACGGAGCGTCGTCGACGCGGCCCTGAACGACACGAACTACATCGAGGACAGCGACAATCAGGGGTATGCCTCCCTCGTCGAGCGGTTCCGCGCACAGGACCCGGTCGTCGAGACCGACTACTACGGCAACTACGTGGTCCGCTACGACGGGCAGCTCTACTGGGCGGAGATGGACTACGGGAGCTACGTCGAGGACGACGACGAACCGTCGAGCGGGGCCGAGGAGCGGCCACCCGACGAGACGCCCCCCGGAAGTTAAACAGACCAAGGACGATTGATCTGGGGATTTTTCACCCGTCACTTCGAGGGACGAACCGTGCGACGGAGCGCAGCGATACTGCTCGTGTTCGGACTGTTGCTGGTCGTCGTCGGGGCGACGGTCCCCGACAGTGCGGTGTGTGCGGGGTCGAGCGAGGGACCGACGGCGGTCGAGAACTGCCCCGACGACATGGCGACCGGGGACGTCACCGCCAGGACGCCGCTGCTCTTCTACCTGTTCGGCGGCGTGCAACTCGTACTGGGTGTCGCGCTCACGGTCGCCGACCGACGGCGGGGATCCAGTGCGAAGACGGAGACGGAGGCGGAGACAGAAACGGAGATACAGTGATGCCGGCGACTGCGAACGTTTTTTGCCGCCGAGCGGTCATCTCGGCGTGTGTCATCGAGCGGTGACGGCGAGGAGGCGGGCGACTCCGGTGACGGGACCGACACTGGCGGGTCCGGGGAGACCAGCGACCGACCGGACTGGCAGGATGACCCCGAACCCGACCCGCCGTCGCTCGGACCCGAAGTCCCATCGGTCGACGTCCCGGAGGTCGAGATCCCGGGGACGGACTCCGAGACCGGCGATACGGCGGTGGATACGGACATCGACGTCGACACGGCCAAAGGGTTCTGGCGACTCGTCCTGATCTTCGACGTCGCGCTGCTCGCACTCGCGCTCGGGCCGATGTTCGTCTACTTCCGGAACGACTGGCGCCGCGGCGGGCTGTTGCTGGCCTTCGGCGTGCTCGCCTTCCTCTACGGCGTCGCCCGGTATCGGGCGTTCCAGGCTGCCGAACCGGACGCCGACGACACGGATGCCGACGCCGAATCGGCCGACGAAGCGTGACTCTCGTCTGGGGAACGTCCTGTCGTCAGAAAACACCGGCACAGAACGGGTCGAGTCAGCGGGTGGGGTGGGTGGGTCGGAGACGGACCGATTGTGGGTGCAAGACGGACCGATTGTGGGTGGGTGGAAGATCGGTGAAGTCCGTAGATCGGTCGACCCGGTGTGGGTGTCCCGTCGTGACCCGTCGCCGTACCGGTGGTGAACCGACAGTCGCCACCTTTGAGGTCGGATCCGTGTGTGGTGGCAGTCCAGACTAATGTGTATAGGTACAAAAAACTTGTTGCCAGAAAATGACGGTGGAACATAATATAGCGGAATCAATTCGGTTCGAACGAACGGACCCGGCCGACGTCCGGGAGTTAGCGGGCGGTGACAGCGGGGGAACCGACCGGAGACGACGAGCCGCGGGGTACGGTGGCCGGGTACCGGAAGCGTATCGACTCCGGAGGGGGCGAGCTACGCGGACCGAACCCCACAATTCAAATAGCGTCTACCCACTACCGGCCGGTATGGCCAAGTACTCGACCGGTGGTGGCGGCTCCGGCGACAGCGAGACGTGCGAGCTCTGTGGTGCCGCCGACACCGACCTCCGCACGGCGAAAGTCGCGGGCGCGACCCTCCAGGTCTGCCCCGACTGTGCCGCCCAGCACGACGAGTCCGCGACGGGTTCAGGTTCCACGAGCGGGAGTTCCGGTGGCGACAGCGACCGCGACCGCGACCGCCGCGCAGCCCGCAACACCGCCCGGATACACGACGCCGCCGCCGGCGACAGCGAACACTGGGAGGACGGCGCCGACTACGACGACGACCAGTTGCCCTACCTCGTCGCTGGATACGGCGAGATCGTCACCGAGGCCCGCCAGGACGCCGGCCTCCAGACCGCCGAACTCGCCGAGGTCGTCGGCGTCGACGAATCGGACGTCATCGCGATCGAACAGGGCCGGGCCACCAAGGCCGGCGTCGGCGGCTCGCTCATCGAGACGCTCGAGAGCGAACTCGACGTCGAACTCGTCGACGAGACCTGACTGCCAGCGGCGGCCGCCCTCGCGCGAGAGTCGCGTCGAAATTTCTCAGTCCCTGTCTCACTCGTCGGCTCGCCGTTTCGTGGCCCGGCAGTTTTTGCGGACCCGCACCCAACGGAGCCCATGGAGTTATCGCCGACGCAGGCGGCCATCCAGGAGACGGTGCGTGAGTTCGCCGTCGAGGAGATACGGCCGACGCTCGGGGAGTGCGACCGGGAGGGGCGCTTTCCCGAGGACGTCTGGGACGGGCTCGCGGACCTGGACCTGACGGGGCTGACGACGCCCGAAGCGTACGGCGGATTCGAGGCCGACCAACTCACGTACGCTGTCGTCAACGAGGAAATCGCCTACGGGTCGCTGGCCGTGGCGACGGCGCTGTCGGTGCACTGTCTGGCGACCTCCTGCATCGCGGAGTTCGGTGACGAGACGGTACGGGAGGCGTGGCTGCCGGAGATGGTCGACGGCCGTCCGGTCGGGGCGTTCGCACTCTCTGAACCCGACGCCGGGTCGAACCCCGCCGAGATGTCGACGACGGCGACTCGCGAGGGCGACGAGTGGGTCCTCGACGGGACGAAACAGTGGATCACCAACGGCGCTCGCGCGGGCGTGTTCGTCGTCTTCGCAAAGGCCGAGACGGATGGGGAGGTGGGGGCCGACCGGGACGCGAACGCCGATTCGGTGACCCAGTTTCTCGTGCCCGCGGACACCGACGGGCTCTCGGTCGGCGACCCGGAGGACAAACTCGGATTGCGAGCCAGCGACACGGTATCGCTCACGTTCGACGGCGTCCGGGTCCCCGATGGGAACCGGTTGACCGACGTGGGACGCGGGCTCGCGGCGGCGCTGTCCATCCTCAACGGCGGGCGGGTCGGCATCGCCGCACAGGCCGTCGGACTCGCTCAGGCGGCCCTCGACGAGGCGGTGGCGTACGCGGGCGAACGCGAGCAGTTCGACCAGCCTATCGGGGAGTTCCAGTCGGTCCGTCACACCATCGCCGAGATGCACGCGCAGGTCCAGGCCGGACGGCTCCTCACCCGGGACGCCGCACGCCGACTCGACGCTGGAGAGGGTGCGGACGCGCGACTGGCCGCGAGCACGGCGAAGTACTTCGCGAGCGAGGCCGCGGTCGACGTGGCCGGCGAGGCCGTCCAGGTCCACGGCGGGGCGGGCTACACGACGGCCCACCCGGTCGAGCAGTTCTACCGCGACGCGAAGGTCACGACCATCTACGAGGGGACGACCCAGATTCAGAAAGATATCGTCGCGCGACACCTGCTGGAGTGACCGGCCGGCGACTGGAGCGGTGTCGGTCCGGCCGGTGGGTGGGTCGACCGGAACCGCCCGGAACCCGGGGACGTGACAGCGAATCTGACGAACTGGCGGATACGTTTATGTCGCTGGGGCCGAAACGCGCTCAGTATTCGGTAGATGAGTTACCTGCTCGTGGACCCGACGGCGGTGCTGGTCGTCGGCGGGACCGGGACGGAGCGGGAACAGGTCCAGTCGGTCGTCGCCGGGGGGACGGCGACGGAACTACTGACAGCACCGTCGATGGACGCGGCGGCGTCGTCCCTCGAGGAACGCGACGACGTCGGCTGTGTCGTCGTGCTGGTCGACAGCGGTTCGACAGCGACCGAACAGGTCACGAGTGCCTGCGAGACAGTTCGTGAAGACAGCGACGAACTGCCGGTGGTCGTGGTCGCCGACGACGACGAGGTCGCGGGAGCAGTCGCCGCCCGTCGGCACTGTCGGTATCTCCCCCGGTCGGCGTCCGACGAGCGACTCCGCGACGCCGTCGACGACGCGCTCGAAACCTTCGCCGAGTCGCGCCGTGTGGCTGCCGAGGGGAGCCTCTTCCGGACGCTGCTCGCCGAGTCGGACGTCCCGCTCTACGCGAAAGACGAAAAGGGGAGACACCTCTACAAGTCCGACCTCGACGACGACCTGCAGAACCCGGCGGAGATCACGGGCAAGACCGACCTCGACCTGGCAGAAGAGGGGCATCTCGACGCCGCGCGGGACACGTACGCCGACGACATGGCGGTCCTGGAGTCGGGCGACGGTCTCTACGAGCAGATCGAGCAAGCGGGGCGCGGGAACGACGAGTACTGGTCGCTGACGACGAAAGTCCCGTGGCGCGACGCCGACGGCGAACTCCAGGGGCTGGTGGGAGTCTCCTTCGACGTCACGCGGTGGAAAGAGCGCGAGCGACGACTCGAGGCCGAGCGTCGGCGCATCAATCGGTTCACGAAGTACCTCGCACACGACCTCCGGACGCCGTTACAGGTCGCCTACGGTGCGCTCGACGCGGCCCGTGAGGGCGACGAGGCGGCCTTCGAACGGGTCGAAGCGGCCCACGACCGGATGCAGACGATCGTCGAGGACCTGCGCGGGCTCTCCTCGTCGCCGATGAGCCAGAGTGCCGGTTACGACGCGGTCAGCGTCGGCATCGCCTCCACACATCTCGTCGCGCTGGTCGAGGAGGTGTGGGAGTCGGTAGACGGTGACGGACGCCGGCTGTCGGTCCACCTCCCGGCGGACACTATCGTCGTCGCGCGCGCAGGGGTGGTCCGCCCGCTCGTCCAGACGCTCCTGCGAAACGCAGTCGACCACGGCGGCCCGGGCGTCTCCGTCACCGTCGGCTCGACCGAGACACAGGGGTTCTACGTCGCCGACGACGGCCCCGGATTTCCCGACGAGGTACTGTCGTCGCTCCAGGACGAGGGGGTCGACAGTCGCGACGTCCTCGGACCTGGACTGCTCGCCGTCCTGGATACGGTCGAACAGCAGGGGTGGCAGTTCACGGCCGGCGAGAGCCAGGCGGGCGGTGCGTTCGTCGCAATCACGGACTGCCCGGTCGTGACGAAGACGCTCGCTGGCGCCGAGTGTGGCGAACCGGTCTCGCTTAGCGAGAGTTCCGACGTCGGAGACGTCACACGTCCCGGGAACGCGGAGTACGACGCTGAAAGCGACACCTGGCGCGTCACCGGCAACGGCCGCGACGTCTGGGGCGACACCCACGAGTTCCACTACGTCTCCGGGACGGCCCGTCCACCGGTGCGGATCCAGGGTCGCATCACCAGCCTGGACGCGGTCCACGAGTACAGCAAGGCCGGGTTCGCCATCAGGGGTGGCTCCGGGGCGGACGCTCCGTTCGGGTACGTCGGCACGACGGGCGACCACGGCTCGGAGACGACCTTCCGACTCGCCCGGGACGGGCACACCCACAGCCACCAGTTCGAGGAGCGACCGGAAGCGTTCAACTGGTACCGCGTCGAGTACGGCGACGGCGACTGTACCTGTTATCTCTCGAACGACGGCGAGGAGTGGCGTCCCGTCGACCAGCGGTCGGTGGAGTTCGGGAACCAGGTGACGGTCGGTCTGCTGGTCTGCAGCCACAGCGCAGAGGAGACGTCCGAGGCGACGTTCCGGTCGGTCTCGGCCTGCCAACTCCACACGTAGCGTGACGTCGGACGACCCGACACTCCGGACTCGCCGGGCGAAGACGATTAGGTCGACCGGGTGGTAGAGGCGAGCGTGTCCGAGTACGACGCGATCGTGTACGACCTGGACGGGACGCTCGTCCGCCTCGACGTCGACTGGGGAGCGGTCAGGGAGCGAACGGCAGCGGTGCTCACCGACCGGGGCGTCGGGGTCGGCGAGGCCGACATCTGGACCATTCGCGAACTCGCGGCCGACCACGGCGTCCTCGACAGGGTCGACGAGGTCATCGCCGAGTTCGAACGCGAGGGCGCCCGCAACGCGACTCGTCTCGCACTCGCGGACGACCTGCCCCACGGTGTCCCCGTGGGCGTCTGCTCGCTGAACGCCGAGGAGGCCTGTCACATCGCGCTCGAAACCCACGGGATCGACGACCACGTCGGTGCCGTCGTCGGACGGGGGTCGGTCGGAACGGTCAAGCCGGACCCCGAGCCGCTGGTGTACGCGCTGGAGCGCCTCGGCGTCGACCCGGGGAACGCGCTGTTCGTCGGCGACTCCGACACCGACCGCGTCGCCGCCGAGCGCGCGGGGACGGCCTTCGAGTGGGCCGGCGACCGGACCGAGAACTGATGGACCGGTGACCGGGTGGAGAAGTGACCGTGATCCGGGCTACCCGGTCGTCTGCCAGCGTTCGATCCCGTAGACTGCGAGGGCGGTGACCAGCCAGACGACCGCGCCGACGCGGATCGCAAAGCCCGCCCGCGCGCCCCAGGTCTGGAGGTCCACCGACGACGACAGGACGGCCACGAGCGGCGCTCCCAGGGCGATGGTCGCGACGAAGGTGATCTGCATGACTCGCCCGTAGTCGACGCCCTCGGGGTCGGTCCGGCCGACGCGCTCTGGCACGTCCGGGTGTTCCACCGGCAGCGTCTTGAGTGGTGTGTTCGCGACTCACCGGCACGTTGCGTTCAGTGTCCGACCAGATGGTCCCGGACGCGCGCGAGACGGGGAGATACGTGTCGGTACCCGAGCGCGGTGAAGACGCCGAGCGCGGGCCCCCACGCCAGGTGAGCTACCAGGGTGACCGCCGAGAGACTGGGGATAGCCGCGGGGACGCCGAGCAGTCGCAACCAGACCGCCGAGACGAACCCGGCGGCGACGAACCAGAGGACGAGCGCCCAGCCCGTCCCCACGAGGACGTACGCCGGGAGGGAGTCGCGATAGCGGCGCGGCGAGAGCGCCACGAGACCGGCGAAGACGAACCCGAACACGACGCTGTGGAACTGGTGGGTGACCCAGCCGACGACGGTGTGTTCAGCACCGTAGAGAGCGCCGATTATCCCGACGGACCCCCCGACCTGCTGGGCGGCGACGCCGTAGACGACGCCCGCTGCCAGCGCCGCGGCGACGACCACGACGAGGTGGGGGACAGCGGGGCCGACGGAGACCCTGCCTGGCGTAGCCCCTCCCAGGTCGGACGCGCTGTCGGCGGTCCGTGAGAGGACGACCCTGACCGTCGTTCCGTCCGGTCCGACCTCGGTTTCGACGGACCCACCGTAGCTCGCGACCAGGAAGCGCACGAAGTAGAGCCCGAACCCCGACCGGGGGCCCCCGGAGTCGTCGACCTCCCCCGTCTCGAGGAGTCGCTGCTCGCGCTCGGGGAGGCCGGGTCCGCCGTCGGTGACGGCCACGCTGACGGTGTCCTCCGTCGCTGTCATCGAGACGTCGACCGGCGTCCCGGCTGGCGTGTGGACGACCGCGTTCTCGACGAGGTGGGTGAACACGTAGCCGAGTCGGTCGTTGGCCAGCGCCTCGGGGCTGTCGTCCCCGCCCTCGACCGTGATCTCCGCGTCGGGGTACCGCTCCCGGACCGACCGCACGCTCGCTTCGATATGTGTCCGGACGCTCACCGGTCCGACGGCCGTCTCGCCCGGTCCGGCGTTCTCGGTGAGGTAGCCGACCTCTTCGATCGTCTCCTCGATACCGTCGGACCGGTCGGCGACGACCCGTTCGGCCTCACGGCCACTGGTCTCGCGAAGCGAGGCGTAGCCCCTGATGGCGGTCAGCCCGTTCAGGACTTCGTGGCGGAGCAACTGGTTGACGACTTCGAGTCTGGTCGCCTGCCGACGGAGTCTCGTCCGCTGGCGACGGTTCCGGGCGGCGTAGAGTCCGGTGAGCGTTCCGCCGACGCTCCCGCCGATGAGGAAGTTCGAGAGGTACGTCCGCGACTGGAGCGCGGCGACTCCCGTCTCTCCGTCGGGTGCGGCGCCGAGCAGCGTCAGGACGACCAGCGCGAACATCCCCGCGGTGCCGAGGACACACCAGATAGCGGTCGTCCGGACCAGGTTGCGGTCGACGTTCGCGACTGTCAGCGCCACCCCGAACGCCGACAGACCGAGTCCCAGCACCAGCGGTACGACCCCCGAGAGGTAGAACCGGGCCGGCGACTGGTCGACCGCCAGCACGACGGTAAACCGCGTGAGGAGGAAACCGACTCCCGCGACCACGAGACCGCTGTAGTTGAGACGGGTGCCCATCGAATCGTCGTTCCCGATAGACGAGCAGGGACGCTGATAAAGCTATCCCGACCTCTGTCCGAAATTCGTCCGGAATCTGTCAGTCGATGTCGACGGATTCCAGTCAATCGCTCCAGACGGTCCGGTCGAGAAACGCGCCGACCCGTTCGTTGAATGCCGCCGGCTGTTCGACCATCGCGAGGTGGGCCGCGTCGTCGATCTCGGCGTATGTTCCACCGGTCTGGTCTGCGAGGTACTCGTGGTAGGAAGGGGGCGTCAGACTGTCGTGTTCGCCGACCACCGCGAGCGTCGGCACGTCGACGGTCGGGAGTTCGTCGCGGACGTCGAAGCGGTGGCAGGTGAGAAAGTCGCGTCGGGTGACTGCCTGCCCGGTCTCGTACATTGCTTGCCTGGACCGTTCGACCGTCCGCGCGTCGGCGTCGTGGAAGAACCGGTCGGGACCGTGGAGGAACTCGATAGCTCGCTCGAAATCCTCGGCCAGCCACGTCCGGAGGTCCTCGAACACCGCGAGTTTCGCGCCCGTCCCGGCGAGGACCAGCGCCGCCGGGTCGAAGTCGGTCCCGATAGCGAGGTGGAGACAGACCGCGCCACCCAGCGAGTTGCCGACGAGGACGTCCGCCCCGGTCGCCTCGGCGACGGCTCTCACGTCTCGCGCGTACGCTTCGAGTGTCTCCGGACCGGGTTCCGTCTCGACGTCTCCGGAGTCGCCGTGGCCACTCAGGTCGATGGCGACAGCCGGGTGTGTCGGGCCGTCGGGAGCGTACTGCCCGCCCCACAGGCGGTGGGTCCCCCCGCTCCCGTGAACGTAGAGGACGCGGGCCGCGTCGATATCGTCGTCGTGAGAGTCACCGGCGAGGCGATAGGCTGTCTCCCGGCCATCGTGTGTCACCGTCTCCATACCTGGTTGTTCCGGTGTGCGGGGCAAAAAACTCGACAGTCGACTGCGAGGGCCACGAGCGTGCTCGTGGTCCGAACGTGGCCGGCACAGGCCACGCAAATGGCGAGCGTAGCGAGCCACAGTCGAAAGGTCATTGAGCGACCCATCCCTATCGTCGGGTAATGAACGTCAGGCGTCACGTTCCCGCGGTGAGCGGTGTCCTCTCGGTCGTCGCGCTCGCGCTGGTGTTCGCCGCCGCGCTGCGCGCTATCCCCGACTGGCTCCTCCCTCGCGCGCCGGACGCGGTCATCCACGCCATCCCACACGTCAACGCCGCGGTCAGCGTCACGGCCATCGTGACCATCGTCGTCGGGGTGCGGGCCATTCGCAGCGGCGACATCGAACGGCACAGACGGGCGATGCTCTCGACGACCGGCCTCTTTACGATATTTCTCGTCGCCTATCTCTACCGCGTCGCCCTGGAGGGGCCGACGGACTTCGCGGGCCCGCAAACGGTCGAACAGTTCGTCTACTACCCGGTTCTCGGGGTCCACGTCCTGCTCGCGGTCGTCTGCGTCCCGCTGGTCATCTACACGCTGTTGCTCGCGCTGACCCACCCGGTCGCGGAACTCTCCGAGACCCGCCACCCCACCGTGGGACGGGTCGCCGCCACGCTGTGGCTCGTCTCCTTCGTCCTCGGGACCGTCGTCTATCTGATGCTGTACGTCGTCTTCCCTGGGTAGTGTACCGCCGCCAGACCAGTACCCCTCCGATATCGACGGTATTTTCCTTCCCTGACGGCTGGAGAACTGGTTCTGCGGTTCGTCGTCGAGGTGTTCGGGTACGTCGTCGCAGCGAAAAACGAGTGGGATGTCGAGCGGTCGGCCGGACAAACGAAGTGGAACGCTTGGAGTGGTCTGTGCCGACCTATCGGCAGATTCAAACCGCCGAGGCTACAGGAAAGCGACGAGAACCGATGGGACGGCTCACCCCGGTTGCGGCGGTCTTCGGGCTCGACGTGAGCCTGACGCTCGTCTTCCTCCTCGTCGGACTGGCCGTCTTCGCCTGGGGATTCGCCCGGTATCGGCGGACCTTCTCGCGGACCGAGTTCGGCGTCGCGACGCTCATCGCCCTCGGCGTCTGGACCGTCGGCGTCTTCCCCGACGCCTTCCTGTTTCTGGCCGACGTCCTGAGCATCAATCAGCCGTTCCGTGCCGTCCAGATCACGGCCAACGTCGCGTTCGTCTTCCTCCTGCTCTACGTCCTCTCGCTGATCAACGACAACCGCCGGGCGGTCGGCGACCTGACTCGCGGACTCACGGTCCAGCAGGCCGCACTGGACGAGGACGCCCCCGACCAGTCACTCTACGTCGTCGTCCCTGCCTACAACGAGGCGGCCACGATCGGCGACGTGTTGACTTCGCTCCCCGACACAGTCCGTGGGTACACCGTCCGGGCAATCGTCGTCTCGGACGGTTCGGACGACCCGACGACACGCGTCGCTCGCGAGCACGACGCCATCGTCGTCGAACATCCACTCAACCAGGGCCAGGGCGGCGCGCTGAAGACCGGCTTCGAGATCGCTCGCCGCCACGGCGCGGACGTCGTGGTCACGATGGACGCCGACGGGCAACACCCCGCGGACCAGCTCGGCGCGCTCGTCGCGCCCATCGACGAGAACGAAGCGGACTACGTCCTGGGGTCGCGCTACCGCGGTGAGGACGCCACGGCCAACTCGCTGACCCGCAAGGGCGGCATCCGGGCGTTCACCTGGCTCGTCAACCTCATGGCGAGGACCGATATCACCGACTGCACGAACGGCTTTCGCGCCATCCGCGGGTCGCGACTCGCCGAGTTGACACTGACAGAGGAGCGCTTCTCCGCGCCCGAACTCATCATCGAATCGCGCAAGAACGGCCTCCGCATCACGGAGGTTCCGGTCACCATCAGCGAGCGCGAGGCCGGCGAGACCAAAAAACCGGGGCTGGGCTACGCTGTCGGGCTCACGCGGACGATCTTCGTGACGTGGATCCGGTAAACGTCTCACTTCGTTCGACGTTTCTGGCACACCCTCTCGACGCGAGCGAAGCGAGCGTGGCTACTTGTAACCGAGGTCTTCGAGCAGGCCGCCGATCTCCAGTCGCTCCCCGTCGCGGATACTCTCTTCCGGCATTCGCCCCCGGAGTCGAGTTGCCTTCGGGTCGTCCGTCGAAGGATCGAGTTCCTGCGGGTCCACGTCGAGGTCGTAGCACTCGGGGCCCCAGTCGCGGTCGGGATACTCGACGTACTTTCGGCCGTCCGCACGGACTGCGCGCTGCCAGTTCTCCTCGCGAAGCAGCGACTTCCCGCAGGCCCGGATGTAGGCCGTGCGGTCCTCGACATCGCCGGGCGGCAGCAGCGACACCCCGTCTGCTGGCGGGTCACCAGCGGGTGGATCGTCCGGGTCAAGATCGAGTAGATCCAGAATCGTCGGCGCGATATCGACCTGGCGGACCTGGGCGTCCACAGTTTCGGAATCGACGCCGGGGCCCGAGAGCACGAACGGGACGTTCGCGACGAAGTCGAAGACGTTCTCGCCGTGGCCGTCCTCCATGAAGTGGTCCGGAATGGACGTGTCCCGGTCGAACCGACGCTTCAGTCGGCGTTCGACGGTTCGCGTGTCGAGGCCGAGACCGTAGCGAAAACCCGTCCGCAGGAACTTGCAGAGCTTGTGGAGGTAGCTGTCGCGATACGCGATGGCCTCCCCGTGGTCGCCGTGGACGGCGGTGACGGTATTGGGTGGCAGGTGCTCGCTCAGGCCCTCGATCGCGCGGTCGAGCGCCGAGAGCGTCCGGGCGTAGGGATACTCCCCGTACTCGGGGTCGTCGTACTCCGCGGGCACCTCGACGGGGTCGTGGATCTCCCAGAGGTGCAGGTAGGCGAAGAACGGTTCGTCGAGGCCCTCGATGGCGGCGACGGCGTCCTCGACCCAGTCGCCCAGCAGTTCGGCGCGGCGGTCGCGGTAGGCGTAGGTGTCGAACCCCCGGTCGAGGCCCGTCTCGGCGACGAGCGGTCCAGTCACGAGCGCCGCGGTGTCGTACCCCGCCGCCGAAAGCTGTTCGGCCAGCGTCGAGACACCCGGGTCGAGGCGGGCTTCCTCCAGCGAGTAGACGCCGTTGTGTTCGGAGTAGGCACCGGTGAAGAGACTCGCCACACAGGGGGTAGTCGTGGTCGCCGTCGCGTACAGCTCGCGGTAGTCGACGCCCTCGGCGGCGAGCGAATCGAGAAACGGCGTGTCGGCGTGGTCGGTGCCCACGAAGTCCGCTCGCAGGCAGTCGACGGTCACGAACAGGAGGTTCGGGTTCGGCATCCCTGGGGTCACCCGGCGTCCGAGTACCCCAGTTCCCGCAACTGTCGTTCGACGTCCTCCGAGACGTCGGCGCGCTCGACACCCACCGATTCGCCACCCTCCCGCATCGAGACGTCGGCGTCGCGGGCGACGAGCTTCCGTTCGAAGTCCCCCCAGGCGACGGTCGCGCTGTCGTGCCACGGTGCCACCGTGAGCGTCTCCTCGGTCGTCGTCTCCCGGAGGTCGTTGCCCTGCCAGGCGTCGGGTGCGTCGACGCCCTGACTCCCCACGAGCGTCGGCGCGAGGTCGAGCAGACTGCATCTGTCCCCCATGGTTTCGACGCCGTCGAGGACGACCGGCACGCGAATTATCGTGTCGGCGACCCGCCGGCGGTATCCCTGGTGGTAGTAGTACCCCTCCTCGCCGAACTCGTCACCGTGGTCGGCGGCGAAGGCGAAGACGGGGTCCTCGGCGTCGATTCCGTCGAGCAGTCGTCGGATATTGTCGTCGACCCGGCCGAGGGCGTCGCGGTAGTGGTCGAGGATGGTCTCGCGTTCGCGCTCGGTGACTTCCGAGGAACCGAACCAGTGGTGGCCGCCGCTGGTCTCGGCTTTCCGGTCGATGGCGCCCGGGATAGCGTCCTCGCCGGTGCCGTACGGGCGGTGGCTCCCCATCAGGTGGACCCAGAGGAATCGCGGACCGGAGGCGTCGTCGAACCGCTCGATGGCTTCGTCGATAACGGCGTCGTCGTCGGGCAGGTCGGCCATGTTGGCCTCCATCGGGTAGACCCGCCGGTAGACCTGGCGCACGATATCGAACGAGCCGAGATACTCGCGGAGGCCGCTCCGGCGGTTCTTCGCGGGGTTGTCCCCGCTGCCGGACATGTAGTTGTCGTAGTACTCGAAACCCGCGTCGAAGTCGAAGCCCGGGTCGGCCTGGGCAGTCGGAACGAGGCCGATCGTCGTGTAGCCAGCGTCTGCGAAGACCTCGGCGAGCGAGGGTCTCAAGACTCTGGACTGGACTGACGCACGGAGGCGGGCCGACTGGAGGGCAGCGAGGCTCGGCCGGGTGTAGTGACCGGCTGTCACGCCCGTGAGTACGTCGTGGGCGCCGACGAAGGGCATGGCGTCGACGAAGTCACGACGCGCCGAGTCCGCCGTGACGAGGACCACGTCCTGCATTCGGTTCTGTTTCGACACTTTCGGCAGTGGTCTATACAATCTCTTCGGTCACCGATGAGTACCGCGAACGGCCGAACACATCGTTCTCGGACCGGGACGAAGTTACAACCGGAAAAACGGTCGTTGGCGTACACATCCCATTACACACAGCGATCACTTCGACGACTCACTCCTGAAAGAAATCCTCGCGATATCAGCGCCGCGTTCGACTGGCGACGGCAACCGCACCGAGAACGATGGCGAGCAACGCGAGCAGCACCGGCAACGCGGTCGGGCCGAACGCCGAGGAACCGTCGCCGTCGGTGGTCCCGAGGATGCCCTCGTCGCCGCTGCCGCCGTCCGTCTCGCCGTCACCGCTCTCACGGTCGCCACTCTCACCGTCACTGTCGGTTCCGTCGCCGTCAGTCCCGTCAGCGGCGTTCCCGCTGTCGTTCCCCTCCTCGCCGATCCGTGGGGCGGTGACGGGGCCGGGGTCGTCTTCGGGGACGAGTCGCGTGCTCGTGACGTTCTGGATGTAGTTGTAACAGTCCTCTTTGGCCGCCTCGTCGGGGGAAGCGCTGCCGGTCATCTCCTGGGGGCCGGTGACGCCCGCGTCGACCATCGTCGGGCCGCTTGACTCGTCGACCGTCCCGAGGCGTTCGGCGTCGTAGGGTTGCCACGGCGCGTACACCTCCCAGACGACCTCGCCGGTGGGCGTGACTTCGAGCAGGCGGTCGCCACGGCGGTCCGAGACGAGCGTGTTGCCGTTGGGCAGGCGGTCGGCGTCGCGCGGTTCGTTGAGGTTGCCGCCCCGCAGAACCCACGTCAGGTTCCACTTCCCGCTCTCGCGGGTGTACTCGGCGACGCGGTCGTTGGCGCTGTCGGAGACGATCACCGTGGGCTGGCCGGCGTCGTTGACCAGGTAGTCGGGGTTGTGCTGGCGGTTGACGATATCGCGGTTGCCCGGCTCGCCGAGCGTCCAGACGACCTCCTTGGTCGAGCGGTCGATCGCGACGATCTGGTTGAAGTTCTTGAGCGAGACCATGAACACGCCGGGGCGGATCTCCTCGACGTCGTTGTTGTGCGTCCAGTCGCCGCCGAACTCGCCGCCGGCGTCCCGGGGGAACTGGTCGGTGTGATTGGCGAACCGGTACTCCCAGACGACCTCCTCGCGGGTGAGGTTGTAGACGAACACGCGGTCCTCGCCGTCCTGGCTCATGTCGTTCATGAGCAACTCGTCACCGTTGATCAGGTCGACGTCGTGGGTGTCGAGCACGTCCGGGAAGTCGAGCACCGAGACGTGTGCGCCGGTCGTGTCGTTGACCTCTTCGATGACGGTGTGGCGGTCCTGGGTCACCGAGAGGAGGAAGTTGCTGTTTGCGAGGCGGTCGACGTCGTAGGACCACCAGCGGCCGTAGGAACTGTCGTCGTGGACGCCGATAATCTCGCCGGAGGGGGCGAAACTCACCGTCATCGCGTCCGTCTTGTCGCTGCCGCGGGCGCCCTGGATCGACAGGACCGTCGCCCGGTCGGGTTCCTCGGTGACGGTGCCGACGCAGGGGTTCGGTCCGGACTGTGCGACCGACGCGGCTGTGGTCCCCCCGCTTCCCGCCGCCCCGGCGGCCACGGTGCCGACCGGGGCGAGCACGAGAACTGCGGTACAGAGGACCAGGGCGGAGACTCGACCCATCGCCCCCTACTCCGACTCTGGGGGTTACGAACGTTTCGACTGCGTGCGGGTGCCGGACACGCGTCGCGCCGAATCGAGCGGGTCCCGAGGAACGGGACGGGTCGTGACGGATCACGCCGGATCCGCAGTGAGACTTCGCCGTTCGATAGATTTTGATACTCGGCACCCAACACCTTTCCGGCCGCTCGCGAAGACGCTGGTATGAGCTACATCGGTGGTGCGGACCTGGCCGGTCCGGACTCCGAGCGGATACGCGTCCTCCACGTCGACGACGAGCGGGACGTCGCCGAGCTGACTGCCGAGTTTCTGGAACGCGAGAGCGAGCGGATCGAGGTGGTGACGGAGACGAGTCCGGCCGACGGGTTCGACCGACTCACCGCGGAACGGGTCGACTGCGTCGTCTCGGACTACGAGATGCCCCGGACGGACGGACTGGCGTTTCTCGAATCGATACGCGACGAACACGGCGACCTGCCCTTTCTCCTGTTCACCGGCAAGGGCTCCGAGGAGATCGCGAGCGAGGCGATATCCGCGGGCGTCACGGACTACCTGCAGAAAGAGACCGGCACCGACCAGTACGCCGTCCTCGCCAACCGTATCGAGAACGCGGTCGAGCAACACCGGTCGCGGCGAGCGGTCGAAGCGACCGAGGAGAAGTTGCTCCAGTTGGCCGAGCGAACCGACGACGTCCTCTTCATGTTCGACGGGGACTGGAGCGAACTCCTCTTCGTCAACTCGGCCTACGAGGAGGTCTGGGGGCGCTCGGTCGACGAGTTGCGAGACGACCCCCGGTCGTTCCTCGACGCGGTGCATCCCGACGACCGCGAGAGGGCCGAGCGGTCGCTCGAACGACTGCAAAACGGCGAGGCGGACACGGTCGAGTACCGGGTGCTGACCGGGGACGGCGACTGCCGGTGGGTTCGCGGCGAGACGAAACCCATCGTCGACGACGCGGGGAACCTGACCCGCATCACGGGGTTCGTCCGCGACGTCACCGAGCGAAAGAACCGCGACCGGGAACTGCAAGCGCGCGCTGAGGCGATGGAAGCCGCGACCGACGGCATCGCTATCCTCGACGGGAACGCCGAGTACGTCTTCGTGAACGACGCGCACGCCGACATCTACGGGTTCGACGACGCCGACACGCTGCTCGGCGAGTCCTGGCGAGTCTGTTACGAGGACGGGTCGGTCGACCGGTTCGAAGACGAGATACTGCCGGCGCTGGGCGAGACGGGTCACTGGCACGGCGAGATGACTGTCACGGCGGCCGACGGGACGACGATACACCAGGAGCTGACGCTGACGCGACTGGACGACGGGCGGACAGTCTGCGCCGTTCGCGATATCACCGACCGGACCGAACGCGAGCGGGAACTCGAGCGCTACGAGGCACTGGTCCAGGCGGTCACGGACAGCATCGGCGTCGTCGACGCGGCGGGGAGAGTCGAATACGAGAACCCGGCGATCGAGGACCTGCTGGGCTACGAGCAGTCGGAGCTCCAGGGCGAACGGGCCTTCGAGTACATGCATCCCGACGACCGCCAGCGCGTGAAAGAGCGCTTTTTCGAACTGGCGGCCGAGGACGGCGAGGCCACCGAGCGCGTCGAGTATCGCATGCGAGACGCCGACGGGTCCTGGCAGTGGCTCGAATCCGAGGCGAGTAACCGGGCGGACCCGGCTCTGGAGGGGTACGTGATCACGTCGCGTGACGTCACCGACCGCAAGGAGCGCGAGCGCAGACTCTCGGAAGCCCAGACCGTCTTCGACCACGCCCAGGACGCCATCTTCCTCGTCGACGTCGCGGACGACGGGACGTTTCGCGTCCAGCGGGTCAACCCTGCCTACGAGGAGCTGACCGGTCGCTCGGTCGAGGACCTCCGTGGCAAGAGGCCACGCGAGATCGTCGACGAGGAGACGGCAGCCGAGATCGAAGCGCGATACCGCGAGTGCGTCGACCGGGCGACTCCCATCGAGTACGACGAACGGATCGCCTTCTCGGGTGACCCGCGCCACTGGCACACGAATCTCGCGCCGGTCGTCGAGGACGGTGAAGTGGTGAAACTCGTCGGCGCAACCCGTGACGTCACCGAGCGGGTCGAACGCGAGGACCGCCTCACACACCAGCAATCGCTACTCGAAGCGGTCATCGAGACCAGTATCGACGGCGTGCTCGTCGTGAACGAGGACCGCGAGTACGCCACGTGGAACCAGCAGTTTCTCGATATGTGGGACATACCGGAGGAACTGGTCGGTGACGAACCGGAGCCCGCGGGTCTGGAGTGGGTCCGCGACCAACTCGAAGACCCGGAGTCGTTCCGCGAGAAAGTCGAGTACCTCTACGACAACCCTGGGGAGGAGAGTCGCGACAGAGTCAGACTCACGGACGGACGGGTGTTCGACCGCTACTCCGCGCCGGTCGAGCGCGACGACACGTACTTCGGTCGGGTCTGGTTCTTCCGGGACGTCACCGAGCGGGTGACCTACGAACGGGAACTCGAACGCCAGAACGACCGTCTCGACGAGTTCGCGAGCATCCTCTCGCACGACCTCCGGAACCCGCTGAACGTGGCGACTGGTCGTCTCGAACTGGTCGACGAGGAGTGTGACAGCGAGTATCTCGCAGACGTCGAACGGGCACACGACCGGATAGCGACGCTGATAGAGGACCTCCTGGCGTTCGCCCGGGCGGGTGCCTCGGCGCTGACGACCGACGCCGTCGACCTCGCGCGAGTCTCCGAGCGCTGCTGGGGCACCGTCGACACCGGCGAGGCCACGCTCGTCACCGAGACGGACGCCGTCCTCCGGGCCGACGAGAGTCGACTGCGCGAACTCCTCGAGAACCTGATCCGGAACGCCGTCGAACACGGGGGCGGGGTGACAGTCACCGTCGGTGACGTAGCCGACGGGTTCTACGTCGCCGACGACGGTCCCGGGATCCCGCCCGAGGAAGCCGACGCGGTGTTCGAACGGGGCTATTCGACGGCCGAGACGGGGGCCGGGTTCGGGCTCCCCATCGTCCGCGAGATCGCCACCGCACACGGCTGGGAGGTCACCCTCACCGATAGCGACTCCGGTGGCGCCCGGTTCGAGTTCACCGGCGTCGAGTCGCCGGCCGAGTGACCTGCCCGTCCGGTGGCTCGTCGTCGGCCGTCGTTCGGACGGATTGTCACTTCGACTCGTCTTCGTCGTCTTCGTCGTCTTCGCTCCGGTCGACAGGGTTCCGGGCGTCGACAGGGTTCCGGGCGTCGACAGGGTCGCTGGCGTCGACGGCGTCGAGTCCGAAGTCGGCGGCGCGTCGTCGCCAGAACTCCGGGAACCCCTCCTCGTCGCGTTCGACCGTGGAGACGCCGTCGCGGACGTAGTCCAGTTTCAGGTTCGTCTCCTCGATGAGCCGCTCCCCGACGTCGTCGCCGATGATCCCCGAGCGCATCGCGTCCATCAGGGCGCTCTTCTCGCGCTGGAGTATCCGGCGCTCGCCGGCGAGCATCTGTTCGCGACGGATCTCGGGGTTCTCGTGGACCAGTTCGGCGATAGCTTCGTTCAGCTGTGTCTTCTCGCGTTCGTACTCGGCTGTGAAGTCCTCGAAGACCTCGCCGGCGAGTTCGCCCCGCTCGTGGAGGCGGTCGGCGGCCTCGATGGCGGCGTCGACGGCCCGGGCGCGCCCGACGAGCAACTCGTACAGTTCCTCGGCGTCCGAGCGAGTGACGATCCCCAGGCGGTTCAGCAGCGTCGACATCGTCAGCCCCTGCACCACGAGCGAGAAGGCAGCGACGCCGAACACCATCGCTCGCAGCGTCGTCCGGGTCTCGGGCGGGAGTCCCGCCTCGCCGGAGAGACCCAGCACCAGCGCGATGGGGATCGAGCCGTGGAGACCGCCCCAGACCATGACGTGCTGGTAGTGGAAGGGAACCGTCGGCTTCGAGACCCGATTGACGACGGCCGTGATCGGGTAGACGACGAGCGCCCGCGCGGCCACGACGAGGACGATGGCCATCCCGATGAGTCGCCAGTTCGCCAGCAGGTCGCCGATGGGCGTCGTGACGCCGATCATCAGGAAGATGAACGTGTTGACGATGAACGCGCCGGTCTCCCAGGTGTTGAAGACCGAGATCTTGGTCTGGGGACTCATCGCGAACTCGGCGCCGCGGTTGCCGATGAACAGCCCCGCCGCGACCGTGGCGATGACGCCGCTGAAGTGGATACCGATCAGGACCTCGACATAGTGTTCGGCGACGAGGAAGACGCCGTAGGCGAGGATGATCGTCAGGATGATCTCGGTCATGTGCTCGTCGACGTTGTTCATGATGCGGTAGACGAGATAGCCGCCCGCCGCACCGACGAGCAACCCGCCGCCGGCGACGACTGCGATGTTCAACAGGAGGTCGACCCCGCCCGCCACCGAGAAGAGTGGTGGGCCGCCGCCGTGACCCCCAGCGCTCTCGGCACCGACGCGGGCGAGCAGCGCCGAGAAGAGGACGACGCCGACGCCGTCGTTGATGAGACTCTCGCCCTCGACGAGCACCGAGAGGCGTTCGGGCGCGCCGAGTTCCTCGAAGAGCGCCAGGACGGAGACGGGGTCGGTCGGGAGGATCATCGCCGCGAACAGGAGGGCGACGAGCAGGTCGAAGCCGAAGGCGTACTGGCCGGCGAACCCGAGCGCGAGGACGGACAGCAGGAGTCCGACCACCGCGAGCGCGATGATGGGCGCGAAGTTCCGCCGGAGTCGTTCGAGGTCGGTCGTCGCCGCGCCCTCGAACAGGAGCGGCGGGAGGAGAACGAGGAGAATGAGGTCGTGGGAGAGTTCGATGGCGACCGAGACGCCGGCGATCGAGGCGCCGAAACCCGCGAGCAGGAGCGCGATGGTGTAGGGGAAATCGCCGACCTTGGCGACGAGGATGCCGACCGCGGCGGCGATGATGAACACCGACAGCAGGTCGGCGAGGACGGCCACGTCGATCCCTGCCTGTAGCATGGGCCGGCCTACGGCCCCCGACACGTAAAATCGGGGTATGTCGAGCGAGGCGAACGCCGGAGTGGAGCAAACGCCACGCCTATACCCGGCGGCGGGGTACCCGCGGGCATGTCCTGGTTCGACCGGTTGCTTGGTGGGGGCGAGGAGGGTGGGAACGCCGACACCGGCGGGAGCAGGCAGGGTAGGCGCGGGCACGGCGAGACGCGGGTGGGGCTGTTCGTCGACGGCCCGAACGTCTTCCGGTCGGAGTTCGAGGTCGACCTCGACGACGTCCGCGCCGCTGGCCAGGAGTACGGCCTGCTCGCCATCACGCGGCTCTACCTCGACGAGAACGCGAGTTCGGGGCTCCTCCAGGCCGCCGAGGCCCGCGGGTTCGAAGTCGTCACGACCAGCGGCGACGTCGACGTGAAACTCGGCGTCGACGCCACCGCCGCGGCCGTCGAGGACGACATCGACATCCTGGCGGTCGTGTCCCGTGATACCGACTTCAAGCCGGTGCTGGAGGCGGCCGCCGAACGCGGTCTCGGGACCGTCGCTATCGCCCCCGGCGAACACGGTCGCTCGGACGCGCTCCGCAACACCGCTCAGGACGACATCACGCTGGAGTGAGCACTGTCGCGCTACCGGTCGCCGACGCTCGGGGGTACGTTTTTGTCCCGCCAGGGGCATCGTCGGGTATGCGCCGTGTCGACACCCGTCTCCTGGTCGCTGGCCTCGTCGTCGTCTTCGTCGTCGGTATCGGCGTCGGATTCCTCCTCGGGAACGTGCTCTGAGAATTGTGTGTCACAGACTGGTTCCCGAACCGATCCGTCACTGTTCGTCGATCGGTCAGTGCAGGCGACGAACTTAACGCTCGCAAGCGAGCGTTGCGTTCGTCGGGCAGCAGTGGGGGCGGGCGCCGTCCACGTCGCTCGTGCTCCCCTGAGACCTGGCGGTCTCAGCGCCGCACTCGCTCGGTATCGTAGAAATTGCGCCAGCCGACTACGAGGGCTGCGAGCGTGCTCGCAGTCCGAACGTGGCCGGCGC
>Ga0207813_100227_pt1 | contig 38779 bp, 36 predicted proteins | sample A23E3SouthBayCA_2_FD_187730 | JGI IMG/M metagenome (GOLD analysis project Ga0207813, IMG submission 187730) | Aerobic enrichment media microbial communities from Eden Landing Ponds, California, USA - A23 E3 (4) (SPAdes) | ecosystem: Environmental > Aquatic > Marine > Unclassified | place... | reverse complement strand
CCCCGCCGCGAACAAAACGACGGCGGGTCGCTTCTGACGACATACGCCCCGGTAGCAAGACTGTGCCTACGTCGGCTGCCCCGCCAGGAACTCCCGAACGGTCGACGTGACGCGGTCGGCAGCGGCCGTCGGACCGTTGTGCCCGACGCCGTCGAACTCGACGAGTCGACTGTCGGGGAGCGCCTCGTCGACCGCGCGGACGCTGTCACGGAGGTGTGAGGGCCCCTCGTTCCCGGTCAACAGCAGTCCCGGCGCGTCCACGTCGAGCGTTTCGGGCAGGCGATACTCCTCGATGACCCGGTCCATCCGGAGCGTACTCTCGATGAATCCGGCGTACTCGGGCCAGGCGGGCCACTCGCCGAGCCACGCCTCGAACGCCTCGTCGTCGATGTCGCCACCGTGGAGGACCTCCCGGAGGTGAAGTCGCATCGCCTCCTCGGGGTCGCCTTCGTCGAGTTTCGCCGCCATCCGGTCGGCGAGGTCCGACTCCTCGCGGTAGTCGCCGACGAGTACCGCGGGTTCGTAGGCCACGACCGCCGCGACGGGCACTTCACGAGCGGTCTCGATTGCCCGGAGACCGCCGAAGGAGTGGCCGTAGAGTGCAGGTTCGCCGTCGACGGCCTCGACGACTGCCACCGTGTCCTGGACTTCTTTCCGCAGGCTGTACGCCTCGTGGTCGCCGCTGTCGCCGCGGCCCCGACGGTCGGGGACGACGACCGTGTAATCGTCGGTCAATTGGGGAACCACAGGGTCCCAGTACCGGCGGGTGCCGCCCCCGTGCAGGAGGACGAGCGGCGGTTTCCCGTCGTCCGCACCGTCGGCGCTGTCTGTGCCGTGTGTCTCGTAGGCGATCTCCGTGCCGTCCGCTGAAGTGACTGTCTGCATCGGTCTTCGAGTCGGGGAGGCCGACGGCTATCGCTGACTCTCAGTCGTGGGGCCGTTTAAGTTCACTCCACATCGCGAGTCCGCCCGCACCGCGCGCCACCCCGTATCGTGCGTCACCTCGTCCCGCGCGTGACGGTCGACTCGGGTGTCGCGGGGTTGACGTGATTCTCGACGAGGTGTGTCTGTGCGCGCCGGAGTCGCTCGGACAGCGAGGAGGCGGTGATATCCAGTTCGGCGGCGACGTCTTCCAGCGAGGCCTTTCGAGGAATCTCGAAGTAGCCCAGTTCGTAGGCGGTCCGGACGGCCGCGCGCTGGCGGTCGGTGAGGCCGTCGTCTGCTTCGTCGCCCTCGCCCGCGCCGCGGTCCTCGCGAGTGAGTCGGTGGAGGCGGAAGGGGTGCCCCTCGGATCGCCAGAACTCGCGGAAGGTATCGAAGGTGGCGCGGTCGGCGAACCGCGCGGTGTAGCGCCACCCCTCGGGCGTGACCACGATGCGGTCGAAGGTGGCGTCTTCGGACGAGAGCGCCCGCAGACCGTCGATGTCGTCGACGTGGTCGCCGAGCTGTCCTTCGAGGTCGGGCTCCGGAATAACCTGATAGCGGCACATCCCACCCTCGCTCCTGCCATCGCCGTCATCAGTGCCGTCGTCCTCGACGCCCAGGCAGGTATACTCGGCGACGAAGTCGCTGTCCCGGAAGGCGTCCTCGACCGCCGTCGCAGGGCCCTCGTGGACGCGGACGATGAACGGCGAGGGCCCCTTCGCGTGGGGGACCATCTGGACCGTCAGCGTCGCCGCCGGGACGGCCCGCGCGACGTCGACGAGCGGGAGCGCCTCGCAGTCGACCTCGTACTCGGCGATGAGACCCATGCTTCCCGACTGTCACGTGAACCGCAAGTATCCGTCGAAGGTGGTCCGAGCCTGCCGGTTCCCAGCGCACGGATAGCCGGCCGCCACAGAAAGTACATCACTCCGCCGGCGCCAGCCGAGACAGTGATCGAACTCGAACCGTACGACCCGGCGTGGGCCGACCGTTTCGAGCGCGAACGCGAGCGGGTCCGCGAGACCGAGTCCGGGGGGTTGCTCGGCGTCTACCACATCGGGAGCACTGCCGTTCCGGACCTCGCAGCGAAGGCCGCGATCGACGTTCTCGCGGTCTACACCGACGAGACGACGATGCGTGACGCAGCGCGGGCGCTCGTCGACGAGAGCTACGTTCGCAAGCGTGACGACCCCGACTGGCAGGTACTCAACCGGTTCGACGACGCGACGGTCGTCCTGCACCTCCGCCCCCGCGGGGCCGACACCTGGCGCGACCAGCTCGTCTTCCGGGAACTCCTGCGTGACAGCCCGCGAGCCAGAGCCGAGTACGAGCGAGCCAAGCGCGAGGCCGCGGCGGCGCATCCGGAGGACGTCGACGCCTACACCGACGCGAAGGAGTCGACCATCGAGGAACTGACCGCTCGCGCCTACGAACTGGGATACGACGAGTACCTGCCCGAATTCGCCTGAATACCGGCGGACGCCGGTCGATCTGTGCCGGTCACCACGTCTCGATATCGCCGGCACGGATGTCCTCGGCACACCCCTGGCAGTCCTGGGACTGCGCGTCGAAACACGCGGGTTTCCCTTCGGGGTCGACCTCGACCGCGCGCCGCTCGGCGTGGCGCCGGCAGACGATGCGGGCCCGCCCTTCGCTGTCGTGGGGCAGGTCGGCCTGTGCGGCCAGTTTGGCCCGGCGGTAGGCGCGTTTGGCCTCGCCGATCTGCTGGCCTGCCTCGCGGAGTTTCTGTCGGAGGACGCGCTCGAACTGGTCGTCGGCCATTCGTCCGGAGTTCGGACGGGCGGGACTTAGCGTCGTCGGCCACCCCGACCGTCAGCCGAGCATCTCGGCGGCTTCCTCCTTCGTGAGGTCGCCGCGTTCGAGGGCGTCGAGGACGTCCAGCGTCGCCTGGTCGGGGCCGTCCTCACCGTCGTCGCCGACCTCGTCGAGCGTGACCTTCCGGGAGTGACCGACGAGTTCGTCGAAGTCGATACCGTGGGCCAGCGCAGTCTCTTTCTTGACGCGGTAGTTCCCGCCGTCGGTGACGTGGACGGCGTCGTCGCCCGGGTGGAAGAAGTACCAGTCCTCGCGGTCGTAGCGGACGCCGATGCGGGGTTTGGCGCCGAAGTTCCGCGAGAAAAAGAGCAGCGCCTCGACCTCCTCGCCGTCGAGGTAGATGGGCTTGCCCGACGACGACTTGGCCTCGATAGCGTAGAAGTCGCCGCCGTCGCCGGCGAGGACGTCGGGCAACTCGCGCTCGGTGGCGCTCCCGCTGGCGGGGGCACGCATCACGGCGAAGCCCGCCGCGTCGAGTTCGTTGACGAGTTCCCGCTCGCGCCGGTCACCCTTCTCGTTCGAGTTGGCCATCGCTCACCGCTTGGCCCCTCCCCCGCTAAAGCCCTGCGACGCCGGCCGCCCCGCTGCCTGCCTCCGTGACCGACCCTCCGCTCGCGCTGCCCGCCCCCGCGACCGACCTACCGCCCAGTCCCGACGATCGGGGCTGTCAGTAGATGGGAAAATTCATGCCGGATCCGCTTCACGTCCGGCGTATGACTGGTCCCCTCGACAACGCACTGTTCCCGTACATAGTCGGTATCGGCGGTGCAGCCGTGATGGCCGCCGTCGCTCTCCTCTATTTCGATGGCACCATCATGTACGCCATCCTCGCCGTGGCGGTCGTCGACGCCGTCGTCACGCCACAGATACTGAAACGGGCGATGACCTGACGACCTGGCGGAGTAGCTCCCGGCCGACAGCCCACCCTCCCCTGCCGGGAGCGTCACGTACTTGCCCGGGGCCGGCTACCCCTCCGGTAGACTGCCGGCGCGGCCGCGTCACCCCGTCTCACGGTACCCGCGGGACTGCTGGCGGCCGCGCCACCCGGAGTGATCGATGACAGAGTCGACCGACGAGGAGGGGACACGCGCGACGACCAGCCGCGACTACGACCTCACCGAGGGGAGTCTCCTCCGGCCGCTCGTCGGGCTCTCGGCACCCATCGTCCTCACGCAACTCCTGCAGGTCGTCTACAACCTCGTCGACACCTTCTGGGTCGGCCGCCTCGGACAGGACGCCGTCAGCGCGCTCTCCTTCTCCTGGCCGCCGGTGTTCGTCCTCATCTCGCTGGGTGGCGGATTGACTCTCGCCGGGAGCATCCTCGTCGCCCAGCACAAGGGCGCCGGGGACATAGAGCGCGTCCAGGAGGTGGCGGGCCAGACGTTCGCGTTCGTCTCCATCTTCTCGCTCGCGCTCGGGGCCATCGGCTACCTGCTCGCGCCCGTCCTGCTGGACCTCATCGGTGCCGAACCCGGTTCGACAGTCTTTGCCTACTCTCTCGACTACATGCGGGTCATCTTCCTGGGCGTCTGGTTCATGTTCGGCTTCTTCGTCTTCCAGTCGCTGCTGCGCGGGTGGGGCGACACCCGCACGCCGATGTACCTGATGGCCGGAAGCGTCGCCGTCAACGTCGTCCTCGACCCGGTTCTCATCTTCGGGTTCGTCGACAACCCGCTCTTCGGTATCCTCGGCGCACGCGGACTCGAAACCGCCCTCCTCGACGCGACCGGGTTCACCGGCCACGGCGTCGAGGGGGCGGCGATGGCAACCGTCGTCTCGCGGGCGCTGGCGACCGTCCCGGGCGTCGCGCTTCTGTTCAGCGGGCGACTCGGGCTCTCGCTGTCGCTGGCCGACCTGCGACTCGACCGCGCGACGGTCCGGAAGATAATCGAGGTCGGCTACCCCGCGAGCATCGAGCAGAGTTCCGGGGCGCTCTCGTATTCGGCGATGACGGCCATCGTCGCGTTCATCAGCCCGACCGCCGTCGCCGCCTTCGGTATCTGTGCGCGCCTCAACTCCTTCGTCTTCCTGCCCGCCGTGGGCCTCGGGATGGGCACGGAGACGGCCGTCGGGCAGAACCTGGGGGCGAACCGCGCCGACCGCGCTCGGCGGGCCGTCTACCTCGCGCTGGGGATGCTCGTCTCGACGTATCTCGTGGTCGGTGGACTCGCCGTCGTCTACGCGCGCCCTATCGTCGGGATCTTCATCCAGGGGGAGGGCGCCGCGGCCGTCGTCGACATCGGGGAGAGTTTCCTGTTTATCGTCGCCCCCACCTTCGCGTTCATGGGCGCGTTTCACGTTATCAAGGGCTGTTTCAACGGCGCCGGTTCGACGCGTGCCGCCATGCTCCTCTCGGTGTCCTCCGTGTGGGGACTGCAGGTGGTCCCCGCCTGGATACTGGTTCGCTACTTCGACGCGGGCGTCCAGGGTGCCTGGTGGGCCATCGCAATCATGCACGTCGGCTCCGCACTGCTTGTCGGCGCCTGGTTCTACCGGGGCACCTGGACCGACAACGTCATCGAGGACGACGACGCCACACCGACGCCTGCGGACTGACCCCACTGAACAACGGCTGACTATCGGCTCCCCGACTACCCACATCGGCGCGCGCCGTCGAGTCGTGCCGAGCAACGCGAGGCCGTGACACGTATCGTGCGAGGGATGAGCATCGAGCGGGCGGTGCGGAGAGCGAGACGCGCAAGAGGTTGGGGAGGTGTGAGGTACACCGTCGCGATCGGGTCGTCCGGCGTCCGCGTGACCGCCCTCGTACTCGTGAGATGGAAGCCCTCGCTACGCTCGCCGCGAGCCCACCTCGCCCTTTCAGTCCGCCAGGACGAAATCTGTGGGGTCGGCTACCGAACGTTCACCGTCGAGACGGCCTGTGCAACGTATTTCATCCCTGGCGGACTGAAAGGGCGAGGGTCGCTCGCGTCCACTTTAGTCGCCTGAGCGGGCCCTATTCGAGCGAGTGCGGCGCGGTGCGGCTGTTCGAGCGAGAATATCCCGCTCAGCGACCGCGAGCGGCCCGAGGGCTTTCAACGCACGATGACGAGAGCGGTCGCGGTTGGGTCTCCTCTCACTCCGAGCGAGCGGGGCGTGGGCAACTTCGTTCGCGAGGCACCGTTCGCCAGGGTTACGATCTCGGTCATCAACACAACTCCACTGCCACAGCCGTCACAGTCGCGACCGTGACACGACTGTCGTGAATGCGCTGAAACCACCAGACTGCGACCGCTCACACGATCCGTGAAAACGTCCCTGCACCACCGACCGAAACCATCAAATACTTGTTTGATTGAGTACTCAATCAATACATGAGTGAAGACGCCGACGAGGACCACGACGGCCCCGACGACCTGGACGACCCCGACCACCCCGACCACGACGACACAGAGGAGAGCGAGCCATCCACGGAAGACGAGATCCGGTGGGCGGCCTACGGCGTGCTGGTCGAGGAGGGGTTCGACGCGTTCACGACCCAGAAAGTGGCAGACGAGGCGGGCGTGAGCCAGTCGCTCGTCCACTACTACTACGACACGAAAGAGGACCTCGTGTTCGCGATGTTCGCCAACGGGGTCGACCACCTGACCGAGGCGGTCGAGGAACGCGTCGACGCCGCGGACCCGCGCGAGCGCCTGCTGGAACTCGCACGATACATGCTCCGGGGGGAAGGTACGGAGGACATGGAGTCGGCGGTCGACTTCGCCCGCCTCCTCCTGGAGATCGAGGCACAGGCGCCCTACGACGAGCGCCTCCGCGAGACGATGGGCCACGACATCGACTTCCTCGAATCCTACGTCGCCGACGCCGTCCGCGAAGGGGTCGAGTCAGGTCAGTTCCGCGCGGTCGACCCGGAGTCGTTCGCGGCGACGTACGTCGCAGCCATCGGCGCGGGCCAGAATCGCCGCGCCATCTTCGCCGACCTCGACCGCGTCGAACCGGTCCTCGCCGGCCTCGAAGCGCTCGTCGACGACTACCTCCTGGAGGACGAGTCGTGAGAGTCGGTCGATCCACGACCGGCGCGATGGTCGGCCGGTACACGACCGGTCAGACGTCGGTCCGCGACGCCCGAAACGCGCGGTGTGTCACCGCTTCACGACCCACCGCCAGACCGATAGGGGGCGGCCTCACAGGACAGTGTATCCCCGGAGCCCGGCGAGTCGCCGGTGAACCGTCTTCGCATCAGCACTACCCCTCCCGCCACCGCTATCGATGACAGGCTCAGGCTCACTCGACGTCGACGTCCCCGACCACGTCGACAACCCGCTCTGGCTGCTGGTCCGCCGGTACGCCCGGCCCTACGGCGGCCGATACGCCGTCGCGGTCGTCGGGACCCTCCTCGCCCAGATCCCCCAGCGACTCCCGGCGCTCGTCGTCGGCGTCGCACTGGACGCCATTCTCCTGTCGAGTGGGACTTACGCGATCCCGGGCGTTCCCCAGGGGTGGATCCCGACCGAGACTGCCGACCAGGTCTGGTTCACGATCGGTCTGCTCTCGGCCGCCTATCTCCTCGACGGCGGACTGAGCTACCTCTCGGGGAGGGTCGCCGGAACCGCACGCCTCCGAACGCTACACGACATCCGCGTCGACACCTTCGGGAGCGTCGTCGGGCGCGAGTTGCCCTTCTTCGACGACCGCCGGACCGGCGACGTGATGAGCGTCCTCAACAACGACGTCGGCAACCTCAACGGCTTCGCCAACAACGCCGTCCAGGGACTGCGCTTCGTCACGCAGATCCTCGTCGCTTTCGTCTTCATGGCGACGCTCCACCCGCAACTCGCCGCACTCCTGCTCGTCCTCCCCGTAGGTCTCGCCGCGCTCGGACGCTGGTACACGAACCGCGTCGAGGGCGTCTACGAGGAGGTCCGCGAGAGCGTCGGCGAGATCAACTCCCGACTCGAAGACAGCATCGACGGCATCGCCACGGTCAAGAGCTTCGCCCGCGAGGACCGCGAACGCGACGCTGTCGCCGACTCCTCCCGGGAGTACCGCGACCGCAACTGGTCGGTTATCCGCCTCCGGCTGGCGTTCAACATCAGCAGCTGGACCGTCTCGTCGTTCTCGTTCATCGGCCTGTTCGCGCTCGGCGCGTACATGAACCTCAACGGCGCGCCGCCGTACCTCGGCGAGTCGCTCTCGGCCGGGACGCTCCTGACCTTCCTCCTCTACAGCAAGTCCTTCTACGGCCCGATCCGCCAGCTCATGCTCGACGTACTCGATAGTTACGAGAACGCGCTCGCCTCCAGCAAGCGCATCGTCGCTGTCCTCGAAGGCCTCGACGACGACGCGGACGAGGGTGCCGACCTCACCGTGACGGACGGTCGCGTCGAGTACGACGACGTCTCCTTCCGGTATGCGGGCTCCGACGAGCAGATCCTCGACGACGTGAGCTTCGCCGCCGAACCCGGCTCGCTGGTGGGCGTCGTCGGCCCCACCGGCGCCGGCAAGTCGACGATCACGAAACTGCTCTTTCGCTTTTACGACCCCGACGAGGGGACCGTGAGCATCGACGGCACCGATCTCTCGACGGTTTCGCGACGCAGCCTCCGCGAGCACCTGGGCTACGTCAGTCAGGACCCGTTCCTGTTCTACGGCACAGTCAGGGAAAACGTCGCCTACGGCACCGACGACCCCGAATCGGTGACCGACGCGGACGTCGAGCGTGCAGCGAAACTGGCGGGCGCCCACGAGTTCGTCACCGACCTCGAGGACGGCTACGACACGCAGGTCGGCCAGCGCGGCGAGAGCCTCTCCGGGGGACAGCGCCAGCGGGTCGCCATCGCCCGCGCACTCCTGCGCGAGCCCGAGATTCTCGTCCTCGACGAGGCCACCTCCCACGTCGACAACGAGACCGAACGTCAGATCCAGGAGAGCATCGACGCGCTCGCCGGCGAGCGGACGACGATCGCTATCGCACACCGACTCTCCACAGTCAGGAACGCCGACCGGATCGTCGTCGTCGACGACGGGCGCATCGTCGAGCGCGGGACCCACGACGAACTCCTGGCCGAGGACGGCCTCTACGCCGACCTCTGGCGCGTGCAGGTCGGTGAAACTGACGCCGTCTCCGAGGCGTTCCTCCGGCGGGCACGGGAGGGCGACGCGGAGTTGCTCGGCGAGGCCGTCGACGGGGAGGTGTCACGATGAGCGACGATACTGACCAAGCGAAAGCGGAAACAGACGACGCGAGCGGTCGCGGGAAGATCGCCGCGGCAGCCGACGACGAGCGCTGGCCACTCCTGACCCTCGTCCGCGAGGGCGGGCGCGGCGACCTGCGGTATCTCGGTGCGGGCTCGCTCGCGTCGCTGGTCGCCCAGTTCCTGAGTAACCTCGACATGTTCGTCATCGGGCTGGCCTTCGACGCGATGTTCAACGACCGCGCCTACGACCTGCCCCTGGTCCCGGCGGGCTGGATCCCCGCCGATCCGACGCCACAGCTCGCGTTCACCGTCGCGCTCTTGCTCGGCGTGAAGGTCGTCGACATGAGCTGTGGCATCTTCGCCCAGTGGTCGATCTTCCTGTTCGCCCAGCGGACGCTGCATCGCATCCGCGTCGACGCCTTCGACACCGTCCAGCGCCTCGATATGGACTTTTTCGACTCCCAGCAGACCGGCGAGGTCATGAGCGTCCTCAACAACGACGTCAACTCGCTGGAACAGTCCCTGGAGGCCGGCCCGAACCTCGCCATCGTCGCCGTCGGGATGTTTGCCAGTTCGGTCGTCTACATGGCGCTGCTCAACTGGCAGCTGGCGCTCATCTCCGTCGCGATCGCGCCCGTCATCTTCGGGGTCAACCACTGGTTCGGCCGCCGCCACGAGGCGCGCAACGACGAGGTCCGCGAGGAGACCGGGGTCCTCAACGCCCTCCTCGAGACCAACATCAGCGGCATCCAGACTGTCAAGGCCTTCGGCGGCGAGACCCACGAGACCGACCGCGTCACCGACCAGTCTGCCACCCAGCGCGACGTCTCCTGGCACGCACACATGGTCGGCGTCAGCCACCAGCCCACTCTGCGATTGCTCGCCGGCGTCGCCTTCGTCGCGACGCTGTTCGTCGGCACCGAGTGGGTCCTCGACGGCACGTTCTTCGGTATCTCGGGCGTCATCACCGCCGGCGAACTCGTCCCGTTCATGTACTACACCCAGCAGCTCGTCCTCCCCGTCCGCTTTGCTGCCTGGGTCACGGGGCTGTACAAGGCCGCGACCTCCTCCGCCCGTCGTATCATGGGCGTCCAGCGGATGACCCCGCGCCGCGACGAGGGCGAGACGATCCTCGACGACCCCCAGGGCCGCGTCGAGTACGACAGGGTCTCCTTCGCCTATCCCGGCACCGACGAGCGGGTCATCGACGGCGTCGACCTGGACGTCGAGCCCGGCGAGACGGTGGGGCTGGTGGGGGAGACGGGTGCCGGCAAGTCCACCCTCCTGAAGCTCCTGCTGGCCTACTACGACCCCGACGAGGGGGCGGTCCGCGTCGACGGCCACGACGTGCGCGACCTCGATCGGGCCGCCCTCCGCAGGTCCATCGGCTACGTCGCCCAGGACCCGTTCCTCTTCACGGGCACGATCCGCGAGAACATCGCCTACGGCGTGGGTGACGCGGGCGCAGAGGGTGTCGACGACGCCGCCATCGAGGCCGCCGCGAAGGAGGCCGGCGCTCACGAGTTCATCGCCGACCTGGAGGAGGGATACGACAGCGAGGTCGGCGAACGCGGCGTGAAACTCTCGGGTGGCCAGCGCCAGCGCATCGCCATCGCGCGCGTCCTCCTCACGGACCCGCCGATGATGGTGCTCGACGAAGCCACGAGCCACGTCGACAACCGGACCGAGGTGCTCATCCAGCGCAGTCTCGACCGGATCACCGAGGACCGCACCACGTTCGTCGTCGCCCACCGCCTCTCGACTGTCCGGGACGCCGACCGCATCGTCCACCTCGAAGACGGCCGCATCACCGAGCAGGGCTCCCACGACGAACTGCTCGCCCGCGACGGCGACTACGCCGACCTCTGGCGTGTACAGGTGGGCGAGGTTGCTTCGGGTGACGACTGACTAGCAGGAGTTTCGGCTTTCCTGACAGCCACCGTGGCGCGCGCCGTCGAGCGTGCCGGAGCACCGCGGAGGCCACGAGATGTATCGTGCGAGGGATGAGCATCGCAGGCGAGCGACCGCAGGGAGCGAGCCGAGAAGCGCAAGAGGTTGGGGAGGTGTGAGGCACACAACAGCGATCGAATCGTTCGGTGTCTGCCTGACCGCAGTCATCGTCGTGCGATGGAAGCCCTCGACGCGCTCGCGGTCGCTGAGCGGGATATCCTCGTTCGCTTCGCTCACTCGGATAGTGGCCCGCTCAGGCGACCACGGGCCTTCGGCCCGCGAGCCCGTCTCGCCCTTCCAGTCCGCCAGGGACGATAATTGCCGCACAGGCCGTCTCGACGTTGATTGATCGGTAGCCGGTGCCACAGACTGTGTCCCCTGGCGGACTGAAAGGGCGAGGGCCGGTCGCGGCGAGCGAAGCGAACCGAGTCGTCTGAGCGACCCCTATCCGCGCGGGCGGTGCTGAGAGCGCGGATATGTCGCTCAGCGACCGCGAGCGGCCCGAGGGCTTTCATCGCACATTGACGAGAGCGGTCGCGGTTGGGCCTCCTTTCACACCACTGAGTGCGGTCGCGGTCGAGTTCACTGTCAAAACGAACCGAATCGAGTACTCCTCATCTCCTCACCGTCGTTCGTAGGTCACGAAAGCCAGCTCGTCGTCCTCGATCCGTTCAACTTCCACCCACTCTTCAGAGTCCCACTCGGGAAAGCGGGTATCCCCCTCCGGTTCCTCTGGCACCTCAGTCAGTACCAGCCGGTCAGCCCGAGAGAGAAACTGCTCGTAGACGGTGGCACCGCCAGCGACGTACGCAGCCCCAGCACCTGCCTCGATAGCCGCCTCGACAGCACCCTCGACACTCTCCACCACCACGACACCCTCGGGAACGTCGGGGTCCGACCGCGACAGGACGATGTTCGTCCGACCGGGCAGCGGCCCGTCCAGTTGTGCGGCGATGGACTCGAACGTGCGCCGGCCCAGGATGACGGGATGCCCCATCGTCGTCTCCTTGAAGTGCGCGAGGTCGGCGGGGTAGTGCCACGGCATCCCGCCGTCGTCGCCGATGACGCCGTTCTCCGCGACCGCGGCGATGAGTACCAGTTCGATCTCCCGGTCGTCCTCGCTCAGGTCCTCGTCCCCGCTCATCGTCACTCCGCGACCGCGAAGTCGAGGCCGGGTGCCGACTCGTAGTCCCGGAGTTCGATGTCGTCGAACGCTAACTCGTCGATGGGTTTGTCGGCCACCTCGATCGTCGGCCGGGCGCGCGGCTCCCGGGTCAGCTGTTCGAGCAGGTTCGGGACGTGGTCGGCGTTCTCGGTCCCCGGCTCGGCGGGTGCCTCGTCCTCGATCCAGGCTTTCACCTCGCCATATTCCGACCGGTCGTCGACAGCAGCCATCCGCTCGCGCAGTGCGGTGCGATTCTCCTCGTACCACTCGCCGCGAGCCCCCTCGCCGCAGTAGGCGTGGGCGTCGACGACCGTGTGTGAGAACTTCCCGACCTCGAAGCCCGTCCGCTGGGCGACGATGTGAGTCAGCAGCGAGTAGGCGGCGATGTTGAACGGGATCCCCAGTGCGATGTCGCCCGAGCGCTGGGTCAGGTGGGTGTTGAGGCGGTCTCCCTGGACATTAAAAACGAACGTGTAGTGGCAGGGCGGGAGCGTACTCACTGCAGCGTTCGCAGGATGCCACGCATTCACGACGATACGCCGCGATTGCGGGTTCTCGCGCAACTGGTCGAGGACGTACTGGATCTGGTCGAACGTGCGCTCGTCCCCTCTCTCGTCCTCGTCCTCTTCTTCCTCGTTGACCCAGCGATGGGAGTCGTCGGGCCAGGACTCGCCGGACAGACCCTCCTCGGGGATCGGGTAGCGCCGCCAGAAGCGGCCGTAGGCGGTGTCGAGGTGGCCCGCCTCGTCGGCCCAGTCGTCCCAGATGCTCGTCTCCTCGCGCAGGTTCCGAACGTGTTCCTCGCCGGAGAGATACCAGAGGAGTTCGTGGATGAGCGAGTTCCAGCGGAAGCCGTCGAGTCGCTTCGTCGTCAACAGCGGGTAGCCGGCCGACAGGTCGACCTCGTAGTGAGCGCCGAACGTCGACAGCGTGTCGACGCCGGTCCGGTTGGGTTTGTACGCCCCCGCCGCGATGGCCTCGCGAACGAGATCGAGATACTGCTGCATTATCGCGTGGGTGGCCGCCCGGGGGGATAAATTCTCCTCACTGACTCCCGATACGAGCGTGACGGCTGTCACCGTCGACTCGCTTCCCGGTCTCAGACGCGGTTGCGCCGTCGCCGTGTGGCGATAGCTCCGGCGACTACTGCGAGTGCGACGAGTGCGAGTCCCGTCCCGAAGCCCGGACCGTTGGCGTCGGTAGTGGCACCGGACGCGTCGGTGGCCGTTCCAGGCGTCACCGCCGGGGTCGCAGTCGGTGTCGGTGTCGGTGTCGGTGTCGGTGTTGGCGTCCGTGTCTCTGTCACGGGTGCAGAGCCCTTCCGAACCGCCGAGAGTTCCCCGACGGTCGGCGCGTTCACGATGGTGAGTGTCGTGCCGTTCCCTCCGACGTAGAACGCGTCGCCGAACCGCCGGTCGTCGGGAATCCGGTACGTGTCCGCGTGGCCGGCGACGGGTTCGGCGCCGACGTTGTCGAGCAGCGTCAGATACGCCTCGCGGAACTCGACCGCGTCGGTGGGACTGTCCCAAGCCGTCCGCCAGACGAACCCGGTTTCGTTCGCCCTCGTAGCGTCCGAGACGTACGGGACGAGGCGGTCACCGTCCCACCCGGCGGTCGCCACTGCGTCGTAATCCGCGGAGAACTGTGCCCGGAGCGAGTAGTTCGTGATCTCCTGGGCGTCCATCGTCCGGTGCCACAGCATCGTGTAGAGGCCCGCCTCGCCGAGCGTGTCCGCGCCCGCCCGGTGGGGTCGCCACGCGTCGCTGCTCCGGTCGGTCACCGAGACGGCCTGTGGCGCGTCTTCCCGGTACTTCGCGGGATGGATCACCTGCTCCGTGCTCGCCGGCGGCCGGTCGTAGGCGTCGGTGACGGCGGCCCAGCCACCTTCCTCGCGCAACTGGGCGACGAACTCCCCGCCGTTCCCGTATCTGACCAGGTCGAGGTACTGTATCGCGCGCACCGCCGGGCCCGGCCGCACCCCGCCGGTGCTGATCGTGCTACAGTTCCACTCGGCCGAACACCGCCGGGCGTAGCGGTACGCGACGTGGCTGGCCTCGCCCTCGGTGAGCGAGAGGTTCGCGTTGTTCCCCTCGGTCGTCGAATGGCCGTACTCGCCGAATGGGACGTCGAGTTCCTGTACCTGGAGCGTGTGGACGAGTTCGTGCGCCAGCGTGACTTCGGAGAACGACGACTGTCCGTCGTCGAGGACGACTGTCACGTCGCCGGCCTGGAGGTCGAGTTCGGGTATCGGTCGGGTGGCGACGAACGCTGCGGCGCCGCCGGCCACGCTCTCGCGAACGACCGGCATCGCGTCGCGACTCTCGCCCACGATGGCCAGCGCCTCGTACCGCACGTTCGCGCCGACGTCGGAGACGTTCGCCAGGTGAGCAGGCACCGCCCAGTCGGCGTACTCGCTCTGCGTGCGGACGTTCAACTCGACGGACTCGTCGAATTCGACGCGCCGGATCCGTTCGACGCGGGCCATCGTCCGGTTGACGAGGCGGGCCCGCTCGGCGCTGTCGAGTCCGTCCGAGGCGTCGACCCCGATCGACTCGTTGTACCACCGGCCGTTTTCCCACCCGAGCACGTCGGTCTCCGGGTCCGGCGGCGCCGTCGCGTTCGTCGCCACCTGTTCTGTGACGCCCGGCGACCCGGACCCCGTCTGGAGGGCGACGCTCCCGACCGGCGCAGTCGCCAGCAGACACAGCGTGAGTAGCACTGCCGCGGAGATGCGCACTCTCACTGATGGACGAATACCGTCGTCGTGACAAGAACTTTTTCACTGGCAGACAGGTCGGGTCAGAGTTACGCTTGCGAGAGGGGACCGACGAACCTGTCCCTGCCGACTCGCTCCTCCCGCGGCGAGCACTCTGCCGGTTCCACAGCCGTTAGGTGCGCCGGGACGAACACCCGACGAGATGACCGAACTCGACCTGCATTCGCTCGGTATCGGTACCTGGAAGAACGACGACCCCGACGAGTGCGCCGAGAGCGTCCGGACAGCGCTGGAAGTGGGCTACCGCAATATCGACACCGCACAGGCCTACGGCAACGAGGCGGCGGTCGGCCGCGGCATCGCGGAGTCGTCGGTCCCCCGCGAGGAGGTCTTCCTCGCGACGAAAGTCGAGACGGGCAACCTCTCGTACGACGACGTCCACGAGACGACCCGGGAGAGTCTCGACCGACTCGATACGGACTACATCGACCTGCTGTACGTCCACTGGCCGGCGAGGACCTACGACGCGCCCGAGACCCTGCGTGCCTTCCAGGAACTGTACGACGAGGGGACCATTCGACATATCGGCGTCTCGAACTTCGAACCCGAGCATCTGGACGAGGCCCGCGAGATACTGGACGCGCCGATCTTCGCCAACCAGGTGGAGCTACACCCCTACCTCCAGCAGGCGGAGTTGCGGGCCTACGCCGAGGAACACGACCACCACGTCGTCGCCTACTCGCCGCTGGCCCGCACGAACGTCCTCGACGACGAGGTGCTGGGCGATATCGCCGAGAAACACGACGCCTCGGTCCCGCAGGTCGTGCTGGCGTGGGAACTCGATATCGGCGTCGTCACCATCCCGAAGGCCACGAGCGCCGAACACATCCGCGACAACTGGGGGGCCTACGACGTGGCCCTGGACGACGAGGACCACGAACGCATCGCCGCCCTGGATAGCGGACAGCGGGAGATCGACCCCGACGGTGCGCCGTGGGATAACTGACGAGTTACGTCACTCCTCCTCTCGGCTCGCGGCGGAGGGAAGCGTCTTTTTGCGTCGGTCCCACAGTAGACGTATGGGACTGCTCGACGGGTTGAAGTCGGCGCTGGGGATGAAAGCGGAGGCCGACGCGACCCGGGACGCCGACCCCGACGATCTGTTCGGGATGAGCACCGCCTACCTGACGATGGAGGCCGACCTGGGCTACGACCACGCGGGGACGGCCGCGCTCTGTTTCTCCGGGGTCGACAGCACCGACTTCGAGGACGCCGTCGAGAACGTCGAGGCCATCCTCGAGGCCGGCGAGGTCGAGACCGGCACCGACGCCCGCTTCACCGAGGACGACCACGGCTACGAGTGGGTCGTGCTCGACGACGACGACCCCGAGGACCTCGTCACGAGCATCCACTTCGCCGCCGACGAGTTCATCGAACGCGGCTACGGCTCGCGACTCCTCGCCGCGGTCTTCGGCTTCGAGAAAGGCGGCCAGCGCGCCTACTGGATCTACTCCTTTCGCCGGGGTGCCTACTACCCCTTCGCACCGAAAGGCGACCACGAGCGCGCCAGCGACGTCGAGTTCAAACTCCAGAGCGTGCTCGACGGCGAACTCTCCGTAGAGGGGGACAAGGAGTACTGGTACCCCCTCTGGCCCGACCGCCCCGGCGGCCACCCCTGGGAGTGACCTGGGTCCGGACTGGGGCCAGAGCCGGGTGGCGCCGCTATAGACCGCTGTTGCTCACATGAGGTGCCTGTCGAAGAACCCGTCCACGAGTTCGGGGACCGCGGGGTCGTCGAACCCGCCGTGACCGCCGCCGCCCACGACGTGGTAGGTGACGGGGACGTCGGCGTCCGCCAGCGCCGAGACCAGCAGGTCGCTCTGTGCCCGGGGGACGACGCCGTCGGCGCTCCCGTGGACGACGAGGAAGGGCGGTTCCGTCCCGTCGACGTGGGTGAGCGGACTGGCCCGCCGGGCACGCTCGGACCGCTCTCTCACCGGCCCGCCGAGGAGTTTTCCCTCCGGGGAGTCCGCCGTGATGTGGTCCCGGTCGCTCCCCTGGTCGCCCATCGCGAGCAGGTCAGCCGGCCCGAAACAGTCGACGACGCCGTCCACCCGGTGGGATTCGCCGGGGCGGACCTCGGGGTCGTCGAAGTCCACTTCGGGTGCGGTCCCGAGGAGCGCGGCGAGGTGGGCCCCGGCGGACCACCCCCACGCGGCCACCCGGTCGGGGTCGAGGCCGTACTCGTCGGCGTGAGCCCGGAGCCACCGGACGGCGGCCCGGCAGTCCCGGATCTGGGCGGGGAACGTCGCGACGTCGGTCAGCCGGTAGCTCACGCTCGCGACGGCGTAGCCCCGGTCGACCAGCCGGAGGGTGTCACCCAACTGTGTCCGGTCGCCGGACTGCCACCCGCCGCCGTGGATCGAGACCACTACCGGCGCCGCCGACTCACGGTCGGGGACGTACAGGTCGAGCGCGAGCGACCCACTTTCGCGCTCCGCGTACTGCAGGTCCCTGTGTTCGCGCATGGCCGGCCGGTTCCACCGCCTCCCGTTTCAACCTTCGGACAGGAGTGAAAACGTCCCGGTGCGTCCTCTCGTTTTCACTTTCACCACGGTGTTAACGAGCTTTTATGTAACGGGGGGCACAACGGCGGGGTATGGCGACAGACGACCTCGAAGACCTGCCGGGCGTGGGTCCGGCGACCGCAGAGAAACTCAAGGAGAACGGGTTCGACGGCTACCAGGGCATCGCCGTCGCCTCACCCGGCGAACTGTCGAACACCGCGGACATCGGCGAGTCCTCCGCGGCGGACATCATCAACGCCGCGCGTGACGCCGCCGACATCGGCGGCTTCGAGTCGGGGGCACAGGTGCTGGAACGGCGCCAGCAGATCGGCAAGCTCACCTGGGGTGTCGAGGAAGTCGACGAACTCCTCGGGGGCGGCGTCGAGACCCAGTCCATCACGGAGGTGTACGGCGAGTTCGGCGCCGGCAAGTCCCAGGTCACTCACCAGCTCGCGGTGACCGTCCAGTTGCCACGCGAGCACGGCGGGCTGGAGGGGTCGGCGATGTTCATCGACAGCGAGGACACGTTCCGCCCCGAGCGCATCGGGCAGATGGTCCGCGGGCTCCCCGACGAGGCCATCGAGGACGCGATGGTCCTTCACGGGGTCGTCGAGGAGGAGGACGCGGGCGACGCCGGCGACGAGGACCTGGTCGACGACCTCATCGAGGCGATGCTCGACAACATCCACGTCGCGAAGGCGTTCAACTCGAACCACCAGATCCTGCTGGCCGAGCAGGCCCAGGAGATCGCCAGCGAGAGCCAGGACGAGGAGTTCCCCATCCGCCTGCTCTGTGTCGACTCGCTCACTGCCCACTTCCGCGCCGAGTACGTCGGTCGGGGCGAACTCGCCGAGCGCCAGCAGAAACTCAACAAGCACCTCCACGACCTGATGCGCGTCGGTGACCTCCACAACACCGCCGTCGTCGTCACCAACCAGGTCGCCTCGAACCCCGATTCCTTCTTCGGCGACCCGACCCAGCCCATCGGCGGCAACATCCTCGGCCACACCTCGACGTTCCGGATCTACCTGCGCAAGTCCAAGGGCGACAAGCGCATCGTCAAGCTCGTCGACGCACCGAACCTCCCCGACGGCGAGGCGGTCATGCGCGTGGAGGGCGGCGGCCTCATGGACGAGTGACCGTTCCCGGGAATCACCGCTGAGAATCGGGAACGAGCCCTTTTGCTCCGCGAGCGCGTCAGTCCGGGTATGACGACCGGACCTAACGGGACTGTAGAGCGGCCGAACGCCGCGAGGGACGGCCTCACCGCCGCGGCGTTCGACGCGCTTCCGGCGCAGGTCGCGGTCCTCGACGCGGAGGGCGTCATCGTCGAAACCAACCGCTCGTGGGCCGAGTTCGGGCGCGACAACGGGGCCCGGGGGACGTCGGAGATGGTCGGCGAAGACTACCTCGCCGTCTGTGAGACCGACGAAGACTGCGGGACCGCCACCGGGGCCGACGGCGACGAGGCGGCCGCCGGGACCGACGAAGACGAGACAGCGACCGAAGCCGCGGCGGGGATCAGGGCCGTGCTGGCGGGCGAGCGTGCGGAGTTCACCCTGGAGTACCCGTGTCACTCGCCGGAGGAGCGCCGCTGGTTCCTGATGCGGGTCATCCCGCTGGAGGGCCGGCCGGGCGCGCTCGTCATGCACGTCGACATCACCGGGCGGGTCGTGGCCGAGCGGGCGGTCGCGAGGAAAAACGAGCGGCTCACGACCGTCACCGACGTCCTGAGTCACGACCTGCGCAACCCGCTGAACGTGGCACTGGCCCGGGCGAGCCACCTCGTCGAGGACCCGTCGGCCGGCGCCACGACCGTCGCGGAGCAGGCGGGGGCCGTCACCGACTCGCTCGACCGGATGGACGCGATCATCGACGACGCCGTCACGCTCGGCCGCGGGTCGGACGACGCCGACCTCCGACCGGTCGACCTGGGGACTGTCGCCCGCGACGCCTGGGCACAGGTCGAAACCGGCGACGCCACGCTCCGGGTGCTGGACGACGCCACCGTCCGGGCCGACGCCGGCCTCCTCGCGCAACTGTTCGAGAACTGTTTCGCCAACGCGGTGGAGAACGCCGCGGACCCGACGGTGACCGTCGAACTCGCGCCGGGCGGGTTCGCGGTCGTCGACGACGGCCCCGGGATCGACGAGACGGACCACGGACGGGTCTTCGAGGCGGGCTACTCGACCAACAGGGCCGACGGCGGGACCGGCCTCGGACTCGCGATCGTCGACCGGGTCGCCGAGGTCCACGGCTGGGACGTCCGCCTCGCCGACGCCGGCGACCGCGGGTCGGCCGACGCCACCGGCGCACGGTTCGTCGTCAGTGGCGTCGTCGTCGAGGGCTGACGGCCGTTCGCTGTCCGCGACCGGTTCGACGTGCTCCTTCTCCGGGGCCACAATGCACTTGGAGCGCCGTTCCCAACGCCGGGTATGGCGATCACGCTGTACCAGCTCGACGGCTGTCCGTACTGCGAGAAAGTGGCCGACCGGCTCGACGAACTCGACGTCGACTACGACACCGAGTGGGTCGAGGCGATGCACTCGGGGCGCAACGAAGTGAAGGAAGTCTCGGGCCAGCGCGGCGTCCCGGTCATCGTCGACGACGCTACTGGTGTCACGATGGCCGAATCCGACCGTATTCTGGAGTACGTCAACAGCAGTTACGCGTAACCTACCCCACCCTACTTCGCTCGGTCTGAGGACCTCGAACCCCGCCGGAGAACGCCTCGCCGGTGGGCGAAAGTCTAACAGCCGCCCCGCCCACCTGCCAGGTATGAGCGGCAGACTCGCGGGCGACGTGGCAGTGGTAACGGGCGGTGGCGCGGGCATCGGCGAGGCGGCCTGTCTGCGCTTCGCCGAGGAGGGCGCCCACGTCGTCGCGGTCGACTGGGACGGCGAAGCGGCACGTGAGACCGCCGAGACCATCGAGGAGGCGGGCGGCCCCGCGGCGCTGGGCGTCGAGACCGACGTGAGCGACGAGGCCGCCGTCGAGGCGATGGCCGCCACCGTCGCCGACGAGTTCGGCCGGGTGGACGTCCTCGTCAACAACGCGGGCATCCGCGTCGACCCGAAACCCCTGACCGAGGCCGACGAGGCCAGCTGGGACGAGATCCTCGGCGTGAACCTCAAGGGCTACGCGTTCTGTGCGAAACACCTGCTACCCCTGATGGCCGAAGACGGTGCCGGCGAGAGTGTGGGCGGGGACAGCGACAGGACAGCGTCCGGAGACGCCGGCCGCGACGGCGGCTCGGTCGTCAACGTGGCCTCGATCGGTGCCAGCTGGGCGCGGCCAGGCTGGACCCAGTACGACGCCACGAAGGGAGCCATCGTCTCGATGACCCAGGACATGGCCTGTGACCACGCAGACCAGGGGATCCGGGTCAACGCCGTCTCGCCGGGGTGGGTCATCACGGACTACCACGTCGGCGACCGGACGGGCGAAGAGGCCGAACGATACATCGAGGAACACACGACCCGCGGGGGCCACGACGGGAACATCCTCGAACGAGCGGCGAAACCCGGCGAACTCGCCGACGCGATGCTCTTTCTGGCCTCCGAGGAGTCGTCGTTCCTGACGGGCGTGAACGTCCCTGTCGATGGCGGTGCGTCGGTGGTCTGAGATGGCCGGCGGCTGGCACTGCGGGTGGGTCGGGCTCGCACCAAGTGAGTGGGCTTATGTCCCGGGGTTGCGTGTAGCCGAGCGAATGGAGGAAAACCGTGGCGGCTGGTGGTAGCGAACTGCTGATCCCGCTGGTCGCGGGGATCATCGGACTCGGCATCCTCGCTCAGTTGCTGGCTGCTCGGCTGCAGGTCCCCAGCATCATCTTCTACCTGCTGGTGGGGGTGATCATCGGTCGACCCGGCCTGGGGATCATCACCAACGAGACGTTCGGCGAGGCGCTGCCGGCGATCGTCGGGCTGGCCGTCGCGATCATCGTCTTCGAGGGTGCCTTCCACCTCCACATCGACCGCATCAAGGAGGCGCCAGCAGAGGCGTTCCGGATGGTCACGGTGGGGGCCATCATCGCGCTGGTCGGGACCGCCGTGGCCGTCAAATTCGCGTTCGGCGAGGCGACCTGGGAACTGGCCTTCCTCATCGGGGCGTTGCTGGTCGCGACGGGGCCGACGGTGATCACACCGATCCTCCAGGTCGTCCCCGTTCGCGACCGCGTGGCGGCGGTCCTGGAGACGGAGGGGATCGTCAACGACGTGACGGCGGCGGTCATCGCGGTCGTCGTCTTCGAGGCGCTAAACCCCGAGAGCGCCAACGTCGGCTTCGTCCAGTCGTTCGCCGAGCGTATCGGCATCGGCGTCGCGGTCGGCCTCGCCGTCGCCGGGTTCGTCTTCTACGTGTTGCGCTACGTCGACCTTTCGCCGGGTGATGCACCACGCAACGCCCGACTGCTCGTGCTCGCGGGCGCCCTCGTGGCCTTCGCGGGCGCGAACACGCTCGCCAGCGAGGCCGGCGTCGCCGCCGTCGCCACCGCCGGGATGGTGCTGGGCAACCTCGACATCCCCTACGAGGAGGACATCACCGACTTCAAGGGCGACGTGACGCTGGTCGTGTTGTCGTTCGTGTTCATCGCGCTGGCCGCCCAGTTGAACCCGGATACCCTCATCGAGGTCGGCATCCCCGGGCTGGCGGTCGTCGCGGCCGTCGCGCTGGTCATCCGCCCGCTTCTGGTGATGGTCTCGACGGTCGGCGACCGCTTTACCTTCAACGAGCGACTGTTCATCAGCGCCGTCGGCCCGCGGGGGATCATCCCGGCGTCGGTCGCGACGCTGTTCGCCGTCGAAATGCGCAACATCGCCACGAACCGAGAGGTCGACGCCGCCGAACTCGTCGGCGAAGGCGCCACCGCCGCGAACGTCTGTAGTCGCCCCAACCTCGCGGGCGAGGCCGCCGCCTACTGTGCCGAGGCCGCGACGCTCGTCAGCCAGTCCGAACTCCTGCTGGGCGTCGTCTTCCTCGCCATCTTCGCCACCGCCCTCGTCGAGGGCGGCCTGGCACGCCACGTCGCACAATACCTGGACGTCATACCCATGAGAGTTATCATCGTCGGAGGCGGGAAGGTGGGCCGCGCGCTCGCCACCCGCCTCGAAGACCGCGGCGAGAACGTCGTGATCATAGAACAGAGAGAAGAGACAGTCGAACGAGCACGGAACGCCGGCTTCGCGGCTATCATCGGCGACGGCACCGACACGGACGTATTGCGCGAGGCCGGCGCCGAAAACGCAAAGACCATCGTCGCCGCGACCGGTGACGACGACGCCAACCTGCTGGTCTCCCAGCTCGCCAACTCGAAGTTCGACGTCGAGAACGTCATCGCGCGGGCCAACAACCCCGACAACGTCGACGCCTTCGAGGACCTGGGCGTGCGCACCATCTCCTCGTCGATGGCGACCGCCTGGGCCATCGACAACCAGATCGAACGCCCCGCGATCGCCCACTGGATGACCGACGTCGGTCGCGAGGGCGACATCCAGGAAATCGAGGTCGGAAACCCCGAGATCATCGGCAAAGCCGTCCGCGAAGTCGGACCGATGCTCCCCGACGCCTGCCTGATCGCGCTGGTCAGCAAGGGCAGCGGCGACGACCCCGAGGTGCCGACCGCCGACTACGTCATCGAGGAGGGCGACCGCCTCACGCTCCTCGGTCGTACGCCGTCCGTCCGGGACGGGATGAAACTCGTCCGCGGCGACTGACCGTCGCGCTTTCGACGGCGGGACTGGTCGCTGACGAGCGATCCTCGGAACGTCCAGATCCTTTTTCGCGGCGCGGCGACCACAACGGGGCATGGTCCCCGGAACGCGACTGACACTCCTCCGGAGCGCGGCTTCACGCGTGGTCGACAGGCCGGCACTGCTCTGTGGTGGTGGGGCCGTCGTCGCTCTGGAGGGCGTCGTCGCCCTCGTCGCGTTCGGCGTCGCCGTCCGGTCGGGAATATGGACCGGCGTGCTGGCCGCTGTCGCCGGACTGGTCGCGGTCGACGTGTTCGTGGTCCCGGCCGTCCTGCCGGGCGTCGTCGCCGGGGCTCGCTGGGGCGCCACGGACGTGCCGTGGAACGCGGCCAGCCAGCGAACCACCGGTCGACTTCTGCCGGTCACGCTCGCCGCGGTGGCCGTCACACTCCTCGGTGGACTCCTGGCGGCGCTCGCGCTGGCCGGCGTCACTCTCGTGGGGCTGACCGCTGTCGAGTTCGGCGCCAACACGGTCACCGAGTGGTCCATCGGCGTGCGCCCAACGGTGGGGTTGCTGGGGCTGGTCGCGGTAGTGAGTGTGCTCCTCGTCCGGGTCGCTGTCGGCTTCGCCGGCCACCTGGTCGTCGACCGGCGCGTCGCGGCCCTGCGGGCGCCGCGTGTGAGCGTCCACCTCGTCCGACACCACCCGCGTACGATTGCGCAACTCGCGGCCGGCCGGGGCGTGCTGTTCGCGCTCCCCTGGCTGGCGGCCGCCGGCGTGAGCGCCACCTTCACCCCCGGTGCGGTCCGGATACCCGAGGCCGTCGTCTATCTCGCAGTCGGGACCGTCACCCGCACTCTCTCGCTGACAGGGAGCGCCGCGACCTACGAGGCACGCCTCGCGGCCTCGGCCTCGCAGGTAACGGTCCCGCGTGGCCTCCCGCGGCCCGGTCGAGGACCTGCGCTCGCACTTGTGGTGCTCGTCGGTGCCGTCACGGGCGCCGGCGCCGTCCGTATCGCCGATGTCGACCCGGGTGCTCGCGGTCCGTCGGCGGTCGACGCGGAGACGCCGCCGACGGTCGCGGTCGAGCGGGCGTTCGATCGACTCGAAACCGCCAGCTACCAACGGACCGACTTGTATTACTCCGGTGCGCTCGGGATGAACGACTCCGATCCGGATCGACTCGGGACGACGCGTGTCGACAGCGACCGAACGCGGTCGACGGTGTCGGTGGCCTCGAACGGGTCGCTGTCGAGCGCCACCCGCTACACGAGCGAGACGACGATCGCCTACAACGTGACCACGCTCGGCGACCCGAACCTGAACGGGACCGTCTGGGACCACGGGGTCGCCGACGTGTCCCGAACGGGTGGCTGGCTGGTGTTGGTTCGGGTGCCGCTGGGGACCGGTATCGACGAGTACGATGCCGACGCCGCCCAGTGGCACGTTCACGAGCGGTCCGACGGGACGATAACCTACGGGGTCGACGACCCGGCAGCGGTCGCGACGGTCGTCTGGGAACTGCCGCCGGCGTCCCGGGTCGACTACCGCAACGAGACGCTGATCCGCGCCACCGTCGACCGCGAGACGGGATATCTGGAGCGCGTCTACGTTTACCGGAGCTTCGACCTCGACGAGCCAGTGACTATCCAGGCGAACAGAGGGACTCTGGAGATCCGGAGCGGCCAGAACAGCGCCGTCGAACGACGATACACCGACTACGGCGGAACTGACCTGAAGCGGCCCGACGGACTCGGTCCTCGACGCCCGCTCGAACTCCTGGTCGACGCGCTCGCGTACTGACCGCTCCGTACCGTTCGTACCTCGCTACGGCAGGTGGAACTCGATAGCCGCGCCCTGGCCGAACCCCACGCATTCGGTGGCCAGCCCCAGGTCGGCGTCCCGCCGGTTCATCTCGTGGACCAGCGTCACCGGGAGCCGCGCCCCCGAGGCGCCGAGCGGGTGGCCGATGGCGATGGCGCCGCCGTTGACGTTGAATATCTCGTCGTCGAAGCCGAGTTCGCGCTGACAGTACAGCGTCTGACTGGCGAAGGCCTCGTTCAACTCGACGAGGTCGTAGTCGGCGGTGTCACGGCCGGTACGCTCGGCGAGGCCACGGACCGCGGGGACCGGCCCGATACCCATCACAGTCGGGTCGACGCCCGCGACGTGGTGGTCGCCGACTGCGGCGAGGACGTCCAGTCCGTGTTCGTCGGCGAACGCCCGGCTGGTGAGCATCGTCCCCGCGGCGCCGTCCGAGACCTGCGAGGCGTTCCCGGGGGTGATCGTCCCTTCGGCCTTGAAGACGGTCGGGAGCCCCGCCAGCGTTTCGAGCGAGGTGTCCCGGCGGATGCCCTCGTCCTCCTCGACGGGGCCGTCGTCGGTCTCGATGGCGACGAGTTCGTCGTCGAAGCGGCCTGAATCTGTGGCGTCGGCGGCCCGCTCGTGGCTCCGGAGGGCGTACTCGTCCTGGGCCTCGCGGGCGACGTCGTACTCCTCGGCGACTTTCTCGGCGGTCATCCCCATCTGGAGTTCGCCGACGTTGTAGTGCTCGGCGAGGCGCGGGTGGACGTTGTGGGTGTTCTCGCCCATCTTCACCCGGGACATCGACTCCATCCCGCCGGCGATCACGCAGTCGCGCTGGCCGGCCCTGATGGCGTCGGCACCGCGCATGACCGCCTCGGCCGAGGAGGCACACCAGCGGTTGATCGTCGTGGCGGGGACGCCCTCGCCCAGTTCCGAGAGGAGCGCGATGACGCGGGCGACGTTGTTGCCCTGCTCGCCGCGCTGCTGGGCACAGCCCCACAGCAGGTCGTCGACCTGTTCGCCCGCCAGTCCGGTGTCTTCGAGCATCGCGTCTATCAGCGGGATCGAGAGGTCCTCGCTCCGAACGTCGGCGAAGGCGCCGTCCTCCTTGCCCTGGGGGGTCCGCCGGGCCTGGACGACGACCGGTGTCCTGTCTTCCATACCCCCAGAACGACTGCTATCGTGTTAAACCCTGACAAACTCCGGGCCGTGTGCGCGGCGTTGATCGCTGCTGTGGCTCGAAGGACGGTGACGACTCGACGATATCGGTTGGACGTGGTATGGTCTAGCGGGCTACGCGAACTCGGCCACCAGCAACAGCACGCTCGGCGCGACGATCAACACGAGTCCGGCGACGACCAGGGCAACCGGGACGAGCCACGTCACCTCGGTGAGGAGGAACACCCCGATCCCGGCCAGTACGAGCAACAGTCCGACGACCCGAAGCAGCCACGTGAGCGCTCCCTCTAACCCGAGGTCCTCCGCGACGTCCACTACTTCGAGTGCTTCTTCCATGGCGTCTGTCACGTCGTTTGTCCAGGGACAAAAAACTGTTGTGACGGAAAGACCGAGTCCGGAGGGGGCGAACGTAGCCGGTACGAACCGCGGAGACGCCGATCTGGAGTTCTGACGTCGTGGCGATCACTGCCCGGGTGCTGGGTCCCCGTCACCGGAACTGTCAGCCGCTGGGTCACTCACTGCCCGCCGCTGGGTCGCCGGAGGTTCCGGTCCCGCCGCCGTCCGGGGCGTCGGCAGCGGTGCCGGTGCCATCGCCACTCGCCGCGTCGGCAGCGTCGGCCGCGGGGAGTCGGAGTCGGACGACGGCCGGGTCGGCGTCGGGGTCGACGGAGAACTCGCCGCCGGACTTCTCGACCGCCCAGCGGACCAGCCAGAGTTCGATGCCCTGGAGGTGTTCGAGCGGCGTCTCGGCGTCGCGGCCGACCACCCGGAGGTCGGACGGACGGAGTCGGCCCCCGTGGTCGCGCACCTCGACGACGACCGACCCGTCCTCGACGGTCACGTCGACCGTACACCGCGCACCCTCGCTCCCGCCGACGAGGCCGAGCAACTCCCGGAGCGCCGCGTCGAGCGTGGTGTGTGCGACCACCCGTGCCTCGTCGGCGCCGTGGACCGTCAGGTCGGTCGACGGACGCTCCGCGCGCAACCCGGCCGCGGTTTCCTCGACCAGGGCGACGACGTCGACCGGTCTGGTGGTGGTGTCGTCGCCCACGATAGCCGCGTCGAACTCCTGGATACGCTCGGTGAGTCGGAGCAACTCCTCGGTCGCCTCGCGGATGGCCGCCGCTTCGGCCGCCGTCTCGGCGTCTGACTCCTCCAGTCGGGTCACACGCGCCAGCACGACGTTCAGCCTGTTGCGCAGGTTGTGGCGCAGTACTCGATTCAACACCGAGAGACGCTGTTCACGCTCGCGCCGTTCGGTGACGTCCCGCTGTATCCCAAGCAGCGCCCGCACGTCCCCGTCGTCGTCCGCGATCGGTACGACGGTGACCCGGTTCCAGAACGGCGTCCCGTCGGCGCGGTAGTTCCGCAACTCGACCGAGACCGGCTCCCTGGCGTCGATACCTTCGCGGAGTCGGGCGACGGCTCCCTCGTCGGTGTGTTCGCCCTGGAGGAACCGACAGTTACGGCCGAGCGACTCCGACGGCGGATAGCCCGTGATGCGCTCGAACCCCTCGTTGACGTAGACCAGCGGGTCGTCGTCCCGGTGTGGGTCCGCGAGCGTGATACCGACCGGTGCCTCGTCGAGCGCCCGCTCTTTGACGTGGAGTTCACGCTGTGCGGAGGCGACGAGCGCGTAGACGAGCACCGCGCTGGCGAGGATCTCGACGGCTCCCTTCACGGCCTGGAGTTCACGCAGCAACTGCGGGTCCGTGACCAGCCGGGGCAACACGTAGTCCGAGACGACGAGCAGGGCGAGACCGAACGTCGCGTAGAGGGCCGCGATGCGTACCGGTGTGAGTCGGCTACCCAGCCGTGTGATCCGCGACCCCGGTCGAAACGAGCGCACGTCTTTCGAATCCCCGTTCCCCGCTCAGAGGGGGTGCGAGACCATAACTGTTGGCACCAATTCCACATCAGATTACATTCTCCCGGATCGAGTCCGGGGACGGCGAGCGGGGCGAGCGGACGGCTTCGCGGCACTTATGCCGTTCGACCCCGAACGCTTCGGGGAATGACCGATCCGGATCTCGCGGTCGTGGAGTTCGTGTTGACTGTGGGTGTCTACAGCGACGACCGGGACCTGGAACCGGACGACCTCCCGCCGGCCTACCGGGCGGTGTTCTGGAGCGACGGGACCATCGAGCGACCGCTCTCGCCGACCACCACGACGGCCCGCGAGGCCACCGGCGTCGAACGCCCCTGGGACGCCATCTCTGGGCTCCTCTTTACCGACCGCGACGACTTCTCGGGCACCATCACCTTCACCGACGAGGCGATGGCCGAGGAGTGGTTCCTCGACCGCGTCGACGCCGACCACCTCCACGACAACCCCGTCCTCGCCGCCGCCTACGAGGACGAGTTCGAGGGGCTGAGCTACGAGGCCGCCCGCGAGGACAACCGGCCGATACGCGCCGACCGCGTCTGGATCGACAACCTCCTCGAGGAGTACTTCGACGACGAGGACGACGAGGAGATGTTAGACCTCGTGGACGTCCGCGCCCCCGAGGAGGTCGAGATGACGATGGACCAGCTCGTCCTGACGCCCGACCAGGAGCGGGAGATCCTGAAGATCGTCAAGGCCATCGAACACCGCGACTACCTCGCCGACATCGGCCTCCGGGAGATCGGCAAGCTCCTGTTCGTCGGCCCGCCGGGCACCGGCAAGACCTCCGTCGCGCGGGCGCTCGCCTCGGAACTCGACCTCCCGTTCGTCGAGGTGAAACTGTCGATGATCACCTCCCAGTACCTCGGCGAGACGGCCAAGAACGTCGAGAAGGTCTTCGAGGTGGCGACCCGGCTCTCCCCGTGTATCCTCTTCATGGACGAGTTCGACTTCGTCGCGAAGACCCGCGCCAGCGACGAACACGCCGCCATCAAACGCGCCGTCAACACCCTCCTGAAATCCATCGACGAGGTCTCGCTGATCGAACACGAGGTGCTCCTCATCGGCGCGACCAACCACCCCGACCAGCTCGACGCGGCGGCGTGGCGGCGCTTCGACGAGATCGTCAACTTCCCCAAACCGGACGACCAGATGCGCGCCGACATCCTCGAAGTCGTCACCCGCCGGATGGACATCGAGGAGTTCGACCCCATGGAGATCGCCCGCGAGACCGAGGGACTGACGGGCAGCGACCTCCGGCTCGTGTTGCGAGAGGCGGTACTCGACGCGCTGACCGAGGAGCGCACCACGCTCACCCAGCAGGACCTGCTCGACGCCGTCAAGGACTTCGAGGAGCGGGACAACCTGAAAGACCTCGACATGATCGAGGGCGACCACGACGCGCTCGTCGCCGGCGGTGACATCTCCGGTGCGTCGGACGACTCCGGTTCCAGCGCCGCCTCCGACGGGGGGCACAGCCACGACCACGACCACAGCCACGACTGACCGCCCTGCCGGATCCGCGGCTGCTAGATTTCGTCCGATTCGTGCGTGTTGTGCGCTAGCAGCAGTGATTCTGCTATCTCTTTATATTCCGGACGCTTACAGGTAGCATGTATCGACGGATCGGTTCCGTGCTGGTCGTTGTACTGCTCGTGACGCTCGCCGGGTGTACCGGTGGCCTCGACGGCCTCGGTGACGCCCTCGGGACGGAGGCGGACGGTGCTGGCGATGGGGCCAGCGGTGACGATGGGAGTGGCGACGGGGGCGATGGGTCCGCCGGTGACGGCGGCGACAGGACCACGCAGTCGCTCGTCGAGAACAGGAGCGCTGTGTTCCGCGAGGCGGGGAGTTACTCGTCGGTCTGGGAGTTGCGCGTCACCGAGGACGGGACGGTCAGTTCCGCGACCGCCTACACCACCGCGGTCGACTACGCGAACGAGCGGTCGGCGTTCGGCATGACGACGACCAGCGACGGCGAGGTCGGGAGCGACTACGAGACCTACTACGCCGACGGGCAGTCGTTCACGCGCTACGGCGAGGGCGAGGACGCCACCTACTCGGTCGCCGAGGGGACGTTCGCGCCGGGCGAGTCGCTGTTCTCGGCCCAGGCACAGAGCTACGTCGGTGACCTCTCGGGGTACGAGCGGGTCGGGACCGAGACCTACGACGGCGTCCGCGTGACCAGATACGAGGAGACCCAGCGACCCACCTGGTTCGCGGGCGGGAGCTGGAGTGACGGCGAGGTGCGGTGGTCCGAGTTCACCTACTCGGTGCTGGTCGACGGCGACGGTCTCGTCCGCTCGGAGGGGTGGTCCGCCGAGGGGACCGACGACACGGGTGTCACCGTCACGGTCGAATACAGCTACTCGGTGACCGGCGTCGGCTCGACGACCGTCGACGAACCCGACTGGGTCGGGACCGCTCGCGACGAGAACGAGGCGTAGGCTGTCCTGCCGAATGGAGAGAGAAGCGAAGTCACGTATTTACTCCTGGCCGGCGTAGTTTTGGCCGTGCTACCGCCCATCGCCACCCGCTTCGTCGCGGGCGAGACGGTCCCCGAGGCGCTGGAACACGCACGGGAGACGAACGCCGAGGGCGTCGGGGTCATCCTCAACCTCCTGGGCGAACACTACGACGAGCGCGCCTCCGCCGACGCTGACGCCGCCGCCTACTGCGGACTCCTCGACGACGTCGCCGGGACGGACCTGCGCGTGCGCCTCTCGGTCAAACCCACGCAACTCGGACTGGACGTCGCCGAGGAGGTCTTCCGGGAGCACCTCGCCGAGGTCGTCGAACACGCCGAGGAACGCGACCGGTTCGTCTGGATCGATATGGAAGACCACACGACCACCGACGCGACGCTCGACGCCTACGAACACCACGCACGCGAGCAGGGCAACGTCGGCGTCTGCGTCCAGGCCAACCTCAGGCGAACGCGCGATGACCTCGAACGACTCGCCGACCTGCCGGGGAAGGTGCGACTGGTCAAGGGTGCCTACGACCCGCCCGCCGAGATCGCCTATCGGGAGAAATCCCGGGTGAACGAGGCCTATCGCGACGACCTCGCGTACATGTTCGAACACTTCGAGGACGGGGTCGCCGTGGGGAGTCACGACCCGGCGATGGTCGAGTACGCCGCACAGCTACACGACGAGTACGGGACGCCCTACGAGATACAGATGCTGATGGGCGTCCGCGAGGACACACAGGTGGAACTCGCCGCCGACCGCGAGGTCTGGCAGTACGCTCCCTACGGGGAGAAGTGGTTCTCGTACTTCTACCGGCGCGTGCTCGAACGCACCGACAACGCCACGTTCGCGATCCGGGCGATCGTCGACGGATGACTTGTTGTCAGCAGATCCGGCATCCGTCGAACGCTCACCGGAACTCTCGAACGGCCGACCGGAAGGAACACGCTAATTACCCACGGGTGACAGGTATGGGTAGATGAGTTCGGCCAGCTGGAAACGGGACTTCGCGAGCGGGTTGGTCATTCTGGTGCCCTTGCTGGTGACGGCGTACATCATCCTCTGGCTCTACACGGCACTGGCCGCGGTCCCGCTCCCGGTCGACGACGTGTCGGTGATCGTCGAGGGGAACTCCTACAGTCTCGAGACGCCGATCACCGTCCTCCTGACGCTCGTCATCTTCGTCCTCCTGGTGTTCTCGCTGGGATATCTGATGCGCACGACCTTCGGCGACGTCATCGAAGGCGGTCTCGACGGCGTGATGAACCAGTTGCCGGGACTGCGTGTCGTCTACAACGCCTCGAAGATGGCCGTCGAGACGGTCGTCTCGGGCACCGACGAACTGCAGGCGCCGGTCAAGATAGAGACCTGGCAGGGCCTCCGGATGACAGCGTTCAAGACGGGAAAAACGACCGACGATGGCCGTGACGTGCTCTTCTTGCCGACCGCACCCAACATCACGACGGGATTCGTCGTCGAGGTCGACCCCGACGCCTACGAGGAGACAGACGAACGCGTCGAGGAGGCCCTGACGCGCGTACTCAGCGCGGGATTCGGCGAAACCGACACTCCCGACGTCCCGGTCGTAGACGGCGACGAGGACGGCGGCGAGTCCGAGACCGACTCCTCGCTGGAGTAGTGCTCAGCAGGTGTCGTAGAACGCTTCGAAACCAGGTTTCACGGCACCCTGACACCAGTCGCGGTCGTCCGTTCAGTCGTCGAAGGTACCGCGCCGGGAGCGGACGCGGAGGTCGTTGTCGACGGTGTATCGCAGGACGCGCTCGCCGAACGACCCTTCGCCGGGCCACTCGGCGTCGGCGTCGAGTCGCTCCGGGTCGCCGACGTAGACCTCGGCCGTCTCGGTCGCCTCGTCGGTCCCCTCGGTGCCGCCGGCGACGATCGGGACGGAGATCCGGACGTAGAGGTCGGTGTGTACCCCCTCGTAGCGGTCGAGTGCGGCGACGTCGTCCGTCGAGAGGAGTCGTCCCATGACGGACTCGCCGGGAGCGAGCGTGGGGTACTCCCCGTCGACCCGGTGGAGCCCCTCCAGCACCGCCGGGCCGCGGTACGTGAACTCGTCGAGGACGGCCCCGGCCCGCTCCGGGTCGGTCAGCGTCCCGTAGACGAAGACGTTCATGCCCGGTCCGAATACCCCGGACTCCTTCGCTCTTGCGTCGTGTCGGTGTCGGCTGAGTGTGACACCGGTACGTTCAACCGTGGGAGTTCCCGATGGCGTGCATGGCGACGGCGGCGGTCCGGGACCGGGTCGAGGACACCTGGCGAGCGGTGCTGGACCTCTCCTGGCCGGTGATGATACAGCACGTCTTCCGGACGCTCATGCGGACGACCGACGTGGTCGTCACCGGCCTCTTCTCGCCGGCTGCGATCGCCGCGATCGGACTCGCCGACCTCTACGCCCGGTTTCCCCTCCGGATCGGCCTCGGCCTCGGGAGCGGCGCCATCGCCCTGTCGAGTCAGGACACCGGCAGCGGCGCGACGCAGAACCGCGACGAGGCGGTCACCCAGGCGATGTTGCTGGGACTGCTCGCCGGGATCCCCTTCGTCGCGTTCGGTGTCCTGTTCGGCCGGCAGGCCATCGCGCTCCTGGGCGCGCCCGCGAACGTCGCGGGGATGGGCGGCGCCTACCTCGCGGTCGTGTTCGCGAGCGCACCCGCGAGACACGTCGCCCTGGTCGGCGCGCGCTCGCTCCAGGGCACCGGCGACACCCGCACGCCGATGTACGTCTCGGTCACCTCCTCGATACTCAACATCGCGGGTTCGGTGGTCCTGGGGCTCGGGCTGTTCGGCGCGCCCAGACTGGAGATCGTCGGCGTCGGCCTCGCGACGACGGTCAGCAACGTCTTCACGGCGAGCGTCCTCACACTCGCGATCTGGTCGTCGCACACCGAGGCGTCGTTCGCCCGTCCCCGGAATCCGGTCATCGGGAAGCAACTCCTGGCGGTGGCCGCGCCGCGCATCGGCGAGGGGCTGGTCTCGACGCTCGCGATGTTCCCGTTCAACGCGCTCTTGCTGACCTTCGGGACGGAGGTCAACGCCGCCTACCAGGTCGGCCGGCGGATGTACCAGCAGATCACCGCGCCGCTGGTCCGGGCGTACAACACCGCCACCAGCGTCGTCGTCGGGCAGTCCGTCGGCGAGGGCGATATCGACGCGGCGCGCTTCCAGGCGTGGGCGACGACCGCACTCGCCGTCGGGACCGTCGGCGCACTCGCGCTCGCCCTGTTCGCGGGAGCCGGCGCGTTCGTCGCGGTGTTCACGAGCGACTCGCTCACGGCGGGCTACGCGGTCGACTTCGCCCGCGCCTACGCCGTCGCCGCCCCGTTCATCGGTGCGTATCTCGTCCTCGCGGGGGCACTCCAGGGCGGCAGCGACACGCGCACGCCCTTCGTCGCCCGGACGACCGGCCTCTTCGGCTTCCTGCTCGGGTTCTCGTACCTGACGAGCGTCGTCCTCGGCTGGGGTGTCGTCGGCATCTACGTCGGGATCGCCCTCCAGCACGCCTGGGCGCTGGCGGTCGTGGGCTACGGCTTCGCGTTCGGCGACTGGGCCGCGACCGCGACGGCGATGATGGACGCCCGCGACAGTGTCGACGACACGGATGTGGACGCGACGGATTGAAACCGGCCGATTTCAGCGCCGCACTCGCTGGATGTCGCGAAAATCAGATAACCGACGAGGAGGGCTGCGAGCGGTGAGGCGCTACGCGCCTCGGAAAAGCGAGCGGGCCGAACGTGGCCGGCGCCAACCACCTAACGCGAGCGAAGCGAGCGTTACCGTCAGTAACTGTCGACGTCGGTCCCGACCGAACAGACGTACTCGCCGGTGGCGACCTGCGGGAGGCGACGCGCCCGCCAGAAGACGCCGCTGGAGTCGGCGGTGACCTCCTCTTTGACGTTGCCGAAGGGGTCAGTGACCTCGAAGAGGATATCGCCCCGTGAGACGCGCTCGCCGAGGTTTGGGTGGACCGTCACGAGGCCGCCGGCGGGCGCGCCGTACTGCTCGAAACCGCTGGCGCGGGTCTGTGGGGAGCCGTCGACCTGCCCCTCCAGAAAGCCGTAGTACCGGAGGACGTTGAAAACGCCCTGGACGCCGGCACGGATAGCGGACTCGTCCCAGCCCACGCTGCCCCCCAGTTCGGGGTCGATGGTGGGGATGCCCTCGTCGGGGGCGGCGCGGGCGAGCTGGCCGTCGGGGCCTTTCTGGTCGAGGACGTAGCCACAGTCGAAAACCTTCGCGAGTTCCAGACAGGCGTCGTGGAGGCGGTGGCGCGGGCCACAGCGCACCCGGACCTCCTCGATCATCCGCGAGGTCGACCCCTGGTGCAGGTCGAGCACGAGGTCGGCGCGGGTCGCAGCCTCGAAGGTGGCGGCGGCGATGCGTTCGGAGGTGGTGCCGGAAGCGTCACCCGGGTAGGCACGGTTCATCTTGGTGTCGTCGAGGGGGTTGCGGTGCTCGGCGACCTGGAAGGCGTGCCAGTTGACGACCCCGACGACGAGCACTGTCCCCGACAGCGCCGCGGGGTCGAGCTGCGGGACGACGCGCTGTATCACGCCGACGCCGTTGAGTTCGTCGCCGTCGCTGGCCGCCTGGACGTAGAGCGTCTCGCCCTCGCTGGCACCCTCGACGACCGCGACGGGGAGGCCCACCTCGGTGCCGTCCCGGGTTTCGCCGACCGGTAACCGACCGGTGTCGACCTCGCCGGGTCCCGCCTCGGCCGTTCCGAGCCTCGTCATTGTCACCACTGCCGGGCCGACCCGCCTTTAGCGGTTCGATGTTCTCCCGCCCGGAGGGCAGGAAAGACGGGGTCACAGCCCCGGAATCGCCCGCTGGATCGACGCGATTTTGCCCGTGTGGCCGAACAGTCGGGTATGAGCGCGGGGCCACCGGAGGAGCGGCCACCGGAAGAACGGGGACTGGCCGTCGAGGTCGACCCCGACGCCAGCGGTCGGACGGCGTTCATGCAGGCGCTCCGGGTCCCGCGCAACGCCAAGGTGGGGATGGCCGTCGGCGTCGCGTTCACGCTCGTCGTGTTCGTCTTCTTCGTCGTCATCCCCGGCACGTTCCGGTCGCCGCTGTGGTACATCGGACTCGCCGGCGTCCTCGCCCTGTCGGTCGGTGGGCTTGTCGCCTTCCTCCTGACGCTCGCCCGCGCGATACGGCTCTCGCGCCAGCTCTGAGCGCCGATCGTCGACTGGAACCGTCTACGTCGGCGGGCAGGATCCGGCCTCCTGGCGACAGCGTTCGGGGGTCGGTGGACGTTCGTCCAGAAACTGGCGCAGAAGGAGTAACACGGGTATCAGTGAACGGTAACCCTTTTGGCCGGGCCAGAACTATCGTGGTCGTATGACTGACGAGCTCAAGAAGGGACTCGAGGGTGTGCTGGTCGCCGAGTCGGAACTCAGCCGGATCGACGGCGACGCGGGCGAACTCGTCTACCGGGGCTACACCATCGAGGACCTCGCACGGGACGCCAGTTTCGAGGAGGTCATCTACCTGCTCTGGCACGGCCACCTCCCGGACGCCGAGGAACTGGCTGCCTTCGAGGACTCGATGGTCGCCGAGCGGGCCGTCGACGACGACGTCATGGAGACAGTCTCGCGACTCGCCGCCGCCGACGAGAACCCGATGGCCGCCCTCCGGACGGCGGTCTCGATGCTCTCGGCCTACGACCCCGACGCCGACGCCCCCGCCTCCGACGCCGACGCCACGCTCCGCAAGGGCCGGCGCATCACCGCCAAGATCCCCACTATCCTCGCCGCTCTCGCCCGCCAGCGCGACGGCGACGACCCCGTCGCTCCCCGCGAGGACCTGAGCCACGCCGCGAACTTCCTCTACATGCTCAACGGCGAGGAACCCGACGAGGTGCTCGCCGAGACCTTCGACATGGCGCTGGTTCTCCACGCCGACCACGGGTTCAACGCCTCGACCTTTTCGGCGATCGTCACCGCCTCCACGATGTCGGACCTGCACAGCGCCGTCACCTCCGCCATCGGGACGCTGAAAGGTCCCCTCCACGGCGGCGCCAACCAGGACGTCATGGAGATGCTCCAGGAGGTCGACGCCAGCGACAGGGACGCCACCGGCTGGGTCGAACACGCCCTCGACGAGGGTCGCCGGATCCCGGGCTTCGGCCACCGCGTCTACAACGTCAAGGACCCCCGCGCGAAGATCCTCGGCGAGCGCTCGAAAGAACTCGGCGAGGCCGCCGGCGACCTGCGCTGGTACGAGTACTCCACCGACATCGAGTCCTACATGGCCGAGGAGATCGGCCTCGCGCCCAACGTCGACTTCTACTCGGCCTCGACGTACTACCAGATGGGTATCCCGGTCGACATCTACACCCCCATCTTCGCGATGAGTCGGGCCAGCGGCTGGATCGCCCACGCCATCGAGTACACCGAGGACAACCGGCTGATACGGCCGCGTGCGCGCTACACCGGCCCCGACACCCGCGAACTACCCCCCGTCGACGAGCGCTGAGTGGCGGCTCACCCTGACTCGCTCTCGTCGTCGGACAGTTGCCGTTTGCACGCCTCCGTGAACGACGCCAGCTGGATGTCGGCGTCGGAGTCGAGACTGACGAACAGCCCCGTGAACTCCGCGGCGGTGAAGTGAAAGGCGGTCAGTCCCTCGAAGCGGTGCATCGAACACTGCAGGTCGCCCGCCCCGAAGAGGTCCTCGAGGTGGCCCCGACCGATCCCCTGCAGGACGAGTTCGTCGTGGACCGCGTCCGCCCGGTTGGTCAGCCGCGCGGTCAGGTCGTCGCGCACGTAGACCGGCTCGTAACCCTCCCGGTCGTACGTCGCGACCACCCGGAGCGCGTCACCTGCCTCCGCCCTGAGCGAATCGAGGAGGGCCTCCCTGTCAGTCAGGACCATAGACCTGTATTCGACACCCTGATCCAACAATCTAGCGGATAGTTCACACACACCACACGCCATACCGGTGTCCAGTGGGACCGACTCCTGACGGGCGGGTCGCCGTGGCTGTCGATCCCGTGACGGCGGTCGATCCCGTGTCGGCGGTCGCCCCCACCGGCGGGCGATATATGTGGCTGGACGCCTGCTTAGGCGCATGGAGTACACCACTCTGGGCTCCACCGGCATGGAAGTCTCGAAGATATGTCTCGGTTGCATGAGCTTCGGTAGCCAGGACGACTGGATGCTCGACCCGGACGAGGGTCGCGAACTCGTCGAGCGCGCCATCGACCTCGGCATCAACTTCTTCGACACCGCCAACACCTACTCCTCGGGCGAGAGTGAGGAGATCCTCGGCGACGTCCTCGCTCACTACGACCGCGACCAGCAGGTCGTCGCCACGAAGGTGCGCTGGTCCGGCGCGAAGGAACACCGCAACGCCGTCGGGCTCTCCCGGAAGACCATCGAGCAGGAACTCGAACACTCCCTGAACAGGCTGGGAATGGACACGCTCGATCTGTACCAGATCCACCGCTGGGACTACGACACGCCCATCGAGACGACGCTCCGGGCCCTGGACGACGCCGTGAGTCGCGGGAAAGTCCGCCACATCGGTGCCTCCTCGATGTGGGCCCACCAGTTCGAGCGCGCGCTGGACGTCTCCGACCGCCTCGGGCTCGCGCGCTTCGAGACGATGCAGGACCTCTATCACCTGACCTACCGCGAGGAAGAACGCGAGATGTACCCCGTCTGTGACCGCGAGAACATCGGCGTCATCCCGTGGTCGCCGCTGGCGGCGGGGTATCTGACCCGCCCACACGACGAGTTCACCGCGACGGAGCGGGGCGAGCACGAACTCGACTACGGGACGCCCTACCACGAGGGCCCCGGCAGCGAGGAGATCAACAACCGCGTCGAGGAACTCGCCGCCGATAAGGGCGTCACGATGGCCCAGGTCGCGCTGGCGTGGCACTTCCAGAACGACAACGTCACGGCGCCCATCGTCGGCACCTCCAGCGTCGAGCACCTCGAAGAGGCCGTCGAGGCGCTGGACGTCTCGCTGTCGGAGTCGGACGTCGAGTACCTCGAAGAACCCTACCATCCCGTGCCCGTGTTCGGGTTCGACTGACGTCTGGGCCGGCGCTCGCCACGTGCTTTCCACGTGCTGAGCGTGTCATGGCAAGGGCCACTGGAGAGTGTGGAGGTAACAAACGACCCTTCTGGGATTGTCGCAACTGCAGTCGTACTCGTCGTGACCACCTTCGTGCTCGTGAGATGGAAGCCCTCGGCGGGCTCGCGGTCGCTGCGCGACATATCCGCGCTCTCAGCACCGCCCGCGCGGATAGCGGTCGCGCAGGCGACTGGGTTCGCTTCGCTCACCGCGAGCCCGCCTCGCCCTTCCAGTCCGCCAGGGGACACAGTCTGTGGCACCGGCTACCGAGGAATCCACGTCGAGACGGCCTGTGCAACCAGATTATCCCTGGCGGACTGAAAGGGCGAGGGCCGGTGGCGCC